>ERZ827512.892-NODE-892-length-33900-cov-17.180972_pt1 | contig 33900 bp, 37 predicted proteins | sample MGYA00519916_ERZ827512 | MGnify/ENA primary metagenome ERZ827512 (study PRJEB31778, sample SAMEA3449335) | human gut metagenome | biome: human gut; feature: human-associated habitat; material: faeces | place: United Kingdom | collected 2010/2012 ... | reverse complement strand
CGGATGCTGCATACCCCTTGCGGGTGAAGGGTGTGCGCGGGAAACCCAAGAAGGGATACACCGTCGGCTCAGACCAAACAGCGGATACTGCGTATCCGCTGTTTGGGAGCCTTCCTCGAAACAAGCTCGCTTGATCCGCCACCGGCGGCGCTTCGCCTATTTCCCTGCGCCATTGAAATCCTAAGTTTTCAGAACTTTTATAAAGTTCTAAAAACTGGCTCAGCGGGGAGAAAAGACTTTTTCGACACGCTGGGGGACGCCATCTGCAAAGATGGCGTCCCTTTTGCACGAGGTTTACATAAACCAGCACAGCAAAATCGGCAGAAAGATAGCCGGGACAAGGTTCATGACCTTGATTTTGGTGACGTTCAGCATATTCAGGCTCAGGGCCACGATCAGCAGAGAGCCGACACAGGTCATCTCCGCGATTACGGCGTCCCCCAGCAGGGGGGACAGCAGCCCCGCCAAAAGGGAAATGGCCCCCTGATAGAGAAAAATGGCCCCGGCGGAAAACGCCACGCCGACTCCCAAGGAGGAGGCGAACACGATGGAGCTGATACCGTCGATAATAGATTTGGCTTTCAGAGTGTCATAGCTTCCGGTAAGGCCATTTTCCAGAGCGCCTACGATGGCCATGGCCCCCACGCAGAACAGCAGGGAAGCGGTGACAAACCCGTCGGAGATGCTGGGCGCGCCATCCTCCGTGTGGATCAGCCGGGCGGTCCGGGTCTGGACCCAATCCCCCAGGGACCGCATCCGGCGGTCCAGATCCAGCAGCTCTCCGATAATGGCGCCCAGAGCGATGGAGAGGATGGCGGTCAGAGTGTTCTGCCCCTTGAGACATCCGCTGACGCCGATATACAGAACGCACAAGGCCATGCCCTGCATGATGATGGTCTGGAGCCGACCGCCGAGACCGTCGGCGGAGACCTCCTTGGAGGAACGGCGGGTGACGGCCCGGAGGACGAGCCCCACAGCGGACCCGGCCAGAATAGTCAGAGAATTGATGATCGTTCCGGTCAGCATACATTACGCCTCCTTTTGGGCGATAAGGTCACGGACTACCTTGCTTCCCATCAGCAGTCCGGCAGTGGCGGGAACCCAAGGGTTACTGGCGGGAACGCTCCGCCGTCCCGGAGGGGGAGCCTCAAACTGCTGGGTAGGCGCAGGCTGTTCCGGGGAAAAGACCACCGTCTGGTGGAGGATGCCCCGGCTCCGCAGCTCCTTCCTCATGACCCGGGCCAGCGGGCAGCCGTAGGTCTCTGAAATATCCGTCAGCCGCAGCAGAGAGGGGTCAAGCTTGTTGCCGGTACCCAATGCCATGATGAGGGGGACGCCCAGCCGCCGGGCGGTCTCCGCCAGATCCAGCTTGCAGCTCACCAGATCAATGGCGTCCACAATGTAGTCATACCTGCAGCCTGCAGGGAAGAACTGTTCCCGGTTGTCGGCATTGTACAGGGCCTCCATGGGATGCAGGACCGTATAGGGGTTGATATCCCGGACCCGCCGGGCCACGGCCTCTGCCTTGGGAAGCCCCACGGTGGAGTCCAGCGCCTCCAGCTGACGGTTCAGATTGGAGAGAGCCACAGTGTCGCTGTCCACCAGCGTCAGCTCGCCCACACCAGCCCGGGCCAGACACTCTGTCACGTAGCTGCCCACGCCGCCCAGTCCGAACACGATGACGTGGGCGGCGGTCAGGCGAGCCTGCCCGTCCTTGCCCCACAACATTTCATTTCGCAAAAAACGCTCGTCCATAAAACGCTCCGAATTTCAAAAGTAAAGATCAAAAAGGGCCGGCTGAAAAGCCGGCCCTTTGTTTCGGGAATAGTGGGCCGATGACTGTGTTTTAACCCACAAACTTCATGCCGAAGTCGCTCTGCTGCACATCGGCGTTTTCAGACAGGGCGGTGCTCCACTCGGAAGAGGCCTTCTCCTGCAGATCGGAGGTGACGGATGCCGCCCAAGCGGGCAGATCGTAGCCCACGAAGTACATCACATGAGAACCGTAGGTGGTGTCCACGATACCGGTGTCACCATCCTTGCGGGAAGCGTCGAAGCACCAGTCATTGAACTCCTCCACGGCCCAGCCCTTGGTGACGCGGGTGTAGAGACCGCCGTCATACTTGGAGCCGTCGGCGGAATTTTCCAGAGCTAGCTGGGCGAAGGAATCCTCGGTGGCCTCGCCGGACTTCCACTGGGCCAGAATTTCCTCGGCCTTGGTGCGGGCGGCGGCCTTCAGCTGGGTCTGCTCGTCCTCATAGCCCTCGTCGCCCTGAGCCTTGGTGCCGGTTTCGGGGGTGATGAGGATGTGACGGATGTCCACGGTCTTGTATTCCTCGCGGCCGCGGCTGTGGAACAGGCTCACATAGTAGCTGGTGCCCACTTCCAGAATCTCCGTGTCGCCGTCCTTGCGGGCGTCATCGAAGAGCCAGTTACCCACAACGCCGTCATAATAAGTGGCATCGGTGGTGTTGTAATAGGTGGCCTTTTCATAATTGCCGGCAATGGATTCCAGAGACTTTCCGCTGTTGTAAGCGGCCAGAATCTCTTCTGCAGTGGCCTTGGCGGTCTCCTTGGCAGCAGTCTGCTCCTCATCGGTGGCCTGAACGGTGTTGCCGTCGGCATCCGTGGTGGAATCGGCAGCGCCGCTGACGACCACATACTCCCAGGCGGCCTTGTCATAGGCCTTGGGATCTGCCTGATAGGCGGCTTCCAGCTCCGCATCGGTGTAGGTCAGGCTGTCAGAATAGCTCTGGGCGTATGCCTGATACTGCAGCATCCGCAGGACCTGCTGGTTGTAGACCTTCTCCGTCATGATGGCACCCAGATTTCTCTGGAGATATGCCTTCACGGACATGCCGGTGGATTCCGCAGAGGTCTTCAGGGAATTCAGGGAGTCCTCATACTGCTCCTGCACGCTGGCGGGGAACTGATAACCCTCTTCCTTTGCCTGCTTCAGACCCCGCTGGACCATGGTCATCTGCTTGACAGTGTTGTCCATGATATAATCATGCCAGGAGGAACCTTCCTCTACGCCCATCATGGAAGCGGCGGTGGCGTTCACCGTCTGGCTCTTCAGGGAGGCGTTGGTGTCCAGGCCCAGATAGCTGATGAAGTAGGAATTGCTCTGCAGGAAGCCGCGGTAAACATTCTGATAATAGAAATTCACCTCGGCGGCACTGTACTTTTCGCCGTCAATGGTCAGGGCCGTGGCGTTGCGGGAGATCACATTGGATCTCCAGAGGAAGCTGGCTGCCACCACCAGCACGAACAGTACGGCGATGACGCTGTACAGAACGTTGCTGCGCTTTTCAGCCTTCTTTTCTTCCAGCTCCTTTTCTGCCTTGGGATCCACATAGCCGGAGGCCGTCTGATCCTGCCGGAGCTTTTTTTCTCTTGATGCGCTCATTTGTTGTCCATCCTCTCAAGTTTAAACGTTGTTGCGCGGCACAGCGCCGCATGATTTGTCACATACCCCGTCATTATAAAGGATTGCGCCGCGATATGCAAGTACCAGATCGCGTTTGATGCCATCCGGGGCAAAACTGCGCTTATTGTATGATACATATCTGAAAACAAACTGAAAAAAGGACTGCAAAGCAGTCCTTTTTGAGACTGTCGATAAAGCGGTAAATTCTCCGCGACGGAAAGGAAGGGTGTGCGCGGGAAACCCAAGAAGGGTGTCCTGCGCCATTGAAATCCTTAGTTTTCAGAACTTTTATAAAGTTATGAAAACTGGTTCAGCGGGGAGAAAAGACTTTTTCGACACGCTGAAAAAAGGACTGCAAAGCAGTCCTTTTTGTCGTATAAAGCTGTCCCGCGGCGGCCGTGTAGACCTCGTTATAACCTGCACCTTCAAGCACAGGTGGGTTGCTTCCAGAATGCTTTACCGCTTCCAACTTCCAACCGCGAACGGCAGCCGGGAGGCCTGCGATCCACACCCTGAGAGGTGCATCCCTAATAACGAAATGTGGGTTAAAAAAAGATCTATCACGCACCCCGCAGGACACGCGGAATGACGTATTCCTTAAAAGTCTGCGTGGAAACGGAGGAATTATTCCTCGTCCTCGTCAAACAGCAGCTCCATGAACTGCTCGTAGACCGCCTCCAGCTCCTCGTCGGAGTCCAGCGTGGAGAGCAGATCCTCGCCATCCTCGTGGATGACCTTCAGGATCACCAGGCCGTTGTCGGGATCGTCCTCGTTTTCCCCCTCGGTCTCGGCGGGGAAGAAGGCCTGATACATCTGGCCGTTATACTCCAGAGCGTCTACAAATTCCAAAACCAGCTCTTTCCCGTCCTCGTCGGTCACGGTAATAAAGGTGGGGCCGAAATCTTCACTCATCTTTGTATACCCTTTCTCGTGTTGTCTGTCCCTCCGGGGAAGGATTGCCCTTATTGTAACGGAAGAAAACGATGATTGCAAGAGCGAAAACCGTGAAAAAGCAGCGAAGTACGAAAGTTATGTGACAGAAATTTTCGGAAAAATTTGGTAAAATCTATGGAAGCGGAAACTTTTCGCCGGTTGAATCCGACATTTTCGCAGTTGACAGGGGATGATATAATGGACTTGATAATGGTGTATTGTGGGTTGGTTTCCTGAAGGGAAACCGCCTTGAGGATCACAAAAGGAGGTTCCAAGTTGGAGGAAAGAAGAAACACGCATCCCCAGGGGGCGGATCATTCCCGCAAACGGCGGAAGGTCCGGCCCGGTCATGTGGCGGGCGGCGTTGTGATGACGGTCTTTACCCTGGTCCTGATCGGCGTCTGCACAACGCTCATGCTGCTGGGGATTTTCATGAAGTATGTGAATACATCTCTGCTGCCGACGCTGGAGGTCCGGGCGGAGGACTACACCATGTCCCAGAGCTCCGTGGTCTATTATCAGGACAAGGAGAGCGGTCAGTGGGTGGAGTTCCAGAAGGTCCACGGGCAGGAGAACCGTGTCCTGATCGACATCGACGATATGTCTCCCTATCTGTGGCAGGCAGCGGTGTCCATTGAGGACGAGCGCTTTTTCAGCCATCACGGCGTGGACTGGAAGCGGACCCTGGGCGCTACGCTGCTGACCCTCACCGGCAGTAACGATAGCTACGGCGGCTCCACCATCACCCAGCAGATGCTGAAAAATATGACCGGCGAGAACCAGAACACCATCAACCGCAAGGTCAAGGAGATCTTCCGGGCGTTGGAATTTGAAAAGAACAACACGAAAAGCCAGATTCTGGAGCTGTACCTGAATATGATCTATTTGGGCAGCGGCTGCGGCGGCGTGGAAACGGCAGCGGAATACTACTTCGGCAAGTCCGCCAAGGACCTGACGGCGGCGGAGAGCGCCTGTATCATCGCCATCACCAACAACCCGTCCCTCTACAACCCCAAATATGAACGGACCTACACCCGGAAGGACGGCACCACCGTCACTCCCCGGCAGTTGAACAAGAAGCGCCAGGAACTGATCCTGGACAAGATGTCTAAGGTCATCAATCCCGATACCGGCAAGCCCTATCTGACAAAAGAGGAGTGCGAAGCCGCCAAGGCGGAGCCTTTGAACTTCACAGATACCTCCGGAGACGCCAGCGAGCTGGTCAAGACCGACGGTATCGAGATCAACAACTGGTTCGTGGAGCAGCTCATCAAGGACGTGACCACAGATCTGGCCCAGGCCAAGAGCATTTCTTATGAAGCGGCCCAGCGGCTGGTGAACAACAGCGGCTATCAGATCTATTGCACCATGGACCCGGATATCCAGAAGATCGCGGAGGATGTCTACGCAGATCTGAGCAATTTGAATGTACACTCTGCCAAGGGCCACCAGCTGCAATCCGGCATTACCATCATGGACCCCTATACCGGCAACATCGTGGGCATGGTGGGCGCCATGGGCCCCAAGACCCAGAATCTGGTGGACAACTATGCGGTCCAGAAGCATCAGGTTGGTTCTTCTATCAAGCCGCTGACGGTGTATTCCGCAGCGCTGGACGCCGGTGCTGTGACACCGGCCACCACCTTTGATAACTACCCCGTGGAGCTTATGAACAATTCTCCCTGGCCTAAGAACTCCCCCAATACCTACACCGGCTGGACCATGATCGGCGAGGGCGTCCGGCGTTCCATCAACACCATCGCCGTTCAGACCGTGGAGGCGCTGGGCGTGGTGGATTCCTACGCTTACGCCACGGAGAAGCTGGGCCTCAGCCTGGTGCCGGAGGATATGGCCGTTTCCCCGCTGGCCATGGGTGGTCTGACCTATGGCCTGAGCACTGTGGAGATGGCAGCGGCCTTCTCTGCCTTTGTCAACAGCGGCGTTTACAATTCGCCCAAGATGTATACCGAGGTCCGGGACAGCAACGGTGAGACCGTGCTGAAAAACGAGGGCGAGACCCATGTGGCCATGAAGGAGACCACGGCCTACTTCATGAACCAGATGCTTACCAGCGTGGTGAACGCCGGTACCGGTACCTCCGCCAAGTTCAGCGGCATGACCATCGCGGGCAAGACCGGTACCACGGATAACTCCAAGACCCGCTATTTCGTGGGCTATACCCCCTATTACTGCGCCGCCGTGTGGACGGGCTATCCCAAGACCAATGAGAAGATTTCTGCCTCCGGCAACCCGGCCATTACCATGTGGAAGCCGGTCATGCAGAAGATCCATGAACATCTGGAGAATAAGAGCTTTGCAAAGCCTGCCAGCGGCCTGGAGCAGGTGACGGTCTGCGCCGACAGCGGCCTGCGCTGCACCGATGCCTGTCTCTCCGACATCCGGGGCAGCCGGGCGGTTCAGGTCACGGTGGCGGCAGGCACGGCTCCCACGGAGAACTGCAATCTCCACACCTTTGTGGATTACTGCACCGAGGGTAAGTGCGTTGCCACCGATAACTGTCCCTCCTCTGCCATTAAGCAGGTGGGTGTGCTGGACTTTGAACGGACGGAATACTTCCGGGAGGGCGTCCGCATTGGCTCCATCACTACCGACAGTGCCAAAAATCCCGACAGCATGTTCCATCTCATTGAGATGAAGCGGGCCATCGGCCTGGAGCCCACGCCTACGGCAAGTGGCGGAGAGACCTACCCGGAGGTCATCGGCTGTCCGGCCCATGCCGGCATGACGCCGGTGGACCCGGATCACCCCGGCGGTGGCGTTGATGATCCCAATGATCCCAACTACAGCCCGTCGGTCGACGATCCCAGCGGCGGCTTCGGGGACGCGAACCTGCCTGACGATCCAACCGGCGGCATCGTGCTCCCGTCGGAGCCTCCGGCCCCGGAGGACCCCAGCGGCGGCTTCGGAGACGCCGGTATGTGGGCGGCCAATCTGTTCAATCGGAACTGAGACAGAGCGCGCAAGATCATATAGCTGATACACCCCCAGACCGGAGTCTCCGGTCTGGGGGTGCTGCTTGAAGAACCGATATGCGGTGTCGCTTTGGGTTTCTCTTTCAGATCCTCTGAAAAACAAGAGGACGGAACTGCCAGGAGCACAAAGCTGAATTGGGAGAAAAAAGACCCCCAGAAGCATTGCTTCTGGGGGTTGTCAGCTTATTTGCGGGGGCCGCCCTCCAGCCATTTCAGGTCATAGGGCTCAAAGACAACCTTCTCATAGGCGGGGACGTCCATCACCACGCCGGTCCAGTCGGAATGGATCTCGCCGGTCTGCTTGATGAGGATGTCATAGAGAATATCATAGGTAACGCCGTCAGCGGGATCGGTCTCCACGATGGTGGAGTAGGGCAGGGTCTTGTGATAGGTCAGCTCCATGCCCTTATAATCGAAGTGGAAGCCGCAGCGCATCCGGCAGCCGTCCAGACCGGTGTATTCCGCGATCTCCTTCAGATCGTGCAGAATCTTGTCCGGCTCGTAGAGGTTTTCGGGAGTGGTGGCAGTGTAGTCAAAGCGGAACTGGATGTTGGCGCCGGGAAGCTTGCGGAAGCGCTCAATGAAGGGGATCAGGTTCTCCTTGGGATAATCCTTGTAGAGAACGCAGTTGATTCGGAAGGGTACCGGCAGCCGGGTCAGCAGCGAGTCATTGGACTCCACCACATAGTGCTGCATGTGGCGGGATACATTGATGCAGGTGATCTTGTGCTTATTCCGCTCCGCGAAGGCCAGAATGTCCTCCTCCGTCTGGCATTTGGAGACGGGCAGAGTGGTGTTGATGAACACCCGGTGGGTAGTGGGGATCTCATCCAGCATGATCTGGAGCTTTTCAATGTCGGCAAAGGGCTCGCCGCCGGTAAAGACGAAATCGCATTTGGGGGTGATGGCATCCATCCGGCGGATGCTCTGGACAATCTTCTCCAGAGAGAAGCCGGTCATGTCCCCGTATTCTTCCTTATTGATACAGAAGGGGCAGTGGTTTTTGCAGTCATAGGGGACAAAGATGGTGACGGTAGCGCCGCCTTCCCTTGTTTTGTATGGATGATTCATGATGATCGATCGGCCTTTCCTATTTATAGATGGTAGATCAAGGCGGGAAACAACGGTCCCCGCCCCGAGTAGACATATATTCGTACATACGGATAATTATTTTAATCTATTTTTAACAAACGGTCAAGTGAAAAACAGAAAAAAGAACAAAAGACTGTGTTTTTCCGTCGGCAAGGGTGTACAGGCTATTGGGATAATGCTATAATAACCCTGATTTCCGGCTGACGGAGACAGACTCCGCCGGTTCGGTCTGAAGCTGTTTTTTCGGAAAGGAGGGAATGGGATGCAGGAACTGTTTTCTGCGCTGTCCCTGTGGCTGAGTGCCCATCCTCTGATTACCGGCTGGTACACGGCCATTGCACGGCTGCTGTTTCCGGTGCTTTCGGCGCTGATTCTGGTGCGGGCCATCCGGTCCCTGCTGCGGATCCCCCACACGCCGGAGGTCTGGGCCCAACTGAGCCTGCCCGGCGGCGGCAGTATCCCCCTGACCCACTGGGAAAATATTCTGGGGCGGGGTAAATCCGCCGATGCGATTCTGAACTATCCCAGCATCTCCCGGCAGCATGCGGCGCTGTGCCGTGGTGAGGACGGAGCCTGGACGGTGTATGATCTTGGCTCCAAGGGCGGCACCGCCGTCAACGGGACCCCTGTGACAGAGCAGGCCCCGGTGAAGCTGGGGGATACGATTACACTGGGCGGCGTACCGCTGGTGTTCCTGCCCCAGACCGTGGGGGAGCGGGAAGAACTGGAAAAGAAGCGGCAGGCGGAGCGGCCCGCCGCCATGTGGCCCTCTTTTTTGTGGCTGACGGTATTTCAGATTTTGACCGCCATTCAGTTAACATTGGCGGCGGGGGAGAAGGCCAGCCCGGTGATCCCCATCTGCTTCCTGAGCCTCACGGCGGTTATGTGGCTCTACGCCGCCGCGCTGCGGCTGGGCCGCTGCGTGGGCTTTGAGCTGGAGACCATCGCCTTTTATCTTTCAACATTATCCCTTGCGGTGACAGCTTCCAGTGCACCGGGGAGCCTTCCCAAGCAGCTTTTGGCCATCGTTCTGGGCATGGGCCTGTTTTTGGCGCTGGGTCTATTTCTGCGGGATCTGGAACGGGTGAAAAAGCGCCGCTGGCTCATGGCTGCCGGGGCCATCGGCCTGCTGGGGATCACGCTGGTGCTGGGCAAGGCTAAATTCGGTGCCACCAACTGGGTCACCTTGGGCGGTATATCCTTCCAGCCCTCGGAGATCGCCAAGATCTGCTATATTTTTGCAGGCTCCGCCACGCTGGAACGGCTGTTCCGCCGCCGGAATCTGGCGCTGTTTATCGTGCTCACCGGCGTGTGCATCGGCCTGCTGGGGCTGATGAGCGACTTCGGCACGGCGGCCATCTTCTTTGTGACCTTCCTGGTCATCGCCTATCTCCGCTCCGGGGACGCCGCAACTCTGGCCCTCATCTGCGGCGGCGCGGCCTTTGGAGCGGGGATCATCGTACAGTTCAAGCCCTATATTCTGAGCCGCTTCGCCGCGTGGGGCCATGCTTGGGAGGCGGCCTCCGGCTCCGGCTATCAGCAGACCCGCACCATGTCGGCGGCGGCCTCCGGCGGACTGTTCGGCATGGGTGCCGGAAACGGCTGGCTGGAGCGTATCCCTGCCGGGGACACGGATCTGGTGTTTGGCATGTTATGCGAGGAATGGGGGCTGGTTATCGCGCTGCTGGCGGTGGCCTGCATCCTGACCTTGGCATGGTTCGCCGTTCGCGCCTCCCGGACTGGCCGATCCAGCTTTTATACCATCGCCGCCTGCGCGGCAGGCTCTCTGCTGGTGTTTCAGACCAGCCTGAATGTGTTCGGCTCCGTGGATCTTCTGCCCCTCACCGGTGTGACCTTCCCCTTCGTGTCCAACGGCGGCTCCGCCATGCTGTCGGCATGGGGGCTGCTGGCGTATCTGAAGACCATGGACACCCGTGCGGACGCCAGCTTTGCCATCGGCCGGGCGGCGGAGCGGAAGCTGGACGAGGAAGCCGCCCGTATGGCGGCACCGGCAGAGGATGCCTTTGAAAAGGAGGACGGTCATGCGGAAGATTGAAAAACGGGCCGTGATCTGCATGGCACTGGCGATTTTGCTGGCGGCGGGGATGAGCGTGTTCCTCATCAAATATTTTGCCGAGGGCGGCAAGTGGGCCTCCTCTGCCTTTAACCGCCATCTGTACGATTCCAACGGCGTGCTGATCTCCGGCACGGTGCTGGACCGGGACGGGGATGTGCTGTCCTCCGTGGAAAACGGCCACCGCACCTACTATGAAAACGAAACCGTCCGCAAGGCCACCCTCCATGCGGTGGGAGATCTGTACGGCAAGATCGGCACCGGCGTTCTCAACGCCTTTGCCGACAAGCTGACCGGCTTTGATCTGGTGAACGGCGCATTCGGCGCGGAGCGGGGGAGCGATTTGTACCTGACCCTGGACGCCCGGTATAACTACGAGGCGTACAGGGCTTTGGGCGGCCACGCCGGGACGGTGGCTGTGTATAACTACAAGACCGGTGAGATCTTGTGCATGGTGTCGGCGCCCAGCTATGACCCCTTGAACGTCCCCAAGGATCTGGAAGAGAATGACCGTTATAAGGGCGCGTACCTGAACCGGTTTCTCTCCTCCGCCTTTGTGCCCGGGTCTGTGTTCAAGACCGTGACCCTGACGGCGGCACTGGAGAACCTGCCGGACGCGGAGACCCGGACATGGAACTGCACCGGCAGCGTCCAGATCGGGGACGAGACCATCACCTGCTCCGGCGTCCACGGGGAGCAGACACTGAAGGAGGCCTTCGCCCACTCCTGCAACGCGGCCTTCGCTCAGATCGCGGAGGAGCTGGGGGCGGATACCCTGCGGCGGTATACAGAGAAGGCGGGGCTTACCAGCGCCTATTCCGTGGACGGTCTGCCCACCGCCAAGGGCACGTTCAACTGGGACGGCATCACCGACGGGCAGCTGGGCTGGGCCGGTGTGGGCCAATACCACGATCAGGTAAACCCCTGTGCCTTCCTGTTGTGGATGGGGGCCATTGCCAACGGCGGCAAGGCGGCGGAACCGTATCTGATCCGGAAAACGGTGTCCTCACTGGGGATCCCGTCTTTGCCCCACATCACTCAGCACACAGGACAGCTGATCGACAGCAGAACGGCGGCCACCGTGGCGGACTTTATGGCCAATAACGTGACGGAGACCTACGGCACCAAGCGCTTTCCCAACATGGAGCTGTGCGCCAAATCCGGCACGGCAGAGGTGGGGACGGGACAGACGCCTCACGCCTGGTTCGCGGGCTTTTTACGGAACGAGGACGCACCCTACGCCTTTGTGGTGCTGGTGGAAAACGGCGGCGGCGGAAACGCCGTGGCCGGAACGGTGGCCGGCAAGGTGCTGAACGTGATCGTCAACGGATACTAAAGAAAAAGAAGGAACAAAGATATGAAAAAAGACATCTGGCTGAAACCCGGCAAGGAGCTGAACACCGGGGCCATCATCGGCGGCATCGGCTTTGCCGTCTATATCGCTCTGTCCGCACTGGAATGGCGGGGGCTTGCGCTGTTTGCGGCGCTTGCCTTCGGCCTGGAGGCGGGATACGCCTTCCTCTCTGCGCTGGACTGCCGGGAAAAGGATAAGGACTCCGTCAGCTACAACATCGTGTGGGGCACCGGCGCGTTGGCGATCCTGATGCTGCTGCCGGCAGTCATGACCATCATCAAAGGGTGATCTCCGGCTGAAGAAGGTCGGGAAAACGGAACAGGAAACGGCGTGGACGGGTCTGCCTGTCCGCGCTGTTTTTTTACTTGACAAATACCCTATGGGGGTATATGATGCAAACGAAATAGGAAATCAGTTTCTGGAAAACCTATCAGGAAAGCGATTTATGATCCCAAAGGAGGGACCCCTATGCGGGAAGAAGTATATGATATTTCCGGGATGCACTGCGCCGCGTGCAGCGCGTCTGTGGAAAAAGTGACCCGGCGGCTGCCGGGGGTGGAACGCAGCGACGTCAATCTGGTGGCGGAGCGTATGACCATCGTTTACGACGAAACACAGGTGACGCCGGAGCAGATCATCGCCAAGGTGGAAAAGGCGGGCTTCGGGGCCAAGCTCCATCAGGAAAAGCAGGAAGCGGCCCCAGTCCAGACCGGCGAGGACCCGGAGGAGGCGGAACTGCGGCGAAAAAAGCGGGAACTGATTGTTTCTGCCATCTTTTCCTGTGCTTTGCTGTATGTGTCCATGGGGCAGATGCTGCCCTTCGGCCTGCCCAGCCTGCCCCTGCCGGACCTGCTCTCCATGCACACCCATCCCATGAACTTCGCCGTTTTACAGCTCATGCTGGCGATCCCTGTGCTGTATTGCGGACGGAACTTCTTCATCAACGGCTTTCAGGCACTGTTCCACGGAAATCCCAACATGGATTCGCTGGTGGCCATCGGCTCTGCCTGCTCTTTTGTATACAGTGTGGTGATGATGTTTTTGATCACCGATGATGTTCACGGCCATGTGCATAATCTCTACTACGAATCCTCCGCCGTGGTGCTGACGCTGGTGTCGCTGGGGAAGTTCATGGAGAGCCGGAACATGAAAAAGACCAAGAGTGCCATCACCGCCCTCATGCGGCTGACACCGGACACCGCCCTTCTGGCGGACAGCGGCAAGGAGGTACCCACGTCCGCTGTCAAGGCCGGGGACGTGCTGCTGGTAAAGCCCGGCGCCCGGATCCCGCTGGACGGTGTGGTGACCAAGGGCGAGAGCAGCGTCAACGAGGCCATGCTCACCGGCGAAAGCCTGCCGGTGGAAAAGGCGGAGGGCAGCGAGGTCATCGGTGGCAGCGTCAACGAAAACGGCGTGCTGTATGTGAAGGTCACACGGGTGGGGGAGGACACCACCCTCTCCCGGATCATCCGCTTTGTGGAGGACGCTCAGGGCAAAAAGGCCCCCATCTCCCGGACGGCGGACAAGGTGGCGGGGATTTTCGTTCCCACAGTCATTGCCATCGCCGTGCTGGCGGCGGTGATCTGGGCCATTGCCGGGAAGGACTTTGCCTTCGTGCTGCGGGTGTTTACCTCTGTGCTGGTGATCGCCTGCCCCTGTGCGCTGGGTCTGGCTACGCCCACGGCGATCATGGTGGGCACCGGTCTGGGTGCGAAACACGGCATCCTGATCCGCTCCGGTGAAATTTTAGAGGTGACCCACTCCGTGGATACCGTGGTGCTGGACAAGACCGGCACCGTGACAAAGGGCGAGCCTGCCGTTACGGAGGTCTGTCCCGCAGGCGGTACGGCGGAGGGGCTGCTGACCATCGCGGCGGCGGTGGAATCCGTGTCCCAGCACCCTCTGGCGGCGGCCATCATACAGGCGGCGCAGGAGAAAAAACTATCTACCGGCAAGCAGCCGGAGAATTTTGAACTGCTCCCCGGTCGAGGCCTTCGGGCGGTCCTCTCCGGCCGGACGGTGCTGGCGGGCAACCGCCGGTTGATGGAGGAAAGCGGCGTGGACATCTCCGCCCTTTCCGAAAAGGCTGACGCCTTGGCGGGACAGGGGGAAACGCCCATGTTCTTCGCCGCTGACGGGGCGCTGCTGGGGCTGATCTCCGTGGCGGACCCGGTGAAGGAGACCAGCGCTGCTGCCATTGCCGCTCTGCACAAGCAGGGACTTCGGGTGGTGCTGCTCACGGGAGACAGCCGCGCCGCCGCAGAGCACATCGGTGCCCTTGTAGGCGTGGACGAGGTGATCCCGGAGGTGCTGCCGGAGGAAAAAGCGGTCCACGTGCAAAAGCTGGAGGCGGCAGGCCGCAAGGTGATGATGGTGGGGGACGGCATCAACGATGCCCCGGCCCTTTCCGCCGCCACCGTGGGCTGTGCCATCGGCAGTGGAAGCGACATCGCCATCGAATCTGCCGATATCGTGCTGATGCGCTCGGATCTGGAGGATGTGCCCCGGGCGCTGCGGCTGTCAGCCCTGACCCTGCGGGACATCAAGCAAAATCTGTTCTGGGCATTCTGCTACAATACCATCGGTATCCCCATCGCCGCCGGACTGCTGTACGCCTTGGGCGGGCCGCTGCTCTCCCCTATGTTCGCGGGAGCCGCTATGTCCCTGAGCTCCGTGTGCGTGGTGGGCAACGCCCTGCGTTTGGGCACCGTGAAGCTGTAAAAAGGAGGAAGCAATGGCAGAGGAAACAAAAAACTGCTGCTGTTCCCAGCGGCGGAAGGTCCGGGAGCGGACGGAGGAGGAAGCCCTGTTGCAGCGGCTCAGCCGCATTGAGGGGCAGGTACGGGGCGTCCGGGGGATGGTGGAGAATTCCGCCTACTGCACGGATATCCTGACCCAGGTCTCCGCCATCCAGTCGGCGCTGAACGCCTTCAACCGGGAACTGCTGGCCCGGCACATCCGTACCTGCGTGGTGACGGACATTCAAAAGGGTGATCTGGACGTGGTGGACGATTTAGTGGCCACCATTCAGAAAATGATGAAATGAGCATCCAATATTTTAAGGAGGAATTTGAAATGACAACGATCAAAGTACCTGACATGATGTGCGAAAACTGCGTGAAGCGCATCACCAACGCCCTCACCGCCGCGGAACTGACCTTCCGGGTGGATCTGGCGGCGAAGAACGTCACCATCGACGGCTGCGAGAACTGCGTCAAGACCGCCGTCAGCGAGCTGGAGGATCTGGGCTTCACCCCGGAGGTCCAGGGCTGAGAGGCAGCGTACACCTGAAAAAGCGCCGGTGTCCGGTTTCGGATACCGGTACTTTTTTAGCAGAAAATCGGTTACAAATTGTAACTTTTGCGGATCGAGGTTGGAAAAATCTAAAAAATGAAAATCGTGTTTTTGCGGGATTGTGGTGGACATAAAATCGCAGAATGGGCGAAAACTTGACAAAAGTGGGAGATGGAGGTATACTTAGACCCAGTTTTGGATAAATTACAAAAGTAACAAAACAGTAACGGCGCTATTTGGCGCTGTCAGGAGGTCTTACATTTGCGACATTTACACACTCCAAAAACGGTATGGCTGTGCCGCTGTCTGACTCTGTTGCTGCTGTTGTCCGTCACCATGGCGGGCGCCACGGGCTGGGCTAAAGCCCTGTATCTGTTCAGCGACGGAGAGCAGTCCGCAGCGCTGGATGACAGCCATTCCGGCATCGAATCCCTGCTTTTGAACCTGGATACCGGCAAGAGCGGTGAAAACGCCGTATTGACGGAGGGTACCATGGTGACTGTCCGCCGGGGCGGCGAGACCATCACTGCCACCGCCCGGAAGGAAACGGTGAAGCAGTTCCTCTCCCGTATGGATATTATCCCCGGTTCCCGGGAGATGGTGGGCATCGAGCTGATGGAAAACAGCGTGATGCTGACGATCTCCGATCACCTGACGGTTTTCGAACGGGTGACGGAAAAGGCGGAGCACGAAACGGTTTACCGGGATACACCGGACCTGCCCAAGGGCGAGGAACGGGTGGCCCGGAAGGGTATGGACGGCCAGCACACAGCCATCTATGAGCAGACCTGGGTCAGCGGCGAGCTGGTCACCAGCCAGTATGTAGAGGAAATTTCCACCACCAGCGTAACGGAGGTGGTGGAGCGGGGAACGGCGGTCTCCTATGTGGAACCGGATGACAAGCTGGTGAACGTCACCACCCAGAGCGACGGTTCCGGCTACCTGACCTTCGCCTCTGGCGGCACTATGAAATTCAGCAAGGCTGTCACCGTCACCGCCACCGCCTATACCGCTGGGTATGACGGCGTGGGGACCCGTACCGCCACCGGCACCACCGTCCATAAGGGCGTGGCCGCCGTGGATAAGCGGGTGTTCCCTCTGGGCTCCGATCTGTACGTTGTGGCCAAGGGTATGGAATACGGCCTGACCCGTGCCGAGGACACCGGCATGAAGGGTCCCAAGATCGATCTGTATATGGAGAGCTATCAGGAGTGCATCCAGTTCGGCCGCCGGACTGGAACTGTCTATCTTCTGGAAGATTGAGCGTTAACAGCTTGAACTGAGAAACCGGCCTGTCCGCAAAATTGCGGGCAGGCCGGTTTTTGTGAGCTTTTGGCGGCTTGCTGGGAACGAGCGCGCTTTGACGGATGTTTCCCGGGAAAACAAGTAAAGGGAGCATGTTCCGGTTTCGGAACACGCTCCCTTTGCTTATTCGTATTTACTTGCGGAAATACTGCTTACAGGCTGTTAGCCTGCTCCACCACCTTGCGGATGGCGTCGGCGGCATCGTCCGGCAGGGCATTGAAGCCGCCCTCAGCGTCCTTCAGGCCCTCCACGTAGTTCAGGCGGTCCTGCATACGGGCCTGCATCTGGGTGACATAGCCCTTGTCGGTGAGGTCGGGCACGAAGCCGTCCCACTCCATGATCTCAATGTCGGAGAAGGGACCCCAGGGCTTGAATTCCGCACGGCCCTCCACCACGGATTCCAGAATACCCAGCGTATCCTCCTTCTGGACCTTTTTGCCCATGAAGTCACCGGTGTTGATGATGTAGCACGCCACGTTCTTCTCAGCCACCAGCTTCTTGAACTTCTCGTAGTCATTCACCAGCGGGTAGGTGCGGAAGGGGTTGGCGTAAGGCTCCACCACCAGAGCGTTGGGGTCCACGCCCTCCTTCAGCCGCTCGGCGGAGGAACGCTTGGTGGCCAGCGTAGCGCCCATGACAGAGGCCAGAGACGCGCCCTTCAGCTTCACGATGGGGGGGATGGTGGGATCCTTCATGATCCAGAAAATAGCGTTGACGGGGGATTCGATCTTATCCACCCGGTTAGGGGACCAGAGCTTGGACTTGATGGCCCGGCCGTTGCCGTTGCGGATATCCTCAGTGACCAGCACCACCTTGCCGTCCTCGTCCAGCGTGGCGGAGCAGTTCTGCGCTGTCAGCAGGTACTTGTTGTCCGGGGAATCCACAGGATAGTCGGCGGTCTTGTCGAAATAGGTGGGCTCCAGAGCAATGGAGGCGCAGGTATCGGAGTTGATGATGAAGGCGTCATCGTGGAGCACCTTGATGGAGGGATACTTGCCACCGTGCTTGGCGTGGGTCAGGGTGGATTTGCCGGAGCCGGACAGACCGAACACGGCAGAGACGAACTTGTGGCCGTCCGCCAGGGTGTATTCCTTCTGACCGCCGTGGCAGCTGGCGTAGCCGTTGCGGTTGGCGATGGCCCAGGCCAGGGTCAGGGTGCCCTTCTTGTGCTCGCCGAAGTAGCGCATACCCAGAATGGCGGCGCAGTTGGTCTCCGTGTTGAAGTAGCACAGACACTTGGGGTCGCAGACCTTTTCCTGACCGGGTGCGCCGGTCCACTGGGGATCGGAGAAGATGTAGATGTCAGGCTCCTTGCCGTCGCCTACGGGCTTGGAGTTCTTGTACATCTTCACATATTCCGTGGACATATACTGGAAGTTCAGCATCCAGTTGTAGAGGAGGTTTTCCTCACCCTCAGGGATCAGCAGATGGGCCTTCACCATGAACTCGGGGTCCAGACCGATGAACACCTCGGCGTGATACATGGTCTTCCAGCGGGTGTCGTACACGGCGTCCATGACGATCTTATCCAGGGCGGCGGTGTCCACGCCGGGCTTGCCGGTGATGCGGCGGGCGGGGGCGTAGCGGCCGGTGATGGAACCGTCATTGAACAGCAGGACCTTGGCGTCCGGCTCCAGACCGAATTCCTCGCCCCGGTAGACGGGCATATCGGTGACCACGGTGCCGGGGGAATTTTTGGCCAGCTCATAGGCTTCCTTCAAGGTGTTGACCTTGATGACATTGTTGCCGTAGAACGGAGCTTCGATGATGGAACGGGTCTTGGAAAAACCCACCTGGCCGGGGCCGATCTCGGCTCTGGGATAATAGGCCTTTGTGGACATATCGGGATACCTCCTTGTAATCATGGTTGATATCTGTATGATACTGGAATGCAGGGGAAAAAGCAAGTTATGAAGATGACAAGTTCCGGCAAAGAGGACGGTTCCTTTTGTGACTTTTTGCGGCAGGGCGGCGGTTATTTCCGCTCCGCCAGCGCGTCTGTCAGGGCAGCGAACTCCGTTAACGTCAACGCCTCTCCCCGGACCGATGCAGGCAGGCCACAAGCGGCGATGGCGTCGGCAATGGCGGCCTTGTCCCACCCCGGCAGAGCAGCGGACAGGGAATTGGACAGGGTTTTTCGCCGCAGCAGGAAGGCTCCCTTGATGACCCGGAAGAAAAACGCCTCATCCCGGACGGCCACCGGCGGCTCCTTCCGGCGGACGCACCGCAGAACGGTGGAAGTCACCTTGGGGGCGGGCAGAAATTTCTCCGGGGGGACGTCAAAGAGACATTCCGTTTCCATTTCGTATTGCAGCCGCAGGGGGAACGCGCCGTCGGCGCTGCCTTTGGCGGAGGTGAGCCGCTGGGCGGCCTCCTTCTGGATCAGGACGGTGATGGACTCGATGGCGGGAATATCCACCAGCGCGGTCAGCACGGGCGTGGTGATGTTGTAGGGCAGGTTGGCGCAGACGATGGGCCGCAGGCCAGCGAATTTTTCGCCGATCAGGGCCTTGAGATCCAGCCGGGTTACGTCTCCGGGGACGATCTCTACATTAGAATAAGGGGCCATGGTCTCTGCTAGAATGGGCAGCAGCGCCCGGTCCAGTTCAATGGAGACCACCTTGCCGGCCCGCTGAGCCAGCTCGGACGTCAAAGGGCCGATGCCCGGGCCGATCTCCAGCACGCCGCAGGTCTCGTCTGCCTGAGACGCTGCCGCAATGTCAGCGGGGATCTGGGGGTCGATGAGGAAATTCTGCCCCATGGATTTGGAAAAATGGAAGCCGTGGCGTTCCAGCAGCATCCGGATCGTCAGTTCGTCGCAGAGATTCATGGCTCTACCGCCTTTTTTAGAATTTGAATTTCAGTATAGCTGATTTTTAATGGAATCACAACAGGGGAGCGCCGGTTGGTCACAGTTCGTGGATGAAATCCAGCACGCAGTCCCGCAGACGGAGGACCTCCTCCGGCATATTTTTCCGCAGAGGCATCCCCATGCCCAATTCCCGGCCTGCCCGCGGCGTGATCGGCAGCGTCTGGACACCCTGCGTCCTGCCGCGCATCATGATCTCCGTCATCATGGAGACGCCCAGTCCCTTGCTGACCATGCGGATCACCGTTTCATCGTCCACATGACAGGGGCGGATCTGGGGTCGGACGCCCTTGGGACTGAGGGCGGCGTTCACGTCAATGTCGAACCGACCGTAGGGCATCAGAAATTCCTTTCCGTCAAATTCCTCGATGGGGAAGGAGTCCCGTCCCCCGGTGGGGTAATCCTCCGGGAGGATGGCGTACATAATGTCATTGTACAGCGGTGTCCAGTCGCAGTTGACATGACTTTGCCTTGCGGCGAAGATCACATCGGTGCGGCCTTCCTCCAGCAGCTCAAAGGGCTCCAATTCGTGGTCCACCATCCGCAGATCCACGTCGGTGTCCGGGCACACCCGGCGGAACCGGTACAGAATCTCCGGCATCCAGTGCATGGCAAGGCTGGCGTAGGCTGCCACACGGATGGTCTCCGCCTTTTTCTGCGTGATGGCGGCGATCTGGTTTTCCAGCTTCGCCGTGGCGCTGAGGTAATCCCGGATGGCGGGCAGAAGAGCCTCACCGTTCTCTGTCAGGGAAATGCCGCTGTGGTCCCGGCGGATAAGGGTCATGCCGATCTCCCGCTCCAGACCGTTGATGAGGTGGGTCAGGCCGGACTGTGTGTAACCCACCACCTCGGAGGCCTTGGAAAAGCTGCCCAGGTTCACTGCCGTCATCAGGATCTCCAGCTTTTTGCTGTCCATGGTTCCCTCCTTCAGCTATGTATTACGATTTGTCATATAACTATTATAACCCTGCGTTTCTCTTTTGCAAGGGTTTCCTATATGATAAGACCCATAAAGGAGATGATGTTCCATGACAACGAAGAAGCTGACGATCCGGCAGAAGCTTTTGGTGGCCGGGACGCTGTTTGGCATGTTTTTCGGCGCGGGCAATCTGATCTTCCCGGTCCATCTGGGACAGATGGCGGGCCGGAACGCCATTCCCGCCATGATCGGCTTTATCATTACGGCGGTGGGGATCCCCGTTTTCGGTGTGGCCGCCATCGGCATCACCCATTCCGACGGTTTACAGACCCTCGCCGGCAAGGTGAGCAAGGGATACGGCATCTTCTTCACCTGTCTGCTGTATCTGACCATCGGGCCGCTGTTCGCCATTCCCAGATGCGCCACGGTGTCCTTTACCACCGGCGTCGCGCCCATGCTGGGGGACAGTGGGGCGGAGTGGCTGTATCTGCTGATCTTCTCCGCTGTGTTCTTCGCCTTCGTACTGTTTTTCTCTCTGCGCCCCGGCAAGATCACCGTCTGGATCGGCAAGATCATCAATCCTATTTTTCTGATCTTCTTTGCCGTGCTGATGATCGCGGCGCTGCTGGCCCCCGGTGCCGCCGCGTCTGCCGTGGAGCCGGTGGCGGCCTATCAGAGTGACGCATTTTTCCCCTCTCTGATCGAGGGCTACGGCACCATGGATGCCATCGCCGGTCTGGCCTTCGGCATCGTGGTGATTGACGTGATCCGCCGCATGGGCGTGACCAATGATGACGCCATCGCGGAGGACGTGCTCTCATCCGGCCTCCTCACGGGCCTGCTGATGGCACTGATCTATGTGGTGTCTATTCTGGTGGGCGCTCAGTCCAGAGGGCTGTTTGAACTGTCTGAAAACGGCGGCGTGGCCCTGACACAGATCGCCGGGCATTACTTGGGCGGCGTGGGACAGCTCATTCTGGCGGTCACCATTACCTTCGCCTGCCTGAAGACCTCCATCGGCCTGGTCACCGCCTGCGCGGAGACCTTCGACAAGATGACCGGCGGAAAGTTCTCCTACCGGGGATGGGCCATTCTGTTCACGGCTTTTTCCTTCGCTGTCTCCAACGTGGGCCTCAGTGCCATTATCAACTATTCCATCCCAGTGCTCATGTTGATCTATCCCCCTGCCATTGCCTTGATCACCTTGGCGTTTATCGGCAGATTTTTCGGGCATGACCGCATTGTGTACATCGCCGTGATGATCCCCACATGGATCGCCGCTTTGTTCGACTTTATGAAGACCCTGCCGGGTTCCGCGCAGACGGCCCTCCATCTGGACGCGCCCATTCAGTTCGCCGCAGCCAATCTCCCGCTGTTCGACAAGAATCTGGGTTGGCTGCTCCCGGCGGTCATCGGCTTTGCCATCGGCATGATCTGGCATCTGAGCCGGCCGAAAAACGCAGCCGCCGCGTGACGGGATTCCACGATGAATCACCCCTTGACACAAACTGTTTTAATAAACACAGAGAGAATCAAAAGAAAAGCGGCCCGGAAACTCCGGGCCGCTGAAACTACCGATAAAGTGATAAATTCTCCGCAATGGAAAGGAAGGGTGTGTGCGGGACTACGCCCGCAGGCGTGTTTCGGAGCGCAACCGCCGCAAGGCGGCTCTTAGCGCGGAGATAACCCAAGAAGGGATACACCGTCGGCTCAAGCCAAACAGCGGATACAAAGTATCCGCTGTTTGGGAGTCTTCCTCGAAAAAGGCTTGCTTCATCCGCCACTGGCGGCGCTTCGCCTGTTTCCCTGCACCATTGAAATCCTAAGTTTTCAGAACTTTCATAAAGTTCTGAAAACTTGTTTAGCATGTCGAAAAGTCTTTTTCGACACGCTGAGCGGCCCGGAAAACTCCGGGCCGCTTTCGCGATCAATGGCCGCCGGCTTACTTGCGGTCGTTTTTCTGGTTCTTCTGCTCGTTGGGCTCCTTCTGAGCGTTTTTCTGGTTGCTCTCCCGGTTTTTCTCCTGCATGGAACGTGCCTCCTTTCCTGTCCCCACGGGGGGACGGTCTGCGTACAGAAGATAGTGTTGCCGCCGCGGGGAAAACTATTCACAAAAAAGAAAAAATTTCTTGATTTTCCTGTTGACAGATCAGAAATGGTTTGGTATACTATCAAGGCAAAACAAAGAAGGCTGATCGCATCCGCCTCACCTCCAGCATGACGCAAAGAGGTCAACAGCGTTGTTACCAGACTGCCGCAGGGCGGTTTGTTGTTGCGCGGATGCCAAAATGGTATCCGCGTTTTGTGATTTTTAGAAGGAGGTGCTTCGACCATAGCTAAGCAAATGCATGAACTGAATGAGGACATTCTCGACAAGGAGATCCGACTCATCGGCGCTGAAGGTCAGCAGCTGGGCATCATGAGTTCCCAGGAGGCCCTGAAGATCGCGGATGAGCAGGGCTTGGATCTTGTCAAGATCTCGCCCCAGGCCGTCCCCCCCGTCTGCAAGCTCATGAACTACGGAAAGTTCCGCTTTGAGCAGAGCAAGAAGGAGAAGGAAGCCCGCAAGAATCAGCATGTGGTAGAGATCAAGGAGATCCGGATGTCACCGGGCATCGACGTGGGAGACTTCAACACGAAGCTCAAGAACGCCCAGAAGTTCATTGCCGATGGCAACCGGGTGAAGGTTTCCGTCCGCTTCCGCGGCCGCGAAATGGCACATACGGACATCGGCCGGGATCTGCTGAACCAGTTTGCTGAGCAGTGCGCCGAGGTGGCCAACATGGACAAGAGCGCCAAGCTGGAGGGCCGTATGATGTCCATCTTCCTCTCTCCCAAGACGAGCAAGTAAATTTCAAGAGATTTCAATACACGGAAGGAGCAACTACAATGCCGAAACTGAAGACTCACAGCGGCGCCAAGAAGCGCTTCAATCTCACCAAGACCGGCAAGGTCAAGCGCGCCAAGGCTTTCAAGAGCCACATCCTCACCAAGAAGGACACCAAGCGCACTCGTCGTCTGCGCGCAGGCGGTTATGCGGACGTCACCAACATGGACGCTGTCCGCAAGATGATCCCCTACAAATAAGTAACGAGACGTTTGAAATAGGAGGCTACTACAAATGGCAAGAGTCAAGGGCGCGATGATGACGCGCAAGAGAAGAAATAAAGTTCTGAAGCTGGCCAAGGGCTATTGGGGTTCCAAGTCCAAGCACTTCAAGATGGCGAACCAGGCCGTCATGAAGTCCCTGACCTACGCTTACACCGGCCGCAAGCTGAAGAAGCGTGACTTCCGCAGCCTGTGGATCACCCGTATCTCCGCTGCCTGCAAGATGAACGGCATGAACTACTCCACCTTCATGCACGGCCTGAAGGTCGCCGGCATCGAGATCAACCGCAAGATGCTCTCTGAGATGGCTATCTCCAACCCCGCTGCATTCACTCAGCTGATCGAGATCGCCAAGAAGGCTTAATTACACAGTTCTTCAAACAAAAACCTCTTCGGGAAACCGAAGAGGTTTTTTCGCGTGTTGAAAAATAGGGGAGAGGGCTGTCTTTACAGAAAACAGTAAAAGGACGCGCCCATCGGCGCGTCCTCCCGTTCTTATTCCGCAGATGCTTCCTCGGCGGGTTCTGCTTCTTCCGGAACTTCTGGTTCTTCCCAGTCTACCATGGTGCCCACGCAGCGGTTGATGGGCTGGCCCAGCTCGTGGAACTTGGCCTCATAGTCCGTCATAACGCCCACCGGGCCGTTTTCGTGGAGATTCCGGGTGACCTCGGACAGCTCAAAGCCAAACTGGGGCAGCTCCTCCACGGAGAACTCGAACAGGGGCTGGTTGTCAGTCTTGAAGTGGATCTGACCGCCCATTTTCAGCACCTGACGGTACAGCTTCAGGAAGTTGCCGTGAGTCAGGCGGCGCTTGGCATGGCGCTTACTGGGCCATGGATCGCAGAAGTTGATGTAGATCCGGTCCACCTCGCCGGGGGCGAAGAACTGGGGGAGCTGGTCGGCGTTGGCGTCCACGAAAAATACATTGGTGAGACCGTCATTCACGCACCGCTCCATGGCAACAACCATGGCGTCCGGCACCATCTCAATGGCGATGAACAGCACATCCGGCTCCGCAGCAGCGGTGCCATGGGTGAAACGGCCCTTGCCGCAGCCCAGCTCCACCCGCAGCTCCCGGGCCTGGGGCATCAGATCCCGCCAGTGGCCCCGGTGCTCATAGGGGTCCCGGATCAGCTGCGCGGCGCAGCGCTCCATTCGGGGGACCAGATTCTTCTTCTTCCGCATTCTCATTATCAAAAACCTCCGCAGGTCAAGAATCAACTCATTTTAACATAAAAAAGCGGCGCTGTAAACGGAAGTCTGAAAATGTTAATGAATTAACGTTAGATATTTAACGGAATGCGTTTTGGAGCGGTCAAACCGTTGCGCTGCAATGCTTCTACAGAATGTAGAATATGCAAGAATACTGATTTTACACCAATCTTACACCAATATAGGAGAGCTCAATACAGTCAGTCAGTATTCTCCCTTCATATCTCTATAAAAATGATGTCGCGGCTACAAAATTTTATGACTATTAGGAGTAATATATATGAGGGAAAACACTGTAATATCTATCACCAACTCTAAGGGTGGTGTTGGTAAGACTACAACAGCACTGAATCTTGCTGCTGCTCTTGCAAACGAAAACAAAAAGGTTCTGCTGATCGACAATGACCCGCAGGGTAATCTTACGGCAGTGCTTGGCTATACGCCGGGTGAACAGATAAATACGCTGGCGAAACTGCTGCTTGTTCAAATCGACTCGCCGGAAGACTTGGAACTGCATCTTCCCCGTGCCGTGATACATACAGAGACTGGCATTGACCTGATCCCAGCTAATAAGCGGCTGGCAGATGCCGCTGCCCGCTTACAGGTTATGCAGCTCTCGCAGTACAACACAGCGGGGGAGGCAGAAACGCTCTGCGAAGAGGTGATGGACAAGCTGTTGGACGCTCTCCGAGAGCAATACGACTACTGCGGCAGGTCGCCGACACACAGAGCGTATATGATCTCCCTGACATACAGGGCATTGCGCCGGAGGATATTGGACTTGTGGAAATGACATGCTCCGAAATTATCGGTGGGGATGATCCGGAGCTGGAGGAACTGGACGATCCCACTCGGATACCGCCGGGCCGAGGCATATCGTCCAAATCGGATAGCTGTTCCAGAATGAAATGAAGATACTCTTTACTGGATGCCATTATTGTTACACCATTTTTGGCATTGCTCGATTCTTGCGCCGTTATCGCTTTGCTCCATGTCGTAAGCAAAAGTATGTAATAAAGGACAAACGAAGTCATCGCATTCGCCGCAATGCTGCAAGCCTTTCTTTTCACAGCATGATTTCACGGGACAGCTATCCGCCCAGAAGGGTTTGTCCATATTCACACACCCTTTGCAGCCCATCGATTCCCGAAAGTTGCAATCACTGCACCGAAGCCCACATCTTGACTCGATCATACTCAGATTCCTCCTGCTCAGAACAGCTGTCCCGGCAGCTTTAGCTTTTCCTTCTTCGGGAAGGTCGCTTCAAACTGTTCAAATGCTTCCGGATTCTTCTCGCAAACAAAATATCCCTCAGGGTCTTTATAAGTGCCGGAGATGCCGTCCAAAAAGCCGGGCGTCAGCTCCTTGATGAGAAAATAATCCGCCTCCGGATCATCGGCATAGCGCATGCCCTTGGTTTTTGCCGGAACGAAACCGGACTTGCCGTAAAAGTCAATATTGCCGGTGATGGCAAGCGCACCCGCGCCCAGTTCCTTTGCTTTTTCCATGGAATAGTCCAGCAGTTGCTTCCCGTAGCCCTGCCGCTTGTATGCGGGCGCAATGCCAAGGGGACCGAAGGTCATGATCGGCACCTTTCTTCCGTCATCGCAGTCGATTTCCGACCGCACATAGATGACCTGCCCAATCAGCTCACCGTCCAGCTCCATGACGAAGTCCAGCTCCGGCACAAAAGCCGGGTCATCCCGATAGCGGTGCAGCACATAGTGCTCCATGCAGCCGGGGCGGTAGACATTCCAGAAGGACTCGCGGGTCAGGTTTTCCACGGCTCTGTAATCGTCTTTCGTTTCCAGACGAATGGTAATCTTCTTTTCTGACATGGTGTTTCTCCTTATCTCTTGTCAATAATTTTGCCAATCAGCCCATAAGCGAGGGCTTTTTCTGCCGACATATGTATGAGTGCAGTTCCTGAAGCTCCATTCCCGCTGCCTCCCGCTTACTTTTATTCTTGTTTCATTGTTCACGCCGTTAAGTATCATCAGCCGCAGACATCGTTCAAGCTGCGCTCTCTGATCCATTTGTCCAGAAACTGCATCTGTTCGTCGGTATGGAACCAATGCTCGCCACCGGGTATGACGGTCAGATCAGCATGGTGCAGTTTGGCAAATGCAGATACCGTTTCAATGGATGTCAGGTTGTCATGCTCGCCGTAGAGAATACAGGTAGGGACATTCCAGATAATCGGGTGCTTGCGCACATAGCAAAGATACTCCCATGACAGCGTTTCTCCGAAATTCGTGGCGATTTCCCTTTTCTCGGCAAGCTCCTGTTTGGTTACATTCGACCATTGCATCATATTGCAAATCAAGTTTTCCATATCCACAATCGGAGAGATGAAATAAGCCCGGTCAACCAGTGTTTCATCCAGCGAGGACAGCGCAAAGAAAGCTCCGATGCTGTTGGCAACCAAGGTGAGGTGCTCACACCGGCCTCTCTGCTCGGTAAAAAATGCAAAAAACTCTTTCTTGGCTTGCCATGGCGTTTGCGAACGGTAATCAAACCCAATTACTTCGTCCTTCGGAAATAGCGATTTATAGTGCTCGGCTTCCTGCGCCGAGCCGCCCTTTCCATGAACATATACTATTAAATCTTTCATTTTATCCTCATGAACCCTTTCTCAAAACAGCGGAATCTCGCCGTCAAAATGTGCTGCCTTTTCCCTTCAGAGAATGATTCGTGCGATCTCCATCGTCACGATTTTCAGTACAGCGCCGCCCGACATCATATAGAACCATATCTCGCGCGTGCTGCGTTTTGGCAATCGGCGTGGCAATGGCGGCAATGATAATCAGCAGCGCACCGACACAGCCGACGATGGTGGGAATGCTGACCAGTGGAAACAGTCCCGGTGCGCAGCTTCCGTCAATGGCATTCTGAATCGTTTTATATAACCCGTCCCGCGCCGCCGCAAAGCAGCAGACCACAAGTCCAAAAACAAGCAGAAGCACACTTCTGCGTCCCCAATACTGAATAACTGCGCGGCCCCAAACCGACCAGCCGATAAAGCCCAGCAGGGCAAGGATCATCAAAGTTGTCGTCGTAGCAACGGCATTTCCAAAATAGAGTTTCATTCTCACTGCACCTCTCAATACTGAATCATGATCGTTCTGCACGCATCACAGCAGCAGGCCTCCACGCTGGTGCGACCGCCGACCTTCAACCCGGTGAGTTTTACAAATTCCTCCGTGTTTTTGGCGTTTTCCAAGGCACTCGGCACTTCGTTTGCAAAGCTGAACGCGCCATCCTTGCTGCTGAACAGATAGCCGTTTCTCATTTCTTTTCCGCATTTCGGACACATCATCATTCCCTCCCATTCTTATCGCTGTGTATTGTACCAATCGAGAACAGCGCCGAGATTTTCCTCCTTAACCCGCTCACCGCCATGGAGCATCATATCCAGCATATCGTCCTCCTCCGGTGTGCGGTCTTTCTTTTCGGCAAGGCCTTTGCCTGCCGTTTTGACCATGATCTCCATCATAAGGCGGTAGACGCCGTGCAGCTTTTTGACATCAAAGTTCCCTTGCAGGGTGAACAGCGGAATGTCAGCAGAGATCGCCGACTTTTTCCGCACGCTGTCCGTTTGCGTTCCGGTTTGCCCCATGCCGACACCGCAGACGGCGCGTACCTGGTAACGCTTTGCGGCCTCGGCATAGCCCTTGACAGAGCCTGCCATGATCCAGCCAAGGTAGATAACCTCCGCTCCGGCAAAGACCCGCTTCTTCGCTTCTGCAAGGGAATACACAGGAAGTCCGGTTTTCTGCGCCAGCAACTTAGCATAATGCTCTGTGCTGCCGGTATTGGTGGTGTAAATAATTGCGTTCATAGAAACATTCCTCTCAAAAAAGTGAGACGCAGCGCATGATCGGCTTTGCGATCAGCACTGCGTCTTAGCGTCTGGCTGTTTGGTCTTGATGATAAAATTTTTAACGTCGATGATGCTCTCGTGCCTGCACTTCGGGCAGAACAAAGGAAAAGCCTTTAATTCCGTTTCCTGAAAGATTTGCAAGCGTGTCTTGGCACCGCACCAAGGACATAAGACCCATTGCTTTTCTTTTGTGGCTTCTTTCATCATGATGTTCCCGACTTTCTATAACCAGATTCTATTCTGGAGATAAAACGATCAATGTGCGCGTCCAGCAGGGGAGCAACCGAGTCCTTATCTTTCGCCCCATCGTAGACGCTGTAGAGGAGGTACATTGGCCCATAGAATTCCAGCGCCAGCTGCATAGCGGCCTCGTCAGTATCTGTCAGCTTACGAAAAATTGCCGCCATGTACTCCAGAGGCCCACCCGCCAAGTAGTCGTGATGGAGCTGCGCCAGCTTGGGATCACGGTATTGCTCCAGTGTCAGCATCTTACGGAAATTAGAGGAAAACGGTTCCTTCGTCCAATGGTCGAACTGCGCCATGCTGTATGCGCGGATCTTTTGAATCGGCGTGTTCAGATACGCCTCCGCGAAGCCGTCCGGCTCTGTCTCCGGCATTTCATAGCTTTCCGCACGTTCATAGTCCATCTCATTCATGTGTTCTACAATCCTGTCCAAAATCTCCTGTTTGCTGGTATAGTGCTTATACAGGGCGGCTTTTGTAAATCCTAACTGCTGGGCAATATCATTCATAGATGTCCCAAGGTAGCCGTTCTGCGCAAACAATTCCAGCGCTGTTTCCAAAATTCGTTCTTTCGTATCTCCAGCCATAATATTCCTCCCTGACAGGTAACCACTCGGTAACTTCTATTATAGTTACCGAGTGGTTACTTGTCAAGACCTGGTTGAATTTTTTGAATCACAGCGCACAACAAGCGTCAGCGAAAGGATTGGAGTGACACAGTGAGATGTGCCGCACCGAAAATCGCAGCACAGCGCCATGTTGATCTGTCCGTTGTCCTTCACCTGCCCATGGACGCTACCACCGTGGTCATGGCGCAGCGGGAGATGGGCCGCAGGCTCTCCTGCAGCCGCTCGGATATGTAAACGATATTCAAATTCCATTTCGGTTTCGGCATGGTCCCGCCCTCCGATGCGCTTCAACAGATTTCTTTGTCTATAACGGTTTCGGCTTGTATGTAATTATACCGGTTTTATCCGCAAGTGTAAACTGAATAAAACCCACTTTTCGAGCATTCTATGGAAAAGAGGGCGCCTTCTTGCCTACAGCGCGGATGCTGTGGCGAATCTGCCATTTCCTCGCCCCTGCGGGGCAGCCGGAAATGATGCACAAAAACTTCATGCACCGGCATTTGCGCATTTTTGTGGTGCGGTATTCATGCATGAAGTTTTATGCCTTAAATCTCTTGCAAAATGGAAAGAGTCATGATATAACATGACCAGAAAAACCAAAACGGTCATTTGGAGGATGAACGAGCTTGGCTTTTACCAACTATGAAACAGAACAGCTTCACAAGGCGCTGCTGAAGGAAACAAGACGCTGCGCCGTCACACTGGGGATGAAGAAAACCTCAGTGGATCAACTGACAAAGGCTGTCGGTATCGCAAAAGGCTCGTTTTATAAATTCTACGAATCCAAGGAGATGGCCTTCTTCGCAGTTCTGGAAAGTATCCACTCCGAGCTTTACGGGGTGGCTGACCAGGTGTTGCGCAGAAATGGCGGCCTGCCAACCTCGGAGCGCGCGGCAGAGGCGGTTCTGGCCGTCTGCCGGAGGCTGTCTGATACTGGCGACATGGTTTTCATTGAACATGACGCCAAGTTGCTTTTACAGAGATTGCCGGATGACATCAAAAATGTCCATTACCACGATGACGAGACGCACATCCGTCTGCTTTTGGAGAAATATGACCTTGTGCCGAATCGCGGCATCTCTTTGGCTGCCGCCACGGTACGGGGACTGATCTTGACCGTCTCCCACAAGGAGCAGATTGGGGAACTGTACCCGCAGGTGCTGGAAGCACTGGTGTACGGCGCTTGCAGGGAGCTATTTGAATAAGCCGAAAGGCCGCAGAACTGCGGCTTTTTCAAGGCATGACTGTTAGACACCTCTAATCGCGTGAATTCACGGGTGACGGTTAGACCAATCTAACCGCGAAAGAGGATGACAGCGATGCAAGAACACAAGGGCCTCCGGGATCGGAATGCCGGGTCATATGCGGAATATGTGAAGAAGGAGGAGTAAACGGTGCAAATTTTGGAGTGCGGACGGGAGCATAGAGAAACGCTGCTGTTTTTTCCCTGCACGGCAGAGCCCGTATGGGCATTTGCGGACACCATTGCGATCCTGTCCCAAAGGTGGCATATTTTTCAGGTGGTGTTCGACGGTCACCAGCCGGAATATCCGGGAGACTTTACTTCCGTGGAGCAGACTGTGGACGAGGTGACCCAATATCTGAATGTCCACGGCATTTCCCATTTGGATGCTGCCTACGGCTGCTCTCTGGGGGGTGCGTGTCTGACCCGTTTGCTGGCCTTGGGGGAAATTTCCGTTGGCCGGGCAATCATTGACGGCGGTATGACTCCCTATCGCCTGCCGTTTCTGGTGCGAAAGCTGCTGCTGGCGCGGGATGTGTTGTCCTTCAGAACGGCGGCAAGCAATCGTGAGGTGCTGGAAGCGGCATTTCCGCCGGAACGGTTTACTCCGCCGGGGCATGACAGCAGGAAAGAATATGATGCGATGGAGCGGTACCTCAAAACCTTCTCGAACCGGACGATCCGGAATATATTCTGGTCTGCCAACAATTACGCTCTGCCGAAAGTGCCTGCCGAATGCGGCACAAAAATCACCTATTGGTACGGCTGCGATGAAAAGAAAGACCGTAGGTACAATATTCGGTTTATGAAGCATTATTTTCCGCAGATTCGGGTCCACGGAATTCCCAAAATGGCCCATGCAGAGTTGGTCTTGGTGCACCCGGAGCTGTTCGATCACTATGCGGAAAAATTCCTGAAGCCGGAGGAATGAAACGGAATCGGCGCCGGATGATCCGAGCGCCGCGAGGCATCGCTCCGGCTGGCTCACCATTAGAAAACGTAAGGAGGCTTTACAATGTCCTTTTTTGAGAATACCCGCAAGCCTGCGGGCTTTGGCGGAAAGCTCATGGTGGTCATGATGAACCTGGGTCACAGTCCTGTGGCACGGTGGGGGCTTCACTTTCTGGAGCTTGCTCCGGACGATAAGGTGCTTGACTGCGGCTGCGGCGGCGGGGCAAATATCCGACGGCTGCTGAAAAAATGCCCGCAGGGTATCGTCAAGGGCATCGACTATTCGCCCGTCAGCGTGGAGAAAACCAAAAAGGTCAACGAGACTGCCATCGCTGATGGTCGCTGCGCCGTTCTGCAAGGCAGCGTGGCAGATATGATGTTCGCGGATAACTGGTTTGATGCGGTCACGGCCTTTGAAACCGTATATTTCTGGCCGGATCTGCCGCAGTGCTTCCGTGAGGTCTGGCGGGTGCTGAAGCCCGGCGGGACTTTTTTTATCTGCAACGAGAGCAATGGCGACACAGACAAGGACGAGAAGTGGACGAAGATCATTAACGGCATGACCATTTATCAGGTTACCGAGCTGAAAGCATATCTGGAACAGGCGGGCTTTCACGAGGTGCAGATACACAAGAATAAAGCAGGCTGGCTGTGCGTCACGGCACGAAAATGAGGTGCGATCATGTCGAAAAAAGCAACGGAATTCCAACGAAAAGCAATGAGCCGGATGTACCGGGGCAAGGAGATCTTCAAGCCTCTGAACACCGGCTGGATCGATAAAAACGTTGCCTGCGTGCGGGAATGGGTAGCAAATATCTTCTTCTACTGCAAGGACAATGCTGTCATTATGATCGATGCCGGGTACAACTATGACCGGTTGGTGGAAAAAATGGGCTGGTTGGGAATCGCCCCGCAGTCGGTTCAGCACATTCTTATCACCCACCAGGACACCGACCATGTGGGCGCGGTGGAAGCGGACAGCCCCGGATTGTTCCAAAACGCAGCGCTGTACATCGGTGAAGTTGAAAACCGTTATCTGACCGGAGAGGTACGCCGCAAGGTCATCTATCATCTTTATAAGCTGCCGCAGGTCACGATCAACAACAAAAAAGTGCTGCTTCAGGATGGGGAAGTCATCAACATTGACGGCATCAAAATCGAATGCTTCCTCGTTCCCGGCCACACTTGGGGACATATGGTGTATCTCGTTGATGACCGTTACCTGTTTACCGGCGACACCATCTGGTTCGGTGCGGACGGCGGATACAGCTTCATTTCCGCCTTGGCAGAGGATAATGAACTGGCGGTGCGATCTCTGACTGCATTGGAAGAAAAGCTGCGGGGGCGCGATTTACATCCGTTGTTCATAACCGGACACACAGGCTGGACGGACAATATGGACTTTGCTTTTGCACACAGAAATGAGCTTTGCTCCCCCTTCCGGAGAAAAGCCCATGATCCCAACGCCCCATACGATGCCTATGACGAATCGGATGATACCGAAGAAAGAGCAAAAAGCAGATACTTAGCGGGAGTTGGAAGATGAAGGTTTACGAGTTCGGTAAAAAAAGCGCCCCGGCGCTTTTGCTGCTGCCCGGAACCTGCTGCCATTGGAAAGGCAATTTTGGGCGAGTCATTCCGCTGCTGGAAAAGGATTTTCGAGTACTCTGCGTCAGCTATGACGGCTTTGATGAGACGGAAAACACAGAGTTTCCGACCATGCCTGAGGAAACAGAGAAAATAGAAGCGTACATCAAGGAACATTGCAGCGGTCATATCCATGGGGCTTACGGCTGTTCTCTGGGGGGGCTTTTGTGGGCCTGCTGGCGGCGCGGCAAAACATCCACATGGATTATGGCATTTTGGGCAGCTCCGATCTGGATCAATCGCCGGTTGCCGCCGCAAAATTACAGACGGCGCTGCTCTTGCCCCTGCTCTATCCCTTCATCCGGGATGGAAAGTTCAAAAGCCGTATCCTGCAAAAAAAGCTTCAAAAACGCATGGGTCAGACGGAAGCCTATGTGCAGGCGTTTATGGACATGTTGGGCGGCGGGCGGCCTTATGTGACCATGGAAAGCTGCAAAAACCAGTTTTACTCCGATCTCATTACACCGCTGCCGGATCAGATCAATGTGCCCGGTACGGAAATTCATATTTTTTACGCCCTGAAAATGGGCAAAAAGTAACGCCTCCGCTACCTGCGGCATTTTGACCATCCTGTCATCCATGAACAGGAGCTGCGGCATGAAGAACTGCTGGCATGTTACCCGGAGCAGTGGGCGGCACTGGTAAAGCAAATCGTTATGGTAGAGGACAAAAAGGTCATCATCGGCAGTGCCCACTTTGTCTTTGAGGACGAGGGCTGCTG
>ERZ827512.882-NODE-882-length-34219-cov-44.317381_pt1 | contig 34219 bp, 30 predicted proteins | sample MGYA00519916_ERZ827512 | MGnify/ENA primary metagenome ERZ827512 (study PRJEB31778, sample SAMEA3449335) | human gut metagenome | biome: human gut; feature: human-associated habitat; material: faeces | place: United Kingdom | collected 2010/2012 ... | reverse complement strand
GATTGCCGGGATTGCCTTGTGTCGCAATGCTTTTTGGGTTGGTCAGCAGACATTAATTATAAATGCAGAATTAAGCAAGACAATACACAAGAGCATGGAAATCACAATGAAAACTGTGCGCCGCTTACTCCGTCCTAAATTTGCAAGAGCCATGCGGGGCAACTTTGCTCCCTGTGTCCGTTTCGTTACTTTCTTTTTGATATTTTCCTGCCCGGTGTAGCGGATCGCCTCTAACGGAGATACCTTTGCTGCCTTTTTTGCGGGTTTCCGGGTGCTGATAAATACAGTCAGGATGGTAAACAGGGCGGCTATCACAAAAATCAACGGAGATACCGATACTTCGGTTACGTTCCAATAGTTAGTTCTTAAAAACTCTGTGACAACGGGGAGTAGCACCCAACTTGCGAGAAATCCTGCAACCAAGCCGATGGGCAGTCCAATCACCGTCAACCATACGGCCTGACGGTTCACCAGCCTTTTGATCTGCCGGGTAGAACATCCGATTGTCCGAAGAAGCCCGTACTGCCGAACATCCTGCATGACAGAAATATCAAAAATGTTATAAATCAGCAAGTACCCGCAGACCATAAAGAGAAGTACAAACCCTACAACGGCAACAGCCATAAGCGGATCAATGGATTGTACGGTCACATCATTCTGCGTACAAAGAATATAATTGTCTGCACTCATATCGTCGGTGTTCCCGCCGACAGAACGGGCAAACTCTTGTAACTGTCCCTCTACATCTGTCTTGTTTTTCAAAACGACATCGGACAGATAGGTGCCCGCCATTTCTCTATCTTCGGCAAAGGTGTTACGGAATAAATTGGGGTTTTCTTCAACAAAACTCTCTGATACGATCATCAGGCTGCTGACGTTATTCGCTGCTTCCCACCAGCCGGAAAGAACCATATCAAAATGATAGGTCTGCCCCCGCAACTCAAATTCAACGGGAACCTGTGCGCCAATTTCGGCTTCCACTCCCAAGGCTTCCAAAGCAAGATCGCTGGTGGAAATCTCATTCGCCGCTTGCGGAGCATTCCCGTGTGTCGGTACACAGAAAGTCAATTCCTGCTGAATGGCGTCAGCATAATCAATTTCAATGCTATGTCCGGGCGAATTTGTTGCAAAACCAATAACCCGCCTGCATCCGGCTTGCTCAATAAAATCGCTGTTGATAAGCTGCTCATATTGTTCCTCGGTCATATAGCGAATGTCGCCGTCTGCCTTACTTCCTTTTTGCATCTGCATGGAGAGTTGAAGCGAAGATACCATGCTAAACGCAAGGGACGTGATAGAGGTAAACAGGAAAGCCGTCAGAAAAATGGCTAAAATTGCGGCAATATTCCGTACTTTATTTTTCTTAAAATATCGCTTTGAAAGGCGTTTGATAACGGCCATGTTGTTGTTGCCAAACAAAATATCATTCATCTACGGCACCCCCTCACTCCATGATTTTCCCGTCCTCAATACGGATAATCCGATCTGCGAGCTGGGCAATCTCATTGTTATGGGTAATCATGACAAGCGTTTGATGAAACTTCTGGCTTGTGACTTTCAGCAGACCGAGGACATCATCACTCGTCCGGCTGTCAAGGTTGCCTGTCGGCTCGTCCGCCAGCACAATCGCCGGTTTTGAGATCAGGGCGCGGGCAATGGCGACACGCTGCTGCTGGCCGCCGGAAAGATTGTTCGGCATATTATTCAGCTTATCTTCCAAGGCCAGCATCCGAACGACTTCCTGCATGAATTTCTTATCTACTTTGTCGCCGTCCAGTTCCACGGGCAAGGCAATATTCTCATAGACGTTGAGGACAGGGACAAGGTTGTAGTTTTGGAAGATAAAGCCGATTTTCCGCCTGCGGAAAATGGTAAGCTGCTCGTCATTCAGAGTAGATAAATCTTTGCCATCCACAATGACCTTGCCGGATGTGGGAACATCCAGACCGCCGATCATATTCAGCAGCGTGGACTTGCCGCTGCCGGATGTGCCAACGATGGCGACAAATTCCCCGTGTTCTACCGAGAGAGAAACGTCGTCCAGAGCCTTTGTAATGTTCGGCTCGTCCCCATAGTATTTTTTCAAATCTGTTGTCTGTAAAATAGGCATAAGTTCTACCACCTCTTTCTTTTTGATGGCTCCATTGTAAAGGGGAAACCTCGCAGAAATGCCACGACGGTTCTTGAATTTTCCCTTAAAACGCCTTGAAATGTCACAATCCTGTGACATTTCAAGAATGGGGCAGGAACACCGAAAAGGTGGAGCCGGTGCCGACTTCCGAGGCAACGCGGATAAAGCCCCCTTGTCGGGTGATAATCTCACGGGTAAGATATAGGCCGATCCCGATGCCGGGGGCGTCATGTACCCTGTCCTCACGGTAGAACCGTTTGAAAATCGTTCCTTGATGTTGTTCTGGAATACCAATGCCCGTATCAGAAATATCAATTTTCACATACATCTCCCAGCACACCACAGCTACATGGATTTTTCCGCCCTCTGGCGTGTACTTCACCGCATTATCCAGAATATTGAACAGGGCTTCGGTTGTCCATTTCCGATCATGGGCCGCAGATACCGTTTCCGGGCAATCCACCGTGACTGCAATCTTTTTCTGTTCTGCGTTCAGCAGAATACCGCCCAGCGCCGCCGCAAGGGTATCATAGATGGCCTGTGGCTTCGGCTCCAAAGCAATTACACCGGCTTCAAGCCGTGACGTTTTAATCATTGCCTGCATGAGAAAATCCAGCTTGTCTAACTGGCTGTTCATCGCCAAAAGAAATTCTCTCTGTTTTTCCGGCGATACATTTTGTTCCAACAAAGTGGCGTCCAGCATTTTCAGATTTGCAATCGGCGTTTTAACCTGATGGGAAATGTCCGAAATCAATTCCTGCAAGTTGGCCCGTTCCTTTGCAATACTGCTTTTGCTTTCCCGCAGCACTTCATAGAGCCGGGAAAGCCGGTGCTGGATTTTATAAAACAGGTTTTCTTCCTCTGTGTACTGCGGCGGGGCTTGATCTGCTGACATCATATCGTCCAGCAGCTTACAAAGGGCATCCGAAAACAGCGTTAATTTTCGGCGCACAAAGGCAAGAAAAGCAACCATGCACCCGGCAACACAAACCGCATAGAGCAATCCACAGCATAGCGCCAGTATATTCTGCGTCAAAAAGTACATGGTACACGACATGGCGACTGTAAGCAAGACAAGAGCTGCACACACGACCATGCACACTTTATTGACCGAGAGTTTTTCCGTCCTCATTTGTTACCGCCCCCAATCCACATATAGCCCATGCCGTAGACGGTTTTGATATAGGCATGATCTGGATTTTCGATTTTGTTTCGTACCCGGCTGATTGTGGAAGTCAGCGCGTGTTCATCCACAAAATTCCCGTCAATATCCCACAGCTTTTCCAATAGCACCTGCCGGGTCAAAACAATCTGCGGATTTTTCGTCAGCACTTTCAAAAGCCGGTATTCCATTGGGGTAAAAGAAATGCTTTCTCCGTTAAGCGTTGCGGTCATTTCCGTAAAGTTGATAAACAGGTTGCCGTCTTTGTAGAAGTCGCCGCCAGATTGTTTCCTGATCCGGGCCAGCAATGCAGACACTTTTTTCTGAAATACGCTCATGGGGAAAGGCTTTGTCACATAATCATCCGCCCCCAGCTCGTAACCTTTGAGCATATCGCTTTCCATATCGTTTGCCGTCAGGAAGATTACAGCAGTTTCCGGGTGACTGTCCTTAATATCCCGGCAAAAATCAAACCCATTGCCGTCCGGCAGATTGATGTCAAGGACAATCAAATCATATTCCTGCTTTCTGCAAAACCGTTCGGCTACGCTTTTCGTCAGGGCAGCGTCTACTTCGTAGCCTGCGGCAGACAGGTTATAGCAAAGGGTATTATTCAAAAGGCGGTCATCCTCAACCACTAAAATTCTCATTTGCTCACATCCTTTTCTTTATAGAGTATCAACCAAATGTCACAGAAATCTCACAAGACAATCTTTTTTTATTTTACAGTGCACATTAGATAACTGCAATGTTGAGCTTTTTGTTAGTTCAAAAGATTAATCATATCTTTTGTCTACACAGTTAAGCCAATGAAGAATCTGCCATCCATCTTTTATCCGGTCTTTACAAATGTTCTTTTTCCTGTGTCTTTTTTGCAGACGGTCCCAGCAGATAATCAATGTTAGCCCTCACATTCTGTAACTCCCGCATTTCTTCCCGTACCTGCTTATATTCCGCATAGGCTTTTCGCTTAGCTTCCAGCACTTCGGCATATTCCTGCCTCAGAGTTTTTATTGATGGCAGTTTCTCCACACCCAGGCTGTCAAAGTATTTCTTTGCCGCTTGATGAATCAGGATGTCAGCCTCATGCTCGGCCCGGAACTTTTTGCTGTAACCGGCTTTTCGGTACTCGATATAGACAGCCCGCGTTTTAGAATAGTTGACGATCTGTTTCTGTAATTCTCCATTTTGAGATAAGCGGCTCTCCATATCCTTGATCTGCGTGGAAAGCTCATTAAATCGGGAAGTCGCGGCCTGGGTCTTTGATTGAAGGTCCTCATAGCTCATATCCCCATGTTCCTTCAGGTAAGCCACGGCTTTCGCAAGCTGCTTCACATTGAATACTTTGGCCCAACGCTCATAACCGGCGCCTTTACCGGACCGCATTGCGGTGTCAATATCAATCAGCATCTTTACCGAAGAATTGGATCGCTTGTGGTGAACAGAAGGAATGTAGGTTCCGGCGATCCTTTCCCGTATGGCCTGTTCGGTATAATCTCCTTTCAGAGTATTGCAGCGGGTAGGTCTCTTTTGTCCGGGGACGCGGAAGTTGACCGATTTCCCGCGGTGGCTGACTTCCACGCCGGATGTCTCCAGAATTTTCAGAAAGTCCTCAAAGGTGGAGGGGCGCTGTTCCAGAGCGGTGTCAATGGCCTGCCGTATCTGATTCTGAAAGGAAAGAGGTTTGTTTCCATCCCCCAGCCATTTTCCATAGTGGCCGCGGCTGGGCTTGGGATCTTCCACAATGGAAAGACCATGCTTCAGGCACAGCTTATCGCTGATCCGGCGCAGCGCCCAGGAAGAACCCCAGAAGTTGCGGAATTTCCGAGTACAGGCCAGATTTACCGCACTCACGATGATGTGATTATGGACATGGTGCTTATCTATATGTGTACAGACGATAAAGGCGTTGTTCCCCTTCGTCAGCCCCATGGCAAGTTCCTGGCCGATCTGGTTGGCTTCCTCCGGCGTCACTTCACCCGGCTTAAATGCCTGCCGGAAATGGTAGGCAATCACGTCATCCGCACCCCGGACTCTGCCGGTCTGGTGGATATACTGCCGCTTGGCTAAAGTAAATTCCGCATCCGCTGTGCGGGTATCGCACTCAAAACCATAAATCAGCTTTCCATAGTCGGTTTTCTCTGGATTTTCTACATAATCAATGATGTCCTCGATTGCGGTGGAGAAGGAGCGTCCCTCTCCGATATGCAAGGGCATCAGCCTTGTGGTCGCCATTGCCCACCTCCTTTGAAAAATGTACGCCGTCAAAACATTTCAATGTAATAAAAAAAGCGGCCCGCCGGTTGCTCGGCGGGCCAAATACTTACCTTATGCAATTTTGTACCGTGCCCGCAGGTGAAGGGCAAAGACCAGTATGGCTCCCAGCACCCACACTACATAGGTCCATACCATATCTTTGCCGGAAAATTCATAGGCCATGGTAGCAAAAATAAATCCCCAGACAACGGACAGCCCGCCGCCGATCAGCCAGAAGCCGGGACGGGTACAGTGCAGCAGGAGAAGCCCCAAAAGGACAGCAATGCCAATCACAACCGCCAGGGCAGGATGAACGCCTAAAAGCCCGTGGGAAAGAAAGCCCGCCAGGATTGCCAGCGCAATGCTGTCAAAAACAATGATGTTTCCAAAAAACAGCCCGATCACCGTCACAATCAGTCCGATCACAATGCCGATCAACAATTCTATGCCAACGGCCAGTAAAGCAGCGCCCATACGATAGCCTCCCTTCTCCAAAACAGGTTTTCTCCTTCTATGAAAATTCTACCGCTCCGGGCCACAGGAAAGCAACCGGTTTTTGGAATGTTCATGGAATGTTTGTAAATTCCGTCAGCAGCTTTTTTGCAATTTCCCACAGCCCATCCATACGGGATTGCAGATCTGCAATATCCACCGCGTAGATACTTCCGGTCTCATGGGCTTTCCGGGCATACTGGTTCAGATTGTTGGAGCAGATACGCAGCAGGCGGGTCAGCTCCCGGACTTCGGACAGGTCCAGGTTAATCACGTACCCGTCAATCGCCATTTTACGGATAAAGGCAGAAGTATTCGTGATACCGGTCTGCGCCATACGTTCCCTGATCTTGTCCATTTCCTTTTCCGAAATCAAAATATGGATCTGGGCGCTTCGTTTTTCTTTCGGACTTTTCATCGCAGGGGTAATTCCTTCCTCTTTTCATTTTGCGCCGGCTGCGGTGAGTTTACAGCGGCTTTCTTCAGGAAGCGGGTAATCGAACGCTTTTCAGCCGCGATCATTTTGTCCAGATGATTTTCAAACACACCAGGAATAAAGTTTTGACGGCGCCTGTCTGCATTTTGCAGGATCGTATCAAGAACAGCGGGATCGGACGGCTCCAGCCAGAGCTTGATTTCTTTTCCGTGCTTTGCCTGCAGAGCTGGCCGGTTTGACTGGTAATCCTCATAAGTAAATGTCATTGGGGCAAGATGACCTTCAAACAGAACCCTCGCGGAAGCGGCAGGAAGGGCGTTCTTTTCAAGATACTCTGCCATAGCGCGGTAATCCTGCGTATATAGGTTGCCTTTGATTGCGCCATTCTCCATGCCGGTGATCTGCACCGTGTACGCAAGGATCGTATCACGGGTATCTTTATAATACTGCCAAATGTGAAAAGCACTGGACTCACGGATAAAAAGATCACGCTCCCGGAGCAGCCAGGTCCCGGAAGGCCGCGACATCCAGTAGAGCGGCGTCTGTTCACAATGGTTGATCTGCGCGATGCGCCTCATACTTTTTACGTCAAGCTCAAAGTCGGATTGATAATGCTTTGTGTTCCGCTCCATCACAGAGCGCAGGCATTGTTCCACATCCACATTTTCAAACTTCAGCTTCAAGTATTAAAGCCCCCTTTCCGGCGGGGAGGGCTGAAAACCACGGACCTCATGCTCCATGCGGTCTGCCCGCAGCTTTTCCATGATCGAAGGTTTCTCATTCGGAAGTGTTTCCGGGGCAAGCTCCTTGACTTCCTCATGGGTCTGCCCATCGGTAAGGTCAGCACGGACCGGCGGGTCGTTATTCACAATGCCGTCAATCATGTTATAGTTGCCCTTTTCTCCCTCCAGGTCCAGCTCTGCGTTGCGAAGATAGTTTTCCGGCGCCTGGAAGGGTTGGCCCGCAAACAGGATTTCCCGGCGCGGGGTGAATTGCTGCAGAACCCCTTCCCGCAGACGAGCAAATTCCATATACTGATCCATCGTCAGCCCCCGGTCCAACATTTCCTCCTGTGAGTGCGACCAGCCTTCCCCATAGAGGAAATAATACATTTCCGGCATATCGCTCACAAAGCATAAAGAGCCGTCCCTGTTATCATAGCTTCCCGGCTGGCCGGGGATGAAAGAATAGCGTTCTTCACGGCCAAGATACACCTTATTGTCAGCGGCAAGGATAGCGACCATATTGGCATAGTTGCTGTGTACCGCAGAACGGATTTCCACAACCGGGTCCGCCTCCGGCGCCATCTGCCTGCCGGGGATCTCATTATGCTTTTCCGCTACGTCGTTTTTCGGTGTACGGTCCACCGGGCCGACAGCTTCCATATCCGGCTGTGAGGCCGGGACCCTTACAGCGTTTGGCTCCGGCTCCTTTTCTTTAACAAAATAACGGACATTGGCTGTTGTCTTACGGTTTAATTCCAGGGCATACGCCTGGGCCGTCTCCAGGGACTCAAATTCCAGGGGACGGCCATCTTCTTTACACCATGCCTCCGCATGGCCGAACATGGAAGCGGCACTTCTTACCGCCCAAACTCCATATACATGTTCCATTCTGCATCCTCCTTATCGTTCCGGTTCCTTCGCCGCCTTCTTTGGGGCAGCCGTTTCCGTGGCTTTGCCATTTTTAAGCTGCTGCCGGATAGAATGAGGCCGCTCGGCCTCCCGGTCAGCCGAAGTAATATTGACATATTCCCCTATAATGCAAAGCGCCCTATGATAACTGTCACAGGAAAACACCTGGTCTGCCATTTCCTTCGCCTGGTCGGTCATCCCATGGGCTTTGAGAGTACGGGAAGCAATACCTACCAGGTTGAAAATGTTCCCGTCCTGGCCGATCAGCGGGCAATCCGGCTTTTCTGACACTTCCCGCGCCGGTTCACGGCCCAGGCGGTTGTCGATATAATCGGACAGCCAGGTACCGCCGAAAGTATCATGGGTTTGCAGCCGCCATATAGCGAGTTTCCCTATGTCCAGTTTGACATCTTCAAAAGGAAACAGCATACAGGTAAGCCCCTCATTTTGGAATACGCTCACATGGGTAAAAGCAGTTCCCTCTAAAAGAATCCCATCCTGTGTCAGCAGGTCATTGATCCCATGGACCCACTCGCCAGGCTCACCGCCGCATCCCTGCAGGATAAGTCCTTCTTTATCCTCCATACGGCGAAGATCCTCCACCGTGATATTCTGAATTTCCATAGATTCCTCCTGTTTTGAGATCAGTTTGTCATGTGCTGGGGGAATGGCTTCGGAAAGCGTCTGTTCCCATTGTCTGCCAAATCCCCGGACCACAGTATCGGGAAGCGCGCCGTTGCGCTGAAACATTTCTAAAGTGTCAAACGCCCGATTAAACAGGGAAACATTTTGGGCATCCACGTTCGGGGCAAAATGAATGACTCCCGCGGGATAGCTCTTTCCAGTACCCACCCAGCCGCGCACAAAATCATCAAAGCCGTTTCTGATTCCGGCCCGGGCCAGATCTTCGGCATGACTGCCGGGCAATCCTCTTGTTTTCCCATACTGCTGTCCCAAAATCAAAATGCCAGTCTTGGGATTAAACATAAAGCGCCTGTTTGAAATATCCTGCATATCAAAAGCCTGAACCGTCGCATCCAGCTTCATCATCGCGGGGACTATCGGCACAACTTCAAGTTTCCGCTTCTCCGTATCATCACCTCCCGTCAGTTTCTTTCAGTTGGCTCATTACAATCGCAGGACGGACCCAAAGCCGCTGAAATTTTCTCCATTCACTGTCCGCAATACCTTTTTCGTCCCGGTAGAGCATGGCATAGGGAATAAACCCGGCTTTCCAGGCATCCCGCAGGCGTTTTTCCGCTGCCGCCATGGTATCGCCCCGATAGCCGATCAGGACATAACAGCAGGCTTTATGCGATTTCCTTTCAAACCCTCCGTTCTGTAAAAGCCGCCCTGCCTCCACAAGCGGCTCATAGTCATCCGGGGTATCATAGGCAAAATACATGCGCCGCGTCCTGGCTTTCCGCAGAAGATCCACATGCCAGGGCCGAAGAAGCCGGGCCTCCAGGCCGCCCGTAAAGATCGGACGTTCATTCTGCCTGCCCAGCATTTCAAACACCGCTTCAATATGCTGCCGGGAACAGGCAAGCAGGTTATCGTCCAGCACAATATTTCCCTCGGTGATCGGCAGCTCCCTAAGCCTGCCGCCTTCCCGCCTGGGGACGGAGCAGAACCAGCAGCGGTTGGGACAGCCCCTTGAAGTGATCACATAGCCTTTTTTCAGATACATTCCCGGAACAAAATCACCGCCCGGCATGTTGAAGGCAGGTCCGCCCATGTGGACGGGAACTCCCAGCTTCATCCACTGTTCGGCAAGCTGGCACGCCTTCTCCATGTCATAGGTGAAGGCCACAGAAACATGCACTTCTTCAATATTCGGCAGTCCTTCCTTCGGAGGCGGGCCGGTAAATGCCAGAGAGTCATCCGGCGTTGCTTTTGTACGGCGTGGAAATACACGCGCAATCTTCAAATACACATCCCTCCTAAAAGTTGATGATCCGGCCAGTTACATTTATCTGTTTGTCCGCAACTTAGCCCTTCTTTTGAAGGGCAGAGTATAAATCTCTTGCCGCCTGTAAAAATGTGGCCGGAAAGCCTTATAAGTCAAGGCTTAAAAAGGCTAAGTTGCAGACATATCATCCCTTTTGCTGGCGAATCCGGCGCTTGCGTTTTTTATCCGCGTCCCGTCTGGCCCAGATCCGGCAGGTGGCAGAACAATACGCCTGGCTGGTGACGGGAAGATACAGCTTCCCGCATACCGGGCATTTTTTTTGGCGCTGGGAAGTATCGTTTTCCGTCAGGACCGCCTCCAGCGCCGGTTCAACCGGAAGCACAGACCGCTCAAAATACCGGCAAAGGCCGCCGGTCCACCATTTATGGAGCATATAGCAGGGGCAGTCCAGAGGGAGGCAGAGTTTTTCCCTCTCATCGTAGTTGGCGCATAAGCCTGTTACCAGCCTTCGGATCGCTGCGCGTTCGGAACGGGCCAGCTCCCGCGGCGGCCCGGTCATTTCTTCCGTCCCCGCTGCTGGGAAAATTCCAGCTTGAAATTCACATACTTTTCGCCTGTATCGTCCAGCACGACCACCGCGTCATAAGTTTTGCCGGTTTTCTCGCTGAAAAGCCCGGACATGGAAACGCGGCCCTCCTTTAAGAGCGCCGCCGCAATGGTCTTGGTGATGGATTTCTTTTTACTGGAAAAGAACCGGTTTTCTTTCCAGAGAGCAAAGGCGCAGGCTTTATTTTCACAGAAGAAGCCTTTCTTCCCCTCATAGACGGCGCCGCCGCACCGGGGACAGGTCCCGACAGCTTCCCGGCTGGCCCCGCTCTTGTTCCCAAACAAGGGGGAATAGGCAGAATCGGGGGCGGTGTTTTGCCGGATCAGGTCACGGACCATTCCGGCAATCCCTTCCATAAAATCGTCCGTCGTCATTTCTCCGCGTTCCACCTGTTTCAGCATGGACTCCCATTCCGCTGTGAGTGCCGGGGATTTTATCACATCGGGCAGGACAGCAATCAGGTTAATACCTTTATCCGTCGGCAAAAGCTGTTTCTTTTTCCGCTGGACAAATCCTGTGGACACCAGTTTTTCCAGCGTGGCGGCACGGGTAGCCGAAGTGCCCAGCCCTTTCCGCTCAGCATCCTCCGGCATATCCTCCGCGCCGGCTGTCTCCATAGCCGCAAGCAGGGAATCTTCGGTATAGTGCTTCGGCGGGCTGGTTTTGCCCTCCCGGATTGTGGCGGCAGCCTTTTCAAATCTCTGTCCTTCTTTCAGTTCCGGCAGACGGGACGTATTTTCGTCACTGTCCTCCGGTTGTTTTTGTTTCAGACCGGCGCGGAAAGCCTGCTCAATGCCTTTCCATCCCTCATGCAGAATGGTTTTTCCTTTGGCGGTAAATGTGCGTCCCTCGGACTCCAAAACGGCCAGCACCGCCTCAAAGCGGTGGGGCTGGGCGGTAGCGCAGAGAAGGCGGCAGGCAAGGAGCATCAGCACATCCCGCTCACCGGCAGGCAGGGCAGACAGATCAGTACGGGCCATCTCCACTGTGGGGAGAATGGCATGGTGATCCGTTACCTTGCTGTCATCAATGATCCCTTCCAGCTCCGGCGCCGTTGTACTGTTCTTTCCATAAGGCATATTCTGCCACAGCCACAATGCCAGAGAGCCAACTGTGGCCTGCATATCCGCTGTGATGTACTGACTGTCCGTTCTCGGATAAGTCGCCAGCTTTTTCTCATACAGGCTTTGCAGATAGTCAAGGGTCTGTTGGGCAGTAAAGCCATACAAGCGGTTGCACTCCCGCTGCAAAGTCGTCAGATCATAAAGACGGGGCGGCTGGACGGTCTTTTTCTGCCGCTCCACTTTGCGGACAACGGCAGGCTTTCCATCACAAGCTGCTCGTATCACTTCCGCAGCCGTTTTGTCCTCCAGCTTTTCTCCGGCAGCGGTAAAAACTCCACAGGTGAGTTCCGGCACATAGAAGGGCTTGCTCTTAAAAGAACGAATCGCTTCCTCCCGTTGGACGATCAGCGCCAACGTCGGCGTCATTACCCGGCCTACATTCAAGGTATCGCCATATAGGACAGAGAAAAGGCGGGTAGCGTTGATCCCCACGATCCAGTCCGCACCGGCCCGGCAGAGTGCCGCCTGATAAAGCAGATCATAGTCGGCGCCGGGCCGCAGGTGTTCAAATCCATCACGGATAGCCGCGTCCTCCATAGAGCTGATCCAGAGCCGGAGAATCGGCTTGCCGCATCCGGCCTGCTGATAAACCAGCCGGAAGATCAGTTCCCCTTCCCGGCCAGCATCGGTAGCGCACACCACAGCGTCCACACGTTTATCCTCCATCAAACGGCGCAGGACGCCAAGCTGCTTTTTCTTGTCCTTTGCCACAGTATATTTCCAATGGGCGGGAAGGATGGGGAGATCCGCATAGCGCCATTTGGCGTACTGTTCCCCATAGGCTTCCGGTTGGGCCAGCTCCACCAGATGGCCCACGCACCAGGACACAAGCCAGCCGCCGCCCTCCAGATACCCGTCTTTTTTCTCCTTTGCTCCCAGAACCGCGCCCAAAGATTGGGCCACGCTGGGCTTTTCGGCTACCACAAGTTTCATTCGTCTGAACCTCCCTCTTTATCAAAGAATTTTGAAAACTGCTCGTCTGCCTGTTTTCCTGCCTGCAGCAGACACATCAAAGTTACGCCTGCGATTGTACCAAGTGTGAAAGACAGAAAATGTGATACTGCGCTCCACATGTGCCGCACCTCCTTTGGATTTTGAATATGAAAAAAGCGCAAAGGGATAAGAACACCTTTGCGCCGGGATTATATAGCAAAACGCCGCAGAAAAGGTCTGCGGCGTAAATTCATGGTATTCAGTTTTGTTTGACAATTTAGGATTTGTTTGCTTAACAAACTGGGATTTACTTAGTAGACTTGTTTATCCACTCATCAAGAAATTTCATTTGTTCTTCCGTATGAAACCAATGCTCCCCGTTTTTCATAACAGTAAGTGTTGCTTTAGTTTGTTTTGCAAACTCAGATATAGTTGCATAAGAAGTTAAGTTATCTTTCTCACCAAATAAAATATCTGTTGGAACTTTCCATTTAATCGGATTTCTTCTTGTATAACAGAGATATTCCCATGAAAGAGTTTCTCCAAAAGTTGTTTCAATCTCTTTTTTGTCTTGAAGTTCATCTTCTGTAATATTTGCCCAAAACATCATATCTGCAATCAGTTGTTCCATATTCACAATAGGAGAAATAAAATATGCTTTTTCTATTTGTTTCTCTGACAAGGCGCTCATAGCGAGATAAGCACCTATGCTATTTGCAACTATTTGAACAGATTTGTAATGTTTGCGTATCAAATTAAAATATGATTGAAATTCTTTTTTTGCTTCCCATGGATATTGAGCCGTATAGTTGAGTCCAACCACATCACAATCACTGAAAAGAGGTTTGTAATGTAAAGACTCATCTGCACTTCCACCTTTACCATGTATATAAATAACTACTTTATCCATAATAGTTGTCCTCGATAACTTCCAATTTGTCCACTTATATTTCTTATTTTACCACACTGACAAATCCGTATCTACCCGAAGCGTTCCTGAAATATCCAAGATTTATCATGCTTTCAGGAAGATACGGTCCCACAGGAACCTCGCGCATTTCTTTTCTCTGGGCGTGGACCATGCGGATCGTGGACACCGTGCCGCCTTTTTCCCGCCCATCATAGACAGCAATCACCCGGTCCGAATGTTCCACCACATAGCGGTTGCGCTTCATATAGACGTTGGAAGCCAGATCTTCACTGACGATCTCAACCTTTGCACACCTTTCCAGCAGCTCCCTGGTCCGTGCATCCTCCATCAGCCGCTTATAGCGGTTGCGGTACGGGATCGCCGCCTCCAGGCGCAGCGCTGGATTTTCTTTTGCCTTTTCCAAAACAATCCCGGCAAATAGCTGATCCACACCGTCGGCAAAGCCGGAAATAAAATAAGTGTAACCGTCTGCAATGGCTTTTTCAATTTCACGCCTCAGACCCTGCTTTACCTGTTCCATATACTCAGCGGGGATTGCCCGGTGTCCGGTTACTCCGCATACTTTTTCTTTCATGTTGCAGCCTCCCTTGCGTCTGATAGTTGAAAACTATCGTATTTCTTATTTTATTAGGTTATATTTAGCGTGTCAACAGAAATACCCTTTTTCATTTAGCGGATAGATCCAGCCTGTAAGGTACAATCTATTACAGAATGGGAGGTGAATATAGTGTACGAAGATTTTGTCCCGGAAAGGCTGGCAAAATTGAGGATGCAGAAGGGTGTTTCCGCACGGGATATGTCTCTGTCGCTCGGACAGGCCAATAACTATATCAACAACGTAGAAAACAAAAAAACGCTTCCTTCTATGCAGTCCTTCTTTTACATCTGCGAATATCTGGGCGTGACACCGCAGGAATTTTTCGATGAAGGCAATCCGAATCCCGCCGCCTTAAACGAATTTATCGCGGAGGCAAAGAAGCTGGATTCCAAAGCGATGTCCTACATCCTCGGCATTATGAAAGAACTGAACAGCAAAAAGTAGAAGTGGTCAGTCACATATAAGGGGCTGGCCACTTTCTATTCTCTCAATAAAAGTACAAGGAATAAGGCAGTTTGAAATCGTATTTTGCTCCCGGATGTAACCAATATTATATAGGATTGGTTACATTTGTATAGTATCCGCGCCCTGCTTTTAAGTTATCCGCACAGAAAATATTTATGCAAATTCAAACATTATTTCCCTGTACTTCCAAAAGCGCCCGTGCCGCGTTCCCCGCCCAGATCCCTTACAAAGTCCGCGATCACCACAGGCATGATGATAAGCTGCCCGATCCGGAAATCTTTCAGAAGCGTTTGGGCTTCATTTCCCACATTGCTGACAATGGCGTGGATTTCGCCCCGGTAGCCGGAATCCACAGGGGGCAGCTCACAGACCACCCCTTTTGCCGCCAGACTGCTCCTGGGAAACACATAGGCGGCATAACCGTCCGGCACTTCCAGGCCAAAGCCCAGCGGGATCTTGGCGATCCCGCCAGGCTCCAGGGTACAGTCAAAGGGCATATAGACATCCGCTCCGGCGTCATTGGCGTGGGAACGGAAGGGGCGGCGGTTTTCCGGCAGTCCAAAATCAATGATCTTGATCTTCACAGGCCACCTCCTTCCAGTGCCGCGGGATAGTCCAGGCGCAGCAGGGTAAGAGGCGGCGCCCCTTTCTCGCACGGGCAGCCGCAGGACATATCTTTTTCCCGGCAGCCCTCCCGCTGGCAGAAGGGGCCGGTAAGCTCCGGGCTGAACAGTTCCGGGTCCAGCGCATACAGATCCGCCCATATTTTCAGCAGGACAAAACGTGTTTCATCCGTATTGCGGCGGCAAGTCCGCTGGCCGATCATGTGTTTCCACTGATAAGGCGTGGCGCTGATGATCAGCACATTGCGAAGGCTCTGCGGGGCAAGGTACCCCGCTGAGTCTCCGGAAATCCCACAGGCACCTATATCCGCGTAATGCTCCATGGCAGCCTGGCATTTTTTCAGGTAGAAATCATGCACCCACCGGCTGGCCGTCAGGATTTCATAAGGTACCACGAAATCGGCCTGCCCCGCGTAATTGCTGTACTGCAAAGAGGCGCTGATAAACTTGACTTCATTTTGGTGCCGGGTGATCTGTGCCAGGAAACGCCTGCTGGCGCCCACAACCGCCACCGTGATAACCGAAAACTTCTGTACGGCGGGGTGAGGCAGAGAAGCGATCCGTTTGACCGTTTCGGCTGTATAACCTTTCTCATAAAGGGCCAGAAGGTCATCCATGGAATGGATCGTATGGCCCCGCTGGGTAAGCCTCGCCGCAAACACCATATTTTTCTCCGCTTCCTGCACTGCGGTGCAGTTCAAAATTTTAGTTTCAATCTGATTGATGTTCCCATTCCTCCTTTATTACAGCTTTCAATAAAAACAGATAGTTAAGGCTGTCGGTGATCTTTTCCTCCCAGACAGCCGGCTCAAAAGTTTTCCGATCCGTAAAGCACATATCATAAATGGAGATGATGTGCTTTGCCATCATACCGGCAAGCGCCCGCTGAGGCGTTGCGTGCTGCAGAGCCGCAGCCGACTTAAACGCTCTCAGGCGGTCCGTATCATCCCCGGTATATTCCTTGGTTTTCTTCCGCAGCGTGTCGGCACAAAGCCTCACCTGCTCGTCAAATACGGCGTTGACTTCTGTTTGTGTAATTAAAACCACTTCCTTTCCTTAAAATTGACATAGAAAAAACGAGGGCTGTTTAGTCCTCGTTTCTTCTGCAAAATACGGATTAAATGAGCCAAACGGGTACATACCAGTTCTTTTCGTCCACCGGCAGCAGATCGTTTGCCATACAGACCACACTTCCTGTTCCAATCTCGACCTTCAAAGACTCCAATCCTCCGAAAGCCGGTTCCCTGGTAACGGGTTCCAATACCTTGAAGTTTTTAATGGCGGTCTTGCCCGGTGACGCCGATTTTTTGATCTCTATTGGAGAAAGCATACCATTTTGATATAGCAGTAGGTCGATTTCTTTCTGGTCTTTATCCCTGTAATAGAAAATAGGCGGCTCTTTTCCTGCGTTCAGATAACTCTTATAAATCTCTGAAAAAACATAACTCTCAAAGAACGCCCCGGACATAGCGCCTCTTTCCAGTGCTTCGGGATTGCCCCATTTTAAAAGGTACGCTGCCAGGCCGGTGTCCAGGAAATGGATCAATGGCATCTTTACCACCCGTTTGAGTGCATTGTTATGATAAGGCTGTACAAGCGCAATGATATGAGACGACACTAAAATAGAGAGCCATTTTTTTGCCGTTGGAGCTGAAACGCCCGCGGCACTCGCCAGTTCCTCATAGACAACAGGTTTTGAGGTCTGTGCAGCAACAATCGTCATAAAATTGTAAAACTGCATTTCATCCGCGACCTGTGCCAGATCCCGAATATCCCTTTGCAGGTAGGTGTCAACATAGGAGCGGTAATAAGTCTCCCAATCCACATTTTCATCTGCATAGAGTTCTGGCATAGAACCTTTGAATATCCTGCGGTAGATCTCATTCAAATCTCTTTTTCTTTTTACGGACAAACGCTCCATCAAATACCCGGCTTCCGTTTGGAACGGCTCGCTCGGTTCATGGTAGATTTCCGCATCGGATAATCCCAGCAGGTTCACGATTCCAACCCGTCCGGCCAGACTTTCGCTGACATTTTTCATAAGTCGGAAAACCTGCGAGCCTGTGATCCAGAAATCACCTTTTTTCTTAGAACGGTCAACACTCATTTTGATGTAGGGCAGCAGCTCTGTTGCATACTGGATTTCATCAATCAGTACCGGTGGGGAATACCTCTGTAAAAACAGGGCAGGATCGTGTTTTGCCAGGTAGCGGACATCAGGATCATCCAGAGTCACATATTTACGCTCTATGCCTTCACTTTGCTGTGCCTCTGCCATTCTTTGCAATAAGGTCGTTTTTCCAACCTGTCTGGGGCCAGTTACCAGCAGCACCGGAAACATTTTGGACACCCGTGCAATCGTATCTTCCACAGCTCGTTTGATATATGCCATGACAATCTCTCCCTTCGGTTATAGTATAGTCAATTTCATTCAGAATATTCGTCCAAACCAAATTGTGATTTTATTATAGCCGAATTTTCATAGAGTGTCAATGGCATCTCCGGCTAAACTAAATTGAAGTTTTTGTTTAGCCGGAATATTTGCCGCAATTCAAGCGGCTATTCTAACCAATCTAACCATCATTGTTAGCAGGTGGTTAGATTGATGGTTAGAAAAAAGAAGCAAAGCACATATTCTACGCCGTAGGCAGATAAATCCAATCGTGCATCAGGCACACACTGGGCTCATCCTCCCGCGGGATCAGCCGGAAGGCACACTCGGAATACACCGTGCGCTTATCCTCAAATTCCATGTTGTAGGCTTTATAAAAGCGGTATTCCAGATTGGAGATTACGCACCGGAGCATTTGAAGGGCTTCCCGCTGGGAAGTGACAATGCAATCCCGGTCAATGCTGCGTTTCAGGGCCAGCAGGGATTTATAAAGCTGCACTTCCGTCCGGTAAGGGCGGGCATACCGATGATCCAGCCAGCCGCAGAAGGCCACCGGGCCGCTCTCGACCACATGCGCCTCCGGGTGGTGAAAGCCATAGCTGTCCAGGTTGGCGGTATTCAGAAGATAGAGCATTTCTTTCAGCTCCGCGCTGGGCATATCGTAAAACCGCAGCATGGAGCGGTAGAGATGGACATATCCGGGAATGGGAACAATGTTATTTACCATTGCAAATCCTCCATATATAGAGATGGGCGCGGGAGCATCCGGCATCCCGCGCCATCTTACGAAAAAATGTTATTCAGTTACAGCTACCAGCCTGCCCATGACGATGAAGCGATCAGCGCCGCCATTGGTGCAGGTGGAAAGGGTCAGTACATTGTCACTGGAAGTGACGGAAACGCCGGTTTCAATCACAGAGCGTTCCTGCATCGCGGAAAGCCAGGTCGTATATGCGCCGCTGTCTTTCCATTCCAGCACCCAGGGAGAAGTTTCGCTGCCGGATTCCTCCGGGCTTGCCACAAACGCGGAAAACACTTCGGCTACATAGCCGCCCTCCGGCGTTACCAGGTACATTTCCGGGTGTTCGTCATAGTAAGCCTGTGCTTTGTATTCCACCAGCGTGGAGAACATAGAGCCGTCACGCATGTTGTGCCCATAGATGATCGTGTTGTTGTCGGAAAAATCCTCCGCGTTTTCATAGTCGATGAACAGACAGCCCACCTTATTTGCCGTACCGTCATACAGGTGTTTCAGGTAGTAGCTGTTATCTTCGCCCTGCGTTACCGGGTACTGAATGACCGTGCCGGGAAGCTCCAGCCATGCCTTGACATCCGGCCCCTGGGCCAGCAGGCTTTCAAAGTCCACCGTGGGCAGAGAAATGGAGGAAGCGCCGGTTTCCTCCGGCGCCTCCGCGTTCCCATTTTCCCCATCCGTTTCAGCCGGGGTGACATATTCCGAAAGCCCGGCATAGGTATCGGCGCTTTCCTTGTACTGGCCGATCTCCCGCGCCAGCATAAAGCCGCTGCCTACTGCCATGGCAATGCAGATCAGAATCACGCCGGCTGCCGCTTTGCGGCGTCCGGGGCTGGCCTTCTGTCCCTTTTTCTTGTAAGCGCACAGAAAAAGGGCAACACCGCTGCCGATCACCGCCGCGCCCAACACGCCGATCCAGATATACAGGTTATAATCATCGCCTGTCTGCGGAACCGGCTTGGAAGGATTGGAAGGCGTTGCCGGGCTATCCGGGTTATCCGGCGTATCCGGCGTTTCCGGGGTTTCTTCCTCCAGCTTTTCATTGAAGAAGCTCACCTCGGCGGTTTCATCGGCCTTGATCTCCACCGTGGCGCCATCCGGGATGATATAGTCCTCGCTGGCCTTATTTTTCACCTCGGTCACAGTGTATTTGCCCACGCGCAGCCCTTCGATCAGGATGATACCATCCTCCGGGCTTGTGAAAGTCTCGCAGTAAGTGCCATCCTCACTTTTTACCTCAAAGGCAAAGCCGTCCTTGCGGCCATCGCTGGAATCCTTCGTGATTTTCAGGTTGCCGCGGTAAGCCTCATTCACAAATCCGCGGCCAGCCTCACCATTGTCCACAACGACAACCTGCCCGTCCGTGGTGATCTCAAAGTAATAAGCATTGGGGTCCAGCTTGTGGCCTTCCGGGGCAGTTTTCTCTTTGACAAAATAGCCCTTTGCCAAGAGGCCGCTCATTTCATGGAACCCTTCATCGGTTTCGGTCAGTTCCCCGATCAGGGCATCGCCTTCATCAAATGCCTTATCGCCGTTGGTGTCCTCATAAAGCTCAAAGACAGCGCCGGGCAGCCGGTGGAGGAATGGATTGTCCGCAGTGTCCTCGCCGGTATCATCATCGGCGCTTTCTTCCGTCTCGCCAGCCTCACTTTCAGAAGTGTTTTCCTCGTCCTCCTGGATAGACTTCAATTCGTCCACAGCCTCGGTCTTGATGACCTGCACCGTACCGTGGATCAGGGTATTGTCGATCTCGATTTCAATGGTCTGCCCATCGGTGCCGATATAGACATGGTGCTGTTCCGGGCTGATGGAGTACAGGGCCGAAGGGCTGGCAATCTCCTTGATGATCCAATGGCCGAAAGGCACGTCCTCAAAGGAGAAGGCTCCGTTTTCCCCGGAAGTCGTCACCAGCAGGGCATTTTCCTCGGTAAATTCTTCCGTGCCGGGAGCAAACAGGCCGATCAGCGCGCCCTCCAGGGTAAGGTCCTCACCGCCTTCGGGGTCCTCGCCGTATTTCACGCCGTCAATGCGCCCGCGGATCATCTCATTGGAAATGGCCTCGCCGTCATTGACCGCAATCGTAACCAGAGCGGTTTCCTGCCCGGCATACGCGAAGTCCACCGGATATTCCGTATCTGATAGGATATAAGCGTCATTGGTGGTTCGTTCCTTTACATAGTAGCTTCCAAAAGGCAGATCAGAGGCAAAGGACGCATCATAGCCGCCAGCCTCATTTGAGGAAACAGAAACCACTTCCAGAAGCCCGTCCTCCGGGATCACGCTGCCGTCCGCCGCTGTCAGGTCTGCGGAAGCATAAAGCCCAAAGGAAATATCCTTGTATTCTTCATTCATGCCGAACCCGAAAACCTCATCCGTTTCCAGTGCTTTGAACAGGGTCACATCGACCTTCTGGCGTTCATCGTAAAGTCCGACTGCGCTCTGGGTCACGTCCACCGTTTCCCCGGCATAGGTCAGCTCCACATATTCCGGCTGTGAATTTAGCACCATGCCCTCCGGCGCCTGGCGTTCTTCCAGACGGTAGCGGCCCAGATACAGGAGCCCGCTCTGGGCAGTTCCATCCTCGCCGGTAGTCAGTGTTTCCACCACCGTGTCTTTTGCCGCCCGCAGGGTGCCGTCCCCGGTATAAATATCTTCATCGGCAATCACATCATAGACCGCGCCGGGAAGTCCCCGGACCTCGTACACCGGCTGATAGAGGCCATCGTTTTCCTGGACAGAAGCGAATACCTCACCGGTCTTTGTAATGGTGAGCTGACCTTTCTGCGGCATATTGTACTGCGTAACAGTTACAGTTGCCTCACTGCCGTCAATAGTAAACGGCACCGGCTCATTGGACAGCACATAGCCATAAGGCGCAGCCACCTCATGCAGTTCGTAATCCCCCACAGGCAGAGGTTCCGGCAGCATCAGCCAGCCCTCGTCCGAAACATAGAAGGTGTCAAGAGTCTCCGGGTTTGGATAGTAGATGTCCTGGGTGATAAATTCCCCGGTGGAAAGGTCTTTGATCTTAAAGCCGGTGCCGGTCATGGGAATGATATTTCCAGTCTCCGCATCACATTTTTCCACTTTCAGCCGGGCCGTAATAGTGCGGTTGTTCAGGATATAGCTGTACGTTTCACCATTGGAAGAAATAAAGACTGTAAAGTCCGGCACAAATCCTTTCCCGTCCTCACCGGCAACCTGATGTACGGTATAGTGCCCGTAAGGGAGCTGTTTGGAAGCGGCAAATCCGTCGCTGTCCGTTGTGAGCAGGTCGCGCTCGCTTTCCTTCGCGTTGTCATAGCTGCCTGCTGCTTTTAAGTAAACCTCAAAAACGGCGCCGGCTTCCGGGCGTTCCACCACACCCTCATTGGGTTCCTCGGTGTTTTCATCTTCCGGCACATCCGGGTCCGTCTCATCGGTATGCTTCACAAGCTGGATGTTCCCATAGATCACCGTTTCCGTGACCTGGCTCTCCGCTGTATTCAGCTCAATCTCATACAGGGAAGGAGAAGCGCCGACTTCGTAGACAGTCTCGTTGAGCAGATACCCGGTGCTGGGGGAGATTTCACGGATCGTCCAGGTGTCCCCGCACACATAATAGCGGGTCATAAAGCTGCCGTCTGCATCCGTGGTATAGGTATCGACCAGTTCGCCGTTGTTATAGATCCCGTAAGTCGCTCCGGCAAGGGTCGCATCCCCCTGGGCAGTGCCCGTATCTGCGTCGCTCTTTACCACATGGACACGGAATTTCTTCAAAATGTTGCTGAAATGGACGGTGGAAGTCTGTCCGCTTTCAATGGTGACATACTGCGAGGCAGGCGTTACATAGCGGTCAACCGGGATTTCTGTCACAAGATAAGTGCCGGGAAGGAGCTTCTTTTCAATCTGCCCGTCTTCCCCGGTTGTCACGTTCTCATTGATTTCATTTCCAAGAAGATCCGTACCGGAAATGTTGAAGGAAATCCCGGACACAATGCCGTCCTCGCTGGTCTTGACAAGTTTTGCGGTGCCATAGGTTTCTGTCTTGATCTTTACAAAAAATGATACCGGGTCACTGGCTCCGGTCATCATGGTCTGGTAGCCGGGCCTGCCCCAGATCAGCATATCATTGGCAACCGGAATATCTTTCCGAAATTCAAAGGTCACAGGGTCCATAATCATATCCTTGCTTGTGAAGGTATACTGATTGCCGTTCCTTGTGACAGACACGCCGCTGCCGGAAAGCAGATCCAGGTCAATCCCCAGGTTATTCGTATCGGTAACGGTCAGGGTATAAACCCTCTGTTCCGAATCCCATTTCAGTTCCAGTTCCGGCGCCCCGTCTTTACTGGAAGAAGTAAAAGAGGGGACCGTGGAATGGGAAGCTACCTGCTCCAAGATCCAGTTGTACGCTTTTTCCGCAGGGCGGCCGGCGATCACGCTGTAATACTGATCCGCTGACGCATGGCCGTTCCCGTGGCGGCTGTATGGGTCGCTGCGGAGCTGCTGCTGGTACTCCCAGAGGATGATCTGGGTCGCCATCTTATAGTCATCCTCATTGATACCGGAGACCGGAAGGCTTGCACCTGGTTTCCAGCCATAGATCGCCGTCAGGGTAATGCCTCGTCTGGCTTCGGCAGGAAGCAGGTTTAAGTATTGGCTGTTCGTCCCGCTCTCTGATGTATAGGTGTTATCAGAGGTATTGTAGGGAATCCCGCTCTCCACACAATAAACCTGATGGCTGCTTCCATCGGAAACGGTCAGCATATAGTGGCGGTAAGCGCTGCCGCCGGAGCTGGTGCGTACATCCATAGTCCCATCGGAATTGTAGACCAGGTAGGTGTAGGGCGCGGGCGAGTAGTAATGCTGCCCGTCAGAACCCACATACTGATCGCCCAGCCAGGAGCTTGCCGTCTGCCCCGGCTCCATGGCAAAGGCAGACATAGGCAGCAGCCCCAGGAGGCACAGCGCGCTGAGAAGAAAGGCCAGCAGCCGTTTCAGACCGCGGCGGCACGTTTTTGTTTTCTCTATGAAAAATCCTCGCTTTCTTAAAAATAAAGGACAGCCTTATTTGCTGTCCTTGTCGTCAAAATCATCTTCGGTAAGGTAATCCGGTTCCCCGTATGCCTCATTGGTCTCATCATCTTCCCCGTAACCGTCATCCTCGAACTCGTCCTCGTCCATAGCCGCCTGCTGTTTCGGGCGCACGATCTTGAAGTAATAACCCAGCCCGCCAGCAGCCACAAGAGCGATCACCAGGAAGATAATCATGCCGGTGTTGCCGCCGGATTTCTCCGTCTCGGCTTCCGGCTGCTCGGTTTCCTCCGGCGCCGGTTCTTCCGTCACTTTGCCCAGGCAGCCGTTCAGGTCATTTTTGCAGACCGGGCAATCGGTATTCACCGCGCCCGCCTCGCATTTTTCCGTACAGTTGCAGGTGACAACCTCAATGGCGCTTTCACCGCCATTATCCTGCTGGGCCAGGGAGAGCAGATCTTCCTCCGTAACGCCATTCAGAAAGTAGACGTTTTCCGAATCCCGCTTCCCGTCAATGATAAGGTAAAACACATTTCCGTCCGCGGTGGTGATGGTATAAAACTGCTTATCATCTTCCTGCCCGGTGGCTGAGTCCAGGACCGTGCCGGTGCCTTCCGGGGTAAATGCCCCTTCCGGCACAGCCGACTCCGTTTCGTCCTCCGTAGCAGAGCTTTCAGAAGAAGCCTCTGTTTCTGCCTGGGAGGTCGAAGGGGTCTGGGTGGCCTGGCTGCTTTCCGAATTGCCGGAAGCATTGTTTGATGAAGGAGAAGGCGCGGGCGTTTGGGAAGGCGCTGCCTGTGTTTCCCCACTGGAAGATTGGGGTGCGGCAGAAGAAGCCGCCTGGGTCTGCGCCGGTTCCTCATAATAAGGGTTATCCAGCTTTACCTCTTTGGAGCGGTTGCCGGAATAGTCCACCGCGTAAACCGTCACTTCCTTACCGTCCCCGGCGTAATCCTTCAAGGCCACGGTTCCCTTGCCGTTGACAAGGCTGTTGATACGGGTGTCATCCACATACACCGCCTCCACGCCGGACATATCATCGCTGGCCTCCACCGCCAGTTTGTCGTTATTTAATGTAGCGGAAAGAGTGGGCGGCGTGGTATCGCTGCCCGTGGAAGCGTAAGCGGTGACGGGCAAAGCAATGGCGCTCATGCAAAGCACAAGCGCCGCCAAAACATTCCTCACTTTATTCTTCATGGCCGGCCTCCTGTTCTCCCGCAGGTGGGGCAGCCTCCGGGATCGTGAGGGTACCCGCCCTGTGCGCTTTCAAAAATTCTGCCAGCTCCTTCGGGGTGAGGTGGAAATCACGGCCAATATCGCCGTAATCCTCGTTCTCCAGCCTGGTCTTTTCCTCTTTGAAAAGCTCCAGCTTTTTTTGCAGGTCTGCGATTTTCTTTTCCGTTTTTTCTATATCCCTTGCGAGTTTGTCAATTTTGGGATTCAATTTATTACCTCCGATCTTTAATTGGTTGAGATACGCCCAAATGCGTAAAAATGTTCGGTCCAGTAGGATGTATTGATATTGGCATACTGCACCGGGTCCCCGGCATGGATCATCTGCCCGTTGCCGATATAGATCCCTACATGGGTTACAGGCGTGCCCGCCGAGTAGGTGCCGGTGAAGAAAATCAGGTCTCCCGGCTGGGCGTTCTCTCTGGAAACAGGGGTGCTCATGTTGAAAAGCCCCTGGGCTGTGGAGCGTCCCACACTGGCAACACCGCTCTGATTGAGGACATAGGAAACAAAGCCGCTGCAATCAAAGCTGTTTGGTCCCGAAGCGCCGAACACATAAGGCTTTCCGAGATGTTTCTGCGCCTCTGTAATCAGCGCCGCATAATCGCCATCGCCCATAGGAGCGCCGGGATATGCGGGGATTTCCGGCCCGCCCGCGCTTCCAGGGATCAGGCTGGTTCCGGTATGGTCGCCGGTATCGGTAAAATACAGGGGATTAAGGTACTGCCCATCTACCAGCACTTCCAGGTGAAGGTGCGGCCCGGTGGAATCACCGGTGCTGCCCACTTTGGCAATGACATCCCCCTGTTTGACTTCCTGCCCGGCAGACACCAGAAGTTCCGAGCAGTGGGCGTATTTTGTGGTTAAAGTCTTGCCGTCCTCCATGGTGCCCTCCAGCACCACGATCAGCCCGTAGCTGCCTGCTTCCCCGGCCTGCGTTACCACGCCGTCATGCCCGGCCAAAATCTCTGTGCCCTGAGGCATCCCAATATCCACCGCCTTATGGTAGTTCTTTTTTCCGCTGATGGGGTGGACGCGGTAGCCATAGTAGCTGGTGACATACGGAAGCCAGTTGGTATCGCCAAACACGTTGGAGACATACTGGCGGTTGCCCTTCGTCATCATCAGGACGTTAAAAAGCTGGGCCTGTTCCGCGTTCATGCGGGCGGCGATCACATCGGTAATGGACTTGGCCGTCAGGTTGACATTGAGAATCCGCCATTCATAAGTCACTTCCACCTCATAGGTCTCGCCGGTACTGGGGTCTGTTCGGGTTTCCGTGCGGGTGCGGGTCTCCACTTCCTCCACAAATTCGAGGGAATACTGCTCGGCAAAAAGCTCCTGCAGCACCGCCTCAATATCCTCATACTGGAAGGCTTGATAGGACGCGGTGAGGAATCCCATCAGCTCAAAGGGGTTGTGCCCGATATTGCCCACATGGTAGCGGTATTCATCGTAGCCGGGGTGGTCCACTTCGGCATTGTCAATCTGCATCTGCAGGTCGGTTTCCCACTCCGTATAAACCACCTCGGCATTGTTGATGTCCTGATCTTCCGCGGTATAGCTGGACGCTGCAATCGCGCCGGCCCCGCCTGTCCCTATGCTGGAACAGGAAGAAAAGAGGGAAAAAATCAGGACAACGATCAAAAACAGGAGCGCCGCCATCAGGCAGAGGGCCGGGTGGCGGCTGGCAAAACGCCCAACCGCGCCTCCGGCTTTTTTCGTGACAGCGGCCGTTTTCCCGGCAGCCTGCCCGGTGCGCCGGGCGGTCCTGGCAGCTTTGGCATACTCCCTTTTTAAGCGGTATTTCTGCCACATGCGGGAAAACACATTGCTCCGTAACTGCGGGTTATCATGGAGGGCCTGCTGGTAAGCCGCCCTTGCGCGGGTTTTCACCGTCTTTTTCTGCAGCCGGGACACCTTGCGGTAAGGCGCGGTTTTCCGGCGGTGGTTCAGGGCGCGAAGCCCGCCCTCGGCCACCAGCTCTGTGCGGTGGGCCGCCTCAATGCCCACATTTTCATGCTCATTCTCATAGATCTTCTTATGGGCATATCCGATAGCCGCGTTTGCGCCTTTTTTCACCGGGCGCAGAGGTTTGGCGCCTTTTATGTGTTCCTGTTGGGAGATCACCTCTTTTTCAAATTTTAAGCGCCGTTTGGCGTTGCCGGTGGCAGCGTCCGGCTCCACCTCCATCCGCAGTTTCCGCCTGGCTGGGAGATTGGCTTCGGCCTGTTCCAGCTTCCGGGCGGTCCGTTCCGCCTTCTGCCGGGCTTTCACCAGCTTTTTGCCGGGGGCATCCGGCGGCAGTTCGTCCTCGGCAAATTGAAGTTTCGAGGTGCGGGGCTGCTCGGTGGCAGCTTCACTGGCGCTGCTGGACTCGGAAAACTTCTGCTGATAGCGGGTACGCCGGTTGCCGGATTTCTCCCGCGGTTCCTCCCGTGGGGCGTCCTCATGGGCTTCCGTCTGTAAATCCTCCAGAGGGGAAGCATCCGCATCCTCCACCGGCTCTATCTGCGGGGCGTCACCGTTTTTCGGCCTTTGCTGCCGGGTATGGCGGGCTTTGACCGACAGGTCCTCCAAAGAGTCAGGAGAATCCCTTGCCTGCCGCAAATCAAAATCCTGTTCCCGGCCACTGATACGGGTTTCCTCGCCGGAGGCCGCGCCCCGTTCCACCAGCCCGTCACGGGTCATCTTGTGAAATTTCTTTTCCTTTGCTCTAAATTCTTCATCCCTTGGCAACTACATCACCTCCCATACGCCAGGCGGTGAAGAAGATTATCACGTTCCAGCCTCCGCGACTTCCTCCGGGCGGGTCGTCATGATCTGATACAGGCTGGTATCCTTCGGGAAGTGATCGACAAAGGGGATAATCACGTTTCCGAAAAACAAAAGGCCCTCGCCGGGTCCGCTGTGGGTCACATAGGAAAGCTGCGTCGGGCTAATCCCAAGCTGTTTTGCCAGAATCTGCCTGTCGCCCTGAGCTTGGTTCAGCATGTAGATGAAATCCGAGTTTTCAAAAATGTTCTCGATCTCACGGGAAGCCAGCAGGTCCTTCACATTTTGCGTCAGGCCGCTCGGAATCCCGCCCCATTTTCTGAACCGCTTCCAGATCTCAACGGAAAAAGCACCGGTCTGGCCTTTGAGCAGGAGATGAAATTCATCAATATAGAACCAGGTCGTTTTATGCTTCTCCCGGTTGGCGGTGACGCGGTTCCACACGGCGTCCTGCATGATAAGCAGCCCGATCTCTTTCAAGGCTTTGCCCAGGGATTTAAGCTGGAAGCACAGGACGCGGTGGCTGTCCATGTCGATGTTGCTCCTATGATTAAACACATTTAAGCTGCCGTTGACATAGATTTCAAGGGCAGTAGCGATATTCTGGGACTCCGGCTCGCTCTGTTTGCGAAGCAGCTCATACAGGTCCCCCAAAATCGGCATATTCTCCGGGCGGGGGTCCTGCAGGTAATCCCGGTACACCAGGCGGGTGCAGCGGTCAATGATGGTTTTCTCGATAGGGGTAAGCCCATCCTTGCCGCCGATAATCAGGTCACACAAAGAGAGGACAAAATCGCTCTTTAATGTAATGGGGTTCTCGTCATCGCTGTAATCCAGGTTGATGTCCAGCGGATTGATATAGTTGGAAGAAGTGGGCGAAAGGTCAATGACCTGCCCCTGTTTCCCAAAGCGTTTTACCAGCGGGCCATATTCATTTTCCGGGTCCGCGATAATGATGGAATCATCCGTCAGCAGGAATACATTGACGATCTCACGCTTGGCGCTGAATGATTTGCCGCTGTTGTGGACGACCAGGCCGTTTTCCAGCAGGAAATTCATATAGCGGGGTACGGTAAGGTCATACACCGGCACTTTCTTTGGCAGTTTCAGCACCGATACCCGCACTGCCGTATGGCCGCCGCTCAATTTCTGGCCTTCCTTCACATCCACCGCCTGCATGTATTCCCCGGCGTCATCCATAATGAGATGGCTTTCCGTACAGCGGAATGTGGTGCCGTCCTCCAACGTGATCTGCTTTAAGACATCCGCGTATTTTTCAACGCGAATATCCCGTGCCATGGCAGTGATAACCCGGCCGGTTTCATCATCAAAAGTCTTGACCTCGATTTCCTCTACACCGCGCGCCAGCAGTTCCTCAAAGGAGGCAGCGCTGCCGTCTGCCAAAAGAATCCGGGTATCACCGGAAAAGCAGCCGGGCGTGCCAAGAAACAATCCATTGGGGTTTTTCAGCAGCTTGCGGTTCGCCATAATCAGGTTTGAGGAAATGGCGTTAAGGCCGTAATACAATGCCTGCCCATCCTGGAACAATTCGCAGGTGGTAAAGGGGACGAAAATAGCGGTGCTGCTGGTGGTGAGGCCCCGCTGTATCTCGATCTGGTTCTGGCCCAGCGCCAGGGAGGACATAAGGCCCTGTTCCTGCTGGTAGTCCAGGCGTTTCAGCGCGCAGTTATACTTTTGGGCAATGCCGGAGGCAGCCATAATGTCGCTGAACAGCTTTTGCCTTTTCGGGGCGATGTTCTGTACCAGCACCGTTACCAAAAACATACGCTCATTCCGGGATTGCAGGTCTTGAAGCAGGTTTTGGGCTTCCTCCCCGTAGGTGGCAAGGTCCGTGGGAATGATGTCCATATCATATCCGGCCCGCACCGCCTTTTTCTGCTCCTCAATTTTCATTTTCTGCAAATCGCTCATTTTCCGCTTGATATTGCGGATCGCCGTGGCCTGGTCGATAGACTGGATATGCAGGTTGACCGTCACCGCATCGTCCAGGTCCAGAAATTCGGCCAGCATCCGGTCCGTCAGCTCCGGCGCTAAGATCTGCAAAAAGGACATGGCGCCGGAATACTCCCCAATGCGGAAGGTCTTGCCATCCTTGGAGAAGGTAAAACTGGTGGGCGCGATAAAATCCTTTGTGGAAAGGCCGGTTTTGGCAAGGTCGCTCCAGGCAAACTTAAATTTCTCCTGGCCGCTTGGATGGAGCTGGCTGTGCAGAAGCTCCAGCCGTTCCAGCCCGCTTAACGGGACCGCCTGGACGCCCAGGGTCTTAAAGTTGTTCAGCACATCCGTTTCCACGCGCTCCAGCCGCATTTTGGCGGTACGCAGGTCGTCCGCCTCAATGCCAAAAGTGATATACTTGCGTTTGGCAAGGCCGTTGTTGCCTTTTTCGAGCTGGTTTTTAAGCATCTCCGCGTACTCACGCCGGATGTCGTCATACTCGTCCCCCTGGGGCGGGATCGCAATGCTTTTGGAAAAGTCCTGCATATTGGCCCGCTGGTTGATAAAGGTGAGCTGGACGCTGATGGTGGAATCAAAGTAATTGAGAAAATCACAGTAATTCTCGAAAATCTGCGCCTTATCGTCCGCCTGGGCAAGCTGGTAGTTAATATCGAAAAACTGAATGGTCTTGGTGTACAGCTTATCATTGACGCGGCAGATCCCGTCCTTATAGATCTCCCGGTAGGGGATCGTCTGCTGGGCTGTCTGCGGCGCGTCCCGCTTTACTCCACTGAAAAAGCCGCCCTTGCCAGGCGGCTTTGCATGAGGCCCAGATTTTTTACCGGCCTTTTTTACTGCGGACCGGTTTTTTCGCGCCTGCTGGATGTTTGCCTGCAGGCGCTTTTCCTGCTCTTCCTGCTGTTTGGTTTTTGGCAATACTTATTTCCTCCTTCTTTGACATGATTTTATAAAAGTTCCGGGTTTTATATGGGCGCGTCTCCGGCCACAGGCGGTGACGGATCATATTTTTCAGAATCTTCTCCGCGGGCTGGCCGTCACGCTCATACATTGCCATAAAGAAAAAGGGCATCATAAGCCCGATCATCAAAAGCACCGAAGCGGTATTCCCAATCGCCGTGCGGGTGAGAAAATACACCGGCAGGCCAACCGCCCCGGCAATGCTGAAAAAAACAAGCTGCCTTTTCGTCAGATTAAAGGCAACTTTAGTCTTAACCTTCGTCAAATCTTTTGGAACTGGCACATAGGGCAAAAAATCACCTTCTTTCTTTTCCGTATCATAAATTCCCCGTATGACGCAGGCCATCCGGGGAAACACAATGCTTTTCCATCAGATCATCAAAAAATGTCGGCATTACCGAACCTGGGGATCTCGGCTTTCTTTTGCGTGGGAACCCTGTGTACTTACCCGCTGGGCGGCTTTTTGCAGCCGGTCATGCACCGACTCCCGCGCCGTTGTTGCCCCTTTCTGGGCAAGGTATTCCGGGCTGCTCTGAATATCTCCGATATATTCCTCCAGAAGATCATCCATATCAATCAGGTCAGATACCGGCTTCGGCCATCTGTCGGCAAGATATTTCAAAGGATTTTCCAGTGACAGCAGCGCTTCCACCTCGCTTTTTTCAAAGGTCATACCCTGTGTTATATAAGCGTAGACATCCTGCACAGCCGCAATCTCCGGGGCCTTTTCAATCAGTATCTCTTTATCCATGGAGAGCCAGTCATCCCGAAGGCTTACCCAATTTTGCCCCAGGCGTTTTATCAGGCCAAGCATCCGGTCCGGGGACGTTTTCTCATTGAGCTGTTCAAACCTCTGGAAAGCGTCAATTTTATCCAGCAATTCGCAAATCGGGAAACTGTGTTCGTGTGTGTTTTCTTCCCAGCACCAGTGAGCCACATCCAACGGATCTTGAAAAGACAGCAGAGCCTCTACCTCCGCAGGCGTAAATTCATGCTCAACTTTCAGATAGTAGTGCAGGGCCGCCAAATCCTGCAATTCATAGATACTGCCGATATTCGTGCTGTCCAGCATATCCGCGTGTATTGACAGGCAATCGTCCAGTCTGTCCATCAACAGTTTTTTTGCATCCTGTTCCAAACTCAAATTTCCTTCTTTCCCGCCGGGAGGGTGATCGTGCAATCGACCTCATTGCCCCAGACATCCCATCCCGGCGTTTTCTGACGGGCAAAAAGCTCCACCCTGGGCTGGTCGCCCATCAGCTTAACGATTTTTTCCCGTACAATATCCGGCTTTTTGCTGTGCTGCTCGATATGGGAAATGATAAACTGATGGATTCCGGCGCTCTGCCGTTTCGGATGGCCGCGGGTAGCCAGAAGGCACACCTCCGCATTAGAGCGCGTCCAGAACCCCATGCCGTAAAACCAGGTGTCCGCTTTGCGGTTTTGTTTCAGCCACAGGAAAGCCAGCGTTTTATACTGGAATCCCCAGGCATCTATGACACGGAACGCTTCTTTAAGCTGGGGAAATGTACCCCAAAGAAAAAGCGCGCTGTCCTTGGCCGCAAGGTCCGCAACCGGAAGCGCGCAGATTTCTTCAATACTCATTGTGGGATAGTGGTTTTCCGCAACCCCGTGGCCCCGCTTCATATCGTAACGCCAGGGAGGGTCCGCATAGATGATCCCGTATTTTTTAGTCTCCGGCATCAGCGGGAGGGACCGTCTTTGGCGGCGGCTGCCTTCACCGGCTGGCTTTTCACTTTACCGGCGTTCTCTTTCAGCGCCCCGGTCAGCGAAGGCTTTTCCGCAGCGCCTTTCGTAGCCTCCAAAGTCGCCTGCAGGTTTTCAATGGCCGCGCCGTATCCTTCAATCAGCGCCTTATTGAGCTGGCGGCGAAAATCCGCCGTCACCGGCCAGCAGACATCCCTCCAGTTCCCTTTGTTGTCCTGGGTGGAGGGCATATTGACATACAGCCCCTTTTCGCCGGAACAGATCCGAAAGCCGTCGATCTTAAAACAGCCCCCGATGGTGACGTTGGCGTAGGCCAGCAGGTTTCCCATAGGAGCGATAGGCCGGACACGCACATCCAGCTTGAAAGGCAGGTCCCCGCTTGTTTCCGGGACAGTGGGATTTGCAGCAGTATTGTTATTACTCATAAAACATCTCCTTTACTTTTTAAAACATACGTCAGTGTGCATTGAAAATAGATTTGGATAGCGAACCTGTCTTAAACAGGGCAAAGGCCAGCAGCACCGTATAGCCTGCTGTGCCCCAGATCGCGGCGTGTACGCTGCTGGAAGATGGGATGGATTGGACCAGCACCGCGTAAATCGCAACACAGATCAGGATAAGGAATCCCTGGAAGCCAAGGGCGAACAGGGAGCGCAGGTAATTGGTCCCCATCGCGCCCCATTCGCGGTTGGCAAGTGTGGAAAAAGGAATCGGCGCAATGCTCACGGTCAAATAAATTTCTATCATTCTTCCGTAAACGATCACAAAAATCACGATAGACAAAATCCACATGCACAGATTGATGATATTGGTTTCCAGCCACAGGCCGATCAGCTCCCAGATACCCATGGCTTGAAGCTGCGTTTCCAGGTCGGCCATGGACGCGGCCACATCCAGATTTCCGTTGATGATCCCCGCGCTATTCGCCACAACCGTCTGTGCCACATCGAATACGGCCATCACAATCGTAAAACAGTTGGTGAGCAGATAGGTGGCAACGAAGGTCTTGAACACCCACTTAAAGATGTTGAAGGTGTCAAATTCGTGCATGTTGTTTTTCTCAAGAATCATCTGGATCAGCTCATACACCAGCACGAAAGTTAAGATCATACCGGCAATGGGCAGCACTACCGTTTCCGATAGCGTCTGGATCATACTGAAAACACCGCCATTCCAGCCCTGGGGCGTCTGGCCTACCTGCGCGGCCACATCGGTTACTTGGTTGTTGACCGATTCAAAGATTCCTGTAAATTGTCCTGTGATGGCGTCGATTAAGCCCTGTTTTATCCAGTCTGTTATCCAGCCAAATAACCAGTCCATGGACGATTAGAACAAGCCCGACAGAAGCGGAATCAGTGTCATCCCTACCACCGCGATACCGCCGCCAGCCATGAGCTGTTTTATCCCCAATTAGGTGTAAAATTCTGCTCGATGGCGGGCGGCGGCGTACAAAAATCTATATGGTGTTTTTAAGAGAACCATCCAGGCGGGACAGGTCAGGCAGTGACCTGTTCCACCTCCGGGATGGGTTTGAGATTAAAATGAATTTCGATAGAAATGTGTCTTGTTTTATCTTCGTCAATGCGCTCATGCACGACGATTTCTTTGATTAAGCGGTTAAGGGTGGCTGCGTCCAGCTCTGTGATGTTGGCGTATTCCTGAATGGCTTCCACCCATTGTTTTGCGTCATTGGCAAGCTGGACTTCATCGGACAGCCGCTTTCTGCCCTCGGACACTTTTGTTTTAAGCTCCGTCTGCTCGGTCTGTGTCTTTTCCAGCATGGTGTTGAAGTTCTGCTCACTGATACGCCCTGCAATCATATCCTCATAAAGCCGCATTACCATTTTGTCCAGAACCTCAATCCGTTCCTCGTCCCTTGTAAGGGAGCGTTCCATTGCTTCCCGCTGTTCCCGCTGCTCGGCTTCACAGGTATTGGTCAGGCGGTCGGCAACCGCTTCCCCGTCCATCAGGGCAGCTCTGGCACATTCCCGGATTTTCCGCAGCACATGGCTGTAAAGGGTGTCATAATCAATCCGGTGCTGGGTGCAGTGGTTCTTTCCAAAGGCATTGTAGGTCTTGCAGG
>ERZ827512.861-NODE-861-length-34919-cov-4.471374_pt1 | contig 34919 bp, 50 predicted proteins | sample MGYA00519916_ERZ827512 | MGnify/ENA primary metagenome ERZ827512 (study PRJEB31778, sample SAMEA3449335) | human gut metagenome | biome: human gut; feature: human-associated habitat; material: faeces | place: United Kingdom | collected 2010/2012 ... | reverse complement strand
AAAAATAGTTAATATAAGTGATTTTTTCACTTACAAAAACTATTATACGAGGAGTGAAAAGATGTTAGAATTTAAAAGTAAGAATGGAAAAATGTTTTTTCTAGGAGAAGAAGATAAAACAACTGTATCTGTACTTGCTAATGGTTATATTATTACAAAAGATGGTAATTTTATAGCATCCAGCAAAGACCATGGACTTTCTTTTGGTAATTTTTATCACTTATTAGAAGGTAAAAAGCCATACGAAGAAAAGAAACTTCATACGATGGAAGCAATTAGTAAGTTAGGACAATTGGGATATGCATTATTTTTAGGAACAGAGCGTACTACAAATAATTATCAAGAAATGTCTTTAGGGTTTTGTTTGATTTATATTCCTCAAAATATAAATTCTGAGCAAAAAGAGTCTATAAATTTATTACTAAAAACAAATCATCGAAGATGGAATAAAGAAGAAAAACTGATAGATATTTACCCTGCTTTAATAACTAGTGAAGGAAAGATGGAAGAATTATCAGAAGATGACTTTGATAATATTATTAATGAAAATACTAAAAAATATGTTATAGCAAAGCAATAATTATATTCATTTTTTTTACAAATTACATATAATCTATTAAAAATATCATAATATATACATCAGACATTTTGTTATTTGATATATAGTAATATAATAACTAACAAATAAAAAAGGAGACCAATTATGTTTGACTTAGATATCATTGAGGAAGATTGGCAAAACAATTCATTTTCATTAAGTGAAAATGAAATTATAGAAATATTTCGTTCTGAAGGTGCAACTTTACGTAAATATAATGAAAAGATAGAAGAGTGGAGAAAAAATACTCATGTTAATATTGCTGCTTATGATAGATTATGGGCTTTAATGTTTCATGATGATAGTATTTTTAAAAAGGAAGAAGAATTAAGAAAGAAACATCCATATCCTACCAAAAAATATTTAAGTGAAGAATCAAGAAAAAAAGTCATTGAAGGATGAATGAATATTGTTTTTGATGCTACTAGAAACTGGTATGATTTCTTTGATAGAAAAATATCTCAAGAGCGTCTATATTATATATGCTTAGAAGCACTTATTAATTGTACAAAGTATGTATTACATTGTGAAGATCCTGTATTTAGCTTGTATGTCTATAAAAGTATAGAAAGAAATGTAATTAAAAACGTTGCTAACTGGGAACACCTATCATACCGGGAAGTTTATGCATATGTAGTATATAAAAAAGATAGCGATGAGAAATATTATTTTTTAGAAGATGAAATAAAACAATTACATTTCGAATATGGAAGCAATGAAGTACCTATGAAGCCCTCGACAATAGCCTATATGAAAAGGAAAGAACAATATGAGGTAGATTACACAAAGAGCTTATTGGAAGAAGAATTTAAAAGTGATTACCAAAAAGCTATAGCATCTTTAGATGAAATTGAAAAAGGAATACTATCATTATCATATGATGTGAATGGTTACCCTGGTTTGACTTGTGATGAGATAGCAAGGTACTATGGAATAGAAAAAAAGAATATTACTAATATTAAAATTAAAGCACTAAGAAAATTAAGAAAAAATGTCAGATTTAATAAATACATATAAAAACTATGTATTTATTTTACTAGATAAAGAAATTACCTTTAAAAATATCTTTTTATAAAAAACTTTCAAAAATGCTTGTATTTCAACGAAAACTATGATAATATTAATTACGTGTGACTGCTTAGATGTGGGAGGTTGTCGATACGCCAGGTTAAGTTGTTAATCAGCTATCGGGTTATTCACACGGAGCAAGTCTATACTAGATATAGGCGAAGGGAGGACGTAAATAGTGTCAACACAAAAGATTCGTATTAAGTTAAAAGCATATGATCATAAAATCCTTGATAATGCTGTAACTAAAATTGTTGAAACAGTGGGAAGAACTGGAGGAGATATAGTTGGACCTGTACCTCTACCAACAGAAATTGAGAAATTCACAATTTTAAGAGCTGTTCACAAATACAAAGATAGTCGTGAACAATTCGAAAGAAGAACACACAAGAGATTAATTGACATTAAAAGCCCAAGTAAAGAAACGATTGATGCATTAGCACATCTTGATTTACCAAGCGGTGTCGATATCAAAATCAAAACAATCTAAAATAGGAGGAAATGAAAATGAAAGGAATCTTAGGTACAAAAAAAGGAATGACTCAAGTATTCACTACTGATGGTAAGCTTATTCCTGTAACTGTTGTAGAAGTTGAACCTAATGTTGTTACACAAATCAAAACTAATGAAACAGATGGTTATGAAGCAATTCAATTAGGTTATAAAACAGTTAGAGAAAAACTAAGCAACAAACCAAAGATGGGTCATACCACTAAAGCTAATACTGAACCTAAGCGCTTCTTAAGAGAAATAAAAGGCGTAAATGTAGCTGATTACACATTAGGACAAGTATTAGATGCTAGCGTATTTGAAGCTGGTGAAATTGTAGACGTTAGTGGAGTTAGCAAAGGAAAAGGTTTCCAAGGTGTAATCAAACGTCACAATCAAAGCCGTGGACCTATGGGACATGGTTCACAATATCATCGTGGAGTTGGTTCATTAGGAACAATGAGACCAATGCACGTATTAAAAGGTAAGAAATTACCAGGACAAATGGGTAACGTAAATTCTACTGTTCAAAATCTAGAAGTAGTAGCAGTAGATTTAGAAAATAATGTAATTTTAATTAAAGGTAATGTGCCTGGACCAAAAGAAGGATTAGTAGTAATCAAAACAGCTGTTAAGAAACCAGGTAAGAAAAATACTGCTAAAGACTTAATCACTTATGAAGAGATGAAAGAAGCTGAAGTTACTACTGAAGTAGAAGAAAATACTAATACTGAAGAAGTAGTAGAAGCTGCAACTACTGAATCAAAAGAAACAACAAACGAATAATCATCACTACAGTTTAAATAAAATTATGTTATGTAGTGAAAGGAGGAAAAAGTATGAAAAAGATAGATCTTTTAAATCTTAAAGGTGAAAAAGTAAATGAATTAAAATTAAATGAAGAAATATTTTCTATTACCCCAAACGATAAAGTGTTATATGATGCAATTATTTTAGCAAGAGCATCATTAAGACAAGGAACACACTCTACTAAAAATCGTTCAGAAGTTAGTGGTGGAGGACGTAAACCTTGGAGACAAAAAGGAACTGGACATGCACGTCAAGGTTCAATTAGAGCTGTACAATGGGTAGGTGGAGGAAGATACGGAACTCCAGTACCAAGAGATTACAGTAAAAAACAAAATCGTAAAGAAAGAAGATTAGCATTAAAGAGTGCGTTAAGTCATAAGTTTAATGATAATGAAGTAATTGTTATGGAAGAGTTAGTACTTACTACTCCAAAGACAAAAGAAATAATGACATTATTAAATACATTAAAAATAGCTGATAAGAAAGTGCTATTTGTAGTAGAAGACTTTACAGAAAATGTAATATTAGCATCTAGAAACGTTCCAAATGTTGCATTAATAGCAGCTAATGAATTAAATGTATTAGACTTAGTTAACTCTGATGTTGTAGTCTTTACTAGTGAAGCTATTAAAAAGATAGAGGAGGCTCTTAAATAATGGATACTAAATACTTAGAAATAATCAAAGCTCCTGTTATCACAGAAAAAAGTGGTACTTTAGGAGAGAAGGATCAATATGTATTTAAGGTTTCTTCTAAAGCTAATAAAATTGAAATTAAACAAGCTATTGAAAAAATCTTTAAAGTACATGTAAAAGAAATAAGAACATTAAATGTTAAACCTAAAAAAAGAAGAGTTGGTCGCTATACTGGACTTACAAATAGATATAAGAAAGCTATTGTAACTCTAGCAGATGGTGAACAAATTGATCTTGGTTAGAAGGAGGAACTAAAATATGGCAATAAGAAATTATAAACCTACTACACCAGGACGTAGAGGAATGAGTACTCTAACAAACGAAGAGATTACTAAATCTACTCCAGAGAAAAACTTAACCATAACACTTAAGAAAAACTCTGGACGTAATAATCAAGGAAAAATAACAGTTCGTCATCAAGGTGGCGGAGTTAAAAGAAAATATCGTATTATCGACTTCAAAAGGGATAAGAAAGATATTGCTGGTGTTGTAGCAAGCATAGAATATGATCCAAATAGAACTGCAAACATTGCATTAATTAACTATATGGATGGTGAGAAAAGATATATCATCGCGCCTAAAAATTTAAAAGTAGGAGATAAAGTAATAAGCGGTGAGAACGTAGATATCAAAGTAGGAAATGCTCTTCCTATTATGAATATTCCAGTAGGTACTGTTATTCATAACATTGAACTTCGCCCAGGTAAAGGAGCGGCTTTAGCAAGAAGCGCAGGAAGCTCTGCTCAAATCCTTGGACGTGAGGGAAAATATGTAATGATTAGATTATCAAGTGGAGAACAAAGAAAAGTGCTTGGCACTTGTATGGCTACAGTTGGTGTTGTAGGAAATGAAGATGCAAGTCTAGTTAAGCTTGGTAAAGCAGGACGTAAACGTCATATGGGAATTCGCCCAACAGTTCGTGGTTCTGTTATGAACCCTAATGACCATCCACACGGTGGTGGTGAAGGACGTGCTCCAGTTGGACGTAAGGCACCTCTTACTCCATGGGGTAAACCTGCTCTTGGATATAAAACAAGAAATAATAAAAAGACAGACAAATTTATTGTACGTCGTCGTAATAGTAAATAGGAGGATAAAATATGGCTAGAAGTTTAAAGAAAGGACCTTATGTCTTCGAAAGACTATTAAAAAAGGTTCAAAAATTAAATGAAACTGGAAAAAAAGAAGTAATTAAAACTTGGTCACGCCGTTCTACTATCTTTCCTGAATTTATCGGCCACACCTTTGCAGTTCATAACGGTAAAGAATTTATCCCCGTTTATGTTACTGAAGACATGGTTGGACACAAATTAGGAGAATTTGCTTTAACTCGTAAAAATGGTGGACATGGCTCTGACAAAAAATAATTAAACTAGGAGGAGTTAGAAAATGGAAGCAAAAGCGATTGCTAAAATGCAAAGAATATCACCTATTAAAGCTCGCTTAGTAATTGATACTATTCGTGGCAAAAAAGTAAGTGATGCTCTAGCAATATTAGAAAATACAAATAAAAAAGCTGCTATCCTTATTAAGAAAGTTTTAAATTCAGCAGTAGCAAATGCCGTTAATAATAATGGTCTAGATGCTAACAGTTTATATGTAAAGGAAGCACGTGTAGATGCTGGTCCTGTAATGAAAAGAGTATTATTTGACTCACGTGGCCGCATCGGACATAAAGATAAAAGAACAAGTCACATTGTAATAACAGTGGCTGAAGCTACAAAATAATAAGGAGGAACTATAATGGGACAAAAAGTTAATCCAAACGGACTAAGACTTGGCATCAACAAAGATTGGGAAGCTAAATGGTATGCACCTAAAGGTAAAGTATCTGAAACTTTAGTAAATGATATTAAAATTAGAGAATACCTTGAAAAGAACCTTAAAAATGCTGGAATTGCCAAAGTCGAAATAGAAAGGACTCCAAAGAAATGTGAAGTTTCTATCCACACATCACGTCCCGGTGTTATCATCGGCCGTGGTGGAGAAGAAATTACAAAACTTAAGGATAAACTATCAAAAGTCGTTGGTGAAAATATTCAAATATCAATAGTTGATATCAAAAAAGCTGACCTTAATGCACAATTAGTTGCAGATTCAATAGCAAGTCAAATTACAAACAGAGCATCATTTAGAATGGCTCAAAAACGTGCTATTAGAAATGCAATGAAAGCAGGAGCTAAAGGTATCAAAACAAAAGTATCAGGACGTTTAGGTGGTGCTGATATGGCTCGTAGTGAAGGATATACAGAAGGCACTATCCCACTACACACATTAAGAGCAGATGTTGATTATGCTACAAGTGAAGCAGATACAACATATGGTAAAATTGGTGTAAAAGTATGGATTTACAAGGGTGAAATCCTACCATCAAAGAAAAAGGTAAGTAAAGAAAGAAAAGCTAAAGGAGGTAATTAGAGTGTTAATACCATCAAGAACTAAATATCGTCGTGTTCACAGATTACCTTACGAAGGCAAATCAAGAGGTAATCGTGAGTTACACTTTGGTGAATATGGATTACAAGCTAAAGAAGGAGCGTGGATTACAGCAAATCAAATTGAAGCAGCTCGTGTTGCCATGACTCGTTATATGAAACGTGGTGGAAAGGTGTGGATCAACATATTCCCACATATGCCACTAACTAAAAAGCCTATCGGTACTCGTCAAGGTAAAGGTAAAGGTAATGTTGAAGAATGGGTAGCAGTAGTAAAAGAAGGAAAAATCATGTTTGAAGTAGCAGGGGTTTCTGAAGAAGTTGCCCGTGAGGCATTAAGACTAGCAAGCCATAAATTACCAATAACTTGCAAATTTGTAAAGAAAGAAGGAGGTGTCGAAAATGAAGGTTAAAGAAATCAGAGAATTATCAAATGAAGAAATAAATGCAAAACTTAAAGAATCTAAAGAGGAATTATTTAACTTAAGATTTAGTGGTGCAATGGGTAACTTAGAAAAACCTTCTAGATTAAGAGAATTGAGACACCAAGTAGCAAGATTAAAAACCGTTTTAAAAGAACGTGAGAAAGAAGAAAAGGTTGATTAGGAGGTAAGTTATGGAAAAGAAAATGACACATGAATTAGTAGGTAAAGTTGTTAGTACAAAAAACAACAAAACTATTACAGTTTTAGTTGAAACACATAAAATGCACCCAAAATATCACAAAAGAGTTAAATCATCTAAAAAATATAGTGTACACGATGAAACAAACAAAGCAAAAGTAGGAGATGTAGTTAGAATAGTAGAAACTAAACCTATTTCTAAAACTAAACATTTTTACTTAAAAGAAATTGTAAAAGAAGCAGTTATTCTATAACTCTTAAGGTAAAGGAGGATAATCTATGTTACAACAAGAAAGTAGATTAAAAGTTGCAGACAACTCAGGAGCACGTGAATTATTAGTAATCAGAGTGCTAGGAGGAAGTCATGTTAAAACTGGAAATATCGGAGATGTAGTTGTTGGAACCGTAAAAAATGCTATACCAAATTCACCACTTCCTAAAGGTAAAGTTGTAAAAGCTGTAATTGTAAGAAGTAAAAGAGGAGTAAGACGTGAAGATGGTAGTTATATCAAATTTGATGATAATGCATGCGTAATCATTAGAGATGATAAAAGTCCAATAGGAACTCGTGTCTTTGGTCCAGTAGCACGTGAACTTCGTGATAAAGACTATATGAAGATAGTAAGTCTTGCGAAAGAAGTACTATAAGGAGGAAAGTTATGAAGTTAAAAGTTGGAGATAAAGTCGTTGTTATAAGCGGTGCTGATAAAGGTAAAGAAGGAAAAATCATCAGAACACTTAGAAGCGAAAATAAGGTTATTGTAGAAGGAGTACATATTGTTAAAAAACATCAAAAACCTACAGGTAATAACCCAGGTGGAATTCTTGAAATAGAAGCACCTATTGATGCATCTAATGTTATGATAATTGACCCTAAGACTAAGAAAGGTACAAGAATTGCTCATACAACAGATAAAAATGGAAAAAAAGTAAGAATAAGTACTAAATCAAAAGAAGTACTAGATTAGTGGAAGGAGGTTATATAAATGACATTAAAAGAAAAATATACCAAAGAAGTAGTTCCAGCTCTTATGAGTAAATATGGTTATAAATCAATAATGGAAGTACCAAAACTAGAAAAAGTTGTCATCAATATGGGTGTTGGTGATGCTACTACAAACTCTAAATTATTAGATGCAGCAGTAGCAGACCTAGAAAAAATATCAGGACAAAAACCAGTAGTTACAAAAGCAAAGAAATCTATTGCTGGCTTCAAGATAAGAGAAGGACAAAAGATTGGTTGTAAAGTAACACTTAGAAGTGATAACATGTATAACTTTGTTAATAAACTAATATCTATCTCACTTCCACAAGTTCGTGATTTTAGAGGAATTAATCCAAAATCTTTCGATGGTCGTGGTAATTATACTTTAGGTATAAAAGAACAATTGATCTTCAGTGAAATAAACTATGATGAAATAGTTAAAGTACGTGGTATGGATATTATATTCGTAACAACTGCTAAAACTAATGAAGAAGCATATGACCTATTAAAAGGTTTAGGACTTCCTTTTAGAAAGTAATGGAGGGAAAAAGATGGCAAGAAAAAGTATGGTTGTAAAACAAAGTAGAAAGCCAAAATACCAAGTGCGTGAATATACTCGTTGTTCACGTTGTGGCAGACCACATGCAGTTATGAGTAAATTTGGAATCTGCCGTATTTGCTTCCGCGAATTGGCTTATAAAGGACAAATACCAGGCGTTAAAAAATCAAGTTGGTAAAACACTGGTAAAGAAAAGGAGGAAAAAAGATGGCTGTAGTTACAGATACAATTGCAGATATGTTAACTCGTATTCGTAACGCTAACGCTATGCGTTATGAAGAAGTAGAAGTTCCTTCATCAAAATTAAAATTAGAAATAGCAAAAATTTTAAAAGAAGAAGGATTTATTAAAGATTACAAGTTAGAGAAAAATGATGTACAAGGTACAATCGTTCTAACATTAAAGTATGGTGAAAACAAAGAAAGAGTAATAACAGGCTTAAAGAGAATTTCTAAACCAGGACTTAGAGTATATGCAAAAAATGATGAAGTTCCAAGAGTCTTAAATGGACTAGGAATTGCTATCATTTCTACATCTAAAGGAATTATGACAGATAAAGAAGCTAGAAAACTAAAACTTGGTGGCGAAGTTTTAGCTTATGTATGGTAAAAGGAGGTGTTTTGAATGAGCCGTATTGGAAATCGTAAAATTGAAGTTCCCGCAGGAGTAACAGTTAAGGAAGAAAATGGAATCGTAACCGTTGCTGGCCCAAAGGGAAGCTTGAGCCAAAAAATGCTAAAAGGAATTAGCATGGAACAAAAAGATAATGAAATAACATTAACAAGAGTAAGCGATGCAGTAAAAGCAATGCATGGAACAATGAATGCACTTCTTCAAAATATGATTACAGGTGTAACTAAAGGATATGAGAAGGAACTAGAAATAGTAGGTGTTGGATATCGTTTCAATGTAGGTGGTAAAAAATTAACTATTAATGCAGGTTATTCTCATCCTGTAGAAATGATTATACCTGAAGGGCTTACTGTAGAAGCACAATCTAATACAGAAATAATTGTTAAAGGTATTGATAAAGCCTTAGTTGGCGAATTTGCTGCTAATATAAGAAAAGTACGTCTTCCTGAACCATATAAAGGTAAAGGTATTCGCTATAAAGATGAACATATTAGACGTAAAGAAGGAAAGAAAGCTGCTTAAGCTAGTAGGAAGGAGAGAAATATATGATTAATAAAAAGTCAAGAAATAGCATGAGAGAAGTACGTCATGCTAGAATTAGAACTCATTTAAGTGGAACAAACGAGATTCCAAGATTAAATGTATTTAGATCAAATACAGCAATTTATGCACAAGTAATTGATGATGAGAGTTCTACTACTTTAGTATCTGCTTCTTCTAGAGATAAAGATTTAAATTTAAAGAATAAATCAAATATTGAAGCAGCTACTGCTGTAGGTGTTAGTATCGCTAAAAAATGTAGCGAAGCTGGCATTAAAAAGGTAGTATTTGATAGAGGTGGATATCTTTATCATGGACGTGTTAAAGCATTAGCAGATGCAGCACGTGAAAATGGACTAGAGTTCTAAGGAGGGTAAATATGCAAAAACAAAAAAACGATACCAAAGAAAAACAAACTGAAGAACTAGTTGTTCAACTTAAAAGCGTAGTTAAAGTTACTAAAGGTGGACGTCAACGTCGTTTTTCTGCAGTTGTTGTTGTTGGAGATCGTAAAGGACATGTTGGTATCGGTACAGGTAAAGCTTTTGAAGTACCAGATGCTATTAAGAAAGCAATTCAAGATGCTAATAAAAATATGATTACTATAGATTTAATAGAGGGAAGAACTATTGCTCATGAAGTGATAGGTGTAAGTGGAGCTGCCAAGGTAATGTTAAAACCAGCTAAAGAAGGTACTGGTATCATTGCTGGAGGTAGTGTAAGAGCTGTCCTTGAACTAGCTGGAGTTCGTGATGTTGTATCAAAATCTCTTGGAGCTAGAACTAAACTAAATATGGCAAATGCTGCTATAAGCGGTCTTAAGAGCATTAAAACTGCTGATAAAATTGCAAAACTTCGTGGTAAAAGTGTAGAGGAGATTTTAGGATAATGAAGTTACATGAATTAAAGAAAAATGAAGGGGCTACTTTTCGCAAAAAGATAGTAGGCCGTGGATCTGGTTCTGGATCAGGTAAAACTTCAGGACGTGGACAAAAAGGACAAAATGCTCGTAGTGGTGGAGGAGTTTCACCAGTATTCGAAGGTGGACAATTACCACTATATAGACGTCTTCCAAAAAGAGGATTTAGTAATCATGATTTTAAAACAGTATATGCAGTTATCAATGTTGGAGATCTAAATGTATTTAATGATGGCGATGTTGTTACACCAGCATTACTTAAAGAAAAGGGAATTGTAAAAAAACAACTTAATGGAATTAAAATATTAGGGAATGGTACTCTTGAAAAGAAAATCACTATACAAGCTCATAGATTTTCAAGTAGTGCTTTAAGAAAAATAGAAGAATCAGGAAGTAAAGCCGAGGTGATCTAAGATGCCTCTATTGAAGCAATTATTTAAGCCTACAAATAGAGATTTATTAAAAAGAATTGGTTTTACTTTAGTAGCATTAGCAATATTTATAATTGGAACAACTATTCAAGTTCCTGGAACCGAAAGTATTACAAGCAATCTAGGGTTTCTAGAATTAGTTAACACCATGGGTGGCGGAGCCTTACAAAATTTTTCAATCTTTGCTTTAGGGGTTATGCCATATATCACAGCAACGATTGTTATGCAATTATTAGGAGAACTAATTCCTTATTTTCAAGAATTAAATAAACAAGGACATATAGGTAGACAAAAAATTAATACTTATTCAAGATATATGGGAATACTCTTTGCCTTTATTCAAGGTTATGCTTTCTCATTTATGTTTTTAGGTAGAACTGCTAGTCCTAGTGAATATATATATATATCAGTAGTACTAACAGCAGGAACAGCTTTCCTACTTTGGTTAGGAGACCAAATTACTAGAAAGGGTATAGGTAATGGTTTAAGTCTAATCATTATGGCAGGTATTATTGCTACTCTACCTCAAATGTTTATTGATGCTTTTGGAGGATTAGTAGTCTTTGATGGAACAGCACAACAAATAACATTAGGAGTAGCTAAATTCATTTTATTCGCTATAATCTACTTTGCTATTATTGTAGGTGTAATATTTGTGCAAATGGCAGAGCGAAAAGTTCCAATTCAATATGCTAATAAATCAACAGCATATGGTGGTAACTCATCATATGTTCCAATTAAAGTAAATACCGCTGGTGTCGTACCTGTGATATTTGCATCAAGTTTAATGGCAATTCCTGGAATTATTGCTAGCTTAATAAATAATGAAAGCTTTAGTCTTTTCGTTAGTAACTATTTAACATATACAACACCTGTAGGATTTATATTATATGTAATATTTATATTCCTATTTGGATTTGTATATACTTATATGATTTTCAAACCAGAAGACTTTGCTAAAAACCTTCAAGAAAGTGGAGGCTACATTCCAGGAATAAGACCAGGTAATGAAACTAAAATTTACTTATCAAAAGTGTTAACAAGAATAACTTGTTTAGGATCAGTTTTCCTAGCAATTATTGTGGCTTTACCAATAATATTTTCAAACGTTACAAGCCTACCAACGAGTGTAAGTATTGGAGGTACAGGATTATTAATTGTTGTAGGAGTTGCTCTAGAAACTTATAAACAAATAGAAGGAAGTCTTCTTTCTAGAAATTATAAGAAGGGTTATAGTAGAAGATGAGAAATATAATTTTTATTGCCCCCCCTGCTGCTGGTAAGGGGACTCAAAGCGCTATTTTAGAAAAGAAATATAAATTACCACATATCTCAACAGGAGATATCTTAAGAGAAGAATCTAAAAAAGATAGTGAATTAGGTAGATATATTTCTGAAGTATTAAGTAGTGGAAGTTTAGTAAAAGACAAAGTAACTTATGAACTTTTAAAAAAACGTTTATCACAAGCTGACTGCAAAAATGGTTATGTTTTAGATGGCTTTCCAAGAAATATTGAACAAGCCTATAAATATGATGAGATACTTAGTAGTCTTAATCAAGAGTTAGGTTATGTTATTCAATTAGATATAGATGAAGAAACACTTGAAAAAAGAATAACAGGAAGAAGAATATGTGAAAACTGTGGAAGTGTTTATAACCTAAATTCAGATAATGAAAAACCTAAACAAGAATCAATATGTGATAAATGTAATGGTAAATTATATCAGAGAAATGATGATAACATAACCTCATTTAAAAATAGATATAATTTATATATAGAAAAAACTAAACCACTACTTGACTATTATGCCAAAAAGGGTATATTATATGTAATCAATGGAAATGACACTGTTAAGGAAGTTTCCAAAAAGATAGATGCAGTTTTTAAAGAGGGGATGTAAATAATGATTACTCTAAAAAGTAAAAGAGAGATTGAATTATTAAAAGAAGCTGGGCATATTGTCTATCTTACACATCAGTATTTACGTCCCTACATTAAAGCAGGTATTAAAACAAAAGAGTTAGATTCTCTTGCCGAAAACTTTATTAGAAGTAAAGGGGCAACTCCATCATTCAAAGGATACGAAGGTTTTCCTTCTACACTTTGCATAAGTATTAATGATGAAGTTGTTCATGGCTTTCCTAGTGAAAGAGTACTCCAAGATGGCGATATAATATCAATAGATATTGGTGCTTGTTATAGAGGCTATCATGGTGATTCTGCTTGGACATATACAGTAGGAAGAGCGAGCGCTGAAGCTAAATACTTATTAGAACATACAGAAAAAGCTTTATATGAAGGTATTAAACAAGCAAAAGTCGGTAATAGAATAGGAGATATCGGTTATGCTGTTGAAAAATATGCAACTGAACATAACTTAGGTATCGTAAAAGAATTAGTAGGACATGGGGTTGGGACAAATGTCCATGAATCCCCTGATGTTCCAAACTATGGTACTAAAGGAACAGGACCTAAAATTAGAGATGGCATGGTTATTGCCATTGAGCCAATGTTAACTTTAGGAAGTCCAAATATCTATATAGAAGATAATGATTGGACTGTTAAAACAGAAGACTCTTCATTATCAGCGCATTTTGAACATACAATTGCAATCACTAATGAAGAAGTTATTATATTAACAGGAGATGATGTTTAATGGCTAAAGATGATGTTATTGAAGTTGAAGGTAAAGTCCTAGATATTATACCAGGTGGTAAGTTCAAAGTTAAGCTAGAAAATGGACATATAGTAGAAGCTCACGTTTCTGGTAAAATACGAATGAACTACATTCGCATCTTACCGGGGGATAACGTTATGTTAGAACTATCACCTTATGATCTAACACGTGGGCGTATTACCTATCGTAAATAATAGGAGGGATAAAAATGAAAGTAAGAGCAAGTGTTAAGAAAATTTGCCCAAAATGCAAAATAGTAAGAAGAAAAGGTAAAATCAGAGTAATTTGTGAAAATCCAAAACACAAACAAGTACAAGGTTAATAAGGAGGAGAAGTTATGGCACGTATTAAAGGTGTAGATATTCCAAATGACAAGCATATATGTATATCACTTACATATATCTATGGTATTGGTAGAAGTTTAGCTAAGGAAATCTGTAAAAATGCTAAAGTTGATCCAACTAAAAAAGCAGGAGACTTAACTCAAGATGAGTTAATTGCCTTAAGAGATGAAATCAATAAGCATTCAACTGAAGGAGATTTACGTCGTGAAGTAAGTATGAATATCAAAACCAAAATGGAAATTAATTCATATGAGGGAACACGTCATAAAAAAGGATTACCTGTAAGAGGTCAAAGAACAAGTAGAAACGCTCGTACTCGTAAGGGTAGAGGTAAAGTAGTAGCTAACAAGAAAAAGTAGTTAGGAGGTTATTATGGCTTATAAAACAAGAAAAAGAAAAGTTAAAAAGAATATACCTGAAGGTGTAGTACATATTGGTGCAACTTTCAATAATACAATTATTACTATTACTGATAAAGATGGTAATACAATAAGTTGGGCATCAGCTGGAGCTTTAGGATTTAAAGGAAGTAAAAAATCAACACCATTCGCAGCAGGAATGGCCGCAGAACAAGCTGGTAAAGCTGCTTATGATATGGGAATGCGTAAAGTAGAAGTCTTCGTTAAAGGATTAGGACCAGGAAGAGAAACAGCAATTAGATCACTTCAAACAGCAGGTCTTGAAGTAATAGGAATTACAGATGTTACACCAATTCCACATAATGGATGCCGTCCACCAAAGCGTCCTCGTGGATAATAAAAGGGAGGTTAATAAATTGATAGAATTTGAAAAACCAGTTTATAAAATTACTGATTATGTAGAAAATAATTTCTATGGAAAATTTGAACTAGAACCACTAGAAAGAGGTTTTGGTACAACTTTAGGAAATGCTTTAAGAAGAGTAATGTTATCATCACTACCAGGTAGTGCTATTAGCGCTGTTAAAATTGATGGTGTATTACATGAATTCCAAACTATGGATGGAGTTATTGAAGATGTAACTACAATTATCCTTAACCTAAAAGGAGTAGTTGTTAAGAATCATACAGAAGAAACAAAAATAATTACTCTAAAAAAAGAAGGAGAAGGAGTAGTAACAGCAGGAGATATTGAAATAGATTCTGATATTGAGATAATCAATAAAGACCACGTGATTGCTAATCTTGCTAAAGGTGGAAGTATTAATATGACTATGATCGTTACTAATGGTCGTGGTTATGTTAAGAGTGAAGACTCTAATCTTAGGGAAGATGATAAGAAAAATGGTTTTATTGCCATGGATGCAATCTATTCTCCAATTGAAAGAGTTTCTTATGAAGTAGAAAGTGCTAGAGTTGGACAAGATGAAAGTTATGACAAATTAGTAATGGAAGTATGGACTAATGGTTCTATTAAACCAGAAGAGTCTATCGCTTTAGCTGCTAAAATCTTAATTGAACACTTTAAACTAGTTACAGAATTAAGTGATATTTCTAATGTAAGTGGTATGATGATAGAGAAAACTGAAGACCCTAAGACTAAAGCATTAGAGACATCTATTGAAGATTTAGACTTCTCAGTAAGAGCATATAACTGCTTAAAAAGAGCAGGTGTTCATACTCTACAAGACTTAGTTAATAAGAGTGAAAATGATATGATGAAAATCCGTAACTTAGGAAAGAAATCATTAAAAGAAGTATTAGATAAGATCAAAGAATTAGGGCTTGACCTAAGAGATGATGATTAAGGAGGTAAACTTATGGCATATAGAAAATTAGGCGTTGATAATAAACACAGAAGAAGTATGTTAGCAACTCTTACTAAACAAGTAATTATGAATGGCCAAATAACAACTACAGAAACAAGAGCTAAAGAAGTTAGAAAAGCTGTTGATAAAATGATTACTTATGGTAAGAAGGGAGATCTTGGTAGTCGTCGTAGAGCCCTAGCTTTTCTTCACAATGATAAAGCTGTTGTAAATAAAATATTTAATGAATTAGCCCCACGTTATGCAAGTAGAAATGGTGGATATACACAAATATTAAAATTAACTGAACGTCGTGGAGATGGAGCATTACTTGCTATCATTAAATTAGTAGATGAAGAGACTAAAGAAGAGACAAAATAATGTCTCTTTTCTTTTCATATAAACAACTTTATGTTATAAAAGACGTTTTTAATTTTTAAGGAGACATTATGGAAAAAATAAATATATTAGAAATTTAACAATCGGAGCTGTCACAGGGGGTTAATAGCAGGAGGAATACAACTTACTTTAATTGATAAGAAACCATTTATAAGAGATTATATAGATACTTATAGGGTAACTACAACCATGACTATTAGGACAACAGAAATCCTGATAAAGTTAAGGATAACAACTCAATATTTAATTGAAGAAGAACTTAAAGATATTAATGGAGTAGAAGTAAAAAACTATACACAAGTTGGAGATAATTATGATAGTGTAATAAAGGTAAGAGAAAGTAGAAAAACAAATATAGGAGATACTTCTTCTTGGACTTTTGTCACAGCTATTGGTTCCTATTATGATTACTTATTGGGAGCAATTACTTTTCAATTGGCAAAGAAAAAGACTAAAAAATTAAAATAATGTCATTATTTGTTAATACTTTCCTCTTGCTCATTTCTCCATTATGTACTACAATGAACTAAAACGGAGAAGAGCTATGGAAAATGATATAAAAATAACAATTTTAAATGAAGTGGATATCAGTATTAAAAATGGAGATATGAAAAAAGCAGAAACACTACTTAAAGGATATCTTGATTTTAATAATGATCCAGATACTGCTACAATCCTTGCAAATATCTATACAGGAAGAGGAGAGCTAAAAAAGGCTTTAGAAATATTGAAAGGAGAAGATTCAAATTACTTTTGCGTTTTTAAAAGTCTAAGCGAAGTCTATATTAAGTTAGAAAAATATGATAAACTCTACAATTTATGGAAGAAAAATAAAAATAGAAACTTTCAAGATTTAAATAAAGATAAAGATATAATAAATGCAAAAAAATACTTAAGAAGATTGCAGGTATTTTTAAAACTATTTGTAGATAAGAAAATAGAAACACCTAATGAATTAGATTATAAAGAAGAACAATACGTAAAATATGATCATAAAAAAGCTTTAGAACATATTGCATTAAGACATACTAGTAAAGATAATATTCCAAATACAAATACAGGAACAGTTTTTTATAACAAGTATGATTTAGAAGAATTATTCCTTGCTATATCAAGAAATATTGAGTTTGAAAAAAGAGAAATAAAATTAAATTGGGATTTTTCTGATACATATATTTTTAGATTTGCCAATGTAGGAGTAAGCGATTATGATGGTAGAAACTTAAATTTTATACGTGCTGCGACTATACCTAATACTAATAAAATTATTACTATGTTCCCTACTTATAATAGAAAAAGTTCAACTGTGTGTTCACTTCAAAAGGAAGATATGCTTCCAATATGTAATTCTATTGTTCATACAGATAGAACTTATAGAGTAAAGACATATAGTATTAACAAAAAGTAGTTGCATAAACTCATAATATTTCGTATAATAATACTAGATTTTTAAATGTGGTTGTAGTAGTAAAAAAGATCTATTTTAAAAGAGAGTTTGTGGTTGGTGGAAACAAATAGAATAACTTTTTGAACTTGATAGCCTTTAAACATTTACGGATAAGTCCGATATAACTTTAAAAGTGCATAGATTTCTATGAAGCAAGATGGTACCACGGGGTTAACTCGTTCTTGTTAATAGGAATCTATTTTTATTAGGAGGATAATTATGTTAGATGAATTGATATTATTTATTATGACTTTCTTACTCATATATATAATCTATGAATTATTCTTAGTAAGAAAAGCTAAGAAAGATAAGAGAAGAAAGAAACCTGTTGAAGTTAATTACCTGATTGGTAAATATAAACTTGATATAAATAAATTAAATTATAAGAGACTCTTAAATATAATTAGTGCTGTTAGTGCTTTTGATATATCACTAGTAGTAACAATAATCTCATTATTAGATAGTTTTTACTTACAATTATTAATAGGATTTGTCTTAATAATGCTCTTAATACTTGTAAGTTATGATATAGTAGGAAGAATATACAAGAAGAAAGGATGTTGTAAAAATGGAAAAAATTAATGATATAGAAAAGAAATGGAAAAATAAAAATGAACAATGAGAGTATATTACAAAATGAAATTCTAAGAAAATATAAATTGGAGTTATCTAAAATAATTAGCTATTTAAAGAATGACCTACATGATTTAGAAATAAAAGCAGCTTTAGTTTATGGCTCTAGTACATACAAAGATGTGTTTATTGAAGGAGTTTCAGATATTGATATTATTGCCTATACTGATCAACTAGAAACGATGTCTCCTAAAGAGATAATTAAAATTGTAAAACAAACAAAAATAAATTTTAAAGATAAGGAGCCTACTATTTACGTTGATCATATCGGTTATAGGATAGAATTTTATATTAAATTACCAACTATTTCATTTGATATAACATTATTACCATATACTATCCCAAATTTTAATAAAAAAGAAACAGATGCATCATATGACTCACTGGAGATGCTTATAGGTGCATTGTATGAAAATAGTATAGTACTATTTGGGAAAAGACCTATGGAAGATATAGTACAAAAAGAATTTTATCCATTTTATAGCGAATCATTAAGAAAAAAAAGATTAAAAGTAATAACTGAAAGATTAGAGGTATATAATAAACGAGTATATTTATTAACTAAGAACCGTGATAGAGATTTAATAGATCACTTATATAAAACGAGAAATTTATTCCTTAAGTGGTTATTTATATATAAAAGAGAATATCCTGTTAATTTATCTAAACATATAGATTATCAATTAAAAAAATTAGATTTAAATGAAAAAGAAACAAAGATTTTAGAATTTTTGAGTAGTAAAAGTTTATTTGAAGCTTCATCACAATATATTAAATTATCTGAAAAATATATAAAAAAATATAAATTGGAGGAGAAAATAAAAAAATGAAAAAAGATGTTTATTTTGGTACTTATAAAAATAGCAATGTTAACATACTTAATAATTATATTAAATTAATAGATGATATAAATTCTAAATACTATAATTTTAGTTTTCCCTTTACAAAAGGAAATTTTGATTTAAATTATCAAGATTATATAAAAGACAAAAAACTAAATTATAATTCAAAAAAGCCTAAAGATGTTTTTGAAGAAATATCTTATTTATACCAATGCATACCAAACTGGAATAATCCTGGTACAATGATTAATGTAATTCCACCTGTAAATTTATTATCAACAGCTACAGTTGCTTATACCAATTTATTTAATCCAAATTTTGCTCAGGATACCTATGCAGGATATTTAATTGCAAGTGAATTTGAAGTTATAAAATATATGTCTGATTTAATGGATTGGGATTACAAAAAAAGTAGAGGAATATTTACATTTGGTGGGAAGGGTACTAATCTTTATGCTACAAAAATAGCTTTAAAAAAAGCCAATAGTACTACAAGCAAAAGTGGCTGTAGCCCAAACAAATACTTTATGATTACAAGTAAGCATGCCCATCCTTGTCATTACCAAGTGTGTGACTGGTTAGGAATAGGTTCAGATAATTGTATAGAAATTTCTTGCTTATCAAATGGTCAAATTAATATAGAAGAAGCTGAAAAAAAAATTCAAGAAAATATAGAAAAGGGAAAGATTTTTCTCGGCTATAATTTAAATGGTGGTAGTACAAATGATTTAATTATAGACCCAATAAAAGAAATATACGATTTAAATAAAAGAATAATTAAAAAATATAAATTAAATTATTCTCCCCATATTCATGTAGATTTTGTATTAGGATGGATATTATTATTTTTTAAGGATTTTCATACAACTAAAAAAGCATTAAATCCAATCATGGAATTAAAAAAATATGCCTTAGAAGTAAAATATGCTGATTCAGTTGGTATTGACTTTCATAAAACTGGTTTTTGTCCATATATCTCAAGCTTATTTATGGTTAAAAGCAATGATGATTTTTCCTTACTAAATAGCGCAGAAAATAAAGAATTAAAAGACTTACACTATGGAAATTATAATCCTTATAACTCTACTTTAGAGCTAACTAGATCAAGTAGCGGAGCAATTGGAGCACTTGTATGTTTAAAGTCATTAGGTATAAAAGGATTTCAAGAAATATATATTAATATGTTTGAAGGAACTTATCGTATTAGAGAGTTATTATCAAAAGAAGAAGGAGTATGTGTACTTAACCATAAGGCAAATGGCTTAGTTACGTTTTTTATTATAAAACCGCCACAATATAAAACTCTTTCAATAGAGGAAATAATTAAATTGCCATCAACAGAAATAGAATTTATTAAAAAATACAATGTTGATTTTAGTAAATTTATACTTGATAAAGCAAGGAACAATTTAATTAATTTTACTTTCACTTCTTCAAGAAGTTATAAATATAATGGAACAAATATAAACCTAGGAGCTTTAAAAATATATCCAATATCAGTATTTTTTGATAAAGAAGAAGCAACAAAATTAGTTAAGAATATAATTAATGAAATAAAAGAATATAAATATAATACTAAAAGTTATGAAAATGAGATTTCCATATCAGATGACATGGTGTATAAAGAGAGGAGATAAACTATGTATGATTTTAAGAATATAGAAAAAAAATGGTCAAAATATTGGGAGGAAAATAAAACTTTTAAAACTGATATTTGGGATTTTAGTAAACCAAAATATTATGTATTAGATATGTTCCCATATCCTTCAGGAGTAGCTTTACACTGTGGGCACGTCGAAGGATACACGGCAACTGATATAGTTGCTAGAATGAAAAGAATGCAGGGATATAATGTTCTTCATCCAATGGGATTCGATGCATTTGGATTACCAGCAGAACAATATGCAATAAAAACGGGTAATCACCCAGCTAGTTTTACATATAAAAATATAGATACTTTTAAAAAGCAACTATATTTAATGGGATTATCTTATGACTGGGATAGAGAGATTTCTACATGTGATCCTAAATTTTATCACTGGACACAATGGATATTTAAGAATTTATTTATAGATAAACTAGCTTATTTAAAAGATATGCCAGTTAACTGGTGTGAAGAGTTAGGAACAGTTTTAGCCAATGATGAAGTAATAAATGGTAAGAGTGAAAGAGGTGGATATCCTGTTATCAGAAAAAATATGAAGCAGTGGGTTATAGATATTCCAAAATATGCAGATAAATTATTAGAAGGATTAAACGATTTAGATTGGCCTGATTCAACTAAAGAAATTCAAAGAAATTGGATTGGTAAATCTGAAGGAGCTATAATAGAATTTACTATTGAAAATTCTGATAAAAAAATATCTGTATTCACAACACGACCTGACACTATATTTGGAGTTACATATTGTGTTTTAGCACCAGAACACACGCTTGTTAAAGAAATTACTAGTAAAGAAAAACTTGAAGAGGTTCTTAAATATAAGGAGAACTGTGAAAGAAAATCAGATTTGGAAAGAACAGAGTTAAACAAAGAAAAAACAGGTGTGTTTACAGGAGCCTATGCTATAAATCCATTAACTAATAAAAAAGTGCCTATATGGATAAGTGATTATGTTTTAGTTGGCTATGGTACAGGAGCTATTATGGCAGTACCTGCTCATGATGAAAGAGATTATGAATTTGCTAAAAAGTATAACTTAGATATTATTCCTGTAATTGAAGGAGGTAATATAGATGAAGAAGCATATATTGGTTCAGGAAATTATATAAATTTTCCGCTTCTAGAAGGAATTAATAAAAAAGAAGAAGCTATAGAAAAAACAATCCAATATTTAGAAAAAAATAAATTAGGACATCGACAAATAAGTTATAAAATAAGAGATTGGATTTTTGCTAGACAAAGATATTGGGGTGAGCCAATACCGATAGTTTATGCTGAAAATATGACACCATATGCATTAGATGATGATGATTTGCCATTGATTTTACCAGAGTTAGATGATTATACTCCTAGTAAGACAGGTGCCTCCCCACTACAAAAGAAGACAGACTGGATAAATACTACTTATCATGGGAAAAAAGTTACAAGGGAATCATCAACTATGCCAGGCTCAGCTGGATCAAGTTGGTATTTTCTTAGATATATAGATCCACAAAATGATAAGGAAATAGGAAATCCAGAATTATTAAAACATTGGATGCCAGTAGATCTATATGTTGGTGGACCCGAACATGCGGTAGGACATCTTCTTTATTCAAGAATGTGGAATAGATATTTATATGAAAAAAATATTGTTCCTACAGAAGAGCCATTTCAAAAATTAGTTCATCAGGGAATGATTTTAGGAGAAAATGGTATAAAAATGGGTAAAAGATACCCTAAATATTCAATAAATCCTAATGATATAATAGAAAAATACGGTGCAGATACTCTTAGAGTATATGAAATGTTTATGGGACCAATAGAGGCAGATAAACCATGGAATAATAATGGAGTCGAAAGTGCCCAAAAATTCTTAGATAGAATATGGAGACTATATAATAGTGATAAAATAGTAGAACAGGAAAACCCTAATTTAGATTTTATATTTAATAAGACTGTAAAAAAAGTTACTGATGATTATGAAAGCTTAAATTTTAATACTGCTATTAGTCAAATGATGATTTTTATAAATGAAGTCTATAAAGAAAAATGTTTTCCACGTAAATATGCTGAAGATTTCATAAAATTATTAAATCCTGTCGCACCATTTATTTCTGAAGAAATTTGGCAACTATTAGGTTATAAAGAAACTATTGCATATGCAAGTTGGCCTACATATGATGAATCTAAACTTATAGAAAAAGAAAAAACAATTGCAGTTCAAGTAAATGGTAAAGTTCGTGCTACTATAACGATAAATGTTGATGATAGTGAAGATATAGTTAAAGAAAAAGCCTTAGAACAAGACAATGTAAAGAGATTTACTGAAAGTAAAGAAATAGCTAAGATTATCGTTATTAAAGATAAAATAGTAAATATCGTTGTAAAATAGTTTTCAACAGGCAAAGAGGAAAAAGATAATTCTCTTTGCTTTTTTCCACAATTTTTGTGGAAAACATATTTTAAAATATAGTAGAAAGGCTGTGATATTTCTATGAAAGTAAAAATATTTGACTATGAAGATGAGAGTGATTTACAAAAAGCCATGAATGAGTTTTTGGGCGATTTAGATGGAGAAGTTGTAGATATAAAGTATGCCGTTAGTTCTTTTCCTAGTGGAGAGGAACAGATATATTGTTTTTCTGCTATGATAATTTATTATTAGAAAACTAGTATCAAAAATGATGTTTTACTTGACAGAAGAATAGAAGAGTATTTAACGAGTAGATGTGGTTTCTATGAAATATATACTTATCCATGGATTGATGAAAAATACATCCATGCTGCTAAAATAGATATAAGTAAATCTTTAAAATTAGCAACACCACCAGCACCAGAATTAGTATATTTAAGAAGTTCTTTAATACCAGGAATGTTAGAAGCAATTGCTAAAAACTTAAGATATTATAATGAATTTAAATTATTTGAAAGAGCTGAAGTTTATCAAAAAGGAGACTTTCGACCATCTTCAAATGATGAAATATTACCAATTCAAAACAAGTATTTGACTGGATGTATAGTAGAAAAAAATGCTAAAGAAATATTTTATGAAGCAAAAGGTGTAATTGAAAATATGGCTAGATACTGTCATATGAAAAATATTAAATTAGAAAAAAAAGAGAAACCTAATTGGGCTGATATCAATGCATATTTAAATGTAACTAAAGATGATGAAATAATAGGATCCTTTGGGTTATTATCAGTGCAAACTATGTCTGATTCAAAAATCAAAAGAACTAATGTAGCTATGTTTGAAATTAATTCTGATAAATTGGATGCTTATACTTCTAGAACAAATAAATATGAGAGATTACCGGAGTTACCGTTGATTGAAAAGGATTTATCTATTTTAGTTGATAATGAAGTTGACTGGAAAACAATTGAAGAGAGCATAAAATCAATGGTTAAAGAAATAGAGTTTGTTGATGAATACAAAGGCAGTCAAATACCTAGTGACAAAAAATCAATCACCTTAAAAGTAAAAATGATTAATGAGATCACTACAATGACATCTGAACAAATAAATGAGAAAATTAATAATATCCTAACAGTCCTAAACAAGAAATGTGGTGCAGAACTTAGGACAGAATAAATAAAACAAAAACAAATGAAGGATTGTATTAAAAATGTAATTAACACTGACTTGGGTAAAAATATACTTTTTAATTATTAAGTGTAAGTAATATATTTACGAACCCCGTACTATGAAAGATATGCGTTTAATGCTATGTATGAACACATTAATCTAGAAACACTATAAAAAAGACAACGAGTTTTACACAATAATCCTCCTATTATTTATAGAAATATCTTTGATTTGCAATATATCTATTATAATAGATATATAAATTAATCTTGTGAAATTTCGTTGTTACATTAATGATAACATAGTTTGATATAAGTATCAAATGAATAAAATTTAAAATGTAACAAATTTATATAATAATTTATTGAATTATAGAATACAATATGATACTATTAATACAGATAACATTTAATGGTTGGGTGTTATCTCCAAGTATCTATTTGGAGGTGATGCATATGAGTAAAAAAGACTTTTTAGTATCGACATTACTTTTTATAATAATTTTACTTATTGTATTATTTTTTGTAGTTATAATTATATTAATATAAAGCAAAAAGAAAGCACCTAACTAAACAGCAGTTTAATTAGGTGCACACACTTTATTGGAGTGCACTCAACACTTGCGACATTGAATGTTCTCATTTTTATTTTATGCCAATTTCTTTGACAAATACATAATATCATATTCATATGTAATTGTCAAAGTATCAGATGTGAACAAAGCATTCAACTATTTAAATATAGTTTTAACACCTAAATACTCTGGAAAGTATTTTCTTGCCATATCAGTATACTTAGGATCAATTACTAAATCATACTCTCCAACTAATTCAACAACTTCACCACCAAAGTTCTTTTTATAGTTGTATGAGTTTTTTAATTTATTATTAGAATCAGTAATATCACCTATTTCATATAAATTATAATACTTATAACCATTATTAATTGCATATTTAATCATTTCATAATGAAGAGTATAAGAAGCATCTAACTTATTATATTCATCTACTATACCACCATTTAATGCTACAACTTCATTACCTATAGTTATAAACATATAAATACCCATACTAACATCATCATTACATTTAGAAAAGTATTCTTTTAGGCTCTCTAGTCTTTTAATCTCTTCTTCAGCTTCAAGTTCCTTATCAATAAAATATTCTGCTGTCATCTTTGAGTTATGGTAATTATTTATTCTAACTTCTTTCTCTTTATTGACATCAATAATCATCTTATCAATATTACTAATAACTTCATCCCTCTTAAAATAAACTTCCATAAACTGAATATTCTCATCAAAAGTCCGTTTTAAATCCTCATAAAAAGTTCTTGTTGGCACAACAGTATTGTGCTTTTTAGATTCCTCATTAATAATATCCATAAACTTATCTATATCTTTAAAATCAAAATCACGTACTTTAAACCCAAGCCTTTCGTTTCTTCTAACTGTCTGTCTTGCTTTAGAACTAAAGTTCTTAAAAACATCATCAATAGTTTTATCTTTTAAATTAATTCTACTAAGCCATTTAGGTTGTATTTTATCATTAACTCTAATAAAGTTAGCATGCTCTAAATTAACTTCTACAAAGTCATTATAAACTCCACCATCTATTATATTTCCTTCGCAATCTCTATCTCTCACTAAAATATAAGGGTCAATTTTTAAAAATACTCCATGTTTTTCTATAATAAACATTTTAACTTCTTTTGTGAACGCTTTTAATAATTCTTCATTTTTATAATCGATTAAAAAGCCTCTTGGAGCATAAAAAATCCTTTCACCTTTTTTTCTCTCATAGGAAAGAAGTAAACTCGCTCCCACAATTTTCTCTTTAACAAATCCTCCTACATAATAAGCATGGAATTTATCTCCCTCCATAAATCTCCCCCAAGAACTTGTTTGTTGAAAACTACCTAAGGGGTGATTAAGAGCATAACTGTCAAACTCCTTTTTTGTTAATTCTCTTAGTTCCATTAAACCACCTCTATCCTCTTTAATTATACAAGTTACTTTAAAACTTTTCAATAATATGATATTATATTTAAAGAAATTGGAGAGTGTAAAAATGACAAAGACAAAGAAAAATAAAGAACTAAAACAAAACTCCTTTTTAAATGGGGCCTTTATCGCAACACTTGGAATAGTAGGTAGTAAAATATTAGGTATGCTTTATGTAATACCATTTTATGCCATTATTGGAGGACAAGGTGGAGCTTTATATGGTTATGCCTATACAATCTATAATTTATTTCAATCTTTATCTTGTGCTGGTATTCCCAATGCTATTAGTAAGATAATTAGTGAATATCAAACCCTAGGTTATTATGATGCCAAAGAAAGAGCCTTTAAATTAGGTAGATGGCTTGCAATTATTATGGGCTTTACAATCTTTCTAATTCTTTTCATCTTCGCTCCATCTATTGCAAGAGCAATTTTAGGAGACTTAGAAGGTGGTAATACTCTAGCAGATGTTACTATGGTTGTAAGAGTAATTGCCACAGCTATCCTTATTGTACCAACCTTAAGTATCTATAGAGGTTACCTAGAAGGACATAAATTTATAACCCCACCATCTATAAGTCAAGTATTAGAACAGCTAGTAAGAGTAATTATTATAGTAGCAGGTAGTTTCTTCGCTATCAATGTTTTTCACCTGTCTTTACAAACAGGAGTAGGTGTTGCCGTATTTGGTGCGACAGCAGGAGCTCTTTTCGCTTATTTTTACTTATTAGATAAAGTTAAAAAAAATAAAAAACAACTTCATGAAAAAACAGTTGATGTAGATGAACCTGTAATTAAAACTAAAGAAATATTAATAAAAATATTTTGGTATGCTCTACCTTTTATCATGATAGATGTCTTTAAATCATGTTATGATTTTATTGACATGACAACTATTGTCAAAACTATGGTAAATGATATTGGTTATACTACTGTTCAAGCTGAAAATATTATGAGTGTAATCTCTACTTGGGGTAATAAAATCAATATGATAATTGTTTCTATCTCAACTGGTATCATTGTAAGTCTAATTCCAAACCTAACATCAGCATCAGTAAAAAAAGATAAAAAAGATATTCATCATAAAATAAATCAAACACTTCAAGTATTACTATTTATATCAGTTCCAATGACTTTAGGTTTATCTTTCTTAAGTGAACCTGTTTGGGAAATATTCTATGGAAGTAATAGTGAATATGGAGCCATTATAATTAAATACTTTGTCTTTGTTGGTTTAATCATTTCCACCTACACTGCTTTAGTATCAATTGTTCAAGTCTTAAAATATTATAAAGAAGTCTTAATCTCTCTTGCCATAGGAGTTTTAATAAAACTAGTATTAAATGTTCCTCTAATTAATCTTTTCCATAATCTTGGCTTTGTTCCTGTTTATGGATCAATAACAGCCACAATATTAGGCTATTCCATAGGTATAATTTTATGTTTGATCATATTAAGAAAAAAATGTGGTGTAAGTTATATGCCAACAGTAAAACTATTAGGTAAAATAATTTTAGCAGATATTGCTATGTTAATTGTTCTATCAATAGTAAAACTAATAATACCAATCACATCATCAGTAAGACTATTAAATATTCCAATCATCGCTATCTATGCTCTTATTGGTGTATTAGTATATTTCTTTGTTGCTCATAAATTTAATTTAATAAAAGAAGTATTTGGGAGCAAACTAATTAATAAGATAACTAGCAAGTTTAGGAGGAAATAAAATGATATTAAAAGAGATAGATGTTAAGACGTTTGAAAATTATGTAAAAAAGAGTCCTTATAGGACTTTTATGCAAACAAAAGAAATAGGTAAATTAAGGGAGTTAAATGGTTGGACAGCTTACTATTTAGGACTATATGATAATAAAAATCTAGTTGGAGCGACCCTTTTAGTGGGAAAGAGAAGACACTTTAATAAATATGAATTTTATGCCCCTCGTGGACCATTAGTAGATTATAACGATGAAAAAACACTAAAAGAATTTTTAATAAATCTAACAGATTTTGTCAAGAAACATCAAGGTTACGTTCTAAGAATTGATCCCTATGTTATAAATAAAGAACGTAATGGTAAAGGCGAAGTAGTAGAAGGTGGAGTTAATAATACTAAAATAGTAGATGAAATTAAGTCCTCAGGATTTAAACTACTACCTCTTAATGATAGAGAACAAGTATCATGGATGTATGTTTTAGATATTAAAGATAAAACAGAAGATGAAGTCTTAAAAAATATGAAAGCTAATACTAGAAATACGATTAGAAAGACTCTAAAAAATGGTATAGAGATAATTGAATTAGAAAAGAAAGACTTAAAAGAATTCTATAAGATAATGGAAGAGACAGGGAAAAGAAAAGGTTTTGATATCAGAAATCTAGCCTATTTTGAGAATATGTATGACTTATTTAAGCCTAACGAAGAGATAAAATATCTAATAACTAAACTTAATTTAGATAAACATCTAGAACTTTTAAATAAAGATAAAAAAGAAAAGGAAGAAGAGTTAGCCAAGCTATCCGAAGCTAAATATAATGATGGTAAAAGAAAATCTATCAATGAAGCGATTAATGGTATAAATAAAAGAATAAAAGAAGCAGAGGCTATTAAAAAAGAACATGGAAATATTATAACTCTATCAGGTTCTATGTTTATTATGACAAGTCCTGAAATAATTTATTTATCAAGTGGCAATTATGAAGAGTTTATGATGTATAATTCCCAGTATTTAATTCAGTGGGAAATGATTAAATATGCTATAGAGCATAACTTTGAAAAATATAATTTTTATGGTATTCCAAATACCTTTGATAAAAATGATAAAGACTATGGTATCTATGAATTTAAAACAGGTTTTAATGGTTTTGTAGAAGAGTTAATTGGTGAGTTTGAAATAAAGACATCACCTATCTATTACTTAATAAAATTAATTCATAAGATAAGACATTAAGGAGTACTATGAAAAGTAAAAACTTAAATGAACAATTAAAAGATTTAGAAGGAATACTATTTAAAAATGAAACTTTAAAAGAAGTATTAAAACGTTTAGAAAAATCTAATTTAAAAAATTATTATGTGGGAGCAGGATGTATTAACCAGACTGTCTTTAACTATCTGCACGGTTTTAGAATAGATGCTAATATAAATGACTATGATATTGTTTATTATGATGAAGATAAATTACTAGAAATATTAAACTACATGTCAAATTAAAACAGGAGGACTCATGATTTATCCAGACTTTTTAAAAGAACATGATACCATTGGTGTAAATGCACCTTCAGATGGAATTACTGATGAAGTTAAACTTAAAAGATTAGATAATGCCATTAAAAACTTTAATAGTCGTGACTTTAATATAAAAGAAACACCTAATGTTAGATGTAGTATCAAAGGAAGAAGTAGCACTAGTAAGGAAAGAGCAAGAGAACTAGAGGAACTTTATGAAGATAAAGATGTTAAAGCAATTATATGCGCAAGTGGCGGAGACTTCTTACTTGAGATGTTAAGTGAAGTAGACTTTAATGCTATTAAAGATAATCCCAAATGGTTACAAGGCTTTTCTGACCCTACAGGGTTGCTATTTACAATTACAACTAACATAGATATTGCAACACTTTATGCTGATAATTTTGGATGCTTTGGTATGGAACCTTGGCATAAATCATTAGACAATAACTTAGAAATATTAAAGGGTAATATTATAGAACAAACAAGTTTTCCTAAATATGAAAAAGGCTATAAAGATTATATAACAGGAAAAGAACCATATGAATTAACTGAAAAAGCATATTGGAAAAACTTAAACAATGAAGAAGTTATTAATATTAAAGGAAGAATGATTGGTGGTTGCCTTGATATAATTACTGATTTATTTGGTACAAGATTTGATAAAACTAAAGATTTTCTAGAAAAATATAAAAATGATGGTATCATTTGGTACTTTGATGTTTGTGAGTTATCTAGTGAATCTATTATTAGAATTTTTTGGAAACTAAAAGACAATAGTTATTTTAAATATACTAAAGGAATACTTTTCAGTAGAGTTTTTGCTTGTAATAGTTATTATGATATTACTTATGAAGAAGCAATTTATGAATCTTTAAAGGATTTAAATATACCTATAATTATTAATACTGATATAGGCCATGTTTCTCCTAGAATGACTATTATAAATGGTGCTATCGCTACTATTACATCATCTAATGGTAAAGGTAAAATAAAGTTTGACTTAAAGTAAAAAAAGTTATTCCATTACAGTGGAATAACTTTACAAAGATATAAATCTATATTATAATATAAACAGGTGATGAATTATGCTTATAAGAGAAAAATATCTATCTAAAATAAGAGACTTTTATGATATTACTTCCTTAATTAAAATAATTTATGGTATGCGAAGAAGTGGTAAATCTGTTATTTTAACTCAAATAATAGATGAGATAAAAAATAAGGGTGTTAACGAAGAAAATATAATCTATATAAACTTTGAATCTTTAAAATATGATTTTATTAAAACAGCTAAAGATTTATACAATTATATAGAATCATTAACAGTAAATAATAATAAGTATTATGCATTTTTAGATGAAATACAAAAAGTAGAAAACTTTGAAAAAGGTATCAATTCTCTTAGAATTACAGATAAATATAGTATATTTATAACTGGTTCAAATAGTAGAATGACTTTATTAGAATTATCAACAGACCTTTCTGGAAGATATGTTAGTTTTAAAATTAATCCCTTGTCATTTAAAGAAGTAGTAGAACTAACTAATACTAAAAAAGACAAATATGAAGAACTTTTATTAGATATTTTTAAATGGGGTAGCCTACCACAAAGATTTTTATTTAAAAATGATAATGATAAAATTAACTATTTAGAAAGTGTTTATGACTCTATTATTCTAAAAGATATTGTAGAAAGACTAAATATAAAAGATATTTCATCATTTAACAAATTATTACAATATATACTAGATACAGAAGGAAAAGAATTCTCAAGAGATCATGTTATCAATTTCTTAAAACAAGAACATCATAATATTGCAAACGATACTCTTTATAATTATCTAGAAGCTTTTACTTCAACATTTATTATGAATAAAGTAAATAGATATGATATTCATGGTAAGACTATTTTAAAAACTTTAAATAAATATTATTCTACTGATTTGGGAATTAAACAAATTAAAACAACAGGAACTGATTTAAACTATTCTATCACTCTAGAAAATATTGTCTATAATGATTTAATAGGTAAGAATTATAAGGTTTATATAGGTAAAACAAAAAAGGGTGAAATTGATTTTATTGCGGTAAAAAACAACAGAATTAAATACATACAGGTTTGTTATAAATTAGATAAAGAAGAAACAATTAAAAGAGAATTTTCTGCTTTTGACTGTATAGATGATGATAATGAAAAATATATTATTTCTTTAGACAAAAAAGATTATTCTAAGGATGGTATAAAACATCTAAATATCTTTGATTTTCTAATGAATGATGAGTTTTAAAAAAATATAAAAGATGACCTAAAACACAGTCATCTTTTAATGTTTTTAAATTTATGATAAAGAGCATAACTAATCTTATAAGCATGGTACCAGAAAGGACTAATAATAAGATCAAATTCACCAATTAACTCTACTACTTGACCTCCAAAACTCTTCTTAAATAGATATAGCCCAAGTAAAGGATTACTTTCACTAAAGTCACCTGTGATACCATAGAAGTTATATGTATCATAGCCATGTTCTATAGCATATTTAACACCTGCAAAGTGAAGGGTATAAGCAGATTGAAAACTCATAAGTTCTGCTTTAGAACCTCCATAAAGTGATAATACTTCCTTGCCATAAATTAAGAATAAAATTCCTCCAAGTATTGGCTTTTTACCATACTCATCTTTTATATCTTTAGTTTTTTCAATATTCTTTTGAAGTCTTTTAATTTCACTTTTCTCAAATTCTTGTTTACTATGATATTTCTTCTCATTCATAGGCTTACTTTTATCTTCATACTGTTTTTTTCTTTTTTTAATAGACTCTTCTAAAGCTTCAATCTCTTTTTTAGTATTTTCTATCTCTTCATCAAAGTCAATCTCCGCAATTAATATTTTCAAAATACCATCATCATGCAAACTATCCCACATATTCTCGTAATATGATAAAGGTCTATCAATAAACTCCCTGCGTTCTCCCGTATGTTGCATAATATCTTTAAATATAGGTAACTCATCCCTTGTAATTTCTCTAACCTTTACACCAAGTCTTTCATTCTTTCTTAAAATCTGTCTTGTTTTAGGATCCATATCCTTCATAACATCATCAACATTTTTACCCTTAACTGTAATAGTATGCATCCATCTAGGTTGTAGGGAATCTTGCATTAAATTAAAACCAAAATGTTTATACCCTAATTTCGTTAAGTTGTTTACAGTATCACTATTATCAATACCATTTTTAACTAAATCACCATTTATATCTCTTTGTTTATACATAATATAAGGATCTATCTTAATAAAAATACCACCCTTGGCTTTAGCAAATTTCTTAACTTCTTCTGTAAACTCTTTTAATAAATTAAAGTCATGATAATCTATTAAAAAGCCTCTAGGTGAATAAAACATATACTTCTTAACAATAGGAACTTCCTTTGCAAGAAGTAAAGCAACTGCCTTTATTTCATCTTCATCATATAAACCTACTACATAATGTTTCCACCCATTATGTTCTTTTAATTTAGCCCATCCTTTAGTCTGATGAAAAGTGGCTTCATCAGTATTCAAAGAGAATTTTTCTAATTCTTCAAAACTAATTTCTTTCAATTTCATCTTTAAGTTCCTTCTTCTTTCTTTTTTTAATCATATTTCTGTAAATTGGCACTACTTTAGTAAAAGCAAAGTAATAAATTGGTTTAATAACATAATCAAATTCCCCCATAAATTCAACATAGTCACCACCAAATTTCTTTTTAAACTCATGTAGACCAAGTCTAGGGTTATCTTTTCTTAAATCTCCAATCGTTCCAAATTGATCATATATTTTTAAGCCTCTATCTTTACAAAATTTTAAATGCTCATAATAAGTATGATAATTAACATAGGTTTCTGTTAAGATATTATGGTTACCTGCATAAAGTACCCAGGCTTTATCACCATACTCTAAAATCATATGTGCAGATAGTGTTACCTCTTCACCATATTCTTTTAAATAAGTAGAATATTTCTCAACTTCTTTTTCTAAATTCTCTTTTTGTCTTGTTAGTTCTTTAAGTTTGTTTTTAGCACTCTTTGACATATTTTCTTTAGGAAGTTCCTCTATTTTTTTCTTAACTTCCACTAAATCACTAGTAAGTACCTCTAAACTATCTTTAATATTAACTTTACCTAAAAATAAAGTTGCCTTATTATCTTCGTTAAATAATTTATACAAAGTTTTATAATAATCTATTCCATAAGAAACAAAATCTTTTCTAGATTCAGTTAACATCATTAAATGATAAAATGTTGGTAAATCTTTTTCTGTTCCTATTTCTACTTTAGTCTTAAGTTTAAGGGATTTAGCAATTCTTTGCTTTGTTGTCTTTGAAAAGTGACTTTCTATTTCTTCCATAGATTGGTTTAAATCAATCCTAAAAGTATATCTTGGTTGAGCTGTTTCAAAATTTTTAGTAAAGCCCATATGTTTATAACCTAATTTAAGTAATTCATTATATATTTTCTTATCTTTAGATTCAACTTCTGTAACCTCACCTTTATAGTCTTCCTTCTTCCAAATAATATCAGGATCAATCTTTACGTAAATCGCTTTTTTTCTCTTTGCAAATTTAACAATCTCTTCTGTAAACTTATCAAGTATTTTTGTTTCACTAAAGTTAATTACATAACCTCTTGGTGCATACAAATAACATAATCCTAAAGGAAGACTTTTCTTTAGTAAAAGAGTCGCTCCTACTATTTTACCCTTATCATTAAGACCTAAATAATAAGGAGTAAGACCTCTTTCACCCTTAGAAAGTTCTCCCCAATCATAAGACTGTAAAAAATGACTTTTATAAGGATTAGTCTTTACAAATTTTTCATATTCATCTTTTTCTAAAACTCTTAATTCCATTCTTATCACAACCTATATAAAGTATAATTTATTTGCTGGTAACTGTCAATTTTAGTATAACCTAAAATAAAAAAAATAGTAGTTTAATATAAACAATGCTATAATAAATATAAATAGATAAAGAAAAGGAGAACAATTTTTATGGATGATTTTGATTTACTATTTGACAAAATGAACGAAAATTATAATTATTTACATGAAATTATGGGAGGAGTATATGAGAAAATAAAAGAAAATCCTGGTGATGAATCCAATTATCAACTTTTAGATGCTTTAGGCAACCTAGGTAAAAGAATGTTATCTACCCAAGAATCACTTGTAGAATCATATTGTCATACTGAAGAAGCAGCATCATTAATTGATAGAATAGATGGTAAAAAAGAAGCTTTAACAACAAGTTTAGAAGAAACTACTATGGGAAAAAGATTATAAAAAAAGAACGATTAAGTTCTTTTTATAATGCAATAATTAAGATAATACCAATTATACCTAGAATAGTAAGTAATACTCCCTTTATTCTCACTTTAGCAATTTTATTATTGAAATCATTATCATCGTTTTTTACAAATTTTTGAGGTACAATCAACCAATATAGACCAATAAGAGTACATCCTAAAATTGCAATTAAGCCAAAAATATTATAACCATCCATTTTTAACTAACATTCCTTTCTTCGTCCTTTCAGTCCTCTGAAAGGCACACAT
>ERZ827512.853-NODE-853-length-35151-cov-72.821661_pt1 | contig 35151 bp, 37 predicted proteins | sample MGYA00519916_ERZ827512 | MGnify/ENA primary metagenome ERZ827512 (study PRJEB31778, sample SAMEA3449335) | human gut metagenome | biome: human gut; feature: human-associated habitat; material: faeces | place: United Kingdom | collected 2010/2012 ... | reverse complement strand
TCGGGGCACTGCAATAGACGTATTCGTAAAATTTTAATGCGCCTCTAAAAATACGTTTTCCACAATTGTTCCGAACCGGGCAACAAAACGCTATGTCGCACTAATGTAGCGCGAGGCACATACGGTTTCCACCAATGTTTCGACACCGGGATACCGCAATATATGTATCCGTAGCTGCCGTAATTCGCCTCTAAAAAAACAGGCATTGTGTTGATTTTCTATCATTTGTATAGTAAGATGTATGTATTAAAGAAATAAGGAGCGTGGTGGGCATGGAGACAGCGAAGCCGAAGAAGGAAGACAGACGAGTAAGATACACCAAGCAGGCAATCAGGGACGGCTTTCTGCGTCTGCTCGCCGAAAAACCGATCGAAAAAATAAGCGTGACGGAGATCTGCCGCGAGGCGGACATAAACCGCGGCACGTTCTACGCGCACTATTCCGATCCGTATGAGCTGAAAAGAAGCCTGGAGGATCAGCTTTCCGATGCGCTTGCGCAGCGGCTTCAGGAGTCGGGGCTTAAGCGCCTGACATCGCTGCAAACGCTGCGTCTTCTGAGCGAAAACCGAGAGCTTTGCCGCGTCTTTGCCGGCCCTTACGGCGACCATGACGCGATGCTCAAGGTCATTGCAAAGCACGCCGACGACTACTTCGAGCAGGAGATCCTGACGCTCGGCGAGGTGAGCGAGCCTCTTTCGCAGTGCCTTAAACAGCTGCTTGTTTCGTCCATATCGACTGTGGTCAAATACTGGCTCGATACCGGCATGAAGGACGCGCCCGAGCGAGTCGCCTATGTGCTTGATACTTACTGCGCGCGCGGCATCCAGGGCTTTCTGAATGCGGATAGCCCTCTGTGATTTACATAATGTGTTGATAACTTTGTTGAAAGTGTGCAAAACCCTTGAAATTCAACGGTTTTGTTTGCGATTTGTTAACATTTTGATACCGGTGTGAAAGGTTGAAGATAATGAAAAAGACAATTTCCATGCTGCTTTGCTGCGCGATGCTGGGGACGTTGTGCGCATGCCAGCACGGCGGCGACTACGAAAAGCGAACCTATGTGCCGCAGTTTGACATGACGGTGAGCTACGGCTTCGAGGACGAGGAGCTTAAAAGCGGCGACGGTACGACGTATTACAGGCAGAGCCTCGGCACGGCGACGGTAAGCTCGAAGGACGAGCGCGCGGCCGAGCGGATAAATTCGTCGCTGGCGGAGCTGTATGTCAGGTTCGGGGCCGACGCGGAGTACACCAGGCGCGTTGCCGAGGATCAGCCCGACGGCGAGCAGATCGCGCTGAGCTACTACTGCGCGCCGAGCGTTACGCGCTGCGATACGCGCGTTTTGAGCGCCGTGTTCGACGTTTCGCAGGATATCGGCGGCATCCACGCCGATTCTACGCGAACCAGCCGCAGCTACAATGCTGATAACGGCTCGCTTTTGACCCTTGCGGACATTGCCAAAAACGAGGAGCAGCTCAAGACATTTATTAAAAACTACGTCATCGGCCTTGCTGCCGGGGACGATTATAAAGAGGGCGGCGTCAGCATACTGTTTGACGATTTTGAGAGCACGATAAACGACCTCGTCGATGCCGGCGCAAACTGGTATTTCAGCGACGGCGGCCTTGTGTTCTACGCAAATCCCTATGACATCGCGCCCTACAGCCGCGGCGTGCTGCTGTTTGAGATACCGTATTCGGCGCTCGAAGAGTTCATCGACGAGGGCTTCATGCCCGTTGAATACGAGGGCGAAAACGGCATGCTGCTTGCCGACGACGGCGATAAGCTCGACCGCAGCAGCCTGAATATCCTCGGCACGGTCACTGTTGACGAGGATGGGCAGAGCGTTGTGCTCTCGGCCGAGGAGACGGTTTACAACGTGAAGATCTACACCTCCGGCAGGATGCTCTGGCAGCGCAACTATCTCACAACCGGCGAGGGCGTCGAGGTCAAAAGCTTCATTCCCGACGCGCAGCCGAGCATCGCCGTCTCCTACGAGCTTGCCGACGGAACGGAGATAGTCCGCGGCATATTCCAGAGCGGTAAGGACGGCTCGATACTGCTCGTCGATCTTCAGGATTCCATCCGGTCCGACAGCGCGTTCGAGCCGATAAGCGACGAGCCGGGCGGCTTCTGAGACGGAGGCACACAGTGGAAAGACTTGCAAAAATACGCGGAGGGCTTATAGATCTCGGGCTTGACGCGGTGCTTATAACAGATGAGCTTAATCAGCGCTATGCAGCGGGCTTTGCCTTTACAGACGGCGCGGTGCTCGTAACGCTCGACCGGGCGTTCCTGCTGACCGACTCGCGCTATATCGAGGCGGCGGAAAAAAGCGTTTCGGGCGATATAACGGTGCGCATGTTCGGCGCAGGCAAGCGCCTTTCGCAGCTCGTGCGCGAGGCAATGGATGAGTGCGGCGTGAAAATGCTCGGTGCGGAGGAGTTTTCGCTCTCGCACGGGGCGTACCTCAACTGGCAGAGGGTGCTCGGCGTTGAGCTGCATCCGTGCCAGAGCCTGTTTTACAGGCTGCGCGCATCGAAGGACGAGTCGGAAATACGCAGCATGCGCCGCGCGCAGGCAATCGCCGAGCAGGCGCTGGACGATGTGCTTGGCATCATCCGACCCGGCATCACCGAGCGCGATATCGCCGCCGAGATAAGCTACCGAATGCTCAAGCACGGCGGCGAGGGCAACAGCTTTGACCCCATAGCCGTGACTGGCGCAAACTCCAGCATGCCGCACGGCGTTCCGTCGGATGCCGTTGTGTGCGAGGGCGATTTCATCACCATGGATTTCGGCTGCATAAAGGACGGCTACTGCTCGGACATGACGCGCACCGTCGCCGTCGGATACGCTACCGACGAGATGAAAAACGTATACGATATCGTCCTGCGCGCCCAGCTTGCAGGCATTGCAAAGGCCGCCGCCGGCGTCACCGGCGCGGAAATCGACGGCGCGGCGCGCAAGGTCATCTCCGACACAGGCTACGGCGAATATTTCGGACACAGCTTCGGCCACTCGCTGGGACTTTATATCCACGAGTCGCCGTCTGCGTCGCCGTCGGTGAAAACGCCGATGCCGGAGGGCGCTGTGATATCCGCCGAGCCGGGCATATATCTGCCGGGCAAATTCGGCGTGAGGATCGAGGATGTGCTCATCCTGCGCGAGGGCGGATGCGAAGTGATAACAAAGGCCGCAAAGCAGCTTTTGATACTGTAAACGGAGGGGAAAAACAATGGCAAAGGGAAACAAGAAAGCAAAAAAGATAAACTTTTCGCTCACGCCGTTTCTTTACGGCGGCTTCATCGTCGTGTGCGTAACGGCGCTGCTGCAAAGCTTCATTCCGGCGTTCCCGGGGGTGCTGCGCAACGTGCTTTACATAGTCGGCGTTATGGCGATGGTGGTGTATATGTTCCAGATCGCGTTTGAAAAACGCACCGGAAAACGCGAAAATGACGCTCCGGATAATGCAAATAAGAACAAAAGCAAAAAATAATCGTTGCAATATGGCGTAATTTAATGTAAACTATTAAGGCTATAGACATTTATTTTAATTCACATAGGAGGATCACCTATTATGATTACAGCAGGCGATTTCAGAAACGGCGTTACCTTTGAGATGGACGGTCAGGTCATGCAGGTCGTCGAGTTCCAGCATGTTAAGCCCGGCAAGGGCGCGGCTTTTGTGCGCACCAAGATGAAAAACGTCATCACCGGCGCCGTCACCGAAACTTCCTTCAACCCCACCGCAAAGTTCGAGAGCGCTACCGTCGATCGCATGACCATGGAATACAGCTATAATGACGGCAACCTTTACTATTTCATGAACCCCGAGACCTACGAGCTCGAGCCCGTGGACGAGTCCGTCCTTAACGACAGCTTCAAGTTCGTCAAAGAGAATATGCCCTGCACCATCTATTCCTACAAGGGCAAGGTCTTCAACGTCGAGCCTCCCTTCTTCGTTGACCTCGTAGTCACCGACACCGACCCCGGCTTTGCAGGCAACACCGCTACCAACGCGACCAAGCCCGCAACCCTCGAGACCGGCGCAGAGGTCAAGGTTCCCCTCTTCATCGAGCCCGGCGAGAAGATCCAGATCGACACCCGCACCGGCGAGTACCTCAGCCGCTCCAAGTGATTTTAGAGGCGCATTGACGCACCTACCAATACGGTTATCTCTGGTGGCCCGGTTCGGGACATTGGAGGAAACCGTATTTGCCTCGCCATACGTTAGTGCAAGCTGCGTTTGCGGTAGCCCGGTGTCGAAGTTACCGGCAAAACCGGAAAACTGCCGCCATACATTAGTGCAAGCTGCGTTTTGCACCGCACCCCATTGGCTCCCATGTCAAGGGGAGCAGGCAGCTTTGCTGCCGAGGGGTTGAATTAAAGCGCAATAACTATTAGCTATCAGCTATTAGCTCTCCGCTGCGACATCAGCCGCTTGTAGGGAACTGGCTTGCCTGTTCCGTGCGTAATGGTTTAGTCGGCAGTTCCCGGTCGGGATACCGCAATAAACGTATCGGTACAATGTAAAGGCGCTATTAAATGTCTTCCCCTTGCGGAGCTTGAGGGGAAGATGCCGCTTGCGGCAGATGAGGTGTAAATATATCCGCGCCGCAGGCGCTACATTATCGTGTAGTTCCGCGTGCCGCGGTTTTGCCTGCACCCACCGGTCGTGCAATCGCAATAAACGTATCGGAACCGGCGCAAAGGCGCTACTAAAAAAATCCGCTATCGGCTATCGGTTGCCTGTCGGCATACCGACGCAAAAATGGAGGAAAATTTATTAATATGACAGTAAGTGAAAAAGTCGCATACCTCAAGGGTCTTGCAGACGGCCTCGGCATTAAGGACAGCACCAACGAGGGCAAGCTGATGCTCGCAGTTATCGACGTACTCGAAGCCATGGCCGACGATATCGAAGCCGTTGACGCGCATGCAAAGGATCTTTCCGACTGCATCAGCGACATCAACGAGGACATGGAATACCTCGAGGATCTCTGCATCGGCGATATGGACGACGATGACGAGGACTACGGCGAGGCCGATGACGATGATGACGACGCCGACGTCTGCACCGGCTGCTGCGGCAGCTGCGGCGACGAGCAGGAGTACGAAGTGACCTGTCCGAAATGCGGCGAGACGATCACCGTCTATGAGGAGGATCTCGATTTCGGCTCGATCCGCTGCCCGAAGTGCGACGCGGAGCTTGAGTTCGACATGAGCCCCGACGATAAGGATAAGTAAAAAATCGCAAAAGCAAAGAAAGAGCACCCGCCGGGTGCTCTTTTTTAGCTTACTTTTCAATGCCCCAGCCGGGCAGAGGCAGACGCTGCATCGCGCCGAACACCTTCGACTTCATGTCGGGATAGGTGAGCGACAGGGTCTTTATAAGCTGCTTTATCTCGTATCTCTTGCTGGCCTTGTCCTGCGGACAGGGGTTTTCAACAATGGGGATATTCAGCGAGTCGGCAAGGTTTATGATCTTCTGCTCGCCGGCATAGATGAGCGGACGTATCTGCGTAACGCCGCTGCGATCCATGAACGTCACCGGCCGGAAGCAGCTCAGCCGCCCCTCAAACAGCAGACTCATGAGAAACGTCTCGACCGCATCGTCGAAGTGATGACCGAGCGCGAGCTTGGATATGCCGCGCGCGCGGATCGCGTCGTTCAGCGCGCCGCGCCGCATCTTTGCGCACAGCGAGCAGGGGTTATCCTCCTTACGCACGTCGAAAACTATCTCCTTGATGTCGGTTTTAAGACAGGTGTAGGGAATGTCCAGCTCCTTGCACATCTCGCGCACGGGCGTGAAGTCCATGCCCTCAAAGCCCAGCTCGATCGTGATCGCCTCAAGCTCAAAATGCTTGGGATAGTAGCTTTGCAGATGCTTGAGCGCCAGCAGAAGAAGCATGCTGTCCTTGCCGCCGGAAACGCCGACGGCGACCTTGTCGCCCTCGTTTATCATGCCGTAATCGTCAACGGCCTTGCGGATAATGCCCGTAAATTCGTTAAGTGAGCGTATGTCCATGCTAAAACCTCTCGAAAAATGCAAAATTGAAATTGAGTATCAGGCCGATTTAGGGAGCATTTACGAGATTTTGCGAGTTTACAAAACGCAGATTAAAATCGGTGTTGACACTGTTTCGCGGCTGTGGTATAAAAATAGAGCACGCTATTTTCAATGTTTGTATTTTAATAGCGCCCCGTTAAAATGTCAAAGTATATTTAAATTTTTTTGGAGGCACAAATATGTCCACGACAATGCTTACCAAGGAGACCGTTGAAAGAAAATGGTATGTCCTTGACGCAGCAGGCAAGCCCCTCGGCAAGACCGCTGCAATTGCTGCCGATCTGCTTCGCGGCAAGCTTAAGACCACCTATACTCCTCACGTCGATTGCGGCGATTACGTCATCATCATCAACGCAAAGGACGCAGTCCTGACCGGCAAGAAGCTCGAGCAGAAGTACTATCGTACTCACTCCGGCTGGGTCGGCGGCCTGAAGGAGACTCAGTACAAGCACCTGATGGCAAATCGCCCGGAGCTGGCAATGCGTCTTGCAGTCCGCGGCATGCTTCAGAAGAACACCATCGCTCAGTGGCAGCTCAAGCGCCTGCGCGTTTTCGCCGGTGCAGAGCACACCCATGCAGCTCAGAAGCCCGAAGTTTGGGATCGCTAATAGGAGGAAGAGAATATGGCAACTTATAAGTGCAAAAGACCGTATATGTACGGCACCGGACGCAGAAAGCAGTCTGTAGCACGCGTCCACCTCATCCCCAACGGCACCGGTGTTATCACCATCAACGGCCGTGATATCGACGATTACTTCGGCCTCGAGACTCTGAAGCTCATCGTTCGTCAGCCCCTGGTCACCACCGGCACCGTCGGCAAGGTTGACATCGAGGCTACCGTCCACGGCGGCGGCGTTTCCGGCCAGGCCGGCGCTATCCGTCACGGTATCGCACGCGCACTGCTCCTCGTCGATGAGAGCTACCGCGCATCCCTGAAGGCCGCAGGCTTCCTGACCCGCGACCCGAGAATGAAAGAGCGTAAAAAGTACGGTCTCAAAGCCGCCCGTCGCGCTCCGCAGTTCTCCAAGCGTTAATCTTTTCAAAACAGCTCAAAATCCCGGAATCATTACGATTCCGGGATTTTTTTGTTTGTAACTTCTATTTTGCTTGCGAAAAGTTGACTCATTTATCCCGTTTTTGATGGGTTGACCAAATTCGCTAAATGAGCCGATTTACATGACATACGCATATCGACAAAGAACCACAGCATGTTACAAACTTCTCAAAAATATAAGTTTTTAATATCAATTTTACAAACTTGATTTTTCGAGAAGTTTATGCTATGCTTTTTGAAGCGAAAGGTGGTGTTTCCTTTATGCAAAAAACAAGCTTGCGAAAACGTGATCTCTATCTGAATCGGATTATTGCATTTCAAGATACAGAAATGATTAAAGTTATGACCGGTATCCGACGCTGCGGAAAGTCAAGCTTAATGAAGCTGATGGCAGAGCATTTGCGTGAAACCGGAGTGACCGATGACCAGATTATCGAAATGAACTTTGAGTCTATGGGCATTCCGGATATGGATGCAAGAGGGTTTTATGAATACGTCAAAGCACGCATTTGCCCTAATAAACGGACATACCTCTTCTTTGATGAGGTACAGAAAGTACATGGTTGGGAAAATGCGGTAAACTCTTTCCGAGTAGATTTTGATTGCGATATATATATCACAGGATCCAATGCCTATCTGCTTTCTTCTGAGCTTTCCACTTATCTATCCGGACGATATGTGGAAATTAAAGTATGGCCGCTATCATTTAAGGAATTTTTGGACTTTCATGGCTATATCCTGACGGAACGGAAGTCACCTGCTGGCGGTTTCAGAAAGCGGATTACAGATGCAGATGGAGAAACATATGATGTAAAAGAGCTTTTTGATGCCTATGCCAGATTTGGCGGTATGCCTATGCTTGCTGATGTGGGCTTGGAAATTGACCGGGTAACAGCTGCGTTAGACGGGGTTTATTCTGCTGCCGTTATCAATGACATTCTGGAACGGGAAAAGCGCAAGGGACAGCGAAATATTACTGACCCGGTGCTTCTGAAAAAAATCATCTTGTTTTTGGCGGACAATATTGGCAATAACACTTCGGCTACCTCTATTGGAAACACTTTAGTCAATGAGGGACTTTTGGAAAATGGAACCCGAAAAACAAAGCCTGCCGTACAGACGATTCAGGCGTATATCGAAGCTTTGACAGAAGCCTACATTTTCTATGAAATCAAGCGCTTTGACATAAAGGGTAAGGAGTATCTGCGAACCCTGGGCAAATACTATATTGTTGATATTGGGTTGCGAAATTATCTGCTGGGCTATCGTGATGGTGACAGCGGACGTATTTTAGAGAATATCATTTACTTTGAGCTGCTGCGCCGAGGTTATGATGTCGCCATTGGAAAAATCGACAATCAGGAAGTTGATTTTATTGCCACGAAAGCAGACGAGAAAAAATATGTACAGGTTACCGAATCAATGAATGCCCCGGAAACGAGAGAGCGAGAGCTTGCGCCGCTGCGTAAGATTCGTGATAACTATGAAAAGATAGTGATCGCATTGGAATGCGATCTTACTCAGACACAAGACGGAATCAAAATCATTAGAGCACTTGATTTCCTTTTGGAATAACTGCGGCGCTCGCAAGCTTAAATTTTGGCGTATATTCAGACCTCATCTGCCGTTTACGGCCGATGAGGTTTTATAATGCCCGAAAATGAGTGAATACGCTGCTTGACAACCTAACGTTCGGTAGGCATAATGGAGCGAAAACTGAGATCGGGAGGATCGTTCAATGACAGCAAAGGGAAGCACAAAGCAGGAGATATTGGATGCGGCGCTGGAGCTGTTCTTCGTGCAGGGCTATGAGGCCACGTCCATTTCCCAATTGGCCGAGGCGGTGGGTATCCGCAAGGCATCGCTCTATAGTCATTTTGAGAATAAGCAGGCGATCCTGGACGCGCTGATGCAAGCCACGCTGGAGCAATACGAGCAGCATTCCATTTTTGCAAAAGCGGATTGGGATGACCCTGCCTTCACAAAGGACAAGGAAAACATGACACCGGATATGGCGGTGCAGCTCTGCCTCGGGCAGATCCGATACATCCTGCACGATCCGCAGATCAGCCGTGCACGAAAGATGCTGACCATTGAGCAGTTCCGCAATCGGCAGATGGCAAGCATGCAGACCAAACGGAACTACACGGACGTTATGAGCTATTTCACCGGGCTTGTGCGGTTTCTCATTCGCCGGGGGCAGCTCGCCGAGGCCGACCCGGAGATCATGGCGGCGCAGCTGTGCCTGCCGGTTTCCGTGTGGCTTAATCTCTGCGACAGGGAGCCGGAGCGCGAGGCGGAGGTGACGCGGCTGATCGAGCGGCACATCCGGCAGTTCTTTGACGTTTATCGGGCAAAATGAGTCCGCAGCAGCGCCAAATACCGAAATGATATTAGAGGAGAAAACGAATATGGAGAACAAAGCCAGCATTACCGCCTTGATGAGCTCATTCGGCAGGGCTTTTCATACGGAAAACGAAGAGCATCCGGTGTTTTGCGATGCTCTTGCAAGGGAACTGATGACGGATGAGGAATACACGGCCGTTCAGGGCTATATTCTCGGCGGCGCGCAATTTTTTGAGCCGGAGATAGTCGCGTCAGAGCAGGAGCCGAAAGAATTGCTGCGGCGGCTTGTGAATGTTCACATTGCCCCGTCGCCGCTGTGCCGCACGGCCTATACGGAACGGGTCTTGAAAGCCGAGGCTCTGAACGGCACGGAGCAATATGTTATCCTCGGCGCAGGGCTGGATACCTTCGCTTTTCGCGAAACGGAGTTTTTATCCAAGCACAAGGTGTTTGAGGCGGATCATCCGCTTACGCAGGCGGACAAGCTGGAGCGAATTGCGCGCGCCGGCTGGACGATCCCCAAAAATCTTAAATTTATTCCTGTGGATTTCTCAAAAGACAGCTTGCCCAAGTGCCTGCTTGCCGGAGACTTTGATAAGTCCGAAAAATCTTTTTTCTCGTGGCTGGGGGTGACCTATTACCTTTCGGTCGAAGCGATCGAGCAGACACTGTCTGCGCTGTCCGAGCTATGCGCGCCCGGCAGCTCGCTTGTTTTCGACTATCCCGATGAAAACTTCTTTGCCGCCGCCGAGAAGCGCGTGCAGAATACGATAATGATGGCGAAAGCTGGCGGAGAAGCTATGCAGTCGGCATTTTCCTGCGCGGAGCTTGAAAAGCTGCTCCAAAACCACGGCTTTCAGATCCGCGAGCTGCTCACCCCGGCGGATATTCAGCGCAATATCATTGACAGAGCCGGTGCGAGCATGAAGGCTTTTGAACATGTAAACTATTGCCATGCAGTTAAACATGTCGGTAAAACAAATGAGATCGAAACGAGCAATTAGGATTTTGGCCGGCGTTGTGCTTCCGGCGCTGTTGGCAGGACTGACGATGCTCCTCGTCATTTATAACCGCCCCGGCTTCACCGGCGAGAGAATAAAAAATCCGGATTCCTACAGTCTGGACATTCTGCGCATGAACGGAACCGACAGCCACACCTTGAGCCTGAATGCCGGAGATGTGCTGCAAGTTGAATTTGAAACGTCAAAAGGCTCTCTGCACATTAAGATAACAGCGCCGGACGGCACGATCATTTATGCCGGAAACGGCGAGGAAACCACGAGCTTTGAAATCAATATCCCGGAAACCGGCCCTTACACCGTTGCCGTGCAGGCGCGGCATGCCGAAGGGAGAATCCACATTCGGCTCAAAGCGTTGTGATCCAAGGCTGCATGAGCCTTTAAATAGCAATAAATCGGAGATGGCTTTATGAAACAAAAATCAAGATTTGAAACGGCGCGGCGCTGGCTTGTTTTCTGGACGCTGTTTATCGGCATCGGCGCCGTGGCAGGAGCGCTTGCCATGCTCATCGACCCATCGGGAAGATTCATGGGCATGGACGCGATGCTGCCGTATTTTCAGGTACTGCCTTTTGCAGACCGCGTTTTTCAGGACTTCACATTTTCCGGCTGGGCGCTGCTGATCGTCAATGGGCTTACAAACCTGACGGCGGCAGCATTGCTGCTGGCAAAAAAGAAAGCCGGCACGGTGCTCGGCGGAGTGTTCGGCGTGACGCTGATGCTGTGGATATGCATTCAGTTTTATATCTTCCCACTTAATTTCATGTCCACGAGCTTTTTCGTCTTCGGCGCTGCGCAGGCCGCCACAGGCTATGCCGCGTGGGTGTTCGGAAAGCAGGAAGCGTTTCACGTTGCACTGACGGATTACCCGAACATCGGTACAAACAAAAAGCGTCTGGTGGTGTTTTTCTCGCGCATGGGCTATGTCAGGAAGCTCGCGTATGAGGAGGCAAACCGCAGCGGCGCCGAGACTTACGAGGTGAAGTCTCCCGAGCGGACGGAGGGAACCCTTGGCTTCTGGTGGTGCGGCCGGTATGGAATGCACAAATGGCAGATGCCGATTGAACCCGTCTCCGTGAGCTTGGCAGACTATGAGCATGTGACGATCTGCACGCCGATATGGGTGTTTTCCGTTGCAGCCCCCATGCGCAGCTTCTGCGCGCAGGCGGCAGGCAAGATCAAAGAGGCCGATTACATCCTCGTGCATCATCAGGGCAGCACATATAAAAGCGCAGCCGATGAGATGGATGCGCTTCTCGGCCTGGAGCGCACGGGCCTTCGCAGCGTGCAGTGCAGAAAAGGGCAATACAAGGTAGTTTAAGAACGCGGCTCTGTTTGGGGTATTCAACCTGCCCTTTCCGTGGTATAATCATTGCCTGAAAAGAAAACGGCCGCCGAAGCGCATCTATCCGAGGAAAGAACCGGGGCCGGAGGAGAAATTATGTGTACAGCAGCAACTTATAAAACAAAAGATTTTTATTTCGGCCGCACGCTCGACTACGAGTTTTCCTACGGCGAAACGGTCACCGTCACGCCGAGAAATTTCAGGCTTGAATTTCGCCACATGGGCGTAATGGAGCGGCATTTTGCCTTCATCGGCATGGCGCATGTCGCGGATAACTATCCGCTGTATTACGACGCGGTGAACGAAAAAGGGCTGGGCATTGCCGGGCTGAATTTCGTCGGCAACGCGCATTACCGCGAGTGCCGTGAGGGGAAGGATAACATTGCCCAGTGGGAGCTGATCCCGTGGATCATGGCTCAGTGCGCATCGGTGAGCGAGGCAAAGGCGCTGCTTGCGCGGATAAACCTCACCGCCGAGCCGTTTGCGCCGCAGCTGCCGACGGCGCAGCTGCACTGGATCATTTCGGACAAAAGCGGCTCGATCACGCTCGAAAGCGTCAGTGACGGAATTTTCGTCTATGACAATCCCGTGGGCGTGCTCACGAACAATCCGCCGTTCCCGATCCAACTGTTTAACCTTAATAACTATAGGGGCCTTTCCGTCGATAATCCGGAAAACCGCTTCTCCGAGTGGCTTGAGCTGAACGCTTACAGCCGCGGAATGGGTGCTATCGGCCTGCCCGGCGACCTGTCATCTGCGTCCAGATTCGTGCGCGTTGCTTTCACCAAAATGAACTCGCTGTCGGCCGACAACGAGAAGTCGAGCGTCAGCCAGTTTTTTCACATTCTCGGTTCGGTCGATCAGCAGAGGGGCTGCTGCCGACTGGCGGACGGGAAATACGAGATATCTATCTACACCTCATGCTGCAACGCCGATAAGGGCATTTATTACTATAAAACCTATGATAATCACAGTATCGTCGGCGTTGACATGAACCGCGAGGAGCTTGACGGCACTGCGCTCATCAGCTATCCGCTGAAAACGGACATGGAGTTTGAGATCTTGAACTGAGAGAATTTGTTGTGGAAGAGATAAAAACAGGCCGTTACCGGCATTTTAAGGGCAACGAATATCGCGTTTTGTATATCGCCAAGCACAGCGAAACGCTCGAGCCGATGGTGGTGTATCAGGCGCTGTACGGCGAATATGGCATCTGGGTACGCCCGGCGAGCATGTGGAACGAGCTCGTCGTGCGCGATGGCAAGACATATCGTCGATTTACTTATATAGGAGATTGATAACATGATCTTTCTTTGCTATCCCAAATGCAGCACCTGCCAAAAGGCGCAGAAGTGGCTTGATGCAAACGGAGTTTCCTACGAGCTTCGGAACATCAAGGACGATAAGCCCACCGAGGCCGAGCTGCGCGCGTGGCATAATCTGAGTGGATTGCCGCTGAAAAAGTTTTTCAACACAAGCGGTCTGCTGTATAAGGAGCAGGGGCTGAAGGATAAGCTCCCCGGCATGACCGAGGATGAGATGTATGCCCTGCTTGCAACGGACGGAATGCTCGTAAAGCGCCCGATGCTCATCGCCGACGACTTCGTCCTTGTCGGCTTCAAAGAGCCGGAATGGGCAAAAACAGTGAAGTGATGATAAAATAGAAAAACGCCTGATCTTAATCAGGCGTTTTTCTACTTCGCGTAGCGGTTTATGAACTCGGCGCGGGTTTTTGAGTACATGATCTTCTGACTGCTGTACAGGCCGAAGTAGCCCGAGAGCATATACGATATGCCGCAGGCAAGCGCGAAGTACAGCAGCTCGCCCGAGCCGAACAGCTCGACCGACAGGATGATCGACGCTATCGGGCAGTTTACCGCGCCGCAGAACACCGCGACGAGCGCGATTGCCGACGCGAACTGCGCCGGTATGCCAAGCAGCGGCCCGACCGTGCAGCCGAGGACCGCACCGATGAACATCGTCGGCACTATCTCGCCGCCCTTGAAGCCGAAGCCTATGGTAACGGCGGTGAAAACTATCTTCCATAAAAAGCCCCAGGCCGGTGCTTTGCCCTCGCCGAGAGCGGAGGCGATGATGTCGGTGCCGATGCCGTTGTAGCTCTCGTCGCCGACGATGAGCGTCAGCACGATGACGATAACGCCGCCCAAAAATGCGCGCAGATATATGTTTTTGACGGCTTTGGACGCAATCTGCTCGGTCTTGTGCATTGCCACGCAGAACACGATGCTGACCAGCGCACATACAACTGCGAGGACGCACACGCGCAGCAGCAGCCCGAACTCCAGCGGCGCGAGTGCGACAGAGTAGCGCATTGGTGCAATGCCGAACAGAAGCGATACGCCGTATGCCGTCACCGATGCGACGAGGCATGGGATCAGCCCCGAGTAGTGCAGGATGCCGACCGATATGACCTCAAGCGCGAATATTGTTGCGGTCAGCGGTGTTCCGAACAGCGCAGCGAACACCGCGCTCATGCCGCAAAGCGTGACAAGGCGCATGTCCTTGTCATCAAGCTTCAGCAGCCGCCCGACGCGGTAGCCGATGCCGCCGCCGATCTGGAGCGCCGCGCCCTCGCGGCCGGCTGAGCCGCCGACGAGATGAGTGATCGCAGTTGAAACGAAAATGACAGGCACAAGCATGATGGGGACCTTCTCACCGTCGTGGATCGAGTCGATAATGTTGTTTGTGCCCTCGCCCTCCATCTTGCTCACCCGATAGATCAGCGCAATTGCAAGACCGCCGATCGGCAGCAGGAACACCAGCCACTGGTGCTGCGCCCTGAACGCCGTGACGAAATCGACCGTCAGGTGGAACGCGGACCCGACCAGTCCGCACACAAGCCCTGTCACCACCGACAGCAGCACCCAACGATAAAATGTTCTGAAATATTTTCCGACGCTTATCGCGCCGCTTTTAAAACTGTCCACTGTTATCCATACCTTCTTTTTAGTGGCGAATTGCCGCACCTACCAATACATATATCTCTGGTTGCCCGGTTCGAGGGAGCGGAGAAAACCTTAGTTGCCTCGCACTACATGAGATTGTGCTATATTAGTGCAAAATTTAGGCTGTTCCCCATTTGTCTTCCCCTTGCGGAGCTTGAGGGGAAGATGCCGCTTGCGGCAGATGAGGTGTAAATATATCCGCGCCGTAGGCGCCACATTTTTTCAGAGACGCATTCACATTGTGCCGATACGTTTATTGCGGTATCCCGACCGGTAGGTTACGACAAAACCGTGGCATACGGCTGCGTAGCCTTGAGGGGGGCGAAACGTTACGGTTTCTTCCGCACCCTCGAACCGGGCAACCGCAATAACCGTATCCGCAACTGCGTCAATGCGCCTCTGAAAAAGCGCGAGGCACATACGGTTTCATCGGTACCCTCGAACCGGGCAACCGCAATCACCGTATCCGTAGGTGCCCCAATTCGCCTCTAAAAAACCATGACGCGGCGGCGCATGTAGTCGAGGAAATTGCGGTACTCGGCCTCGTCGATCCTGTGCGGAGACGACATGATGACGAGCCTGTGTCCTTTGCAGTCACGGTGATACGGCAGATGCGTGTAGTCATAGTCGTTGGCGATAAAGCCGTTTCGTTCGTAAAAGCCCTTCCTGCGCCGGCTGATATCGTCCACGGGCGGATCGATCTCCAGAATGATCGTCTTGCCGCGCGCTCGGAGCAGCTCCAGCGCACGAGAACCGCAGCCGCGGCCGCGCACATCCGGCAGCATGCAGAAATGCTCGACGTAAATAAAGTCCGCGTTTTCCCAGCTGAGCACTTCGCCGACAAAGCGATCCTCGTCATAGATCAGCTCGAAATGATACTCCGGGTCGCTCATTATTCTTGCCTGAGAATCCGGCTCGCGCTGCTCGTTGTAGGGAAAGCTCATGCCGTAAAGCTCCATTGCCGGGGAGAACATATCGTTGCCTGTATTATTTATTCTCACGAATTTCATTTGCTTTGTTTTTGACCTTTTCGCTCAAATTTTTTCTGTGCTCCTGAATGCGCTCAAACGCCGCGCGGTACTCTGTCTGGCTCAGGCGCGGGAACGCCGACAGCAGGTGACGGTGGACAAGGTTGCGCTCTTCAAGCAGCCCCTTGAGCTTTTCGCGCAGACGCTCGGCCTCGGCGCGGCTCTCCTGAACCTTGAGCGTGCCGTCGGTCAGTCCGTCGCCGATGCCGTAGGACACCTTCTCGAGCGCCTTTGCAACATCGTCGATCGCACGCATATGCGCATCGAGTTTGAAGGCGTTCACGGCCGTTATGCCGAGGTCGCACAAAAACGCCGCAGAGACTATGCACAGCATGATGTTGCCGTGCGTGCGCGGTATGGCCTCGATCAGATACACAAGCTTCATCGCCATCGGGTGGAATATGTACAGGATGCAGATGCAGCCCACGCCCCACAGCAGCGAGAATTTCAGACATACATAGCCGCCGATGTTGAAGGCGTTATCCGTGTAGTCCCACAGCCGGGTGTGCATGAATTTCTCCGATGCCCAGCCGACGATCAGCTCGAACACCGAGCATATGATCACGCTGCCTATGTACACCAAAAACACGTTATCCTTTATCGGAGTCAGTGCCAGTATGACCGCAACAAGGCCGTAGCCGTAGATCGGGCAGATCGGCCCGATGAGGAAGCCGCGGTTAATAAATATGCCCTTGTTCGCCGCGTGGAAGATGACCTCCACACACCAGCCGGCAAAGCCGTAAATGAAAAACAGCCACAAAAGCTGCGTGAAGCTATAACTCAAAAATCATCAACCTTTCTTTTTTAGAGGCGCATTGGGGCACCTACGGATACGGTTATCTCTGGTATCCCGGTTCGGGACACTGGTGGAAACCATTACTGCTACGCAACCCGGTAGTGCGTCGCTGAGTTTTGTGGTGCACCCTTGTAGGGAACAGGCTTGCCTGTTCCGCCTGTTGCGACTTTGCCGGTACTAGAACCTATAGCCGTAGGGGCGATCATTGATCGCCCGATTGTTGCGGTTTTGTCGGAACTCTACGGTCGTGCTGATGCATCAACCGTATCGGCAATTATTCACTATTAATTATTCATCATTCATTGGCGGCGCTTGCGCCGCCTTTTGTCTTCCCCTTGCGGAGCTTGAGGGGAAGATGCCGCTTGCGGCAGATGAGGTGTAATTATATCCGCGCCGTAGGCGCTACTTTGTTGACATATGTATCGGCTTGGTCAATAACCACCGGTCGGGATACCGCAAAAAATGTATTCGTAGAATGTAAAATCGCCTCTGAAAAAACGAACAATGATCGCCCGATTTTAATAATGTTTTTGCCTGACGGCAAATGATTAAAATAACACCTCATCCGTCACCGAGGTGACACCTTCCCCTCGAGCTACGCAGGGGAAGGCATTTTAGAGGCGCATTTTTTTAGAGGCGCATTAACGCTGGTGCCGATACGTTTTTTGCGGTTGCCCGACCGGTAGGTGCCGACGAAACCATCACAGCGGAACGGATAAATCCGTTCCCTACAGGTGTGCGGCGAAAAATTCAGCATTGCACTGCTGTAGCGCGAGGCACACACGGTTTCCACCATCTACGGGTGCACCGCAAAACTCAGCGTCGCACTTGCATTACGCGAAACGCTATGGTTTCCACCAATGTTCCGAACCGGGATACCAGAGATAACCGTATCCGTAGGTGCGTCAATGCGCTACTAAAATTCCGATTCGACGTAGCCGATGCGGTCAAGCTCGCCGTCCTTATCCCAGAGAAAATCGAGCTTAAGCTCCTTGCCCTGCTTGATGCGCTCCAGGTTTTCGATGTGCTTGGAGAGAATGGGCAGGGTTATAAGCCCGAGTATCGCGGCCGCGCGCCAGTCGCCGCGCTCAATGCCGTGGTAGATCGGATAAAATACCGAGCCGGTTATCGGCACAAGGCAGAGATAGCGCGTAGCCATCAGCAGCACCGACTCCAGAAACAGCGTCGTGAGGAAGTCATGCACGCCGAACGCGAGGATAACGCCGCCGAGACAGGCAAGACCCTTGCCGCCGCGAAAATGCATCAGCGCCGGGTACATATGCCCGAGAACGCAGGCGGCACCGGCGGCTTCACCTGCATATTTGCTCTGCAAAAACAGCTTGCGCGCAAGTCCAACGCTCACAGCGGCCTTGCTGATATCAAAGCACATGACGAACGCGCCGGCCTTCTTGCCCTCGAGTATCATAAGATTTGTCGCCCCGGCATTGCCCGAGCCCTTTTTGCGAATGTCATAGCCTTTGCGCAGACCCATGACGTAGGCCGGGTTGAGGTTCCCGATGGCGTAGCCGAGCGCGGCGGCCGCGAGCGCGGCGGAAAGCGGCTTGTTTATCTTCATTTCTCGCCCTCCGTAAGTATGTTAAGAAGCTCGTCGGTGCTGTCGGCTATCGGGCAGCCGAAAGGCAGCAGAGTCTCCCTGCCGCGGAAGCCCCAGGACACCAGAACGCAGTCGCAGCCGGCGTTGGCGGCGGTCTGTCCGTCAACGTCCGAGTCGCCGATATAAACGGCCTGTCCGATATCGCAGCCGAGGCTGCCTACGGTCTCAAAAACGCTGTCCGGTGCAGGCTTTTTGCGGACATTTTCGCGCTCTCCGACGACGCTGTCGAACACGCCGGGAAAATAATGCGCGATGAGCGCCTTAACCGGCTCGTCTGCCTTGTTCGACACAACGCCGAGCTTCCAGCCGCGCGCCTTGAGCGCGTCGAGCATTTCCGGTATGCCGGGGTAGGGTCGCGTCAAAACCATGCAGTTTTCCGCATAATGGCGCTTGAAGGCCGCAAACACGCGGTCGGTCACGTCCGGTGCGCAGCCGTCCGGCACGGCGCGCTCGATGAGCTTCCGTATGCCGTTTCCGACAAAGCACCGAACCTCGTCGAGACTGCGCGCCGGCAAGCCCTCGCTTTCGAGCGCAAAATTTGTTGAGGCGTGCAGATCCTCAAGCGTGTACAGCAAAGTTCCGTCCAAATCAAATATCGCAAGCTTTTTCATAGTCTGTCCTCCGCCATGATTTTAATACATGTGTCCGAAAAATTCAAGATTCTTTGTCGAACCATTGACCGTCCCGGAATTGGATGGTAAAATATTTATCCGACATTGAAAGGGGATATCGGCATATGGAGGATAAAACGCTGCTTGAAGAGCTGCTTGAGCGCTCGCCGGACGAGCGGATGCACAAGCGAAAAATGGACAAGGCGTATCAGCTGATGGCGATGGGCCTTCGCGACGAGGCCGATGCTCTGTTTGACGAGATCCTGGCCGAGGAGCCGTTCAACCGCGACGCGATGACCGGCAAGAAGCTCATCGAGCGCCAGAAGGCGGTCGAAAACAGATTGGATCATCTCGCTGCCCGTGCGCGCACGGCCATACCCGAGCCGAGGCCGGATGCAGACCCGGAGGAGCCGGGCAAGGCCGAAGAATCAGCGCCCGTTCGCGAGCCGAGGTTCAAGCTTTTGCGCTCGAAGAAAGTGCGAGCCGTGCTCATCGCGCTGTTTGTCGCTGCTTTATTAATAGCGCTTTACTGCACCTGCGGATACGGATATTTCCGGTAGCCCGATTCGGAACTGCTGACAAAACCGCGCTGTTTCGCACCCTATTGGATGTCAGCTATCTGCTCTCGGCTGCGGAGAAACCGCACGGTTTTCTACGAACCCTCGATATCGAGCAATCGCAATTACCGTATCGGTAGCTGCGTCAATGCGCAACTAAAAAAGCCCCGGCTTCAGGCGAAGCCGGGGCTTTAAGTATGTTTGGCTTAGAACTTTATTTCCTTGCCTGCCTTGCGCCACTGCTTGAATTCCGCAACGGCGGTGAACAGTGCATCGGAGGAGGAGTTGATCGCGGTCTCGACAGAGTCCTGAATGACGCCGATGATGAAGCCGACGCCGACAACCTGCATTGCAACATCGTTGGAGATGCCGAACAGCGAGCAGGCCATGGGGATCAGAAGCAGCGAGCCGCCGGCAACGCCGGATGCGCCGCATGCGCCCAGAGCGGCCATGACGGACAGGACGATCGCTACGGGAACGCTTACGCTCATGCCGAGGGTGTGTACCGCGGCGAGGGACATGACGGTGATGGTGACCGCCGCGCCTGCCATGTTGATGGTAGCGCCGAGGGGGATGGACACGGAGTAGAACTCGCGGTCAAGTCCGAGGCTCTCGCACAGGGTCATGTTAACGGGGATGTTAGCTGCCGAGGAGCGGGTGAAGAATGCGGTAACGCCGCTTTCCTTCAGGCACTTGAACACCAGCGGATACGGGTTCTTGCGGATGACTATGAAGGTCATGATGGGGTTGACAACAAGCGCCGCTACCAGCATGCAGCCGACGAGGATGAGCAGGAGCTTGCCATACTCGGTGAAGATGGCAAGGCCGCTGGTGGAAACTGCGGAGAACACGAGGCCGAGGATACCGAAGGGAGCGAGGTTAATTACAAAGCGGACTGCCTTGGTGACTGCATCGGATGCGTCGGCGAGGAACTTCTTGGTGGTGTCGGACGCTGCCTTGAACGCAAAGCCGAGTACGACCGCCCAGAACAGGATGCCAAGGTAGTTTCCGGAAACTATCGAGCCGATGGGGTTGGCAACGATGTTGTTAAGAAGTCCGGTGAATATTGAAGCAAAGCTGTCGGGAGCTGCGTCGGTGGCTGCGTCCGTGAGGGTGATGGTCACGGGGAAGATGAAGCTTGCAATGACCGCGATGACAGCTGCGAGGAAGGTGGATACAAGATACAGCACGATAACGGTGCCGAACTGCTTGCCCATCTTTTCTCTGGACTGCGCAAGTGCGCTGATGATAAGGATAAATACCAGCAGGGGTGCGATTGCCTTGAGTGCGCCGACGAACAGCGTGCCGAGAATACCGATTCCGGGAGCGGTTTCGGCAGCGTTGGGGATAACAAGTGCAAGTACGGCGCCGATGACCATACCTATAACAATTCGCAGCACGAGGCTTACGCTGTTATATGCTTTTACGATTTTCATTTCTCTTTTCTCATCCTTTGATGTTAGTTTCGCGTTAAAGTCGCGTTGCATAGTTTAACAAACTGTTAACGCAATGTCAACACCGGCAGATGATATATATCCTCAGCGTGTCAAAAAAGTCTTTGACTTTTTTGCACGCTTCAAAAACGCCACATTTTTTGTGAAAACAGGTTTTCACGAAAAATCTCGCTACGCTCGTCAAAAAGCCTGATAAATCAGGCGTTTTTGATGGCTATTAATCCAATTTCGAGTGGGGCCTTTGCCCCCTCGAGCTCCCCTGCTGCTCTATTATCTTTCTTTTGCAGCATAGTTTTTCGACAGCCTGATATATCCTTTTTATTGCTGCTGAGGATCATTTCCGGCGCTTGTATCTATGCCGAGGCGCTCGAGCCGTGCGTTGACGGCTTTCACCGTGCGGCCGAGGGTGCGCGCGATCTCGGTTTTCTCCACGCCTTCTCTGACAAGAGTGCCGAGCGTCTCATCATCCTGCGTGCTCCAGGGCTTGCCCCGGTTTTCTCTGCCGCCGCTTTTTTCGCGATTGAGCTGCTCTATCGCGTCGATGTTATCGAATATGAATTGCTGCGCCTCCGGCTTATACAGCACGACCGAGTACACCGAGTTTTCGCCCCGGAACTCCTGCGTTATCAGGCCGAGGCTGCGCCCCTGCGGCGTGGGGAGCTTGGTCTCCTTGCCCGAGGGCAGATGAACCTCTTCAAGCGCGCCGATGCCGAGAAGCCACCGGGTGATAACGCCCGAGCGCAAATTTTTCATCGCCTCGGGGTCAACCTTTTCGTTTATGAGACTTGTGACCTGCGATATTCTCAGCGGCTCATCGGCCGGAACAAGCTCGCGCCGGGCGCTGTCGCTCAGTGCAAACGGTGCGCGGCCGCGCTTTGCCGGCTTTTTGCCCTCGATCCCACCGTTTTCTATGACGCGGCGCAGAATATCCGAAACATAATACATGCAGCGAGATATTCTGACATTGTTTAGAATATCGCCCTCGGCGATCGGAGTGCCGTCGATCGGGTTTATCCCCTCGGCAAGCTTGTCAACAAAGCCTTTTGTGTACTCGATCTTTTCAAGCTCGGTCATATTTTGCGCCTCCTGAAATCACATATTGTAAATTCTGTTATATCCTGAGATGCGGAATTTGTCAACAAGATTTATCCGCCGCGCGGTCGAAAAACCGGCTGTCAAAACTGTTGAAAACTCAGCGATAATCGGCTATAATTACTTATTAAATCAATAAACAAATCAATAAACTGTCACACGGGAGTGAACTAATATGAAAGCAATCGTAACGGTCGTCGGCAAGGATCAGGTCGGCATAATCGCCGGAGTGTGCAACACGCTGGCAGACTACAACATAAACGTTCTGGACATCAGCCAGACCATCATGGAGGGCTTCTTCACGATGATGATGGTCGTTGACCTTGCGCTGTGCACCGAGTCCTTTGCAAATCTGCAAAATGTGCTCAAGACCTTCGGCGAGGGGCGCGGCCTTTCCATCCGCATTCAGCGCGAGGATATTTTCGACGCGATGCACAAGCTGTGAGGTGCCGCCATGCTGAGCCTTAACAACATATTTGACACCATCGACATGATCGACAAGCAGCACCTCGATATCCGCACGATCACCATGGGAATATCGCTGCTCGACTGTGTGAGCGAGGATCCCGGGCGCTGCTGCGAAAAGATATACGACAAGATCTGCCGCCGCGCCGAACATCTCGTGAAAACGGGCGAGGATATCGAGAGCGAGTTCGGCATACCCATCGTAAATAAGCGCATCTCGGTAACGCCGATTGCGCTCGTCGCCGGAAGCTGCGCAACGGCAGATTACGTTCCATTTGCGCTGACGCTCGACCGCGCGGCAAAAACCTGCGGCGTGAACTTTATCGGCGGCTATTCCGCTCTGGTGCATAAGGGCTTTGCCAAGGGCGACGAGCTTTTACTGCGCTCGATACCGCAGGCAATGGCGCAGACCGAGCTTGTCTGCTCGAGCGTGAACGTCGGCTCGACGCGCGCCGGCATAAACATGGACGCCGTCGCCGCGATGGGACGGATAATCAAGCAGACCGCGCACCTGACACGCGATACCGACGGACTCGGCTGCGCAAAGCTCGTAGTGTTCTGCAACGCGGTGGAGGATAACCCCTTCATGGCAGGTGCGTTCCACGGCGTCGGCGAGGCCGACAGCGTGATAAACGTCGGCGTTTCCGGCCCGGGCGTGGTTTACCATGCGCTGCAAAAGTGCAAGGGCGCACCGTTTGATGTTGTTGCCGAGACGATAAAAAAGACCGCGTTCCGGATAACGCGCATGGGTCAGATGGTTGCCGCCGAGGCTTCCGACAGGCTGAATGTGCCGTTTGGCATAGTTGACCTCTCCCTCGCGCCGACGCCCGCCGTGGGCGACAGCGTTGCGCGCATCCTTGAGGAGATGGGGCTTGAGACGTGCGGAACTCACGGCACGACCGCCGCGCTCGCGCTGCTCAACGATGCGGTCAAAAAGGGCGGCATTATGGCCTCCGGCCACGTCGGCGGACTTTCGGGCGCATTTATCCCGGTGTCCGAGGATGAGGGTATGATCGCTGCCGCAGAGTGCGGTACGCTGACGATAGACAAGCTCGAGGCTATGACATGCGTGTGCTCGGTTGGTCTTGATATGATCGCAGTTCCCGGCGACACGAGCGCCGAAACCATATCCGCGATCATAGCCGACGAGGCCGCCATCGGCATGGTCAACAGCAAGACCACCGCCGTGCGCATCATCCCCGTTGAGGGCAAGGATGTCGGCGATATGGTAGAAATGGGCGGACTTCTCGGCTCTGCGCCCGTAATGCCCGTGCACAAGGCGCAAAGCGCCGATTTTATCGCACGCGGCGGACGCATCCCGGCTCCCCTCCAAAGCCTCAAAAATTGATTTTTAGAGGCGCATTGACGCACCTGCGGATACGGTTATTTCCGGTGGCCCGGTGTCGAGGGTGCGGAGGAAACCGTGGTTGCCTCGCAACCCGGTAGCGTGATGCTGAGTTTTAGGACGCACCCCTTTTGTCTTCCCCTTGCGGAGCTTGAGGGGAAGATGCCGCTTGCGGCAGATGAGGTGTAAATAAATCCGCGCCGTAGGCGCCACATTGTTTCAGAGGCGCATTCACATTGTGCCGATACGTTTATTGCGTGAACCCGGTGTCGAAACAAAGGAAAAACCATGACGTTTCGCGTAACACAAGTGCGATGCTGAGTTTTGCACCGCACCCATTGGCTCTCCTGTCAAGGGGAGCGGGCAGTTTTGCTGCCGAGGGGTTGAATTTAAACACAACAGCTATCAGCTCTCAGCTCTCCGCTGTGGCCAAAGGTCGCTTGTAGGGAACGGATTTATCCGTTCCGTGTGCGATGGTTTCGTTGGCAGTTTCCGGTCGGGATACCGTAATATATGTATTTGTACAATGTGAATGCGCCTCTAAAAAAGCGCCTCTGAAAAAATGTAGCGGTTAGCACCGCAGATTTAATGACACCTCATCCGTCACCAAAGGTGACACCTTCCCCTCAAGCTACGCAGGGGAAGGCAAGGGCAAAACCTCTGCTGCGTACCGTTGTATTAACTGCGCAGATGGATGCAACAAAACGAAGCGGATAAATCCGTTCCCTACAAGGGTGCAGACGAAGTTTTGCACTAATATAGCACAATCTCGCGGAGCGCGAAACAGCATGGTTTCCACCAATGTTCCGAACCGGGCTACCGCAATAAATGCATAAGGAGTGCGCTAAAGCGCCACTAAAAAGATGGAGATAAGGTTGCAGGCTTTTGAAAGCCTTGATTCGACTAATAATTATTTAAAGAAGCTCGCAGCGGAGGGCGCGGCGGAGGGCACGGTCGTCATTGCCGATGAGCAGACCGCCGGGCGCGGCAGAATGGGCCGCAGCTTCGCGTCGGCCGCCGGCTGCGGCATATACATGTCGATGCTGCTTCGTCCTGCCGATTGCACGCCCGACTGCGCGCAGAGCCTGACTGCGGTGTGTGCCGTCGCGGTGTGCCGTGCCGTTGAGAAGGTCTGCGGCCGCGCGCCGGGCATCAAATGGATAAACGATTTGTACCTGCGCGGCAAAAAGATCTGCGGCATACTGTGCGAAAGCTCGGTGAAAAACGGCAAGGTCGATTACGCCGTGCTGGGCATCGGCTTGAATGTCACGACACGCATCGAGGACTTTCCCGAGGAGCTGCACGAAACGGCAGGCTCGCTGCTTACGCAGACGGGCTTCACTTTCGAGCGCGGCAAGCTTATCGCAGCGATCATCGCGGAGCTTAGCTCACTGTACACCGCGTGGCTCGAAGCGCCGAGCGTATGCCATGCCGAGTATAAGCGCCGCTGCATCGTGCTCGACAGGCAGATATCCGTAAGCTCACCCGAGGGCGAATATGAGGCCGTCGCCGAGGGCATAAGCCCGGACTACGGACTCATCCTGCGCCTTGACGACGGAACGCGCCGCACGGTTCACAGCGGCGAGGTTAAGATAAAAATGTAAACTCGTGAGAGGAGAAGATCATGAAAAAACAGACGGCATATATTTTCGCGGCATTCATCGTTGTGCTGATCATACTTGCCATAGTAATCATGTGGCTGACCGGCGGCATCGGCGGCGATAAGCCTGAAGCTACCCCGACCCCGGCGACCGAGACGAGCGCTCCGCGCCAGACGCAGTTTGTTATCCCGACTGCCACGCCGCAGCCCACCGAGGCAGCTCCGACCGAGACCCCGGCAGCGACGGCGACGCCTGCTCCGGCTCCCACTCCCGAAGCGCCGAGCGGCACGGTCATCGGCTCCGGCGCGTTTGACTCGGCAACCGGCGTTGGTCTGAACACCCACACCGCATGGACTGCCACCGAGCAGGCCGACGGCAGCGTAAAGCTCACGCTGTCGGTGTATGCGCGCTCGTACACGATGGAGATCGGCCGGCGCTCGATCGCGATAAGCGTAAACGGCGCGACCTCCGGCGGTATGACGCGATCTTTCAGCGTCGATTCCCCGAACTCGCAGACCGATACGCTCATCTACACCTATTCGACGACCGTCGCAAAGGGCAGCAGCGTTTCCGTCAGCGTAGATTGGAACTACAAGGGCCAGTACAGCGGCCAGGATCTCGACGTGATCTCCTCATCCTCAACGATTTTTTAGCAGCGATTTTTAGAGGCGAATTGACGCACCTACGGATACATATATCTCTGGTATCCCGGTGTCGAGGGTGCGGAGAAAACCGTGCGGTTTCTCCGCAGCTGATAGCTAATAGCGGATAGCAGAGAGCCAATGTGTGCGCAAGCGCACGGATTTAATTCAACCCCTCAGTCGGCAAAGCCGACAGCTCCCCTTGCAGGGGAGCCAACGTGGTGCGGTGCAAAATTTCAGTGCCGCAGCTGCGTTGCGCGAGGCACACACGGTTTTGTCGGCAACTTCGACACCGGGTCACCGGAAATAACCGTATCAGTGACTGCGTCAATTCGCCTCTAAAAACCAGAGGTTGGAGATTTGAGGGGAGAGGCGGTCGTAGGTCCAGTGCTTTGCGCTGTTATCGGGGCTGTTGGGATCGTTGACGGTAAAGCCGCAGCTGTCGTAGCCGGTGATAACGACAAAGTGACCGCTGCTCGTGAAGTCGCCGGGGCCGAGCGCGAGGATGATGACCGCACCGGAGTCCAGCGCGTTTTTCATTGATTGCTCCCACAGCGGAAGCTCGGCTGCGGAAAGGCCGAGCAAAGCGCTGCCCTCGCTGATAAGCGTCCACGAGCTGCCGTTTCCGGGCACGCAGTAGCCGTTTTTCTCGGCAAGGCGCGCGACGAACAGCGGCGAGTACGCGGCGTTTTTCGTGAGATACACCGCCGCCATCGACAGGCAGGTCGGGCCGCAGCCGGAGGTGCCGATAAAGCCGCTGCCGTATGGCGCATAGCCCCAGCGCTCGTCCCACTGGATAAACAGCGGTACGGTGCCGCTCTGTGCGTCGGCAGAAAGGTCGATGTCAAAGCGCCTGTCCTTCAGCTCCGGGTAGTTGTAAACATAGTCCAGAGTCTGCGGACATTTCTCGGCCGTTTCGACTAAAATTTCCGGGTACTCGCCGCTTGTGCGTATCTTTTCGAGCTTTTCTGCGTCGGTCGGGCCGCTCGATCCCGGAAAGCTCATGTCCGAGCAGCCTGAAAGCTGCGCGGCAAAAATGCAGATGCAAAGACAAACGGAAATAAGCCTTTTCATAATAACCTCCTGTGAGCCGAAAAAATCGCTCCTGTTTTCGCTGCTATCGTAGCAAAAACAGGAGCGCTGTTTATCCGTTTATCCGTATGAAATTGTGACGTTTTCCGCCCGAATATCTTACGATTTTCTTACGGGCAGAGTGACGGTGAACTCGACCGTCTCATCGGCGCTGCGTGCATTGATTTTGCCGCCGTGGAGGGTGACGATGTTGCTCGCTATGGCAAGGCCCAGCCCGGCTCCGCCGGAGGATGAGCGCGCGGAATCGAGCCTGTAAAACTGCTCGAAAATGCGCCGCAGCTTTTCCTCGGGGATGGTGTTTCCGCGGTTGAGCACGCTGACGGAAACGGTGTCGCCATCGAGCTGCGCGTTTATCACGATCTCCGTGTCGGGATAGCTGTACAGCACCGCATTGCGCAGGAGATTATCGAAAACTCGCTGCATTTTTCCGGCGTCGCAGCTTATCGGCAGCGCATCCGGCGCGCAGAGTGTGCAGGTGAGCGATTTTTCCTTGAGCATGGGCATGAACTCAAACCTTAGCTGCTCGAGCAGACGCACAAGGTCTATGCTCGAGTAATCGAGCGTAACGGTCGAGAGATTAAAGCGCGTGATCTCGAAAAATTCGTTTATCAGATCCTCGAGCCGCTCGGCCTTGTCGAGCGTTATCGAGAGGTACTTCTCGCGCAGCTCGGGGCTTATCTGCTGTTCGTCGCGCAGCAATGTGAGGTAGCCGATGACGGAGGCCAGCGGCGTTTTAAGGTCGTGCGCAAGGTACATCACAAGGTCGTTTTTGCGCGCGGTCTCCTCGCGCAGAAGTGTCTGCGCGAGCATGAGCTTTGACTTTGCGTCGCGCAGCGGAACGGCGATCTCGTTGGGAATGCCGGCCTCGGGCGAGTCGCTGAGCATAAACTGCCCGACCGCATTGCCTATTCGGCGGCGCTCGGCGTTCAGGCGAAGCCGCGAAACGATGCCTATAATAATTACGCAGAACGCAAAGACCGCAAGCGCGAGCCTGAATGCAAGGCCCTTTATGGCGATCCAGTCCGGCTGAACGTAATCCGTTGCCATCTCGGGATCGTAATATTCGGTCATGTAGCCCCGGTAAAACCACTCGCGCAGCGTGCCGTTGAGCGTGTTGTCAAAAAAGCTCAGCAGCAGAACAACGAGCACCGCGCCGCAGATGAATATGCCGATGTAGGTGAGCGTCGTGCGGAGCGTGCTTTTAGTTTTCGATCTCATACCCAACACCCCAAACGGTTTTAATAAACTTCGGCTTTCGCGCCGGCTCGTGCATCTTCTCGCGCAGACGGCCTATGTGCGCCATGACGGTGTTGCTGCTGCTCGTGAGGAATTTTTCCTTCCACACGGCTTCGAACAGCTCCTCGGATGCTACGACCCTGCCGGCGTTATCGCACAGATACCACAGAATGTCGAACTCCGTCGGCGTGAGCGAAAGCTCGCGCCCGAACAACGAGCAGCGGCGTGAAGCGCGGTTTATCGTAAGGCCGCGGATATCCATTTCGTCGTTGGTCTCCGCTCCCCGGCGGCAGCGGCGCAGAACGGTCTTGACGCGCGCGGTGACCTCAAGGGGGTTAAACGGCTTTGTTATATAGTCGTCCGCACCGATGGTCAGGCCGAGAATCTTGTCCGAATCCGTGACGCGCGCGGTGAGCATGATTATCGGAAAATCGTGCTTCTCGCGCATTTTGCGCAAAAGCGCAAAGCCGTCGGTATCCGGCAGCATAACGTCCAGAACGGCGAGCGCAGGCTCGCATTTTTCGACAAAGCTCAGCGCATCGGCTCCGTTGAGGAACTTATGCACCTCGTATCCGTCATTTTCAAGGTACAGGCCGATAAGATCGGCGATCTCGCGCTCGTCATCGACGGCGATGATCCTGTCATCCATTTATCCGAGGCTCTTTTCGAGCTTTTCGATGCCGACGCGCATTCTGCGCAGGGTCTCGTCCTTGCCAAGGATGCGGCAGATCTCGACAGCACCGCCGGGCGTTACTGCCTTGCCGGCCGCGGCAATGCGCACGGGCCACATGACCTTCGCGTTTTTGCACTCGCACTTTTCGGCCATGCCGGTCATCGCGGCGAGGATATTCTCATCGCACCAGTCGGAAATGCCCTCGAAAACGGGCAGCATGGCGCGCAGCATCTCGAGTGAACCTGCCTCGTCGGTCTTGCTCTTTTTGTGGATATAAAGCGCCGTGTCGTACTCGGGCAGCTCGTCGAAGAAATCAAGCTTTTCGGGAATGTCGGTGAGAACCTCCGTGCGCTGCTGCAAAAGCGCGGCGATAGCGGCGGTGCTTATCTCGGGCTTTTTGACGGCCTGCCGGATGAACGGCTCGGCAGCCTTTGCAAAGGCCTCGGGGCTCATGGCGCGGATGTATTCTGCGTTAAAATACTTGAGCTTTTCGATATCGAAGATAGCAGGGGACTTGGAGATGCCCTTTATGTCGAATATCTCGGCAAGCTCCTGCATGGAGAATATCTCGCGCTCGCCGCCGGGGCTCCAGCCGAGAAGAGCAACATAGTTGACAACGGCGTCGGTGAGATAGCCCTGCGCGATAAGATCTTCATACGAGGGGTCGCCGTGGCGCTTGCTCATCTTGTTGTGCGCATCGCGCATGACCGGCGAGCAGTGGACATAGGCCGGGATCTCCCAGCCGAAGCCCTCGTACAGCAGATTGTATTTCGGCGAGCTTGAAAGATACTCCGAGCCGCGCACGACATGGGTTATGCCCATAAGGTGATCGTCGATGACGTTTGCAAAGTTATAAGTCGGCAGACCGTCGCGCTTTATGAGCACCTGATCGTCAAGAGTCGAGTTTTCAACGGTGATATCGCCGAAGATCTCGTCGTGGAACGTGGTGCTGCCCTCCTCGGGTATCTTCTGGCGCACAACGAACGGCTCGCCGGCCGAGGCCTTTGCGTCGCTTTCCTCGCGGCTGAGGAAGCGGCAGGGATCGGCGGCCTTTTCAAAGCCCTCGGTCTCCTCCTGCTTTTCGCAGAAGCAGCGGTAGGCGTGACCCTTCTCGATGAGAAGGTCGGCGTACTTGCCGTAAAGATCGCGGCGCTCGGTCTGAACATAGGGGCCGACAGGGCCTCCGACGTCGGGGCCTTCATCGTGATCAAGGCCGCACTCGGCCATCGTGCGGTAGATAACGTCAACCGCGCCCTCAACCAGACGCTCCTGGTCGGTGTCCTCGATGCGGAGAATGAATTTTCCGCCGCTGTGGCGCGCGATGAGCCATGTGTACAGCGCGGTGCGCAGATTGCCCACATGCATATATCCCGTGGGGCTGGGGGCAAATCTCGTGCGTACCTCGCCCTTGGGTATGCGAGCCTCCATTTGCTCGAACCATGTCATATCCATAAACTTTTCCTCCGAAAAACATAGATAACAACAGTGTAAAATGTATTTTGGCAGTTGTCAAGTGACAGTTAAGATGGTAAAATGCTATTTTAGATTAGTATCAGATCAAACAGGAGATAACTCAAATGGAAGAGATAAAAAAGAAAAGCATGCTGTCGGGCATTCAGCCCTCGGGCGATCTGCACCTCGGCAATTACCTTGGCGCGGTGAAGAACTGGGGTGCAAGAGCCGATGAATTTGACTGCTATTATTTCATGGCCGATCTGCACACGCTCACCGTGCGCCAGGATCCTAAGCTGCTGCGCCGCCGCAGCCTCGAGCAGCTTGCCCAGTACATTGCCTGCGGCATAGACCCGGAAAAGAACGTTCTGTTCCTGCAAAGCCATGTTCACGAGCATGCAGAGCTTGGCTGGATACTCAACTGCTACACCATGTTCGGCGAGCTCAGCCGCATGACGCAGTTTAAGGATAAGTGCGCAAAGAACGCCGACAATATAAACGGCGGACTGTTCACCTATCCCAGCCTCATGGCGGCGGATATCCTGCTGTATCAGGCAGACTATGTTCCCGTCGGCGAGGATCAGCGCCAGCACTGCGAGCTTACGCGCGATATAGCCGTGCGCTTTAACAACATCTACGGCGAGACCTTCAAGGTCCCCGAGGCTTACGTTCCCAAGGCCGGCGCGCGCGTTATGGGACTCGGAAACCCCACCTCGAAGATGAGCAAATCCGATCCCAACGGCTGCGTTTTCCTTATGGAAAAGCCCGAGGATATCGCGCGCAAGTTCAAGCGCGCCATAACGGACTCCGACACCGAAAACTGCGTGCGCTTTGACCCGGCGAACAAGCCCGGCGTTTCAAACCTCATGAACATCTATTCCGCCGTCACCGGCAAGAGCTTTGACGAAATAGAGCGCGAGTTTGACGGCCAGGGCTACGGCGTTTTCAAGCCTGCAGTCGGCGACGCGGTCATTGAAACTCTGCGCCCGATCCGCGAGGAAGCAACGCGCCTGCTCAACGACAAGGCCTATCTTTGCAGCGTCTACACCGAGGGCGCGCAGAAGGCAAGCGTCATCGCGCGCAAGACCCTCCGCAAGGTATATAAGAAGGTAGGTCTCGTAGAAAAGCCCTTCTAATTTCACTGGAGATATATAGATATGATCGATCTAAGTTTTGATGTCTGGAAGAACATCCTGCTCGCGCTGGCTGTCGCGTTTATCATTTCCTTTGCCGCGACGCCCGTTGTCAGCTCCTTTGCCAAAAAGGTCGGAGCGATCGACATTCCGGACAAAAAGCGCCATATTCACAGCCACCCCATACCGCGCATGGGCGGCCTTGCTATATTCCTGGGCTTTCTGCTGTCGGTGCTGCTGTTTGCAAACATAACGCCGCAGGTGCGAGGCATTCTGCTCGGCGCCATCCTCATCGTCGTCGTCGGCGCAATAGACGATGTGATGAACCTAAATGCCTGGCTTAAATTCTGCGTGCAGATAGTCGCGGCGGTCATTGCCGTTTTGTCCGGCGTTATCATAAACGTCGTGTCAAATCCGCTGCTGATAACGAGCGAGCAGGCCGTGACCATCGGCATCCTCGCCGTTCCTGTGACCATACTGTGGATAGTCGGCGTAACAAACTCGGTTAACCTCATCGACGGGCTTGACGGTCTTGCCTGCGGCGTTTCCGCCATCGCGTCGCTGACGATGCTCGTAGTGTCGCTTCTTGTGTCCGATGCAAACATCAATGTTGCAGTTATCCTCGCCGCGCTCTGCGGCGGATGCCTGGGCTTTATCCCGTATAACCTCAACCCGGCGAAGATATTCATGGGCGATACCGGCGCGCTGCTGCTGGGCTATGTTCTGGCGACGGTCTCGGTCATCGGAATGTTCAAGTTCTACGCCGTCGTTACCTTTGTCCTACCGGTGCTCGCGCTTGCCGTTCCGCTTTCGGACACGATATTTGCGTTTACACGCCGCATCCTGCACGGACAAAGCCCCTTCCATGCCGATAGGGGACACTTCCACCACAAGCTGCTGGACATGGGCCTGAGCCAGAAGCAGGCCGTCGCCGTGCTCTACGCCGTTTCGGCCATCCTCGGCCTTGCCGCGGTGCTGCTGACCTCGACAGGTATCATTCGCGTCGTCGTTGCCGTCATCGCCTTTGTCATCGCCGTGTGCATATGGCTGTTCGTGTTCAGAAACAACAACAATATCCATCCGCTGCCGCACGAGAAGCCGGCGGATGAGTCCGGGGAGGCCGACAGCAAAAATGAGTAAGCTTAAAGTTATGTCCGTTTTCGGCACGCGCCCGGAAGCAATAAAAATGGCGCCGCTCGCGCTTGAGCTTCAGCGCCGCGAGAGCATCGAAAGCCTCATCTGCGTTACCGCGCAGCATCGCGAGATGCTTGATTCCGTGATGCACTGCTTCGGCCTGAGGGCCGACGCAGATCTCAATATCATGGGCAAAAACCAAACGCTTACAGACGTCACCGTTAAGGCGCTCAAGGGTCTTGAGGGCTGCTTTGCGGAGTTTCGCCCCGATCTCGTCCTTGTCCACGGCGACACGAGCACGACCTTCTCCGCCGCGCTCGCCGCGTTCTATGCAAAAATACCCGTCGGCCATGTCGAGGCCGGTCTGCGCACCTATGATCGCTACAGTCCGTTCCCCGAGGAGATGAACCGCTGCCTCGTCGGCCGCCTTGCAACGCTGCACTTTGCGCCGACGGCGAAGAATGCGGAAAATCTACGCGCCGAGGCCGTTACCGGCGATATCTTCGTCACCGGCAACACCGTCATCGACGCAATGAAATACACAGTCGGCGACGGCGGCTTTGCCTCGAGCGAGCTTAAAAGCATAGACTTTTCAAAGCGCGTCATTGCAATGACCTGCCACCGCCGCGAAAACTACGGCGAGCCGATGAAGAATATCTTCTCCGCCGTGCGCACCGTTGCGCTGACGCATCCCGACGTTGAGATCGTCTATCCCGTGCATCTGTCGCCAGTCGTGCGCGGCGCGGCAAACGAGTACCTTGCGAATCTGCCGAACGTGCACCTCATCGAGCCGCTCGACGCGATGGATATGCACCGGCTTATGAGCGCAAGCTACATGGTCATGACCGACTCCGGCGGCATTCAGGAGGAGGCGCCCTCGCTGGGCAAGCCTGTCCTCGTTCTGCGCCGCGAGACCGAGCGCCCCGAGGCCGTTGCTGCCGGCACGGTCAAGCTCACGGGCGTTGACCGCGACGATATCATCCGCGATGCCGACGAGCTGCTCACCGGCGGCGAAATGTACCAGAGCATGGCGCACGCCGTCAACCCCTATGGCGACGGCCACGCCTGCGAGCGCATCGCCGACGCTATCGAGTTCTCCTTCGGTCTGCGTGAAACCCGACCCTCCGCTTTTTAGAGGCGAATTGACGCACCTACCAATACATATATCTCTGGTATCCCGGTGTCGAAGTTGCCGACGAAACCGTGACGTTTCGCGCTACATTAGTGCAGTGCTGAATTTTGCACCGCACTCCATTGGCTCACCTGTCAAGGGGAGCGAGCAGCTTTGCTGCCGAGGGGGTTCGGTGGCGCATTGACGTTGCTGCGGATATGGTAATTGCGGTGTCCCGGTATCGAGGCTGCGCAGGAAACCGTAACAAAAAGGGCGGCCAATGGCCGCCCCTACGACTATATATTTAATTTCCGACTAAATCAGTACATTCGGAACGGATGAGTCCGGTCCCTACGATTCTATTTTGGTACCGACGTAGCCGCCACAACGGAACAGGCAAGCCTGTTCCCTACAAGGGTGCGGCAAAAAAGCTTAGCACCGCACTAATGTATGGCGAGGCAACCGCGGTTTCGCCGGCAACTTCGACACCGGGATACCAGAGATATATGTATAGGTGACTGCCTCAATGCGCCTCTAAAAAAACGGCAAGAAAAAGGATGTCGTGCTGAATTGATCATCCGTTCATCATTAAGGACGCCGATTCGCTGTTTGTGGGGAGGCATTCTCGCGGAAGTTGCGCTATACTTTTCTTCGGAGGAATATAAAAATGGATCAAATCAGAATCGGGAAATTCATAGCCGCCCTGCGAAAAGAGAAAGGTATGATGCAAGAGCAGCTTGGAGAGAAGCTCGGCGCGACCAACAAAACCATTTCCCGTTGGGAGAACGGTAACTATATGCCCGATGTGGAAATGTTGTCGCTTTTGTCTAAAGAGTTGCTCGAAATAGTATAATTCGGCATAAGCAAAAACGATCCCCCGTCACAGACGGGGGATCGTTTTCTGGCGGATAGGGTGGGATTCGAACCCACGAGCCGCTTGCGCGACTACCTGATTTCGAGTCTTGTTCGCACTTGGCATTTCCGTGTCTGCTGTGGTCGGTGACGGCAGCTTTGGAAACGGCGAAAGCCCTTGTGCTGCAACGGATTTTGGACGCGCCGACCGGTATTGACCAGCTCCATATCAGAAAAAACCTGAGTTCAAATTGAAATGAGAAATGCCCCAAAACGACCAGCTTTTTGCACGCTGGCAAGAAAATACGCAAGAAGAAAGCCCTTGTCCGGTATGGCTTTGCGAGCGGCCTCCCGGATAAATGCAAGAAAAACCGGCTCAAAACAAATCACACGAAGCACCCTTTCGGACCGAAACACAGAAAGGAGTCTTCGTTATGAAATACGACGCCAAGGAATTCAA
>ERZ827512.845-NODE-845-length-35415-cov-6.927404_pt1 | contig 35415 bp, 36 predicted proteins | sample MGYA00519916_ERZ827512 | MGnify/ENA primary metagenome ERZ827512 (study PRJEB31778, sample SAMEA3449335) | human gut metagenome | biome: human gut; feature: human-associated habitat; material: faeces | place: United Kingdom | collected 2010/2012 ... | reverse complement strand
CATAACATTTACTTTTTTTAGTTTTGTATTTATCAATATAAATCCTCCAGTCTTTATAAATTTTAAAAATTAATCGGTTAACCTATTAATATTATTTTAAAAACTTTCGAAAATACTTACAAAAACTATAAAAAAGTTAAAAAAATAACCTAAAGTCTTTACTTTAAGCTATTTATACCAATTTATTCAACCACAAACGAACTATCTTTAATGCTATTTTCTGATGAAATTTGAGTATTTAATTTAGAATAAAGAAATAATTTATGGTAAAATAATAGCCATTAGGAGGAAACTTTTATGAAATATAACTGGAATATACAAGAAATTAGAAATAACATTGTTACTTTAAATAATATGTTAGAATTCGAAAAAGAGGAAGAAAAAAGAGAAACTATCCTTTGCCAAATTGAAACTTATAAAACTATGCTAAATATAACTGTATCAAAAAAGTATAATGGATTAGAATCAGACGTAAAAAAATTAACAGTCTTTGAAACAGTAAAAAGTTTTTTTGAAGGTTTTGAGCCAGAAAAAGAAGAAGATATTTATGAATTAGTTGCAGACAGTTACCCTATCATTCGTGACTTTTCATGTGATAATATTTCAATTTCTACAGTTATATGTGATAATGAAACATTACTTTATAATACAGACATTTTCTTATCAAAATATTTACCTAGTGAACTATATCAACGATTTTTAAAATTTAAAAAGGAGAATCCTAATTATTTACATATTCAAAAAGATTGTGGTCTTAACGATTATCACGGAATTACTTTTACCGATTATGTCTTATTAAAAAAATATGTTTTAGCCTTAAGAAATAATACTGTTTATGATTTAGTTACTTTACCACATGAAATTTTCCATACTATTTTTAATGATTACAATGAAGAAACTTTCTTTAATTCCCTTTATTATACTCACGAAATAGAAGGAAGTCTTGCTAACTTTTTAGTTACTGATTTCTATTTAAAAGAAATGCCAGACTTTGGAAGAGAACTTATGATTTATTTTTTATATGATTATCAAGAAAATATTAAATCATTATTATATGGAATCTATTACCTAGCTTCCCTTACTGAAAAATTTCACTTTAGAGAAAATAAATTTCATAAATTAATAGCTTCTTATCAACTACCAAATATCACTTCTGAAGAGCAATTAAAATTATGCCTTAGCTCTAATTATGCTGAAACTATTAATTATTCTCTTGCTTATTTAGCAGGACTTGACTTATATAAAATATATAAAAACGATCCAGAATTAGCAATTTATTTATTACAAAATATTCGTTATGCAAAGGAAGAACAAAATGTAATTCAATTACTTAGAATAAACCATATTACCTTTATGAATGACGGCTATCAAAACTTAAAAGATCATGTAAAACAAGTTAAAAAAGTTTTATAAATTAAAACCTATAGAGTCTATCAAAATTACTCTATAGGTTTTTTATTGAAATCATTTTTTATTCTTCGCCATCATTTTCCAGTTTTACTAAAACTTCTCTTGGCTTAGAACCATTTTGAGGTCCAATAATACCTCTTTCTTCTAGTAAATCAATAATTCTAGCGGCGCGATTGTAACCTAGTCGATATTTTCTCTGTAACAAAGAAGCACTGACTTTACCTGTAGTAATTACAAATTCTACTACTTCATTATATAATGGATCATCATATTCTTCTTTAGCATCTTTTACATCGTTTACACTCATACCATCTGTTTCATTATTACCTAAATTCATGAATCTCTCATCATATTGGGCTTTTTGTTGAGAAATAGTATAATCAACAATTTTTTGCAAGTCTTCATCTGAAACATAAGCACCTTGAACACGAACAGGAGTGATATCTCCCATAGGTGAAAATAGCATATCACCTTTTCCTAATAATTTTTCAGCACCACTTTGATCCAAAATAGTACGAGAATCAATATTTGAAGATACTGCAAAAGCAATACGAGATGGAATATTAGCTTTAATAACACCTGTAATGACATCAGTAGATGGTCTTTGTGTTGCAATAATTAAATGAATTCCTGCAGCACGAGCCATTTGGGTAATACGCATAATAGAATCTTCTACTTCTTTACTAGCTACTAACATTAAGTCAGCAAGTTCATCAACGATTACTACAATATATGGCATATGACTCATCTTGTCTTCTTCTGGTAAAGTTTCATTTTGCTTATCAACCCATTCGTTATAAGTCGTTATATTTTTAACCCCTTTATCACTAAATTTATCATAACGATCTTCCATTTCACGAACGATACGTTTTAAAGCATCACTTGCTTTTCTAGGGTCAGTTACTACTGGAATTAATAAGTGTGGTACTCCATTATACATACTAAGTTCTACTTTTTTAGGATCTACTAATACTAATTTTACTTCGGTTGGCTTTGTACGCATCAAAAGAGAAGCAATAATACAGTTAATACAAACAGACTTACCAGATCCAGTAGCACCAGCTACTAATAAGTGTGGCGTTTTATCAATCTCACAGAAAATACTATTTCCCATAATATTTTTACCTAGAGCTACCATTAATTTACTCTTTTCTTTATTAGCAGGAAAACTTTCTAGAATTTCCCTTAATCCGACTGGAGTAACAGTATCATTAGCAAGCTCAATTCCTACTGTACTTTTACCTGGAATTGGTGCTTGAATACGAACATCTTTTTTTGCTAAAGCTAAACTAATTTCTTTATTTAGACTAGTAATTTTACTCATCTTAGTTCCAGATGAAATCTCAAGTTCATATTGAGTAACACTAGGTCCTACATTTACTTCTACTACTTTTGCAGTAATTCCAAAGTCTTTTAATACTTTTTCTAGTTTCATAATGTTTGCTTCAATCACATCATTATTACTACCTGCAGCTTTTTTCTTAGTTGGTGTTAGTAAAGATAATGATGGGAGTTTATAATTATAATTTGTGTTATCATTAATTTTAACTTCTTGATGTTCAATAGGTAATGGATTACCAATTGGTCCTACACTAGTTACATTCATATTGTTTAAAGCTTGATTTGTAGCAACTTGCTGATTTTCTTTTGATGGTTCTTCTTTTAAATGTGTAATTTCATCAATACTATGAATCTTAATCTTATTTTCATCTTTATTTTCTACTTGGGTTAAAGCATCTTTAATAACAGAAGAATCATTTACAATGACGCCAGTATCTTCTAAAGATCTCTTTTTCTTTTTCTTACGCTTAAATGGTTTCGTAATAATAGCAATTAAGTCTACTCCTGTTATAAAAACAATTCCTAAAACAATTAAAACAATTGCTACAATATAAGTACCTTCTACAGAAAATAATTTATAAAATAAAGTACCAAAAGCTGCTCCTATAATACCAGCACCTTTTAATGTTAGAATACTACCATTCAAGATATTTGAAAAATTAGCTAGTAAATTATCTATTGTATCTTGAAAAACTACTAAAACATCATTAGGGTGAGCTTTTACATAACCAATATGTGATAAAACGATAAAACCTACTGCAAAAATGTAACACCCAATTAGTCTAGTTGTGAAAAAGTCAGGCCATTCTCTTTTATAAATTAAATAAAAACCTAGTAATAAAAATACTAATAGTAATATTTGGTAACCTGTTCCTATTAAAAACATTGCGAAGCTTGCTCCAATTTGACCAATAAATCCCATAGGTTCAGGAACAATACTTAGTACACACACAATAATTAATACTAAACCAATAATTTCATTCCAATGTTCAAATTTCTTTTTCCCTGTATCTTTTTTTCTTTTCTTCTTTGCCATAGTTAAAACTCCTCTTATGATTCTAGATTTATTATACCATAAAAATATAATGAATGTGAAAAAGAAAAAGAAAAAAGAAGAAAATTCTTCTTTAATCCAAATTATTTTTTAATTCTTTTAAACTCTGTAAAAATTGATTTGCATTTTGAATATCTTTATCTACTGTTGCTTTTGTTTCTACTGGAGGTTTTTGAATCCCATAAACTGGAGAAATTAAAGGACTACTTTTAAAAGTAGATGTTGTTACATTTTCTTTTTGCTGATATTCTTCTTTCTTAGGAGTACTCATCTCATTAATTCTTTTAATGGTATCTTCTAGTGTTTCTTTTTTCTCTTGTTTTTTACTTAATTGATAAAGTTCATCAATATTAATTGGAATTTCATCATCATCTATATATTGAATCTTTTCATTTTCACTATATAATTTATCAAAAGACTTCTTTAATTCATTATAACTAATAATAGCATTTTTTTCTTGTTCTTCTTCAAATTTAGCATATTTATCTTCTTCTATTTGTTCTTCTACTTGTGCCTTTTTTAAAGCTTCTGTTATTTCTTCTACACGAATTTGAGCTTGTGTTTTTTCAAGATCCGATTCAATATAAATATCTTCTTCCTCATTTTGACTGAAATCATTTGAAGTTATATCTTCTAAGAGTTCTGTTTCTTCTTCTTTAACCTTTTTAGATTCTACTTGTTTAGGAATCGTAAAATTTTCTTTTTCCACCCTTACTTCAGGAATAGGTTCTAAATCTTGAAAATTATCTTTATTTTTCTTTTGTTTCATTTCAATGATATCTAATTCAGGTACTATCTTTTCTTCTTTTACTTCCTCGTTTTTATCTTCTGGAGTAAGATTATTAACATCTGAAATAATTTTCATATTTAAAGTATCAAATAAGTTCTTAGGCTTTTTTCTACTTTCTTTCTTATCAATTATAACAATCACAATAATTAAAATAATTACTAATGCAATTAACCCATAAACAAATATTAATTCATTACTGATTGCATTAGCAAAAAAATTTTTCATATACTTCACTCCATATCTATATAACGAACAACACTCATAATAAAAGTAGATGCTGTTTCTGTACGCAATACACTATTTCCTAAAGAGATAGAAAGAAAGCCATTTTCCATCATGACTTTTTCTTCTTCAGGGGTAAATCCACCCTCCGGACCGATTACAAATAATATTTTAGCACCACTAACCATATTTGATAATACTTTTTTTAAATTTTGACTACTTTCATTTACTGTACATAAAAACTTAATGTCATAATCTGACAACTTGACTAAATTTGATAAATTAATAGGATTCGTAATTTCTGGAATTTTAATTCTTTTAGACTGCTCTGCTGCTTCTTTTAAAATACTTTTCCAGCGTTCTATTTTTTTATCCTTCTTTTCGTTTATTTTAATAACGGAACGACTAGCACAGTAAGGAATAATTTTATCTACTCCTAACTCTACTGTCTTTTGAAGAATATAATCCATTTTTTGTTCCTTAACTAAAGACTGAACGATAGTTACCTGTGTTTTTAACTCTTGATTATTTTTAATTTCTTCTACTATTTCTGCTTCTACTAGTGGACTTAAAGAAACAATTTTACAAATATAAGTATTTTCTTGATAAACTACTTCAATCTTATCATCTTTTACCATACGCATTACTTTCGTAATATGATAAGTATCTTCTTCTGTTAATGTAAATCTATTATTTTCTATCTTTTTACTAAAATATCTTTGCATAAATACCACCTTTCTTATTGTACAATAGCTATCATAGAAAAGCAAAAGAAAAATGAGCTTTTGCTCACCTTAACACCTTACTAAACTACGTAATCGCTTTATTACCTTTTTCTCAATTCTAGAAATATATGACTGACTAATTCCTAACATATCAGCAACATCTTTTTGAGTCATTTCTTTATGTCCCATTAAACCATATCTTAAAACGATAATTTCACGATCACGCTCATTTAGTTTATTAATTTCTTCCATTACTAAATTTTTTTCAGTTTCATGCTCTAAATTTTTGGTTACAATATCGGGATCTGTTCCTAAAATATCTTCTAGTCTTAATTCATTTCCTTCTGGATCAAAACTTAAAGATTCATCAATACTTACTTCTGTTCTTACTTTTTTATTTTTTCTTAAATACATTAAGATTTCATTATCAATACACCTAGAAGCATAAGTAGCTAATTTGATATTCTTATCTTGTGAAAAAGTTTTAATTCCTTTAATTAAACCAATGGTACCAATACTTACTAAATCTTCTAAATCTACTCTAGTATTTTCATATTTCTTAGCTAAAAAGACTACTAATCTTAAATTGTGTTCTATTAATTTATCACGTGCAAATTGATCTCCATCTGATGCCATCATTAAATAGTATTCTTCTTCTTCTTTCTTTAGCGGTGGTGGTAAAATATCAGCTGCTCCTACATAAAATAAAGCATTTACTTGATTCAAAATACTTCCTAGTAATAATAAAAAACTAATCATACATTTCCTCCTCATTTCATTATATGTTTTATATTTCTAGTATAGAAAAATAACTATAAGAAAAATGTCGTTTTAATTTAGATAATCACGGTGTAATAACATTTCTACTTCTTCCATTTGAAAAGGCTTGTTGCTAAGAGCTATTAATGGTTTTAAAATAGTTTTTGTTTTATCTACCACAATTTTATCTGCTTTAAAAGCTTCTAAGATACCAGTATGGTCTAATGTGTGATAAGGAATATAGATAGGTTTTTCAATTTTATCAAAATCAGGATCATATAAAAGTATAATAGGTTTATAGAAATAAGGGTCATATAATTTATTTCCTGTATCTAAATAGGCACTATATTTTTTTACCTTGTGATTATAATAAACTTCTACTTGATAATGATAAGTATTTTTTATTTTTAACTCTTTTTCCTGTTTGATATAAAAATAAAAAATGATGGGGCTTAAAATAAGTACCAGAATAAAATTAATACTAAAACCGTTATGAAAGAAAATTAAACCTGTATTTTTATAGGAAAACTCGATATTAAGAAAATACAGAAAGCCACCTAATAAAATACTATTAAAATAAAGGTATAATATATTTTTGAAAAAATAATTTTTATTTTGAAACCCAAAAGTTGTTAAAATCATTAGAATAGATATTATAACTTTTAATAAAAATAGAGTTACTTGGTTTAGTGGTAAAAAAAGAAATAAAATACTAGTAGCTCCCAATAAAGCACCTAATATAATTTGTTTTATACCTACATTTCTTTTTAATAAAATTTTCACTACTAGTAGTAAGAGAAAATCAAAGAAAAAATTAATAAAAAAAACTAGATCAAGATATATTTTCATTTTTATCACCTTGTCTAGTTTATTATATATTTTCATTTTTAAATATTATGTTGATTTCTGTCAAAAGAAAAAATGCTTATTCAGCACTTTCTTGTTTAACTTCTTCTTTTCCTTTATAGAAACCACATTTTGGACAAACTCTATGAGGTCTAATTGCTTCTCCACAATTTGGACATTTAGTTGTTCCAACTGCTGTTAAAGCGTTGTGACTTCTTCTCATTCTTTTTCTAGTTTTAGATACTTTTCTGAATGGTACTGCCATATTATCACTCCTCTCCCATCATATCTTTTAGTTCTTTAAAAGGATTATTGGTGTTTTTAATACTGTCTTCATCTACTAATCTCCAGCCATCCCCTTGATATTCATTGAAGTTTTCTACATTAGAAACTCTCAATGGAACTTCTAACATAATATTTTGCCATAAAATGTCGGTAATATCAAGTGTATTTTCCATTTTTTCTGAAAAATCTTCTAATTCTTCTTCTATTTCCATTGAAAATGGATAATCAATAGGATCTAAACTAATGGAATCTTCTAATACCATAATCCCTGATACAGTAGCTTGCAAAGTGAATTCATTAGCACTATTTCTATAAACCTTACCATCTAATTTTAAATTTTTTAATTCTAAAATAGAGGTTTTTTGATAGAATTCAGTTGGAATCGTAAATTCTTCCTTGATTTCTAACTCTGATAAAAATCCACTATTTAGCTTCGTTAAATCTAGATTCATAGAATCACCACCACTTGCTTACTCATTATATAATATTTTTTCTTTTTTTTCAATATCTTTAGTGGATTAAAATTTGGAAAACTAATAGTAAATTCATACGTTTTATGCTAAAATACAGAAAAAGGAATGGTGTGGGATGAATGTAGTTGGAATTATCTGTGAATATAACCCCTTTCATAACGGGCATAAATATCATTTAGAAAAGATTAAAGAAATGTTTCCTGATTCTATCATTATCTTAGTTATGTCTGGTAATTTTACTGAACGAGGTATTCCTAGTATTATCGATAAATGGAATAAAACAGAAATTGCTTTAGAAATGGGAATTGACTTGGTAGTAGAACTTCCTTTTGCTTTTGCTACACAAAGTGCTGATATTTTTGCACACGGTTCTATTTCTATTTTAAAAGAATTAAAAGCTAACCGTTTAGTTTTTGGTAGTGAAAATAATAATGTAGAAAAATTAACTATGGCAGCTAATTATGTTTTAAATGATGATAGTTACCAAAAAAAAGTAAAAATGTATTTAGATAAAGGTTATAACTACCCTACTAGTCTCAATATGGCCTTTCCTAAAGAATACGAAAGTATTAAAACTCCTAATGATTTACTAGCTTTTAGTTATATTAAAGAAATTATGAAACAAAAAGCAAATATTACGCCAATTTCTATTCAAAGGACAAATGCTTTCCATAGTATGGAATTAAGTAAGATTGCTAGTAGCACTAGTATTAGAAAGGCATTAGAAGAAAAGAAAGATATTACTTACTCCGTTCCGAAAGAAGTAGCAAATAAACTAAACGGAAAGTTATGTTTCCAAAATGATTATTTTCCGTTTTTAAAATATAAAATTTTATCTAGCCCTGATTTAACAATCTATCAAACAGTAGATGAAGGAATTGATAAACGAATTCAAAAAGAAATTGTTAGTGTTACTAATTGGGAAGAACTAATACAAAGTATCAAAACAAAGCGTTATACTTACAATAGAATTAATCGTATGCTAATTCATATTTTATGTAATTTTACGAAAGAACAAGCAAATAAATGGCATGATATTTCTTATATTAGAGTTTTAGGTTTTAGTAGAAAGGGACAAAAATACTTAAATGGTATAAAAAAAGAAATGTCTTTGCCACTAGTTACTACTTTTTCTAGATGCCAAGATGAAATGTTAAAATATGAACAAACAGTAACTAGTATTTACGCATCAGTTTTTACTCAGGAAAAACAAAATGAAATTATAAAGAGTGAATATCAAAATCAACCAAAAATGAGAGAACATTAAAATTGTCCTCTCATTTTTATCTTGTTCCTATTTTTTTAACAGTTGGTACTGGAAAAACTACAGTGATTTCTTCGCCAAATAAATCTTTAGCTATATTTGTTAATTGTTCTCTTGATGCATTTTCAATTTCATCAAAATGATTAATGCTGCCATTAGCCACTGTAATATAGGCGTTTGATTTTGCTTCATCATGTTCAATAACAGATCCAGCTAAAAAGTTTTCACCATAAAAAATACCATAAAAATTTGAATTTTCTTTTTTATCAGCTACAACCTCGCTACAAAAAGCACCATTTTCACCCCAAGAACTCATTCTTCTAATATAAGAAGCTAATACAGGAGTTTCAGGACTAATTTTTGTAATATTAATTTTGTTCATTTGTATCCCTCCTTTTTTTACAGCGTGCTTTAGATATTATCACAAATTATAATAAAATGCAAGAATTTTTTCCACTTTTTAGAATAGAAAAAGAGGTAGAAACTACTTACTACCTCTTTTCACAAAATATTATAACGATTAAATTTCTTCAATTTTCATAAAGTTAGTGTGTGCATTTTGTGGGAATCCACCAACTACTGTTACGATATCTCCTTTTTGAAGACTCATAACCTCTTTAGCAGCGTTAATTCCATCACGAACGATATCATCAGTATCTTCGTATACAGGAACAACTTTTGGATATACTCCCCATTTTAATGCTAATCTACGAGCAACTTTTTCACTAGTTACGGCTGCAATAATGAATGCATTAGGACGTAAAGATGAAATATCTAATGCTGTTTTACCAGTTAATGTAGATACTACAACAGCTTTTGTTGGTAAGCTTTGTGTAGAACGAGCTGCACATTCAGCTATTGTATTATGGATTTCTGTTCCTTTTAATTTATACTCACTTAAATTGTATTTTGTGATTTTTTCAACATTATGACAAATACTAGCCATCATTTGAATAGTTTCTACTGGATATTCACCCATTGTAGTTTCATCACTTGTCATGATAGCATCACAGCCAGCTAAAATTGCATTAGAAACATCAGTTACTTCTGCATTTGTTGGACGAATGTTATGTTTCATACTAGTCATCATTTGAGTAGCCATAATAACACCAGTACCATTAGCATGACAAGTATCTATCATCATTTGTTGATATAATGGTAAATTTTCAAGACCAGTTTCGATTCCTAAATCTCCACGAGCGATCATAATATAATCTGATGCTTCAACGATTTCTTGTAAATGATCCATTGCATATTGAGTTTCAACTTTAGAAATGATAATCATATCAGGTTTACCAAATTCACGGCATAAGTTTCTTACTTCATTAACATCATCTGCACTATTTACGAAAGAAATAGCTAAATAATCTCCGTCCATATCACATGCATATTTGATATCTTCACGGTCAGCTTCAGATACATAAGGTACATCTAATTTAATACCTGGAATACATACTCCACGGCGTGATTTAATAGTACCACCATTAATAATACGGCAAGTTACGCCATCATTTTCAATGCTTTCTACTGTTAATTTATAGAATCCATCATCTAAAAGCACTGTTGAACCTACGCTAAGATCTTTTAATACTCCTTTATAGTTGAATGAAATTCTTTCTTTTGTACCAAGAACATCTTCTTCTACAATTCTAATAGTATTTCCAGCTACTAATTCAATATAATCTCCTTCAAAAGTACAAGTTCTAAGATCTGGTCCTTTTGTATCATATAAAGTAGCAATATTAGCACCTAATTCTTCATTAGCTCTTTTAATTAATGATTCATCTAATTTTCTTTCTTCTATTGTTGCATGAGAAAAGTTAATTCTTGCAACATTCATACCAGCTTCTACTAAACCTTTGAAATTTTCCCAAGTTTGAGTAGATGGCCCGATACTACAAATAATTTTTGTCTTCTTCATATTTTCACTCCTCTAATTTTTTGCAACTACAATATTATCACATTTCACTGTTGTTTTCAATTACTTTTACACTATTTTTGACACTTTGGGCAATAATAAGTTCCTCTTCCATTTACTTTAATTTTTAAAATCGTCGTACCACAATTAGGGCAAGCCTTTCCTGCTTTAGTATGAACATATAAGTGATTTTGAAAAAGTCCAGTTACTCCCTCTTCTGATGTATAATTTCTAATCGTGGTTCCACCTTCAGAAATTGCTTTATCTAGAGTGGTGACTGTGTTTTTAATTATTGACTCTAACTTATCACTTTCAACTTGATTAGCTGGTGTTAAAGGATTAATATGTGATAAAAATAATATTTCATCATCATAAATATTTCCTATTCCTGTAATTATAGATTGATCTAAAAGAGCAGTTTTAATAGGAATCTTCTTATTTTTTAAATGTTCTTTTAGATAATCAACTGTTAAATTTTTATCCCATGGTTCTAGTCCTAATTCAGTAAAAGGCGGCATATCATTTATTTTTTCTTTAGGAATTAGCTTCATTCTTCCAAACTTTCTAACATCTTGAAAATGTAATTCCTCACTATTATCAATAGTAAATACTACATGATGATGCTTTTCTAATGGACTATTAATCTCACGATAGAAAAACTTTCCTTCCATTCTAAGATGAACTAGTAAATAATCAGTATCAAGTTCAATTACTATCCATTTACCACGAGTTGAAAAAGAATTTATCGTTTGATTTTTAATTTTATTAATAAATTCTTTACTTGTAGGATAATCAATAATAGGTTCATAATACACCTTACAGTCTGTTATTTTTCTTCCTAGCAACCTTTTTTCTAATTTTTTAGTAACCGTAATGACTTCTGGTTTTTCTGGCATAGTTTCACTTCTTTCCTTATATATAAAAAGGTAAATTAATTATCTTTTACACTCTTAATATTCTGTAATTCAAATCTATATTTTTGCTTTATATCTGGATATTTTTCATGATCAACTTCTGATATAAACATGTTATATGGTCTTATATATAATAAATTATCTTCATATAATGCTCTATATACTACATATTTTTCATTTGTTTCACTATGAATAGCGATATCTTCTACTAGATATAAATCGCCTTTAAAATGTTTATATATACTATTTACTTTTACTTCGTTCATAAATATCTCCTATTTTGCTTCGTACCAGTCAGAACCCATTTCAATATCTACCTTAAGTGGTACATTTAACTGATAAGTAGTTTCCATAATGCGTTTTACGATTTCTTTTACGGTATCAAGTTCATCATTTAATACATTGAAAACAAGTTCGTCATGTACTTGAATAAGCATTTTACTTTTTAATTTTCTTTCCTTAAATTCTTGATATATCTCTATCATTGCTTTTTTTAAAATATCAGCACTACTTCCTTGTACTGGGGTATTTAAAGCAATTCTTTCTCCCTGTTGTCTAATCATATAGTTTTTGTTTTTTAATTCATCAATTACTCTTTTACGATTCATAATGGTCTTTACATAACCTTTTTGTTTTGCATCTTCTATTACTTCATTCATGTACTGTTTAATTTTAGGGTAAGTATTTAAATAAGAATCAATGAAGTTTTTAGCAGAGGCAATATCAATTCCTAAATCTTCTGATAAGCCAAAACTACTAATTCCATATAAAATTCCAAAGTTAACTGCTTTTGCAGTTCTACGCATATCTTTATCAACTTTATCAATTGGTACACCAAATATATCAGATGCCGTTTTGGCATGAATATCAGCGCCATGTATAAAAGCATCTATCAAATTTTCCACATTGGCAAGGGAGGCAAAAATACGAAGCTCAATTTGTGAATAATCACTTGATAAAATACAGGAATTTTCTTCTGGAACAAAAGCTTTACGAATTAATTTTCCCTCTTCTGTACGGATAGGAATATTTTGAAGATTAGGGCTAATTGATGATAATCTACCTGTTCTAGTTAATGTCTGCGTAAATATGGTATGGATTTTACCATCTTCCATAATTTCACTTATTAAACCTGTAATATAATTACTTTGTAACTTTGTAAGCATACGATATTCTAATATTTTATCAACAATTGGATAAGTCCCAACTAATTTATCTAATATTTCCTTACTAGTAGAATAAGAGTTATCTTTTATCTTTTTAGGGTATGGAATTTGCATGGTTTCAAAAAGAATCGTTCCTAACTGTTTAGGAGAAGAAATATTAAAAGTAGTACCAGCTAATTCATAAATTTCTTGTTCTAGTTTTTCTATTTTTATGCTTAATTCTTTTCCTGTTTCCTCTAAATAACTTCTATTTACTTTAATACCCGTAAACTCCATATCTGTTAATACTTCTACTAAAGGCATTTCAATATTATGAAATAACATTAAAGAGCCATCACTATTTAATTCATTTAGAAACATATCCTTGGTCTTATAAATAAATTCTGCTTTTCTACTAGTAACATTAGCTAATTCTTCTAAAGATGGAATATGCATTTTTGTACCATGTCCAAAGGTATCATCATAAAAAGGAATATCATAATCTTTACTATGAGCTAAATAACTAATATCATCTTTTATATTATAATTTAATAAGTAAGAAGCTATCATTAAATCATAATCACATTTAGGTAAAGAAATATTATATTTTCTAAAAACATATAGTACCTTTTTTAAATCATATGTAAAAGCCTTATAATTATTTTCAAATACATTAGGATACTTTTTCAAAACTTCAAATGGTATAAAACTACATTTATTTTCAGTATAGATAGATATTCCTAATACCTGATCTTTATGATAATTAGTACCAAATATCTCTAAATATAAGGCATAATCACTTTCTATTTTAAAATCAGTTAATTCTTCTAAAATTTCTACTTTTAATTCTTCATGATGACATTCTACTTTACGATTCTGTTCTAGCATATCTTTATCAATATCTAGTTTTTTAATTAGGGAATAAAATTCCAAATCTTCTAGCATATTCATATATTCTAAAGCATTAATACCATGATAGTGAATATTTTCTAAATCAGTATTGATAGGAACATCTTGATAAATTGTAGCAATATCTTGACTCATATAAGCATTTTCTTTATCTAATAGTAGTTTTTCTTTCGTTTTACCACTAATTTCATCAATGTGATTATAAAGATTATCTAGTGTTTGGTATTTACTAAGAAGAGAAATGGCTGTTTTTTCACCAATTCCTTTTACACCTGGAATATTATCACTAGCATCTCCCATAAGAGCTTTTAAATCAATCATACCAATTGGCTCTACTTGATAGGTTTCTTTAAATAATTTCCTATCCATTCTAATAAATCCAGTCTGTTTTAATAACTTTACATCTACTTCATCAGTAATTAATTGAAGTAAATCTTTATCACTACTAATGATTGTTGCTGTAAAAAGAGGATTCTCATTTACCTTTTTAGCAAATGTTCCAATGATATCATCAGCTTCATAATTATCAATTTCAAAATAATGAATTCCCATTGCTTCACAAATCTGTTTGGCTACTGGAAACTGCATTTTTAATTCTTCTGGAGTTTCACTTCTACCACCTTTGTATGACTCATATTTATCATGTCTAAAAGTTTTCCCTTTATCAAATGCGATCATGATATATTCAGGTTTTTCTTCTGAAATAATTTTATTGATCATATTAATAAAACCATAGATTGCATTGGTAGGAAACCCTTTTGAATTTTTCATTGTATTTCCTGTATAGGCTGTTGCGTAATAACTTCTAAATAATAAATTATTACCGTCTACTAAAATTACTTTCTTCATGTTACACCACCTATGGTTTATTATAACACAACTTATCTTATTTTTACTGCAATTGTTCGATTTTGTTTTTCATAGTCTTCCCAAGATTCTAAACGGTCTACTCTTAAAGTTAAAAGATAGGTAAATAAAGCTATTCCTATATAAATAAAGGCTACTAATTTTAAATTCTTTTTCATAATTTCATCACTCCTCTTTTGATAGTTTCATAGTATATTAAAACAAATGTTCGTGTCAATATAAAAATAGCGTTTTATGAACATTTGTTTGACATTTTACACTTTCTATGTTAACATGAACATAGATAAAGGAGATATGTATGGAAAAATTAACAGATAGACAAAAAGATATTCTTGATGTCATTAAGCAAGCTATTGCCAAAAACGGTTATCCTCCTACCGTTAGAGAAATTGGAGCTAAAATTGGTCTTTCTTCTTCTGCTACTACCCAATTTCATATAAAAAAATTAGAGGAAAAAGGTTATATTAAGAAAAATGCTACCAAAAATAGAACGATTGAATTACTAGTTCCTAATGAATATATAGAAAGCGATGAAAAGATAGTTTCAGTACCTTTATTAGGTAAGGTTACGGCTGGGAATCCTATTGAAGCTATTGAAATGCCAGATGAATTTTTTAGTATTCCTGTTAGCTTAATTCCTAGCAAAAAAGAAGTATTTACGCTTAAAGTTAGTGGCGAATCTATGATTAATGTTGGAATCTATGATGGTGATATTATTATTGTTCAAAGACAAAATACAGCTAATAATGGTGATACAGTAGTTGCTATGACGGAAGAAAATACAGTTACAGTAAAAACTTTTTATAAAGAAAAGGATTATATTCGTTTACAACCTGAAAATGATTATATGTTACCAATCATCTTACCAAACTGTACTATTTTAGGGAAAGTAATCGGATTATATAGAAAATTTTAAAGAAAAAACGAGTTACATTTTAATCATGCTAACTCGTTTTTATAATTTTATAATATTTCTAATAATATAACTAGTAATTAATAGTCCTGCACTACTTGGTACAAAACTAGTTGATCCTGGAGTTCTATCGTGTGTTTTAATTGGTTTTTCATTACTCCATAGAACTATTATCTTATCTTTTATTTTTTCATCATTTACCCATTTTCTTAAGATTTTGGCAAGTGGATCATAGCTTGTTTTTCTTATATCACTAATTTGCAGTTTGCTTGGGTCTAGCTTATTTCCTGTTCCCATAGAAGACAAAATAAAAATATGATGTTTTAAGCAAGTAGAAATAAGACCTTTTTTCGTCATAATAGTGTCACAAGCATCTACTACATAATCAGGATTATATTTCGTAATAATGGAATCAATATTTGTATTATCTAAAAAGGTATCTAATGCAGTTACTTTAGTATTAGGATTAATATCTAAAATTCTTGATTTTAAAACATCGACTTTTTTCTTACCAATTGTAGAATCAAGTGCTATAATTTGTCTATTTTTATTGGTTACATCTACTATATCATGGTCAACAATAATGATATTTTCGATACCACTACGAACGAGTGATTCCACAACATAACCACCTACTCCACCTACACCTACTACCATAACAGAAGTATTTTTAATTCTTAGTAAGTTTTCTTTTCCAATAATTTTTTCTAATCTTTCAAACATAAAACACCTCATAAAAAATAAAAAGTCCAAAAGGTCGATTGTGCCAAACGATAAAACCTGCATTATTCTACAGGTGGGTGCCCTTACGCAAACTTTCTAGGATTCCTTTTGCTAACTGCAAAGGCTTTCAACACAAGCTGCTGATCAAAGCTCCCGTATCGTTTACTTTAGTCGGTTTTATATGCGACACTTTCGATTCTTTCAGACAATTATAGTATACCATAGATTTCTATTTTTACTAGTAGAGTTTACTATATTTTACATGATAAAATTTTAACGGTATGTTTTTATTCTTCAATAAAATCTTTTAATTTTTTTGTATTCCTAGGGTGTCTCATCTTAATTAATGCTTTTTTCTCTTGTTTAGCAATAAGTGATTTAGAACAGCCAAATATTTCTGCTATTTCATCTTGTGTTTTTTTATGAGTATCATCAAGTCCATATCGTAGTAAAATAATTTGACGTTCTCTAGAAGTTAGGCATTGTAATGCCTCACGAACAATATCTATTTTCATTTCAGATATAGCATCTTCAATTAATTGGTTTGCATCAGTTCCAATCAGGTCTTCGATTGTCATTTCATCACCATCTTTATTTTGACCTATTGGTTGATCAAAACTTAATACATGGCTATGTTTATTATATTTTTTTAGTTCAATTCTTATTTGATTTTCAATGGCTACAGAAATATAGGAACTAAATTTTTCTATTTCTCTTTCTTTATAATCGAATTTATTAATTGCCCTTAATAGACCCTCATCTCCTGCTGATTTTAATTCATCAAATGTTAATCCCTTTCCTAAATACTTTTTAACAAAAAATACAACTAGTCCACCATTACAAACCATTAAAACTTCTAATGCCTCTTTATCTGAAAACTCTCGCCATGCTCTCAAACATTTTTTAGTTTCTTCTAATGATAATTTTCTAATCATTTATTTCACCACCTTTATCTTTTGATTTTGTTAAACGTTTTTGATAACCTAATTCTTTAGCTTTTGCACCAATTGCCTTTTCTGTTCTTCCAAGAGCATCTGCTATTTCTGAATAAGTCATACCCTTATAGTTCTCTCTTAAATATTTTAATTCTTTGCCTTTCCAATATTTGGGAAGCATATAACTATAACCCATATTTCTAAGTAGATTAGTAACAGCCCATTCACTTCTATTTATAATTTCAGCTATTTCAAAATAATTTTTACCTGCTTTAAATAAATTTTCAGCTTCTGTTATTTCTTCTTCTGTCCACTTACGATACCAAAGTGGATTTTCTTTATTATCTCTAATTCTTTTTTCTTTTAACCATTCAGGTTCAAATCCAAGCATATTTTTTTCAATTAGTCTTGAATCCCATTCATTTTGGTTATTTTCTAAAAATTCCATTAGATCATTCCATGTAACAACATAATATGACTTATTATTGGTTAGTTTTTTGCTTTTTAAATTTAAACCTAAATTGACCCATGTAGTTGTAATTCTATCACGAGTGACATGAAGCAAATCACACATATCAGGTACAGTAATTACATCATAGTTATTTCTGACCATAGGCCCAAGTCCCATTCTTACTGCCTTTACTTTCAAAGAAAAAACTGTTCTTTTCATACTTTTTGCGATAGTTTCAATGGGTTTTGTTCCCCATAAATCAGACAATAATGTTTCTTCCTCTTTTGTCCATTTTCTTCTATCTTGAATTAAAATTATACCTAATTTTCTTGCTTTTAAATAAACAGCATTTTCTGTTTTATCCATTATTTTAGCTATTTCAGAATAATGATATTTGTCAGATAATAATTTTAGCATTTCAATTTCTTCATAAGTCCAATTATTAGATGTAGGAATATCTAGTCCTTGTTGTTCAGCTACTTTACAAACTGCATACCATGAGCAATTAAATCTATTCTTCATACTATAAGGAGATTCCTTTCCCCAATTATCTACTATGTATTGTATTTCTTCTTCAGTAAATTCTTTCTTTTTTCTTTTCATAGTTAATCACCTTTTCTTTTTATTAAGATTTAAAGATAATTGAGGATTTGATTCTTCTAGGATTAGTCTTTCTTGTTCACCTTTTGTTTCCTGTAATTCTAAAAAGAATTTTCTCGCAAGTATCAATTGCTGTTTTGTTAAATCAAACTGTCCTATTTCAAAATTTTGTTCACTATCTAATTTTCTCTTTTTCTTTAACCATTCAGGTTCAACGCCTAAAATATTCTTTTCTAAATTCCTACTATCCCATATGTTTTGATTTGCTTCTAAAAAATCATATAAATCTTTGATTTCTACATATCTATAACTTCTTGATTTTGATATTTTTTGAATTTTATATTTCAATCCTAAACTAATCCATCCAACACTTATTGTATTTATATTTATACTAAATAAATCACTGATTTCTTTAATAGTTAAACCATTGTAATTATTTTCCATTGCAGCCCCTAGCCCTAAAAGAAATGCTTTATTTTTAATTGAAGATACAGTTCTATTTAGTTTCTTCGCAATAGTTTCAAATGATTCTGTGCCCCATAAATCAGATAACATGGTTTCCTCTTCTTCTGTCCAAAATCTTTTATCATTTGTTTGTATTTTTAACCCTCTTCTATTTATTTTTATGATAACTGCATCCTCACTTCTTCCAAGTATATCTGCAATTTCTTTCGGCGTTTTCCTATCGATTATAGTCATTTTTTCAAGAAGTTGATATTCTTCTTTTGTCCAATTTTTTCTATCACTTATAATATTAATTTCTAATTTCTTTGCCATTGCCCTAATAGAACTACTAGTACGGTTTAATTCTTTAACTAATTCACTAAGTCTTTTGGTTTTAGCTAATTCTCTTAATCTGATAACTTCATTCTCAGACCATTCTTTTCTACTTTCTATTTTTATATTCAAATTTAATTTTCTAGCTTTTTTTAACACAGTTTCAGCTTTTTTATTCATCAAATTGCTAATTTCTAATAATAACTTTCCCTCATCAACTAATTTTTTTAATTCCTTATTATTTTCTTCTGTCCACACACTTTCTATGAATTTTTTATCTGGAATAAGCTTAATATTTTGCCTTGTTGCTTGCAAACGAATAGCAGAAGTAGATTTATTCATTTTAATTGCTAATTCCGACAAATCTAAAGATTTTGCCAACTTTTTTAAAGTTTCATTATCCTCATCTGTCCAATGAATCTTATCATCTTTTAAATAAATTCTGTTTTTGTATGCTACAGTTGTAATTGCAGAATTTGTTGTATTAAAATACTTTGCTAATTCTGTAATAGACTTCTTTGATGCTAAATTCTTTAACTTTTCTATTTCTTCCGGCGTCCATTTTTTATATGGATTATTACCTAGCTTTGGAAGATTCATTTTATCAGCTTGTAGTTGAATCATCATTCTACTTACTCCTAAATTTCTAGCTATATCTGTAACTGGTATAATACCCCAATTATTTTTTATATATTCTAATTCATCATTTGAATAAATCTTTTTAATTGTGATATAACTTAGACCCAATCTGTTTGCTTTAGATATAATAGCTCCTTCAGTTCTGTTTAAAATTTTTGCTAGTTCCCTAATATAGACTTGGCTAGCTAATTCAGTTAAAATATTTATTTCTTCTTCACTCCAAAAACTATTATTATATTCAATACCAATTTCATCTAATTTATCTATAATTTGATAATAATTAACATCTAATTCTTTTCCAATTTGGGATAGTGACATAGTATTAATATTTTCCTTTAAAAATTTTACTTTCCATTTTTGCCATACTGGTCTTTTAAAAATTAATTCTATTTCCAACTCTCTTGCTTTTTTATTTACTTCACTAACAGAACGATTTAATTTTCTTGCTATAGTTTTATTTAAATATTTTGGTGCCATTATCTTTAATAAGTTTATTTCTTCATCAGTCCATCTTTTTACTTTTTTCTTTTCAATTTGAAATCCTAAAACCTTTGCTCTATTTTGAACAGTAGTAATAGTACAGTTTAAATATTTAGCCATTTCACTAAATGACTTTTTCTTAAAATGAATTCTTATATATTCATCTTCTTCACTAGTCCAAACTCTTTTATTCATAATTTTACCTCCTGAAATTGTATCTAACAAATCTAAATTGTTATTATTATATTACTTTTTAATAGGTTTTGTAAATATTACGAATAAACTTACAGAAGAAAACACACTAATTTATGATTTATTTCAAAAAAATAATCATACTCAGTCATTTTACCTACCTTACTTTTTCTTAAGACCATATAGTAATATAGGGTGATTGGTATGAGCTACTATCTATCTTTTTTCTTTTTATTATTATCTTTATCTATGGACACTTTTTTAGCAGCTGTTTCTTTTGGTATTTCAAATATAAAAGTCCCTATATATTCTATTATTATTCTTTCCTTTATCAACACCTTATTTCTAATTATTGCTTGTTTTTTAGGAGAATATATTAAAATATGGATTCCTATTTATATGATTCGTATTTTATCTTCTTTTCCTTTTTTTATTTTAGGGTATCTAAAAATTAAAACTTCTAAAAACTTATTTCAAGATAATAATTTAATTTCTATTTATCAAAGACCTCAAACAGCTGATAAAGATTATAATAAAAAATTATCATTTTCTGAAATGCTTTTTTTAGCGATTTCTTTATCTATCGATAATTTAACAGTTGGAATTGGAATTACTATAGAAGAAAATGCTTACTTTTATTTATTCTTACTTAATTTCTTATTAACATTAGGGGCTTTTTTACTAGGTACTATATTATTTTCTAAATTTTCATATAACTCCAATAAATTATCATTCATAAGTGGAATTATTCTAATTTTTGTTGGAATCTATCGAATGTTTTGATAACTTTTTTCTAATATTAAGCATAAATTACACTAGGTGATTATCATGGATTATACCTATTTAGATACTACTATCTATTATGAAAAACACGGTTCTGGTAAAAAAAATATCGTTATCTTACCTGGGTGGGGAGATACTAGTAAAACTTTTTCTTATATGATTTCATTTCTTAAAAATTATTTTACTGTTTATATTGTTGACTACCCTGGTTTTGGAAACAGTGTATTTCCAAATAGAGATTTAACGATATATGATTATAGTTTACTTATTTATAATTTTATACAGGATTTAGAAATAGAAAATCCTATTCTAATAGGACACTCTTTTGGTGGTAGAATTATTACGACACTACTTGGATACTATCATTATTCTTTTTCTAATATTATTTTAATGAATAGTGCCGGTATCAAACCTAAAAGAACACTTTATTCAAGAATGCATAACTTTTTCTATAAAGCCTTAAAAAAATTAAAAATAGTATTTCCAAAAAAATATCGTAAAAAATATTTAAAATACTTATTTCAAAGATTTGCGTCTAGTGATTATCAAGCATTACCACCTAATATGATGCAAACTTTTAAAAATGTAGTTAATGAAGATTTAAAACCTTACTTAAAGGAAATAAAAGCAAAAACTTTGTTGATATGGGGAAATAAAGATAGTGCTACACCACTTAAAGATGGTAACACTATGAATAAATTAATTTCTGATTCTGAAATTGTGGTATTAGATGGTTGTAGTCATTTTGCCTATCTAGAAAAGCCATTTTTAGTAAATCAGATTATTTATGAACAATTAAAAGATGAGATTATGTAATTACACATAGTCCCATCTTTTTTTAAAATTTAATTTGATTCTTGATATAATCAGCTAATTCTTCTACTTTTAAAGTAATCTGTTTCATCGTATCACGATCTCTTACAGTTACAGTGTTATTATTTAATGTTTCTTCATCAATTGTAACACAGAATGGTGTTCCGATTACATCTTGTCTACGATAGCGTTTTCCAATATTACCAGATTCATCATAAGTAGCACTAAATTCTTTACATAAAGTTTTATAAATTTCCATAGCTTTTTCACTATGATATTTTTTCATAAGTGGTAAAACAGCTACTTTGTAAGGAGCTAAATATGGATGAAAATGCATTACTTCACGAGTTTGACCATCTTCTAGTGTTTCTTCTTCATAACTATCACATAAAGTAGTTAATACTAATCTTTCTACACCAACACTTGGTTCAATTACATAAGGAATATATTTTTCATTGGTTTCTGGATCTAAATATTCTTGAGATACTCCAGATACTTTTTGATGTTGTGTTAAATCATAATCAGTACGAGAAGCAATTCCCCATAATTCTCCCCAACCAAATGGAAATTTATATTCAATATCAGTAGTTGCATTACTATAGAAACATAATTCTTCTTTAGAATGATCTCTTAATCTTAAGTTTTCTTCTTTAATATCAAGTGATAATAAGAAATTTTTACAAGTATCTTTATAATACTTATGCCATTCTAATTCCGTACCTGGCTTACAGAAAAATTCAAGTTCCATTTGTTCAAATTCTCTTACTCTAAAAATAAAATTACCTGGCGTGATTTCATTTCTAAAACTTTTACCAACTTGACCAATTCCAAATGGTACTTTAAGACGCATACTTCTTTGAACATTTAAAAAGTCAACAAATATTCCTTGAGCTGTTTCTGGTCTTAAATAGATAGTATTTTTAGAATCTTCTGTTACGCCTTGAAATGTTTTAAACATTAAGTTGAATTCACGTATATCTGTATAATCTAATTTACCACAATTTGGACATACGATATTATGCTCTTTGATATAATTCATAAGTTGTTCATGACTCATACCACCAGCATCTTCTACTCCACTATTTTCTACTAATTTATCAGCTCTATGACGAGTTTTACAATGTTTACAGTCTATTAGTGGGTCAGAAAAAGTTTGAATATGACCACTTGCTTCCCAAGTTTTAGGATTCATTAAGATAGCACTATCAAGTCCAACATTATTAGTATCTTCTTGAATAAATTTCTTTAACCAAGCATTTTTAATATTAGCTTTTAATAAAGCTCCTAATGGTCCAAAATCCCAAGTATTCGCAAGTCCACCATAAATCTCACTTCCTTGAAATATAAAACCATATTGTTTACATAAGTTTACTAATTTTTCCATTGTTAATTCATTTTTCATTTTTATCTTTCCTTTCTCATTACAAAATTTTCTAAATATTTATTCCATTCGTCATAATTATGAATAATAGTTAACCATTTACTAATATCTTCATTTAAAAAATATTCATTTTGCATCAATCCTAATTCTTCTAATAAGAATTTATAATAATTATTTTCATCATAAATTATGATTGGAACATTTTTATCATTACTTCTATTTTCTTCCACAAAAGCTAATACTTCTGACAAAGTACCAATTCCTCCTGCTAAAGCTACTATTAAATCAGAATTTTCAAATATCGATTTTTTTAAGTCAAATGTTGTTTCTCTAATATAATGTTTAGCTAAAGGCAATTCGATAATATCATTTGCATACTTTTCGGTAGTAAATGAATAAATATTTCTACCTTTACTAGCAAATTCTTGATAACATACACCCATCATAGAAGTAGAACACCCACCAAATACTAAATCAAAATTAGTATCTGCTAAACTACCAGCAACGCTTCTTGCGATACTTAAATAATAATTATCTATTTCTTTACTACTAGATGATAATATAGCTACATTCATATAGTCAGCCCCTCTTTTTTAAAGATTCTAATTTTTTAACAAATCCTGGCATCTTATCGATATCATCTACCACAATAAAATTATCGTGAATATAATTGCTAGCAAGTAATTGATTATCATGATATTTGATATCTTCGATTGGCCCATATTTTAAAACAAATTTATCGATAATATCTAGTATATTTTTAATATCCATATTATCTTCACTATTATTACCTTGAGAAATATAATAATTTAGAATTTGTGTTAAACTATCATCTAATGAACCAAAATCATCATATTCACACCCATTGGTTGCACCATAACTATTATTAATTACCGATAAACATAAATTTTTAGCTTTTCCTGTTTCTATTAAATTTGATGCATAAAGCTTATTATCATTAATTCTCTGTAATTTTAGTTGGTTTATTTTATTGTTGAAAATCTTCATTGCCTCTTCTACAAAACAAATATGATATTTTTTAGTATAAAAAGATATATATCCATTATAGTACTTTTTATTTAATGATAAGAAATAACTATTACCACTTCTTTCGGAAATTAACATAGAATCCTTTAAAACAATATCTATAATTTTATCAAAAAACTCAACTTTATCAAATTTCAATAACTCTAATAGTTTATTTTTTTCATCATGAGATATTTTTTTTGATATTGTTAGACCATTAGCTTTGTCCAGCATTTTAGTAACCAAATAAATTGAAGATAAAGAACTATCAATTTTTGTTTTCTTTTCACCAATAATAATTAAATTATCATGTTTTATATTTAGTATATCTCCAAAAGTAATCAATTTTGCACTTTTTTTCATAAACACCCTCAATTAATTAAATATTTATACAACTAAGCAATTTCACCATTGATATAGAATTATACATATTCAGTATTAGTCACATAATTAAAATCATTCTTTAATAAATAATTTCAATTATTTTTGCTCATTGTTTCATTTAAAATAATATACTTCTAAATTAATTAGAACATAACTTTTTTTGTTCTAATTATTATCTTAAAAACATGAAACTGCTTATTTATATTTTTTCTTCCTATTAATAAATTTTTCTATATAACTTGCTTATTTATCAGACTGTTTCAAAGAACATATCTTTTGAACAATTTCTCTTGCTTTTTTGTTATCATTTCTTCTACATTTACTCTTTTCATCATATCACCCAAAAAATTAAAAAGAGTTCTTCTATTCTATAGGGACGAAAATAATATCCGCGGTTCCACCCTACTTATTCTAGAAGAATCTCTTTTCTTTATATTGCTCCGGCTTTTCCAAGGCCATCATCACATTGATACATTTATTTTAATACTTTTTTGATACAAAAGTCAATTCCTAAAAATTAAATGAAACAAAATAAGAAATGATAAAGACTAATATTCCACCAATATATACGATACCAAATAATAATAAATATAAAATAACGTATAAATAATAAGCAATATTCGATAGTATATTATTGGTAATTATTTTTTTATATAGTTTTGTTTTTAAAATTAATACAGTAAATAGTAAAGTAATCATACTAATAATTAGTGAAGAAAGTAAACCTTTTGGTACAAAACTAATTTCTATATTATTGATTCCTTCCTGTAATCTAATTCCAATAAAATTATCATAAACTTTTAAAGCTTCTATTTTCTTACCATTATTTGTGAAATGATAACCATCATTATAACTAATTGGTAACATTAAAATCTGTTCTTTATCGATAGTTACACTTAATTTAATTTTATTACGATTATATTTTAAATTCGTATTTATATAATTATTCTTCGTAAAATCTTCGTACAAATTATTATTCATCATTCCAATCGTGATATTATTTAAATCTGTATTATTTATTAACTCTATTTTTACATTAACAGTTTCATCTTTATAAATTCCTAAGTCAATTACGCCGTTATCATTTTGTTTTAATGCTTTATTTTGATATAATTTATTATTTATATAGATATTAAATTTTTCAAAAATAGCTTGGTTATCATTATTAGCTAGTGATCTTAATATTTCTAAATATAGTGTTTTTTCACCTTCTACAGTAATATCCGTATCAAAATAGGCATAATCATCTTTATCTATAATTTCATAGTATTTATTATTTTTATAAGAAGATACTTTTATATTTTTTAAATTGAAATCATTTATAATTTCAAATAAATCTTCTTCTTTAGCAGTAATATTTTTATAAATAGAGTTTGATATTTCAAATGAATTTTTCTTATCAAAAATTGTATCATTATTATTTATTAAATAACCATATGATGGTGTTTCTTTTAAAGAATAAAAGTTAACATCTTTATATTTTTTTTCTAATTCATAATATTTATTATTTATATTTTCTCTAGTCATTATATATTTATTTGCTAAGATATTATCTAAAAATAAATTACCACCACGAGATGAAGTCTTTACCCAAAATGATGAATACCCCATTTTCTTAAGTGCAGATAATGTATTACCATCACTTAAGGAACTAAAATGATCAAGTGATGAGTATTTCATAACTAAACTACTATTCATAATCATATTATTTAACTCATTTTTAACACGATAATTGTTATTATCTTTATAGTCTTTCGCTATTTCATTTAAAAGTAAATATTGATTTATTAATTCTTTTTTGGTACTATCTATACCTAAATATATAGTAGTATTTACCATAATATGGGAAATTGTTATCACACCAATTAATACTAAACTAAATTTATTTAAGTTTTTATTAAATACTATAATTAGATAACAGCCTATAAAAGAAAGAATAGTTGATATCAGTAATATAAATAATAGGACATGATTCGTAGAAATTGTTAATTTAGATATTGCTAATTGAAAATCATTGTAATGAGTTATTGTAATTACGGCAATAACTGAAGTAATAAGAATCGTTAATATTACAGAAAATATTTTATTTTTTCTTGGAATTATACTTTTTACACTATCATATTGATTAAAGGCATAACCAGCTCCTACAATTAATAAAAACATAGTAATAAAACCAAATCGATATGGGAAAAAGGCATAAGAACCAAAATGCCATATTTTATTAATTGGCTCTATCATAACAGGAATTAAAACAATTAGTAGTGTAGGAATATAAAAAGTTAAAAATTTAAAATTCTTTTTATAATTTTTTAGTAATAAAAATAATCCTACATAAACAATCCCACCAAAGAAAAACATAGATAATTTATCAGTAATAGGACCTACTCCTGAATTTAGTAAACTATTTATTTTAAAAACATTTCTAGCTGAAATTAAGATTTGCATATAAGAAGGAATTACTACAAAGCTTGATAATAATAATGAGATTATAGTAGAGATTCCTAGTGATGTTACTATTTTTTTTCTTTCTTTTCTATCCTCCTTATATACAATTAAATATATAAGAGATAAAAAGAATATAAAGATAATTACCATTATAGTAACATAAAAACTAAATATTAAAGAAAGTGATAAAGTAATTATATACAAAGTAGGTTTTTTCAAATTTAATACATTTATTAAGCCTAGCATAATAAGTGGAAGCATATACATAGCATCTATCCAAGAAGTAATTTGATACATAATTAAACCATACCCAGAAAATGCATAAATTATAGCTAGCATTATACTTAATAAAGCAGGTAGTTTTTTAAAAACAGTATTTAAAAAACATTGACAAGTAATGCTACATAATAATATCTTAAGAGCTATAATAACTGAAATAAACAAATATATTTCACTTCTTTTTACTAGAAGAATCAAAAAGCTAAATGGACTTAATATATAATAAGATAATATACCCCAAAAATTAACTCCTGAACTTGCTCCAAATAAAACAAGCAGTGATTTATCAGATTTAAAAGCATCATAGAAGTTATAATAAAAAGCCGTTATTTGATCGTGCATATCTCCCCAAATAAGGGTATTATTTCCAAAGGGATATATTCCCTTATATATAAATATAATCGTTAGTATCAATAATACTATAGCTATATTTAATAAGTATAGGTTTCTTTTCTTCTTCATTTTACATCTATCCTATCTCTATTTTTAATGTAACCATCTAAGTAACAGTATCATTTTAAATGTCATAATAAAAATTAACTATTTATTTTTATTAGTTTTTTTCATATATTTTTTCTTTATAATATATCCAATTAGTCCTATATAGAAAACAAGTGAAATATATTTCGTTATTTTTTGAATGATAGTACCTTTATAGATTACTTTAACATTTTTTAAATTTTCAGAATTTTGAATTTGTATCAATCCATTTTTACTTTTTTCTATTTCTAATTCATGATTATTAGAATATGCTTTATAACCTTTATAATAAGTAACTGGTAATTCTAATTCTTTATTATTTTTCGTATTTTCATTATTTATTTTAATATAATATCCATTTTTAATGATTTCTTTTTGATAGTTTTTATTTTTATATGTATATGCATACTCAGAATTTGGTACTTCAACTGGTAAGTATTCTCCATTTCCTATCGTTTTATCTGTAAAACTATTAGTATTCCATAATCCAGCTATAATAAGATAACAAAACGTATTAATAAGTGTTAAAATACACGCATAATATAATATTTTTTTATTATTTTTATTGGATAAAACAAACCCTATTGGAACAAAAATAGTAATTAATGTTACTACTCTCCAAGGAAACTGTAAAAATGAAAAAATATCTATATAAGTAATTAGTTTGGTAAAAGAAGCTAGTAAACAAAAAATACCAATATAAGTTGAAAATTTTATTAAGAATTGATTTTCTTTATCATTCTTTTTCTTAATAATATTATAAATATTAACTATTAACATAAATAATACTGGTATAAAACAAGATGGCACAATACCATATCTATATACTCTATCTATTCTTAAAGTTGGTGCTAGTAAGTTTTCAAGGGGTATAAAATGTCTCCAAAAGAAATTAGGAACAAAAAGATTTAAAAAATATAAAACGCCATCAGATAGTTTATAAGTAAAATCAGATGATACATATAAATCTTGAAACTTCATTTGTTCTAACATTGGAAAAATAAAAAAAGCTGTTGAAAGTATAAAAATAATTATAGATTTTAAAAATTTTACGATAATTTTAGGATTCTTTATTATCTTTTTAATATGAAATAAGGTATATATAATTAAACCTATAATTAAAATCACTGTAGTTTGAAGATGAGAAATCATCATAAAACCAACACACAACCCAAATATTAAATAATCATAACGCTTTTCTTTATCGTTTATAATATTTAAAAAAGTAAAAACAATCCATGGTGCAAACATATAAGTAAAATTAGCTCCTAAACAATTTCTCTCTGTTAATTCAAATAATATATAGTTAGAAAAAGCATATAAATAAGCTATAATTCTAGAATTTCCTTTATAATTATAATAATGCTTATAAGCATATTTCATACTAAAATATATGAATATAAAGGAAATGGCTGTTAATAATGAATAAACTAAATTAACGCTCATACCTAAATTAATCAATAATGCTGGTGGTATTAAAAATAAATCACCATAAAATAATTCGGTTGCATATCCAAAATTATTAAATGCTGGAAAATTTATATAGTATGGATAATTCAATAATCCATTTGTCTTTATTCCTTTAGCTAATTCTTCTAGTCTTAACATATGGAATGATTTATCACATGACATATTTCTATATTCCACTACAAAAGCCATTATAGTAAACAGTATAACTGTAAAAGTTAATATTTTTTTTATTATTTTTTCATGTTCTTCTATATAATTTCCTATTTTATTAATAAAAGTAACCATACTACATCTCCACCCTACTATTCTTTAGAATCAATTTTCATTAAATTTTTTAAAAAATCTCTACTTTTTAAATATAATCCAGAATAATCATCATAATATTCATGTATAAATTCATTTAACTCTTTTTTTGTTCCTTCCTTAATTTCTAGCTTTGAAATTTGACTTACATCTAAGTAAAAAAACAAGCGAATTAACTGAACCGTTTTATTTGTGTATATTTTACCACCATGATAGCAGTTTTGGCAAATGTAACCACCTTCACTAGTAGAAATAGTGAGTATATTTTTACTACTCCCACAAATACTACAGCCATCAATATTAGGACGAATTCCTAAATAATCTAATAATTTTAATTCATAGATAGCAGTAAGAGCTTCATAGTCATAACCATCATTTATTTTTAAAAGAATAGAAATTAGTAATGGATATATTTCTTCTTCTTGAGAATGTTTATATACTTGCTCTGTTAAATCTAATAAATAAGAAGTATAAGAAATACGATTAATATCTGTCATAATATTTCGTAAAGTATTTATGGTATCAGCACTAATTAAAGTAGATATACCATCTTTCTTATAATTAAAACTAAATTTAGCATAAGATAATTTATTACTTACACCACGAAGTTTACTTTTAAGATTTCGACACCCTTTAGACATAATACTAATTAAACCATAGTCTTTAGTAAATACTTTTAATATCTTACTAGACTCACTATAATTAACTTCGCCTAGCACTATCCCCTCTGTATTTATAATTTCCATACTTTTTACTTCTTTCTATTTTACCTAATAAATTAAAATACTTAATATCTCCTGTTTCTTTAAATAGATTCCATAATAATTTTTCCATTTTATCACCTATTTACATAGTGAGATATTTTTTTAAGCTTTATACTATATTTTTTAATTTTCTAAATCATCTAGTCCTAATTCTTTTAAATATTTTTCTTTTTCACGCCAATTTTCAATTACTTTCACGAATAATTCTAAATAAACTTTTTTTCCAAAGTATTCTTCTAAATCAATTCTTGCTTGCATACCAATACTTTTTAACATACTTGCATTTTTTCCAACAATTATTTTTTTAATAGATTCTCTATCTACGATAATACATGCTTGTATGATTTCTTTATCTTTATTATCAATTCTTTTTTCTACTACACAAGTAACAGAATGAGGAACTTCTTCTCTTGTCTTACGAAGTACCTTTTCACGAATAATTTCACTGATATAAAAATTAGTAGAAATATTAGTAAACATATCACTTTCAAATATTTTTCCTTCATTTGGTAAATATTTTTTAATCGTTTTAATTAACGCATTTACATTATCATTTTTTAATGCTGATATTGGAAATATTTCACTAAAATCATATAAGTCTTTATACTTCATAATAAGTTCTAATAGCTTGTCTTTATTTACTCTATCTACTTTATTTAATACTAGAATAATAGGAAGATTTTCTTCTTTTAGTTTTTCTAAAACAAACATATCTCCTTTTCCAATTCCAGCTTCTATATCTACTAAAAATAAAATTAAGTCTACATTTTCACTAGTAGAATATGCTTTTTTATTTAAAATATTGCCTAGTTTATTAATAGGCTTATGAATACCAGGTGTATCTACAAAGATAATTTGACTATCACTATCTTCATAGATTCCTTCAATAATATTTCTAGTTGTTCCTGCTTTATTAGAAGTAATCGCAAGATGGGTTTCTAAGATACAATTTAATAAGGTACTTTTTCCTACATTAGGTCTACCTACAATGCTAACATAACCACTTTTCATTTTAAACTATCCTCATCAAAACTTTCATTACATAAATCTTTTAGTAAATAAGTTTTACTTTCTCCTAATTTATTATAAGTAACAATTTCTAAATCATCATTACAGTAATCATTTAAAGCTTGTCTGCAAACAAAGCATGGCGTAATAAAATTGCTTGTTTCATTTAAAAGATAGATTCTTTTAAAATCATCTTTATTTTTACCATTTGCTAGTGCAAAAAAAAGAGCACATCTTTCAGCACAAGTTCCTGCTCCAGGAGAACTAGTTTCAATATTAACTCCTTGATAGTAGGTATTATCTGTACATTCTAGAATAACCGCTACTGGAAAATGATAATACTTGCTTTTAGAATTTTTAATTACTTGTTTTAATTTTTCAAAAATATTTTCTTGCATTCTATACTCCTTTATCTTTTAAAATAAAGCTATTATTTTAGGAATAAAAATAATTCCAGCTATTACTAATGACATCATAGATAAGATAAGAGATGCACTACTAGCACAGTCTTTCGCTATTTTAGCTAATTGATTTTCTTTAGTAGTTTCTAAGTCAACGCAAGCTTCTATCGCACTATTAATTAACTCACAAGCAAAGGTAATACCAATACAAATAATTACTAACATTAACTCGATTTTAGAAATATTAAAGAAGAAACTAGCTATTAAAACTAAAATACTAGCAAGCATCATAAGAATAATATTGTGTTCTTCTTCTATTGCGTAAATAAGGCCATCTACAGCATGAAGAAAACTTTTATAATATCTATCAAGAAAATTACCAGTATCTTTCTTTCTTTTAATCTTTTTCATATATTTTCCCTCCTAATTCCAAATTCATTTAAAATATCTTCCTGTTTTTGAAACATAATTTTTTCTTCTTCTTTTTCCATATGGTCATAGCCAAGTAAATGAAGTAATCCATGAATAGTTAAAAAAGCAAGTTCTCTTAAAAAAGAATGTCCATATTCTTTTGCCTGTTCTTCTGCTCTTTCTACACAAATGTAAATATCGCCTAATAATCTATGATCAAGTTCAATTGTTTTATTATCTTCTAAAGCAAAACTAATTACATCAGTTACTCTATCTACATTACGATAAGTTTTATTGATATCGTGTATTGTATTACTATCTACAAAGATAACATCAAACTCTACATTATCTAATTTTTCTCTTTTTAAAGCAAATGCTAATAACTCATAAAGCTTGTCCGTTTCTTTTTTTAAATCGTAATTTGTTTCATTAAAAATTTCATAAGTATTCATCTTACCATCACCATCCATATATATCCTATAAAAACACCTAATAATATTACAGAAACACAGTTTAAAAACCAGTTACTTTTAAATACTTTAGGAATAGAATCTCCTATCATATCTATCAGTCTATAAATTCCATAGCCAACAATACCACCAATTACATTTAAGATAATATCATCAATATCAAACACTCTACCAATTAATAATTGAGTAGTTTCAACAGTAACCGATGCAAAGAATACTAAACATAAAGCATGAAAAGGTTTATCTAGTTTGGCATAAAGGGAAGCAAAAATACCATAAGGAATAAACATCACTACATTTCCTATTACATTTTTAATAAATAATCTGCTTCCTACTTTATAACGCATAATTTCTTTAAACGGTACTAAGTTGTTACTAGATATGAATAAGGACTGATCTTCAAAAGTAACAATCTGGAATAAACATAAAATATAGATTAAAAAGAATAGTAAAAAAATTTCTTTATATAAAACAAATGGCTTTTTATTCTTCACAATATCAGTAATTCGAATAGAAGAAAGTGTTAATACACATATAATAACCATTGGCCAAGTAAATTCCATAACTCCTTTAATCGTACTATCTAACGGTGTTATCATATCATCACCTGTTTCTTATTCAGTCTTATTATTTTCAATATCTGGACTGATTTCTGCATAGTCTGTAATATTTTCATAAACTTTATAAAACATTACTACTATTATTTTACTATTTTCTTCTGATATTTTCAAATTTTTTTCATATAATATTTCAATATCTTCTCCTAATTTGTTTTTAAGTCTTTGCTGAGCTAATTCTTTTGCTGCTATCACTGCATTTTCTTTGGTATAAACTTTATCAATAATATTTACTTCTTCCATATCAGTAAGAGCTAAAGAAATAGGTAAAAGTGGGCTTTTTAGAGTAAAAATATCTTGATCGTTATAGTTTTTATATTTTTTAAAAACAAATAAATGTGTGTTATTTTGAAACCACTGAATGCGTAAAGTTCTCTGTTTATTTTCTGTTTTAATTTCTTCATGGTAATGATATGGCAATTCAATATTAACTGTGTACCAAGTTTCAGCATAAACTAATCCTTCTGCTTTTACTTTAGCTACTTCTATTTCTTTATTATGAATGGTACCACTAATTAAAATGTCCCCCTTTTTTACATATTGGTCTTTCTTAGCTACAACTTCACCTGTAGAAGAAGTTATTTTTTTTATGATACCATTCTTTTTTGCTACTATATTTTGACAAGTTGTATTCGTTATCTCACTATTCTTTTTTCTTTCTTCTACTTTTACAGTATATTTAGTACCTTGTTTTTCTATTTCCAGCCATTCTATTTTATCTTTATATTTTTTTAAAATATTAGCTTTTATTTTTTCTTTCTTTTGATAAGTTACTGTAAAACCATGTTTATAAATACCCTCTTGTTTTAATTCTTCTAAAATTAAATTACGCAAATCTTTATCATTATGAACTACTTCTACTTCAAAAACAATATGGGTTAAACCAAAAAATAATAAGGCACCTAATAGTAATATTATAAAGAAAATAAAATACTTTTTTATAAAATATTCTATATAGGCAATACCATATACTTTCACTACTTCTATTTCATAAATTGTTTTTATACTTAATATTTTTTTATAATCTTCTTTAGATACTTTAATGATAACACTGTTTTTAAAAAAGGTGATATTTAAAAATTCAATATGCATTTTATGTAAATTATGTAAGAAGCGTTTAACATCTTTACCAGTTATTTTAACATCGTAAAAGCTTATATTATTTCCTAAAATCAATGTTTTCTATTTCTCCTACGATTACGATTTCATTATCTAATAGTTTTTGTACTCTTAGGTTTTCACCTTTTATAACGATTGTACCTAAATGATAAGATAATGATATTTTTTCATCTTCCATATAGTTAATTTTCTCATAATTCACAATATCTAATTTTTTATTAATGTATACTATTTGAAAATCAGTATCATTAATAAAATGCCTAATATTAAACATAGTATCACCTAATTAAATGTATGATGAAAAAAGACTTGAAATTCTTATATTTAGAATAAAAAAATATTATTAAAATTTTTACATAATAAAAAGGCAATCAGATAAAATTAATTGCCATAGTAATACATTTAAAATTTTGTATATTATTTCATTTCTTTTGATAATTTTTGTAAAGTATTCGTATCAAGTCCAGTTGCTTTTGAAATGTCTTCTATAGAAAGAGTTCCTAAACTAAGTAAATTTTTAGCTATTTCTAATTTTTCTTGTTTAATTCCCTGACTTACACCATTTTTAGTGCCTTCTTCATAAGCCATTGCTTTTTCTGTATTTTGAATAAGTTCTTGGTCTTCTTCAT
>ERZ827512.843-NODE-843-length-35451-cov-6.759464_pt1 | contig 35451 bp, 25 predicted proteins | sample MGYA00519916_ERZ827512 | MGnify/ENA primary metagenome ERZ827512 (study PRJEB31778, sample SAMEA3449335) | human gut metagenome | biome: human gut; feature: human-associated habitat; material: faeces | place: United Kingdom | collected 2010/2012 ... | reverse complement strand
GCAAAGCCGTTCTTTGCACAAGCAAAGAATGGCGTAAACCTCAGGCGACGCAGTCACAAAATCTCTGTCGATAAAGCAAAAACCAACCGCTCACACCACCAAATAACCGTTACTCCAGCTCCTCGCTCCGATTCACTACCATTTCCATATACTGCTGCTTGGTTATCAGAACTGTGCGGGGTTTCTGACCCTCCGGCGGGCTGACTATGCCGCGTCTTTCCATGGCGTCGATCAGCTTTGCGGCTCTTCCGTAGCCGAGGGAAAGGCGGCGCTGTATAAGCGAAGTCGATATCTTTCCGCTTTCGATGGCAAGCTCGATCGCCTGCTTCAGCATGGGGTCGCCTCCGTCGTCGGTATCATCGTCGGGCTGGGCGCCCCTCTTTCCGGAACCGCAGGCGGCTGCGGCGCGGTCGATGCTGTCCATGATATCGGTGCTGTACTCCGCCTTTCCGCCGTCGTTGTCCTTGATGAAGGCCACGATGCTCTCGACCTCGCTCTCGCTGACGAACGCGCCCTGGACACGTATCGGCTTTGACGCGCCGACCGGGGCATACAGCATATCGCCGCGTCCGATCAGCTTTTCCGCACCCGCCATGTCAAGCACAACGCGTGAGTCGGTCTGAGATGCAACGGTAAATGCGATCCTTGACGGGACGTTTGCCTTGATAAGTCCGGTGATGACATCGACCGACGGACGCTGTGTGCCGATTATCAGGTGCATTCCGGCGGCACGCGCCTTCTGTGCAAGCCGGCAAATCGATTCCTCAACGTCGTCGGGGGCAGTCATCATGAGGTCGGCAAGCTCGTCTATGATTATGACGATCTGCGGCAGGAATTCCCTGTCGGGGTCGTCCTTTGTAACGTTGTTGTAGTTCTTCACATCGCGGACTCCGACGTCCTCGATAAGCTCGAACCGGCGCTCCATCTCGGTGACCGCCCAGTGAAGGGAGCCGGCAGCCTTTTTCGGGTCGCTGACGACCGGGACAAGCAGATGCGGAAGCCCGTTGTAGATGTTCAGTTCGACCTTTTTCGGGTCAACAAGTATCAGCTTGACCTCTTCGGGCTTCGCCTTGTAAAGCAGGCTGGTGATTATGCTGTTGATGCAGACCGATTTACCCATACCGGTGGCACCGGCAATGAGCAGATGCGGCATTTTCGCAATGTCAAGGAACACCGGCTCCCCGGCAACATCGACTCCGAGGGAGACATTGAGCTTGCTCTGCGCCTTCCTGAAAGTCTCGGTATCGACAAGCTCACGCAGATAGACCGTCGAAACCGTCTTGTTCGGCACCTCAATGCCGACGGCAGCCTTTCCGGGGATAGGCGCTTCGATTCTTACCCCGGTCGTGGCAAGGTTGAGGGCAATGTCGTCAACAAGATTGGCGATAGCCCTGACCCTGACCCCCTCCTCCGGAGCAAGCTCGTATCTCGTTATCGCAGGCCCGCGGGAGACATTGACTATCCTTGTCCGCACCCTGAAGCTGGCAAGAGTGTCCACCAGCTTCTTCGCGTTTGTGTGAAGCTCGTCGCTGATGTCCACGTTTTTCGGTGAGGTGTCAAGCCTGAGGAGGGACACAGGCGGGAAGCGGTACTCTTTTTTCACGATCTCCGGGATATTGTTCTCTCCGGGCGCGGCAGGAGTTCTTGAAATTTCGAGCTCCGCCTCGCTTCCGTCGGGAAGGACCTCCGAACCGCTTTTTGCTGCCTTCGCCCTCTGCTCCTCCGCGAATTTTCTGACCGCGTCGTCAACCGCCGACGTGTCGCCGAAGATAGCCTCAAGCTCGCTCTTTTCCGTGCCGTGAGACTTCTCCGGGACTTTCCCCTGCGCGGAGGAGGATGTGAATGCCTTCACCGTCTCGATCTTCACTCCGGGAATGTCAAACGGCGGTATGTCGTCGTCGCTGACAGGCGGTTCCTTTGCCTCCGCGGTGCCGTCCGGTCTGATATCCGGCTCGGCGGCGGGCTGAGCTTCGGTTCCGTCCGCGCCTTCTCCGACCTCAACGTCGGGAACAAAACGGTGCTTGTTGTTGGGGTCGCGGCGGACCTTCGGATAGGTCTTTTCGACCGGCTCCGGCTCGGGCTTTATGCGGAAAACACGTCTTTCATGCTTCCCGCGCGGGTTTTCGGCGGCTTCCTCTCTGTGCTTTTTTATGAAATAGGCGATGTGGATGTACGCGCTGTACGGGGTTATCCCGAACACCGAAAGCCCGAAAATTATTATCGCCGGTATCCCTATAAGGTGCGCACCGACGTCTCCGACAAGGCTGTGAAGCGCGCAGCCGATAATTCCGCCGATAACACCGCCGCCGCAAAGCTCTGTGCCGTTTTCCCAGAAGGCGGCAATGTCAAATCTGACCGTTCCTCCTGTCCAGAGATGAATCATTCCGTCAAGGAACAGCAGAAACAGCATCTGAAAAAGTATCAGATACTTAAGCGTTCCGTCCCGCACCTCGTTCCGCCAGAAGAAAGCAAGGACGACGGTAAGCATCGGAACGGCAAACGCCGCGCCGCCGAAAAGGCCGTAAAACAGCCATCTCAGCCCTTTTCCGACAAAGCCCATCCAGTTGTCCGTCACCATGCCGAGGAGCAGAAACAGCGCGAAAAGCACCAGTATGAACGGTATGAAGATGTGAGCCTTCGATTCCGGGTCAAGCCCGCGGCGGGCGGGCTTTTCGGATTTCGGCTCCGGCTTTTTCGCGGCGGGCTTTGATGATTTTGCCGCGGTTTTCATTCCGGAGGAACTGCCGCTCCGGGCGGGTTTCTTTTTGTTGTCCGGCATTTTTGAACCTTTCTCTGAATATGACCGGTCAGCCGAAGATGACGGCAAGAATTCCGACGGTCACGCAGTAGACGGAGAATATCCTGAAATCGGATTTTCTCGATATGTATGCAAGCAGCTTCATGGCGGCGATCCCGGTAAGTGCAGCGACAAGCATTCCGACCGCATAGGCGGGAATATCAGCGGCGGGGACGGGGTTTTTCACCATGTCGGGTATCTTGAATATGTTCGCACCGATTATCGCGGGAATGGAGAGGATGAACGAGAATTTCACGGCAAATTCGCGTGAAAACCCGCAAAGCCTTCCGCCGGTTATCGTTGAACCGGAGCGCGAAAGCCCCGGAAACACGGCAAGAAGCTGACAAAGCCCGACCGTAAGTGCATTGCGCGGCTTTATGCCGCAAAGCTCTTTGTTGCCCTTTGATATCCTGTCGGACAGGAACAGCACGGCTCCGTTCAGAATGAGTATCCCGCCGACGATCTTTACGTAGGACGATATCGCCTCGACATAATCGGTGATGAACACCGCGGCGACAAGCGGAAGAGTGGCTATGATTATGTATATGACCATCTTTTCGCGGTCGTCAAAGTCGGCCATTCTGTGCTTCCCGCGGAACAGCTTGCCGATCATCCTGAAAAACGCGGGAATAAGCGGGAAAACGTCCTTTGCATAGACGATAAGCACCGCGACAAGGGTGGCAAGGTGAAGAAGTATGAAAAAGGTGAAATTGTCGGCTTCAATGTCGCCCTTGCCGAGTATCGCTCCCGCGATGGCAAGGTGTCCGGAGGACGAAACGGGGAGAAATTCCGTCAGACCCTGTATGATGCCGTAGAGGATTGCAGATAATATGTTCATGATGGTTGTACCTGATTTCGGATTTGTTGCTTTTCGGGTGTGCCCGGCAGATACTTTCGGGCTGCATCAGCACCTGCCCGAGGTGTTACGGCTAAAAATTCTTTCAGTACGCTTCTTTGCTTCTTTCTTTCAAAGAAAGAAGACGTATTCCCTTATGAAACCTAAGATTATACTATGCCTCGCCGTCGGGGCGATTGCCGGGCTTGTGAACGGCTTTCTCGGAACGGGCGGGGGGATAATACTGCTTTTTGCCGGGATGCTGTCCGGGAAGAAAGAAGACCGGCGGGACGGATACGCGGAGACGCTGTGCGTGACGTTCATACTGTCGGCGGTGTCGGTCTGCGCTTATTTCGCGGGAGGCGCGGCAGAGCCCGGAGGAGCGCTCCGGTTCTGTATTCCCGCGGCATTCGGAGGTGTCGCCGGGGCGTACCTGCTCGACCGGCTCCCGGTGAAGGTGACGGGAAAGCTTTTCGCTGTCCTCGTGATGATCGCCGGGGTCATAATGCTGATAAGATAGAGCGGCGGAGTTTCCGCATACCTTCATCAATGCTTTTTTTGCAAAAGTTCTTGGAGATTCTTAAGAACCTTCTTTCAAGAAGGTTCTTAAGCCGGCGGAGCCACCTTTTCCTCGTCAAATCTCAATATCGTCGAGAGAGATTTCTTTCGTTTCTTCCGCAGCAGCTGCTGCCGCCGTCTGAGAAGCGGTGGATCTTACAACGTCGGTAAAACCGGCTGACGGATTCTGGAGAAGGATGTTGAGCACCGACATATAGTCGCGGATCATTTCGCGGGGGGTCATCATCGTGTCGGCACCGGTGCGGCTGACGGCTTCCCGCAGAAACTGAGCCTGCTGCTCCTCCGTCACCCTCGGCTCCCAGTTGTAGTACATACCGTGGAGCTTCGTCAGCCTTGAGATGAGCGCGAAAAGCTCGTTGTCGGACAGCCGCCTCAGCCGTATGACAGGTCCCAGCATATCGCGGAATTCACCGCTTCCGGTGAACCTTCCGTCGGCAAGACGGGAGCGGAGGGCTTCGTAGCTGAACAGCCCCCGCCTTGTGTCCTCAAGGAACTGCGGAGTGCCGCCCATTATCATGCACAGCCCCGGTGCGCGCCCCTGAAGGGTGTCGTTGAACATAGACAGGATTTTTTCGTAGTTGTTCTCCCGGCTGACCCGGTTCGTGATCTTGTAGAGATTGACGCACTCGTCAATGAACACGACAAAGCCGCGGTATCCGATGCTCTTCACGAATTCAGCCCAGAGCTTGATGTAATCGTACCAGTTGTCGTCGCTTATCAGGGAGCCGACGGAAAGGTATTCCCTTGCCTCGGTCTTTGTTGTGTATTCGCCCCTCAGCCAGCGCAGGCAGGCACTTTTCAGCTCGTCGCTGCCCTCTGTTTCGGCGCGGTAATAGCTGTTTATCACCGAGGCGAAATCAAAGCCGCCGACGCTGTTTTCCATCTTCTTCGACAGTGCAAAAACCCGCTTTGAGACTTCTTTCCCGAAATCGGGAGATCCCGGCAGAACACCGCTCTGCGCGACCTCGCCCTGTACCGACGACAGCCAGCGGGATATCACAGGTCCGAGAGCGCCGCCCTCCGGCGAGGTCTTTGACGACATATTCTTTATAAGCTCGCGGTAGGTGGCGATCCCGCTCCCTTTTCCGCCGCACAGCCTTCTCTCCGGAGAAAGGTCGCAGTCGGCGCAGATGAACCCGCGCTCAAGAGCATAGCCGCGCATGAGCTGGATCAGAAAGCTCTTGCCGCTTCCGTATTTTCCGATGACGAACCGCATTGCGGAGCCGCCCTCTCCGACGATCTCAAGGTCGGAAAGAAGCGCGGAAATCTCCGCCTCTCTGCCAATCGCGATGTACGGCGCACCGAGACGCGGAACGACTCCCGCCGAAACAGAGCTTATCAGCGACGACAGTATCCTTTTCGGAACAGTTATTTTTTCATCCATTCAGTAATGTCCTCCGTGTAGTCGGGTACCGGCAGATACCGGTTTCCGTCGGCGAAAACAACGGTGTCGCCGAATTCATCGAACAGAGCCTCGTTTATCTCCTCGCAGAGCGTGTCGGGAAGAAGCCCGCGCGCCCTTGCGATCTCCCGGAAGCCGTCGGAATCGCCCGAAAGCACACGGGAAAGCGCTTCTTTTATGTACCCTCCGGTCGGTGCCGTATCTGCCGCCGTGACTGTCGGTGAAACGGTTTCCCGCTGAGGCTCTTCCGGGGGCGGCGGGGCGGGAAGCTCTTCCTCCTCCGGGTCGCCGACAAGCAGTCCGGTCGTTGCCCATGAGCTTTCCTCAAGGCTTTTTGCGGCATCGAGCGAGAAATCCGTTTCGCCCGCGTCGTAATACTTTTCGTACTCCGGAACCGGCTCATCGGCCTTTTTCTTCGGCTCCCGCCTGAACGGTGCAAAGTATTCGTCGATCGCCGTCCGCAGCGGCATCGCAAGATTCGGAGTATGGAACCGGCTCCTTATCCCGAGAAGGGCGCGGACGTTGTTCTCCGCGTATTTCACCGCATCGGTCACTGCGAACCGAAGCTCCGGTGAGCGCGCACAGGACAGATATTCTATCTCAATCCTCCGTTTTACATTATAGGCGCACACCGCTCCGGAATATGCGTCGCGGGTGATATTCATTTTTACCGTCGCCTTTTCGCCTATCGGGGCAAATACCGTCCTGCCCTCTTTTTCGGCTTTTCCGAAGGCATAAACAAACGCGCTTTTGATGTGCCGGTCGAAAAGCTCCCGGTTTTCCGGGGTGATGAACCGGCTTTTTGTATAATCGTAATCCGATGCGCAGGCAAACAGCGCCGAGGCATACGGCGACGGCGATCCCGGCGCGTATCCGGCATAATATTCACGCAGAAACAGCACTCCCTGCGCACCGTCGGTCACCGGAACAGGCGTCGGCGGATCGACTTTTCCGATAAGGCAGTAGTCGCAGAGCCAGCCGGGCATGATGCGGTCGAGGTTCTTGTATTTCCCCCGGTATGCGCACCACACGCGGTAAAGGCGGTCGGCTCCCTCCTTTGCCGGAATGACGTCCGGGAGGTTTATTATCTCGTAGATGTAAAGCAGGATGTATGCATAGTCGGTGTCCGGGTATTCACCGTTCTTCACGCAGTCGCGCCAGTAAAAATAACAGGCAAGCTGGTCGTCGGTAAGCTGCGAGTACTGCGGGGTGTACGAGAAGAACGGCACTTTTCCGCACGGCGAGCCGTTGATCCCGGCATATTTCAGCGCATCGGAGCGGAACCTGCCGTAGAACGAATATTTCGCGTCCCAGCTCTTCACCGTGACCTTTTTTATCAGCGGGTTGCGCTCCGGGGTATATCCGCAGATCACGCCGCCCGCGTTTTCCGCCCCGTCGGACAGGGTGTCGCGCGAGGCTTTCCACTCGTCATAGGCGGTCTTTCTGTCGTGGGAAGCGGCTGCCGAGACGGTTTTCAGCCTGCTTTCGATATCCGAGAGGGCTTTTCTTGCGGTGTCGAGCGCGGCGGCGGTCTTTCCGGTGACCGGTCTTTTCGGGATCGGCTCGGACATCTCTTTTTCTTTGTCATTCCCGAGGCTGACCTCCGCCGTTCCGGTATCGGACGAAAACCGGCGGGGAGTCCTTTTCGCGGGGAGCATCTCTTCAAGATCCCAGAAACCGTCTGTCTCCGAGATCCTGTCTGCGGCGTTCTTGTTCACGGCGCTCCCCCCTTTATTTTCGTTTTTTATACTTTGATATTATCACACGACTATGGTATTATATAATTATAGCACAGAAATTCCCGTGTGTCAATCATCGCAGAGGGTGATTTTTGGTTGGGGGGAGGACGCCGGGCTCTGCCCGGACATGCCAAGAAAACTTTTTGAAAAAAGTTTTCTTGGAACTTTCAAAAACTTTTGAACTGAAAAATTATTTTGGGGATTGCGGTTCCGAATCAAGACAGCAATGGTTTGCAGTGACTGACGTAAGAGGCACAAAACCCAATAATAAATCCCTTGACAAAAGTTCTTGGAAATCCAAAAACCTTCTTTCAAGAAGGTTTTTGGCGGGTCCGGGCAGAGCCCGGCGTTCTCCTCTTGACAAATCCAAAAGACGGAGTATAATTATGTAGTCAACCCTGTGGGAACAGGGGCGAAACACGGAAAGAAGCGATTTTTGCAATGGAATTTGATGTAATGAACGTAGTGTATTACTGCGCGGTAATACTTTTGAGTACAAAGGTCCTCGGAATGCTGACAAGAAAGCTGGGTCTGCCGCAGGTGGTCGGGATGATAATCGCGGGGCTTCTGATCGGACCGGCAATAGCGTCGCGGATAGGGCTTCGCGGGCTTATCGCGCCGTCTCCGGCAGAGATGGACGTGCTTCAGAGCTTTTCGCAGATAGGCGTTATCTTCATCCTCTTCTCAAGCGGGCTTGAGACGGATTTCAGGGAGCTGAAGAAGAGCGGTGCCGCCGCAACCGCGATCGCCTTTGCCGGGGTTCTTGTCCCGATGGCTCTCGGCACCCTCGGCGCGCTGATATTCATGAACGGCTTCGGCGATCATGCGAAGCTGATGAACGCGCTGTTTGTCGGCTGTATCCTTGCCGCGACAAGCGTCGGCATAACGGTCGAGACCATGCGCGAGCTGGGAAAGCTGAACACAAAGGTCGGCACCGCAATCCTCAGCGCCGCGATAATAGACGACGTTATCGGAATTATAGCGCTCAGCCTTGTTACCGGAATAAGCGGTAAGGGCAACATCTGGCTGACACTGCTCAAGGCGGCGGGCTTCTTCGTTTTCACGGTGGGCATCGGGTATCTGCTCCGCCTGCTTTTCAGATGGCTGGAAAAAAAGTACCCTCATAAGCGCCGTACAAGCATTTTTGCCATAGCGATGTGCTTCGTTTTCGCCTACTGCGCAGAAAAATTCTTCGGCATCGCCGCGATAACCGGGGCATACATGGCGGGGCTTATGCTCAGCGGGCTTGACGACACCTCGTTCGTTGACAGAAAGGTCGTCGTCAGTGGATACATGATATTCACCCCGATGTTCTTCGCCTACATAGGAATAAGCGCGGATTTCAGCTCGTTCACGCTTCACGGACTCCTGTTCGCACTTGTCTTTGTGGCTCTCGGAATAGCGGGAAAGATCATAGGCTGCGGCGGCATTGCAAGGCTGTTCGGCTTTACGGGGAGAGAATCGGCAACGGTCGGCTGCGGAATGATCGCACGAGGCGAGGTTGCGCTTGCCGTCTATGCCACCGGGCAGAGTCTTATATGCAGAAACGGTGACACGGTTACCGGCATCGATCCGCTTGTCGCGACGATCTCGCTGATTGTCATTTCATCCATCCTCTGTCCCGTCCTCCTCAAGGTCATGTTCCGCGGCTCCGATGCTGTCGGAAACGGCGGGAAAGCCCCCGAGGTCAGGATCCACTCGGAGGCTATCGATAACGTTCATCCGGAGGGATGACGTCCCTGCGGCGGAATATTGCCGCGTTAATGGGGCGCTCTCCGGAGCTTCTTACAAATAACCGTCCTGGACGAGGATCTCCAGGACCCGGTTTTCAACCCCGAGCATCATCCTCGTTTCGGCGGAGGAAAAGCATAGCCGGTTGACCTCTGCCGCAGTGACCGGAGAGACAAAGCAGAGGGAAAGGCTTTCCCGTGACGGGGCGGAATCTGCCCGGACCGGGACACGGTAAGGCTCCGTCCGGCAGATGTAGTAAAACACCTCCCGCAAAAGAATTCCGCCGGTCTCAGAACGGCTGCAGCAGACAACACAGCCGTATTCCGTCTCGGTGCCGGGGGAGACTATCAATCCGGTCTCTTCTCTCAGCCTTCCGGCAAGAGCGGAAATATTTGTCTCCCCGCTTCTTATCTCACCGCCGGGAAACCGGTAATAGTCGTCCTTTGCATTTCTGACCATAGCAACGCGTCCGTACGATACGATTATCGCACGGACAGACGGCACGGATATCGGTTTTTCGCCCGGAGAACAGCTCCGGGAGTCAGTTTCGAAAAGAAGTCGCATGGGAATCTGGCATTGTGCGGCGGAGGTGAAACCGGGAAACAGCAAAGACAGACTGTCTGTCAGGACAGTCTCTTTTTTATAAGGAAATCGCGGAAAACCCGGCTTATTTTGCGAAAAAGCCCCGGGTTTCAGGGCGTTCCACGCTAAAAACAACTAGACGGTAAGCACATTATAACACAGAGCCCTCCGTACTGTCAACCCTCCCCCCGGAGGGGTATTCCGGGGGCGGCTGCCGGAAAAACCTCCGAACGGAATTTTCCGGGATCCGCTCTTATTTTAACATCAGATTCATTGAATATCCCGCGCATATCTGCTATAATACCTGTGAAGAACCGTTGCCCCGGGCTGTTTTATACAGGAGATGAAAAGCTATGGACATCATAACCCAGACAAATACGCTGAAATTCGCCGCACGCCTGGTTGACCGTTCGGCATCCGTGATCCCGCCGCTGAAGCTGCTGACAGACAAGCCGCTCTGCCCGAAGAACCGGGAGGAGCTTCAGCCCTTTCCCCGCGTCCGGCCGGAGGACGAGGGCGTCGATCCGGGATACATCGCCGACTTCATTTCCGAGCTGAAAGCCGAAAAGAGCCTTGATATGCACGGCGTTTTCATCGTGAAGAACGGCAGAGTCATCTGCGACGCGGAATTCGGCGCATATAAGTCCTGCTTCTGGCAGGCGGAGCATTCGCTCAGCAAATCGGTGACGGCAACGGCGATAGGAATGCTTATCGACGACGGAAAGCTGTCCCCTGACGACCGCGCGGTGAAGATCCTTGAAAAGCGCGTCCCGCCGCTTGCCCAGCTGACCCATAAGGGAATAACCGTAAGACATCTGCTGACAATGACCTCCGGCATCACCTTCTCTGAGAGCGGAGCCATCGTCGAGGAAAACTGGATACGCGCGTTTTTCGAGTCAAAGCTCCGCACCGAGCCGGGAAAGGTTTTCAACTACAACAGCATGAACACCTTCATCCTGTCCTGCATCGTTCACGAGATAAGCGGCGTGACCCTCCGTGAGTTCCTGCGCCCGCGCCTGTTCGAGCCTCTCGGGATAACGGTATACAACTGGGAAAAGGGACCCGACGGCAATGAGCTGGGCGGCTGGGGACTGTACCTCCGGCGCGAGGACGCGGCAAAGATATCAAAGCTCTACCTTGACGGCGGGGTGTGGAACGGGAAGCGCCTGCTCTCGGAGGAATGGTGCCGGACTGCGACCTCCCCGAAGATGAAGGCGGCAGGCAGCACCGGCAATTTCGATTACGGCTATCAGATCTGGACAGGCAGAAACACCGATTCCTTCCTGTTCAACGGAATGTTCGGTCAGGACGCGATATCCTTCCGCGAGACCGGCACGATCGTCGTCTCAAATGCCGGGATAGAGCAGATATTCCAGCAGAGCGTCTATTACGATATCGTTGAGCGCTGTTTCGGAAAGAAATATTATTCCGACAGCGCGATAAAGTACAATAAAAAAGGTGAAAAGCGTCTGAAAGCCGTCCTCCGCGAGATCTCCGACGCACCGGAGACAAAACGACGCTTCCCCGGGCTGCCGCAAAAGAGGAAGCTCCCGGACTTTCTCGCCGCCGCTTGCGGAAAGACCTTTTCGGTGCGCAAGCCCGACGAAAAAGAGATCGTAAAAACCTCCTCGGTGACCGGAACGGCAAACATCGGGCTTCTCCCGATTGTGGAGCAGGTCATGAGAAACCGCTACACGAAGGGGATAAACTCCTTTTCCTTCTCCCGCGACGGCGAGGGTGTAAAGCTGACGGTCAGAGAGGGAAATACCGAGTGCGCTCTTCCGGTCGTTCCCGGAAGGACGGAGTACACGACCGTCACGCTCTCCGACACCGGATATCACCTTGGCGTGACCGCCGATACCGCATACGACGAGGACGGCAGGGGAGTGCTGAAGCTCCGCCTTTCCTTCCCGGAAATATCCGGCGCGCGGATGATAAAGATATATTTCGATGACGGCTTTGCAGACGTAAAAATGCGCGAGGTGCCGGGAATCGGGCTTGTAAAACTCGCCGCCGGAGTGCTTGAGGACGCGGTGAAGGACAAAAAAACGCTCTCCGACATAGTCTCAAAGCTGGACGCCGACCTGTTCTACGCCAAGATAAAGAATACGGTTGAGCCGGAGTTCAGACTGTTTGAAGAATAAATTACGGGCTGCCGCAGACAGAAATCGCCAAACCCTGTCTGCTGCAGCTCTTTTTTCGCTGACAGTTCAAGGCGGCGCGGTGCCGAATGCGATGTCAGTTTATTGCTTAAAACTAAACATTCTCTGCCATTAAGGCTGCTTTTTTCCGTGCGCCGGGATAGGACCGAAAAGACCTGCATACCGCGGAAGCCGTGAGCTGTCCGGGTCATGCAGGTCTCTTTGCGCAGTATATAATTGAACCTCCGTGTACCGACAGGTACGCACAGCGGTGTGAGAGGCGGATGATACGTCAACGGGGAGCTTCCTGCCCGGTTTTCCGGAACATTCTGCAGCCGCTCCTTCAGGCTGTCATCACAGGCGGCATCCGTCGGAAAAATCACTGATTTTCATAGGTCCGGATAATGAACTGCGACACCTCCGACCTTGTCTGCCGCAGATCCATCGCCTGTTTTTCGATGAATCTGTGGGCATTTTCCTCGTCCATGCCGAGCTTTGAGATAAGAACCCACTTTGCGTGGTTGACAAGGCGGATCTCGTCCATTCGCTTCTGCATCGTCTCGGTCTTCTTCTCCTCCTTGACAAGTCTTGCGCGGAGAGCGGCGGCTACCCTTACCGCCTGAGTCAGCGCAGACGACGACAGCGGCTTTGAGAGCACTATGACGCCGGAATCCTCGGTCTTATAGGCGATCTGGTCGTAGATCTCGTTTTTCACGATAAGCACGACGCCGATGTTGCTGTTCTCCGCTTCTCCGGAGGCAAAATCGGCTCCGAACTCGTCCTTCAGCGGCGTATTTACGATAAGAATGTCATACGCGACCGAATCGAGCCTTCGCCGTGCCTCGGCGGCGCTTGCGACCGGGTATGAGGTGTCGTATCGCCCGCCGGAGAGCTGTCCGGTCAGGTATTCGATGCCCTTGTCCGACCCGGATGCTATCAGCACCTTTCTTCGTTCTCTGTCAAATTCCATACGGAAGTCAGCCCTCCGCGGTATAGATGTCGGTTATATGCGCGGGAAGCGTTGATTTTATGAATCCGTCGGACAGTGCCGCCTGCCTTGCCTCCGAAAGATCCTCCGGCAGCTTTTTCAGCTTATCCGTGACCGATTCCGGTGCTGCGGCAAGGTTGAGGTCAACGGGAGGAGGCGGCGTCAGCCCGCGCTTCACTCCGTCAAGCCCCGCGTAGATAAGGAGCGCGAAGGCAAGATACGGATTTGCGCAGCAGTCGGGAGAGCGGAGCTCAAGCCTCTTATACGCTCCGACGGCGGCGGGAATCCTTATCAGCTGTGACCGGTTCTGCTCCGACCACGACACATATCCGGGAGCCTTGTCGCCGAAAAGACGCTCATACGACTCTGCCGTCGGGTTGAGGAAGAGGGTCATGCCGCATATATGCTCCATTATCCCCGCCATGAATGCCGGTGTCGGGTCGGCTCCGCCGGTGAGGGAGGTGACAGAGATGTTTATGTGCATCCCGCTTCCCGCCTCGCCGCCGAGGGGCTTCGGTGAGAATTCGGCATAAAGCCCGTTCGATGCCGCCGCAGTCCTGACCGCCCATTTGAAGGTTATCGCGTTGTCGGCGGCGGTGAGAGCGTCGCCGTATCTGAAATCGATCTCGTTCTGGCCGGGTCCCTCCTCGTGATGGGACGTTTCCGGGCGTATGCCCATTTTTTCAAGGGTCAGGCAGACCTCGCGCCGGAAATTCTCGCCCTTGTCGGCGGGAGCGACGTCGAAATATCCGGCGCGGTCATAAGGCTCTGTCGGCATTCCGTTTTCATCGGTATTGAAGAGATAGAATTCGAACTCCGGTCCGAAATTGCACACTATCCCCGCCCCGGCGGCATCGGATACGGCTTTTTTCAGAAACGCACGGGAATCGCAGGGAAACGGCGTGCCGTCCGGGTATTTTATGTCGCAGTACATCCGCATGACCTTGCCGTTTGACGGCCTCCACGGAAGCACCGTGAGGGTCGACGGGTCGGGAAACAGGAGAAGGTCGGAGCGGCTTGCATCCCCGAAGCCTTTTATCGCCGACGCATCGAACGATATACCGTCGCGGAAGGCTCTTTCAAGCTCCCCGGACATAACGGCGACGTTTTTCTGATTTCCGAACACGTCGCAGAAGGCAAGACGTATGAATCTGACGTCCTCTTCCTCGGTAAACTGCAGAACTTCCTTTTCCGTATACATAAAAAGCCTCCCCGCGCCCGGCGCTGTCTGTTATGACGTTATGATTGACAACATTACGGTTATATTATAACGTAAACAGATGTGCGTGTCAAGAGGGCGGGGATCAGCAAAGCACTTCAAAAGCCGCCCCCTCAAAAATCAACGACATAATCTGATGAAATCCATGCATATTGCCGCGCTTTCCGGAAACAATACCTGTGTCGGCTGCGAAAGAAGCGGAAACCGAAGCATGAAGCATTATGAAGAAATTTCCGCTCATAATTTTTCCCGCTCCGACAATAATAAAAACAGAACCGGCAAAGAAGCAGGTTCGGAAAACAAAATTCCAATATTACAAGGAGTTCAGAAAATGGCTAACAGCAAAAAGAACGCAGTTCCTGCTGCCCGCGCGGCCCTTGATCAGTTCAAGATGGAAGCTGCAAACGAAGTAGGCGTCAACCTCAACAACAGTTACAACGGTGACATCACCGCCCGTCAGGCAGGCTCCGTCGGCGGTCAGATGGTCAAGAAGATGATCGAAAAGTACGAGAACGATCTCAAGAACGGCAACAGATAACCTTATCCGAAGATAAGTGGCTGTTAAAGAACCCGGTGTTTTTAAACAGCCCTCAAAAACACCGGTCGGGAACCCGGCATTTTTGATGCGATCCCTATCGGTTTTGCCCCTGTGACCTCCGGGTTCAGATTTTCTTGGAGGCAAAACGGGGCTTTCGGCAACAGAGACCAATGCCGTCGGGGTGTTGAAAAACTCAGTATGAGCTTTTCAACACCCCTTTTGATATTTTGGTAAACCCGGACGGGAGGGTCACATTTTTCTGACCTCGTCGGCTGAGCCGGCAAAGCCCTTTGACAGGGCACGCACCTCGCTGCCGGTGCATATGATTATCTCGGCAGTGCCTCCCCGTCCGAGGCAACCGATCTTGACTCCGGACGGTCTGACAAAATCGAAAAAATGCGGACACCCGGCGCAGAGCCTGAGATGTCCGCATTATTATCCGGATAAGCCGGTCATGCGGGATCAGAATATGCTGAACCCGACGACAACCGAGGCGAAGACTATCGAGACGATGGAGAGCAGCTTTATCAGAATGTTTATCGCAGGGCCGGCGGTGTCCTTGAAGGGATCGCCGACGGTGTCTCCGACAACGGCAGCTTTATGGGAATCGCTTCCCTTGCCGCCGAAGTTGCCGCTCTCGATGTGCTTTTTGGCGTTGTCCCACGCACCGCCGGAGTTCGACATGAACACGGCAAGCAGGAAGCCGGTAACCGTCGCTCCGGCAAGCATTCCGACAACTCCGTTCACCCCGAGAACAAGTCCCGCAATGACCGGAACGATGACCGCGGTGACCGCCGGCAGGATCATCTCCTTAAGCGACGCTTTCGTGCAGAGATCCACGCAGGAGGCGTAATCCGGGTCGGCATTTCCGTCCATGATCCCGGTGATCTCGCGGAACTGACGTCTGACCTCAATGACGATGCTCATTGCCGCCCTTCCGACCGCCTTCATGGTCAGAGCCGAGAATATGAACGGCAGGCAGGCTCCGATGAACAGCCCGGCAAGAACGACGGGGTTCATTATGCTGAGGTCAAATCCGAAATCCGGATCGACCGTTTTTACCTTATCGATATAAGATGCGATCAGAGCAAGCGCGGTAAGCGCCGCAGAGCCTATCGCAAAGCCCTTTCCGGTGGCGGCGGTGGTGTTTCCGAGAGAGTCGAGGGCGTCGGTACGCTCCCTGACCTCCTTTTCAAGCCCCGCCATCTGCGCGATGCCTCCGGCATTGTCGGCGACCGGACCGTATGCATCGGTCGCAAGGGTTATTCCGAGGGTGGAGAGCATTCCGACCGCCGCAAGCGCGATCCCGTAAAGCCCGCGCGACGTGCTGAACGGTATGCTTTCGCCGCCGATACTGACCGGCATACCCGAAAGGAAGAACGAGCCGAGCAGGCATATCGCCACGATGACGACCGGAGCGACGGTTGACAGCATTCCGAGCCCGATTCCGTCGATTATCTCGGTCGCGCAGCCGGTCTCGGCACAGCCGGCGAGCTTTTTCGTGGGCTTATATGAGTCGGAGGTGAAATATTCGGTGCATAGCCCTATCGCAACGCCGGAGACCAGCCCGAGAAGAACAGCTCCCGCGATTCCCGCAAAGCCCTTTCCGAGGGCAAAGCGGACTATCGGATATGCGGCAAGCGCTATTATCACCGCAGAGAGATTCGTTCCCCTTCTCAGAGCCGCAAGCAGCGACTTCTGGGAGGTGTTTTCCTTTGTTCTGACAAAGAACGTGCCGATCACCGAGGCGATGACGCCGACCGCGGCAAGCAGGAGCGGCACAAGCATTGCCCGCGTTCTGTCAACCGCCGCAACCTCGTTGAATGCCGAAACTCCGAGAGCCGATGCCGACAGGACGGAGGAAACGTACGACTCGTAAAGGTCGGCTCCCATTCCGGCGACGTCTCCGACGTTGTCTCCCACGTTGTCCGCGATGCAGGCGGGGTTTCTGGGGTCGTCCTCCGGTATCCCCGCTTCGACCTTTCCGACAAGGTCGGCTCCGACGTCGGCGGCTTTCGTGAATATTCCCCCGCCGACACGGGCGAAGAGCGCCATCGACGACGCACCCATACCGAAATTGATCATTGCTCCCGAGATCTCCTCTACCGGCAGACGGAAGCCCATCTTAAGAATTATATACCACACCGAGATGTCAAGAAGTCCGAGTCCCACAACAGTCAGTCCCATGACCGACCCGGCGGAAAACGCGACCCTCAGCCCGCCGTTCAGGCTCCTGCGGCAGGCGTTGGCAGTCCTTGAGTTTGCCGCGGTGGCGATCTTCATGCCTATAAACCCCGACAGTGCCGAGAAGAACCCGCCGGTCACAAAGGCATACGGCGCAAAGCGGTTTATATACCCGAAAAGCGAAACGGTAAGCAGAAGGACGAACATGAGAATAAAAAACGCTCCGACAACGCGGTACTGTCTTTTAAGGTAAGCTCCGGCACCTTTTCTTATTGCGCCGGATATTCTTTTCATCCCGTCCGTCCCCTCAGGGCAGGCAAGAACCTTTTTCGCAGTCAGCACAACGTATATCAGAGCAGCAGCAGCCGCGGCGAGCACTACTATGGATATAAGATTCCCATACGTCGCCTGTCCGTTTCCGCCGGTGTCTCTCAGCCAGTTTACAATCGCATTCATTGTTTTTCCTCCGGTTGATAGATTCTATGTTATTATAATATCACACTTCGTGTTAAATTGCAACTGTAAATTTCACATTTTAGTAACACTTTTGCGTGCAAATGTTGCACCGGATGTTATCTTACTGGGCAATACATCACTCCCGGGAGAAAAAAATGTTATAACGAAAAAAACGGGGCTGTTAAAAAACATCAGGTTTTTTAACAGCCCCTGAAAAATCCGGGTTCACTTAAGCCGTCTGCCGCCGTTATCCGGGCTGTCTCCGCCGGGGAGCGACCGGTAGCGGTTCTTTTTGACGAATTCGCGCTTTGCCTCGTTTTTTTTGCGGGAGCGCGATATCGCCGTGCCGAACACGTAGATCAGCGCGCACACCGCGACAGCGATGAGTATTGCCGTGAAGAACGGCGTCCGCATCAGCTGACCGACCCTGTCAAGCACCGTCAGACCGCCGTCTGCGGTTATTCCGGTCCTGACAACGAGGGGCACCTCGCCGATGAATTCGCCCATATAGGTGACTCTCAGCATGCCGACCTCCTGCCCGGCCTGCACGGGGGCTGTGAGTGTCTCGGAATCAAGAGTCCATTCAAGCTTTATGTCATTTTCGCGGTCGATATCGTTCGGAACGAATATCTCCACCGGGTGCTCGGGGAGAAGCGCAACGTTGTCGATCCCGTCGGCAAGACGCACCGGGATCTGACAGACCGGGGTCGAGCCGTCGACAGCCTTTATGTAGGAAAAATTGCCGTCTGCCCATTTAAGCAGCTTTGCCGCCTCGACAAAGCCGTTCATTATGTATTTATACTCCGCAGGCGTGACCACGCTGCCGGTTTCGTCGGTGACGGCAGGGGCGCTTTGGATCCTTGTCGTGTCGGCACCGAGCACTATGGCGATATAATTAAGCCCGTCGTGCTGTGCAGAGGCGATCACACAGAAGCCCGCCTCGTACGTCGATCCGCAGATCATACCCGTCGCCATCGGCAGGTAATAATCCGTCGTGACGCGGGTGCTGACAAGATAATTCCGTGTGCCGAGAGAGCGTGCGCCCGACATATTCGTCGCGTCTATGGTTATCCGTATGCTTCCGAACAGCTCGGAAAGAAACTGCTTTGTCGCCGCCAGCTTTGCAAGGATCAGAAGGTCATTTGCCGTTGTCACCATCTCGCCGTCATGAAGCCCGGTGGGGTTTGTGTATACGGTGTCCTTCATCCCGAGCTGATCCGCACGACGGTTCATCTGCCGGACAAATTCCGGAACGCTTCCCGAAACCGCCTCCGCAATGACAAGCGCGGCATCGTTCGCCCCGGCAAGTATCGTCGCCCCGACAAGATCACGGAATTTCAGCTTTTCTCCGATCATTATCGAAATATGATTGCCCTCGACGGCACTTATCGCGGAGGCTGATGCGGTAATAAGCTGATCGGCGTCTGTTTTTCCGCTCTCAATGCTCTCGGCGGCAAGGACGACGGTCATCAGCTTTGTCAGCGCCGCCGGATATACCTTTTTGTCGGCTTCCGACGAGTAAAGGACCCTGTCCGGCTCGGTGCAGTACACAAGCGATGCCGCAGAGTGAGAAAGCCCCGGATCACTGACCGCGCATACGGGGAGAGATGAGAGGAAAACAAAAAGTACTGTCAGCAGGAGAATAAAACGTTTCATAAAATCATTCGGAATACTTCGGGACGGAACGGAAAAGCCGTCGGGGACGGTTGTCGGCTGTTTTTGCCGGACGTTTTTTATACGGGAATATTATATCACAGTTTATACGGGGTTGTCAATGAGGCGCGACTTAAATTGACGGGTTCCGAAATCTTATCTTGACCGGCTCTCTGTCCGGTGGTATAATCATCGGTAAAGAAATACCGAAAAGGCGGCGTAAAATATGACTATCGATTTCCACACACACTGCTTTCCCGACAGCATAGCCGGGAAGGCGATATCAAAGCTTTCAGCGGCGGCAGGCTCGGAGCCGGTTGCCGACGGAACGGTATCCGGGCTTATCAATGCCGGAAAAGCGGCGGGAATATCTCTTTCCGTCGTCTGCAGCATAGCGACAAACCCGCATCAGGAGCATAAGGTCAACTGCTTTGCCGTGTCGCTGAACGACCGGGTGCCGGAGGTCGCTGCCCTCGGCTCGCTCCATCCGGACAGCGAAAACACGGAGGATGAGCTTGACTACCTCGCGGATCACGACATAAAGGGCATAAAGATCCACCCGGAATATGCCGGATATTACATCGACTCCCCGGAGTGGGACAGAATTCTTTCCGCCTGCGAAGAACGCGGCTTTTTCGTCGTGACCCATGCAGGGCGTGACTTCATCTCCCCGGACAGGATCGCCGTTACGCCGCAGAGACTGGCAAAGGTCCTCGACCGGCACAAAAACCTGACCGTCGTTGCCGCACATCTCGGCGGGAACCGGCTTTGGGACGATGTCCTGACATACCTCTGCGGACGGGAAAAACTGTATTTCGACACCGCGCTTATCGCCCGCGAAGGAATCAATCCGGAAACCGCAGAAAAGATAATTGCCGCACACGGCGCGGACAGAATTCTTTTCGGCTCCGACTGCCCGTGGTCGTCCCCGGCGAAGGAGCTTGAATTTGTGCTCTCCCTCGGCCTCGGAGCGGAGAAAAACCGTCTGATCCTTTCGGAGAACGCCGAAAAACTGCTGTTCGGATGACAGCCGCAGCACGTCAGGCAAAAAAGGGGCTGAGCCATTTGCTTTACTGAAAGCAAATGACTCAGCCCCGTCGGGGAACCCTGGCCGGCTGTAAGCTCTGTCTGCCCGACAGAAGCACATCATCCGGTGCTTTTATGCGGCTTTTCCGTTAAGCCCTTCAGCTCCGGCGGATTTATCAGAGCCTTTCCTGTGTCTTCGCAATGATGCTTCTGTCTGTCGCGTCAATGCGATAGGTCCACTGTGTCCTTCCGTCGTTGAACACGAAGAGGTAGTACGGGGTTTTGATCCCGCCGCTCACGAGTTTTTCTTCCGTGAATACGACCTTTTCCGTGCAGCCCGCATCGCTTATGGCGATTTCTTTTGCTTTACGTATATCGATGTGGTATTCGGAATAGATCACCTCACCCGTCTTTGCGTCGATTTTGTAGCTGTACTGATACTGTGCCGTATAGAATTCCAGCTCCCAGCAGGGTCTGCCCTGATTGCGGCTCAGCTCCTCCTTTGTGAAGACGACCTTCACTTCGGAAGACGATTCGCTGATGCCGGCGTCCTTCAGGGCAACAGCTCTTGCTTCCTCCAGGGATATGAACAGCGCGGTTTCGTTTTTGGCAAGTATGTCGCCGTTTATCGCGTTAATGCTGTATGTCCACTGCGTATTACCGTCGCTGAACACAAGGCGGTAGAAGGGATATCTGACTCCCTCGTCAATCAGCCTTGCCTCGGTAAATGTAACCCTTGAGGTACAGCCCGCGTCGTTCAGGGCAATTGCCTTTGCCTTCAGTATTCCGATGTATCTTGTGTCGATAACGACCGAGTCAATCTCTTTCTGCAGCCCGACAAGCTCGTCCAGCGGCAGCTTTGCAAGGGCTTCTGCCGGCAGGCCGCTGCTTTTCAACGCGTCACCGACGAGCTTCGCCCTTCCCTGTGAAATGCCGTACTTTTCGGCAAGCTCCGCGGTGTCGGTACTGTCGGCTCCGGAAACGTAAACCAGGGTGTGAACGGAGGTTTCTTTTTCAAGCACCAGCCGCACATCTTCAGCCACCGCTTCCCTGAGCCTGCCGTTTTCGCTCAGCTGTCTGTCGAAGGAAATCAGAACCGTGTCGTTTCTTTCCATATACCCGCCGATTCTGTACGCGGCAAGCGTGAGGGATATGGCATTTTTCAGCCGCTCTCCCTTCAGCTGTGCTTCACCGAGCACCTCTCTGGCGTCATCGTTCAGAAAACGCACCGAGCTTACATTTCCGTTTCTTGTGATTGTATACTCTACTCCGGGATTGATCTCCATCGTCACCTTCCCCGCTTCCCGGTTTCCGAGCGAGATCGGGGTAATGACACCTATGCCGAGCATCAGAACGAGACACGCCGCCATCGCCGCGATCCGTTTGTGACGGAAGCTTTTGCGGTGAACCTGTGCCTGCGGATCGGCTTCAGAAACCAACCGGTCATCGATCTGACCGATTGCGTTCAGCAGTCTTTCTCTTTTCATAAGTAAACACCCTCCTTTTCAAGTTGTTTTTTCAGTTCGCTGCGCATACGGAACAATAAAACCTTAACGTTGCTTTCGCTCATTTCGTATGAATCCGCAATTTCCCGTATCGTGCACAGATACCAGTAACGGCGGATAAAGATATTCCGGTTCTTCGGGGAATCGGCATACAGAAAGCGATTGATCACGGAAACTATCACGGCATCCTCCACTGCCTGCTCCACTCCCGCATTGTCGGGGATGCAGTTTTCCAGCTCGGACAGAGCAATTTCAACCTGACCGGAGCCCCGTTTTGCTACGGAATTGCGCTTCCAGCGGTTCAGTGCGAGATTGCGTGTGATTTTTCCGAGATATGCCGCAAGATTATCCGGCTTTTGCGGCGGAATGCTGTTCCACGCATTCAGATATGTATCGTTCACGCATTCCTCAGCGTCCGGACGGCTGGACAGAATGTTGTGAGCGATGGTGTGACAGTACCTGCCGTATTTTTCCGCGGCTGCGGATATCGCATTTTCCTTTCTGGCAAAAAACAAAGCGATGATTTCATTGTCATTCATGTTTTCCTTCCTTTCCTCGCGCAGCACCCTTCACCTTTACAGACAACAAAAATCCCGTTGCGTTACAGGAATACAAAGAAAAAATTCATATTCCCGGTTTTCCGGCGGGTTTTATCTGATTCTGAACAGTATTCGCTGTTTTTTCTTCATGATCTCATCGCGTGAGAGAAGATAATCGGCATCGAACGGAGTGAATTTCATACCGCAGGCATCGAAGCCGCCCTGTCCGTCGGGAACGAGGTCGGAAAGAGATATCTCTCCGTCGAAATCCGCGTCGGTGCCGAGGACGGGTGTGCCGTACTCAAGCGTGCTTTTCATGCCGGAACCGTCTGCACGGAACGGCGCGGAGCGGGAGCGGGAAAGCAAGACCGACGCGCGTTCCGGCATTCATTTTTATACAGGTGCAGACAAAGCAGCCGTCATTCTCCGGAGTGACGGCTTTTCCGTTTACGGTAAGCAGGGAGTCGGTCGCCCATTCGGGAAGGCAGATGCGCAGCTTCACCGTCTCTCCGCCGCCGCGCCGGGGAAGGTGTCACCGTCCCGCAAAATAGCCGTCAACACCGTTCGCGATTCCGGCGGCGGCACTGTTTCTGAACTCATCCGTTGCCATTAGCCGGTCCTCGTCGGGGTTTGACATATAACCCATCTCAATAATGGTTACCGGAACCTCCGACCAGTTTATTCCGGTCATCGTATCGGTCTGCCACGTTTTCTTTTTCACAACTCCGGTCGCGCGGCAGAGCTCATCGGCAACGCACTCCGAAAGGCGAAGGCTGTCGGAATGCAGGGCCGCATTGAACTGATTTTTTTCGGTCATGCAGATGCCGTATGCCCCGCGCACGGTTCTGTCGGTGGAGCCGTTTGCATGAACGCGGATGAAGATATCGGCACCGTAGGCATTTGCGATCTTTGCCCGCTGTGAATTGCTGAGCGTCACGCTGTGGCTCTCGCGTATCATGACAACTCCGTAGCCGCGCGAAATAAGCTCGTTTCTCAGCCGGAGCGAGACCTCAAGGTTCAGGACATACTCCGGAATTCTTGTAGCCACGCCCTGCGTCCCGGTTGAGAGCATCTTCTTAAGCGTCTCCGAGCCGGGTCCGAGAGGCTCTTTTCCGTTCATGCCCTTGCCCTGATGTCCGGCATCGATTGCGACAAGCCCCCTGACGCCCTTATAGTACACCCCGCCGTTTTTCGTCATAAGCTCTTCGGCAGAGGCCGGAAGAACATCGGTCAGCATCTCCGCCCTGACATAATACTTCCCGCCGAGTGAGGCGATCCTGCAAAAGCCGTCTCCTTTTTCAAGAAGCAGAACCGCGGTGTCGGCTTCAAGCACCGCAGACTCCTCCGTCATTGCCTCATCGGTGAACAGAGGAGTGCCGCCTGCCGTCCACACTATCCCGGAATTCTCCTCCGGATTCTGCGGAGCCGGCGGCAGGGTCGTGACAGATTCGGTCTTCGGCGGCGCGGTCACCGGCGGTTTTGTCTCCGGAGGAGCCGTTTCCGTCGGCGCTTCGGTTGTCGGAGAAGGTTCGGTCGTCTGCGGGAATGAGGTTTCCGTTGCTCCGCCGGATGTCTGCGGCACGGTCGTCTCCGCAGGCAGAGCAGTCCCCGCACCCGACGTTCCGGCAGGCTCCGTCCGATCGCCCCGCGAGCTGCTCTCTCCCGGTCTGCCGGACGGAACCGCGCAGGAGCACAGCGAGATCATCAATATCATAGCCAGAAGCGGCAATATGCTTTTTTTCATTTTTTCCTCCGCCTTAAAACCTTCTTTCAAGAAGGTTTTAAGAATTCCAAGAACTTTTGAACTGTTTTTTACCATTGTTTACACCGCAGACAGCAAACACCCGAGCCCGGATTTTCAAAAGTTTTTGAAAGTTCCAAGAAAACTTTTTTCAAAAAGTTTTCTTGGCAGGTCCGGGCAGCGCCCGCGTTTCTTTTATTTTACCACATTCCCGGCCTAATATCAACCCGCATAACAAAAAGAACGGGTATCAAAAACTCATTCCGAGTTTTTGATACCCAAAAGTTACAGATTATCAGAATATCGGGAATCCCGCTTTTTCGTGAGCCTCCTTAAGCTCGTAGCAGAGGGAAACTATCTCGTCGGTCGAAAGCTGAGCGGCGGTATGAGGCTCAAGCATAGCCGCCTGGCAGACGCGCTCCATGCTCTTTTCGTGAGCCGCATCGACGGTGAGAAGCTGGCAGTTTATGTTTGTCATGTTCATGGCAGCGCACTGGACGGGAAGCCTGCCGACATAGGTGGGACTGATTCCCCTGCCGTCAACCATGCAGGGAACCTCAACGCAGGCTTCAGCCGGAAGATTTTCAATACAGCCGTGGTTGATGACGTTTCCGCCGATGCGGTACGGAACGTCGGTGACCATCGCCTCCATGATGTGGGAAGCATACTCCCTCGAACGCGTGTGTCCGATCTTTCCGGTGCCGAGGATCTCTTCCTTCTGCTTTTTCCAGCCGGCGATCTGATCTATGCAGCGGCGGGGGTATTCGTCAAGCGGAATGTTGAACTTCTCGATAAGATCCTCGCGTCCCGGCTTGATGTAAAGCGCGCTGTACTCCGCATTGTGCTCCGACGACTCGGTGCAGTAATAGCCGAACTTGTCGATGTAGTCGTAGCGAACCATGTCGTGATGCTTTCCGGCGGCATTCTTTTCCTTTGCGCGCCTTCTTATCTCGGGATAGAGGTCGTTGCCGTACCTGTCGGTCAGCTTAAGCAGCCATGCCATGTGGTTGATGCCGGCGATGAGGTCGCGTCTGCCCTCTATCTTGTCCTTCATGCCGAGGGAGTCGAGCAGTCCCGCCGAGCAGGTCTGAACCGAGTGGCAGAGACCGACGGTCTTTACGTTCGTGTACCTCTGCATATATCCGGACAGCATTGCCATCGGGTTGGTGTAGTTGAGGAACCATGCGTCGGGGCAGACCTCCTCGATATCCTCCGCAAAGCCCCTCATAACGGCAATGGTGCGGAGCGCGCGGAATATTCCGCCGATGCCGAGCGTGTCGCCGATAGTCTGACGGATGCCGTACTTCTTCGGTATCTCAAAGTCGATAACGGTGCACGGCTCATATCCGCCGACCTGAATTGCGTTGACGACGAAATCCGCACCGGCAAGCGCGTTTTTCCTTTCGGGGATCCCGAGATGCTTTGTGATCTTCGCCTTGCCGCCGTTTATGCTCCGGTTGAGGGCGTCGATCATTATGTATGACTCCTCAAGCCTGTCGGAATCGATGTCATAAAGCGCGAATTCCGCATCGTGGAACGGCTCACAGCACATGGTGTCGCCGATTACGTTCTTTGCGAATATGGTGCTTCCCGCACCCATGAAAGTGATTTTGTACATTTTTTTGGTCTTCCTTGTTTTTGCTATTTGATAATCCGGTTTATCTCTTTTATCAGTTTGTCCGCATACTCCTCCTGAGCCTTTTCCGTCGGATGACGGTCGCCTCCGGCGCAGTTTGCGGGCATTTTTACGTATTTTATGCCGTCAAGCCCGGAATCGGCAATTGCCTGCTTCACCTCTCCGCTGAGGGTGGAGCCCATCATGCCGTATATCCAGATTATCGGCACTCCGGGATTCTTCTCCCGCAGCTGCTTAAGAAACGCGACGGATTCCGTCCTGAACTTTTCCGGATCAGCCCCGCCGTCATTTGTGCCGAGGGCAAGAACTATCACATCAGGTCTGAAGGACGAAAAATCCCACTCTGCGCCGCTTTCGTCAAACGGCGAATACTTTCCGTATATCGGCGGGATTATCTCGGTAGGCGAAGACGAGCCCTTTGATATTCCCCAGCCGGACAGAGCGATGATGTTTGCCTCCGCGCCCAGCCTTCCGGCGGTCATTCCGGAATATGCCGACAGGCAGTTCACCCCGTGCGGATAGCGCAGGGTCCCGTCCTCCGTCGTCGCGCCGACACCGTTCGTTATCGAGTCGCCGATGAACTCTATCCTCAGCTCCGGCTCCGCAGGCTCAAGCAGACACCCGGTGAACGACAGCCCGGTGAGAGTGAAGCGGAACGCGGTTATCTCGGCTCCCTTCCTGACGGTTATCTCGTGATAACCCTTCCCGACATCGGCGATCACAAGGGATTTTGCTCCCTTAAGCAGCGTTTTCTGCTCCGCATTCCCGTCAACCGTCACGGTCAGGCTCGCGTTGTCGGCATATCCCTGCGCGTCGGCAACCTGAATGCTTATGCTTCCGTCGAAATACCCGCGGAGCGTAAAGCCGGAATACGGCCATTCCAGACGATAGCCCTTTTCGGTGTGAAGAGACCTGCCGCGGATCGCTACATTGTCAAAATCCGTGTGAGACAGGATGGTCTTTTCATACTGCACCGCACCGGTGCTTCCGGACACTTCCGGCTCTGTGCTCCCGGACTGCGATGCCTTACCGGTCCCGGCGGGATTTCCGCCTCCGGAGCAGCCGGCAAGCGTCGCTGCTGCAAGAATAAGTGTCAGCAGCCTTTTTATGCTGCGGGGGAAAAGCTGTTTTTTCATGTTGAATCTCCGATCATGTGTTATTACGGCAACAGTATAACATATCCCGGAATTTCATGCGATGTGAACGGTGCACAAATTGCCTGCCGCATTTTTGTGCATGTTGACATATTACCGTATCGCCGCTGCAGCCGGAATCAGGGGAAATCGGTGTCAACGTTGACTTAGCGGTATAATTATATCACATCGTGACGGCCGTGTCAACCCCTCTTTGCCGTTCGGGAATATTTTTTCAGCCCCGTTCATGTCACTCCTGCGGTCGGACGGCTTGGCGTCGGTGCGACACGGGAAGAAAGACATACGTCATTCCGCCGTTCATCCCGTGTTTTGCCCTGAAAGCAGAAAAAACCCTCTTGCCTTGGTAGACAAAAGAGGGTTTTTCGTGGTGGGCCAACTAGGACTCGAACCTAGGACCGACCGGTTATGAGCCGGTAGCTCTAACCAACTGAGCTATTGGCCCGGTGAGCTCTCCACCGGAGATTAACGGGATTATTATACCACAGGGATGCACAAATGTCAAGAGGGCGGGAGGTGATATTATGTACAAATCAAATCCGGAAACCGGCGTGCCCGATATTGAATCTGCGCAATATATTGTTAATCCCGTGCGAAAATAAAAAATTAACAAAGTTTTATTGAATTGTATTATAATATATTATAGAATAATCCTGTATCGAAAGATATATATCAGACCGGTAAGAAACCGAAAGGATGAGAAATAACATGGATGAAAAAATCAAAAAAGGCGGGATATCCGTTGAGACGGAGCATATTTTCCCGATAATCAAGAAATGGCTTTATTCCGACAAGGACATTTTCCTGCGCGAGATAGTGTCGAACGCCTGCGACGCGGTGACAAAGCTGCGCCGGCTGACCTCTCTCGGTCAGGTGTCGGACATTCCCGACGATTATAAGATCACCGTGAAGGCTGACAAGGAGGAGCGGACGATAACCGTTTCCGACAACGGCATCGGCATGACGGAGGAGGAGCTTGACAGGTATCTCTGCCAGATAGCTCTTTCCGGCGCGCTTGATTTCATAAACAAATACGAGGGCGAGGAGAACAGGAACAACGGCATAATCGGTCATTTCGGACTCGGATTCTACTCGTCGTTCATGGTCAGCGACAGGGTGACAGTCGTTACAAAGTCCTACACCGGCGCCCCCGCCGTTAAGTGGGAATGCACCGATTCGGGCGAATACACGCTCTCTCCCTCCGACAAGGAGACAAGAGGGACCGACGTCATCATGCACATCGCCGACGGCGAGGACGAATATCTTGAGGACGGCAAGCTGAAGAGCATTCTGGAGCAGTACTGCTCGTTTATGCCGGTTGAAATATACTACGAGGGCGAAAAGAAGCCGGAGCCGGAGAAGAAGGAGGGTGAGGAGGCAACCGAACCGGAAGCACCCAAGCCGATAAACGATACCCATCCGCTGTGGATGAAGAACCCGTCCGACTGCACGGAGGAGGAGTATCTTGAATTCTACCGCAAGGTCTTCCACGACTACCGCGAGCCGCTCTTCCACATCCACATAAATGCCGATTACCCGCTGAATTTCAGGGGAATACTCTATTTCCCGAAGATCACGAACGAGTACGAAAGCCTTGAGGGGCAGGTCAAGCTGTATTACAATCAGGTATTTGTCGCCGACAATATCAAGGAGGTCATTCCGGAGTTCCTTCTCATGCTCCGCGGAGTGATCGACTGCCCGGAGCTGCCGCTGAACGTGTCGAGAAGCTATCTCCAGAACAGCGGATATGTCGCGAAAATGTCGCAGCACATCGTGAAGAAAGTCGCAGACAAGCTGAACTCCCTCTTCACCACCGAGCGTGAAAATTACGAAAAGCTGTGGCAGGATATCAAGATATTCGTTGAATACGGAAGCCTGCGCGAGAAGAAATTCTACGACCGCGTGAAGGATTCTGTCATCTATCAGCTGACCGGCGGAAGGTTTGTCACCCTTGACGAGTATCTTGAGGGTGCAAAAGAGAAGCATGAGAACACGGTTTACTACGCCACCGACAAAATGGCTCAGGCACAGTATATTTCGATGCTTGAGGGCGAGGGGATCGACGTCATGTACCTTGACAAGGGGCTTGACAATCAGTTCATCTCCATGATCGAGCAGGAGAGAAACGTGAAATTCCTTCGTGTCGACTCGGGAGTTGCCGACGCGCTCAGGGGCGACGGCGAAAAGTTCGAAAGCAAGGCACTTGCCGATCTCTTTGTGAAGGTCAGCGGGAACGATAAGCTGAAGGTCACTTTTGAGAACCTGAAGGACGGCACGCTTCCCGCGATGCTGACGGTTTCCGAGCAGGACCGCCGCTTCGGAGAGATGATGAAGCTCTACGGAATGCAGAACGACGGGATGCCGGCACCGGAGGGGGAGCTTGTCCTCAATTCCGGAAGCGACATGATAAAGCGTCTTGCGGCTAAGGCGGAGAGCGGAGACGAAAGCGCCGCCGATTCTGCGGGATATATTTACAGACTTGCGCTTCTTGCCCAGAGAAAGCTCAGCGCGGAGGAGCTTAAGGACTTCCTGCGCGGCAGCTTTGCAATGCTGGATAAATTGGTGTGATTTTGTCCCTGCAGGAAAATATGGCTTCCCCTTGAGGGGAAGCTCCGCCGAAGGCGGTGATGAGGTGTAGCGCGGCAGCGCGTTTGTGCCGGCAAATGTAACATTTCGCTTCACCGACAGAGATTTTCAGACTGCGTCGCCCGGAGTTTACGCCATTCTTTGCTCGTGCAAAGAACGGCTTTGCCAAGAAAGCACGCTCAGGGGGTTCCGCCGCGAAGTGAGCCCCGATTGCTCCGGCGAACAGAGATGAAATCAAAAGCCGGGGCTCAATGCGGCTCCGCCCCCTGAGAACCCCCGGAGAACGGGCAAGCCGGGAGAGACAAACAACAGAGATGTTGTGCACAGCGGAAAAAGTTCATGTATTCAGGGCAAAAATCGTGAAAGGAGGCACGCTTTCATTTGGTATATGACAGAAAAAACATAATCCTCGGGAATCTTTCGCGGATAAGCCGGGAGCAGACGCATCTTATCGAGCGGCGCGAGGCTCACATCGGGGAGCTTGCCGACTTTCTCTGCGACGAGGCGGGAGAGGACGAGATATTCTTCCGCGACAGGGGCTTCCGTGAGGCTTACAGAAAGCTGGTCTCCGATGCCGGCTGTGTCTGCTCGGGATATGCGGCGGAGACCGGAAAGGAAAGCACCGAAAAGACCGGGCGCGCGCTTTCGGCGTACATGAGGGCGTCGCTCTGCCGGAGGCTTACCGACGGGCTTGACATCCGCGGGGTTCAGGCGGCGGGGACGTATTTCGACGAGATATCGACGCTTGAGGACGACACGGTGTCGTACATGAGAAGCTCATATGCCGACGAGGCGTTCGCGCGCTTCTCGGAGTACATGACCGACCCGAAGGCGATATACGGCTACGACTTCTCGGAGGTGTGCGACAATGTTTATTATGAGCGCTCTGAATACTGTATCCTTCCGATAGAGAACACGACAGACGGGAGGCTTGCCGGCTTCCGGCGGCTGATGATGAAATACGGGCTGAAAACCGTCATGCTGACAAGGGTCGAGGACCCGCAGGAGACGGGAGCCACGGTTTTTGCCCTGCTGAAGCGGTGCATCACCGTCCCCTCTCACGGGGAGAAAAAATTTCTTGAGATAAGAGTGACAGCCCATGACATTCAGGCGCTTCTCTGCGCGGCAGACGGGTGCGGAATGAAGCTGTCCGCAATAACCGCCGTGCCGGATTCCCCGGACGGCTACGACCTTGTTTTCACGGTCAGCGAGGAGGGAATATGCGGATTTCTCAGCTATCTGCTCCTTGAATATGACGACATAACTGTTACCGGATTTGCCGGAATGATATAAAAAGGCGCGGAATGCCCGCACGGAAGCCTTGCGCGGCAAAGGAACGGCAATTAAATCAGAAAGGGAAAAAAGCAATGACAGAGAACGGCGCAATGAAGGAATACAGGAGATGGCTCGCCTCCGACAGAGTGAGCGGCGACATGAAAGAGGAGCTGCTTTCCATCGGAGACAACGACGGGGAGATACGGATGAGATTTTCCGCTCCGCTCAGCTTCGGCACCGCGGGTCTGCGCGGCACGATGGGCGCGGGGATCAACAACATGAACGTGCATACCGTTGCATGGGCGACGCAGGGATTTTCCGACTATATCAATGCAAACGGCGGGGGAGCCTGCGCCATTGCATATGACACGAGAAACAATTCGGCGCTCTTTGCGCAGGAATCGGCGGAGGTGCTTGCGGCGAACGGGATAAAGGTATACATCTTCGACTCGGCAAGACCGACGCCGGAGCTTTCCTTTGCGGTGAGAGAGCTGGGATGCCGCGCCGGTATCAACATAACCGCCTCCCACAACCCGAAGGAGTACAACGGCTACAAGGCTTACTGGGAGGACGGAGCGCAGCTTGCGCCCGAACAGGCGGCTGCCGTGTCGGACTATATGGGAAAATGCGACGTTCTCGGCGGCGCGGTGAGAATTTCCTTCGACGAGGGTGTGAAGGACGGCAGGATAGTATTCCTCGGCGGGGATTTTGATGAGAAATACATGGAAAGAGTGCTGGAGCAGCGCGTCAACAAAAACGCGATCCCGTCGCAGAGCGATATGACGATAGTCTACACTCCCCTTCACGGCGCGGGGCACAGGCTGGTTCCGGAGACGCTCCGCCGCGCGGGGCTGAAAAACATCATAACCGTTCCGGAGCAGATGGTGACCGACGGCAATTTCCCGACGGTGAAGTACCCGAACCCGGAATTTCCGGAGGCATTTGCCCTCGGAAAGAAGCTGGCTGCCGAAAACGGCTGCGACCTGATAATCGCGACCGACCCGGATGCCGACAGGATGGGGATAATGATAAAGGACGGCGGGGAGTACACCGGGCTTACCGGAAATCAGGTCGGGTGCCTGCTGCTTGACTATATCATCACCGCGTACCGCGAAAACGGAGGTGTTCCGGCTGACGCTTATGCCGTGAAGAGCATTGTCACGACCGAGCTTGCCAGCGAGATCTGCCGCGCGAACGGGGTTGAGATGTTCGACGTTCTGACCGGCTTCAAGTTCATCGGAGAGGTGATAAAGAAGCACGAGGAGCAGGGCGTCGGAACCTATCTTCTCGGCTTTGAGGAGAGCTACGGCTACCTCAAGGGGACCTATGCCCGTGACAAGGATGCGGTCGTTGCCTCGCTTCTCGTCACCGAAATGGCGGCATATTACCGCGCAAAGGGCATGACGCTGAAGGATGCCGTCGATTCTCTTTACCGCCGCTACGGAAGCTACGGAGAGAGTGTCATGAGCCTCTCGATGCCCGGTGCCGACGGCAATGAGAGGATGCGCGAGATAATGGAACGGCTTCGCGAAAACGCTCCCGCGACGCTTGGCGGAGACAGCGTTGTGTCTGTCCGCGACTATCTGAATGGGACGGTCACCGACCTTGTGACGGGAAAGACAGAGCCGACCGGGCTTCCGTCGTCGGATGTGCTTTATTACACGACAAGGGCGGCTGTCACCGTATTCCGTCCCTCCGGGACAGAGCCGAAGATCAAGGTCTATTTCATGGCTAAGGGCGAAAATTCCGATGCTGTTTCGGAAAAGCTCGCCGCCTGCCGCGCGGATGCTGGAAAGCTGCTCGGAAAGTGACTTGACAAGCTCCGCGATTTGTGGTATTCTATTGTTCAGATAATATCAGCCGGCACGCGCCGGGAAAGGAAGGTGTCTATCATGGCTGTTGAGGACGCTATAATCGTACACAAGAATGAGATCGTTTTCTGTGACAAGAAAACCGATAAGAACCGTTTCAGGCACTACAGGCTCACTCCCGAAAACATGACGAAAATCGTTTTCGATTATGCCTACCGCAAGAAGTTCTTCGGGCTGAAAAAGGAGCTTGAGGAGAGGATCATTTTCGAGATTAACGATCCGGATATTCCCTCCGAGCTTGTTGTCTGGGAGCATGAGGAGGAGAACTTCCGCAGATTCAGGGGCGGACTCCGTTCCTTTGTCGATGACAACAAGGTTCCGCTTGAAATAAAGAGCGCCGAGGACGCGGCGGAATAAAAGAGGGGTACTGCGCGATCTTGCCGGTGTCATTCACGGGGGTGTCTTTTCCGGCACCCCTTTTGTTTCACCGTCAGGATAAGGCGGCGCGCTCCGGCGGGAAGGCAGACCGTCCGCACAGCCGATCTTCCGGCTGTCGGGCAGCATTTATCTTATGACATACGAAGAGTACAAAACCGAATACGGAATAAGGCTTGACCCCGCGCAGGATGCGGCGTGTCGGGAGACGGAGGGGCATATTCTGCTCCTTGCCGTTCCCGGAAGCGGGAAAACCACCGTTATGACGGCGCGGCTGGGGTATCTTGTCAGGGGTAAAAACGTTCCGGCGGACTCGGTGCTGGCGGTCACCTACAGCGTTGCCGGCGCGGCTGAGATGCAGAAGCGGTATGAGGCGGTTTTCGGCTCGCGCGATGTTGAGATACGGACGATACACGGCTTCTGCTCGAAGATCATCTCGGCATACGGCAGGGTGTGCGGGAAAAAGCCGTTTTCGCTCATCGATGGCAACGGCGGGCAGGCGAGGATTATCCGCGACATCCTCCGGAAGTACGGCGGCTACCCGTCCGAGAACGAGGTAAAGGACGTCATGACCGCCGTGACTTACTGCCGGAACATGATGCTTGACGACAGGGAAATAGAGAAGGTCAGCATTGACGGCAGGGATTTTCCGCAGATATACCGGGCATACCGTGAATTCAAGCGCGAAAACCGACTGATGGACTACGATGACCAGCTTTTTTACGGCTACAACATAATCTGCCGCTTTCCCGATGCGGTCAGGGAGTATGCCGGAAGGTTCCGTTACGTCTGTGTCGATGAGGCGCAGGACACGTCGAAGATACAGCACATGATAATTCGCAGGGCGGCTGAGGGGTGCGGCAATCTTTTCATGGTCGGCGACGAGGACCAGAGCATTTACGGCTTCCGCGCCGCGTATCCGCAGGGGCTGCTTGAATTCGACAGCGTCTATCCCGACGCGAAGGTGCTGTTCATCGAAAAAAATTACCGCAGCACAAAAACCGTCGTAAGTGCCGCCGACAGGTTCATAGCCCTGAACACCGACCGCCGGGAAAAGCACATGGTGACCGATAATCCGCAGGGCGAAAGTATAGAAACCGTCAGGCTCTCCGACCTCTCGGAGCTTCCCGTGTACATAAAAACGGTGGCAAGAGAGGCGGAGCGCGAAAGCGGAAAGACCACCGCCGTTCTATGCCGGCTGAACGATTCGCTTATCCCGATGATCGATATTCTGTCCGACGCGGGGATAAGCTACACGGCAAGGGCGGGGGACGGGCTGTTTTTTACGCATTTCATCGTCCGGGACATCCTTGCAATCATGCGCTTTGCCCGCGACCCGTTCGACGCAGGGCTTTTTGAGGAGATATATTACAAGCTGTCCGCCGGTGTCAGCCGCGCCGATTTCGAGTACGCGGTGAGGGTCAACCGGGGTGCGAAGATGCTCTCCTATCCCGAATTCATGGCGACCTGCCCGGTCATGCGGGAAAGCGTCAGAAAGCGGATGAAAACCATATCAGCCGCGCTTTTCAGGATATCCTCCGCGATGTCGGCAAATGCCATCCGGCTGATAATGTCCGACTGCGGCTACGGCGCGTATCTTTCTCACCGGACAAACGACCTGTCAAAGGTCAGCACGCTTCTTGCAATTGCCGAAAGAAGGCGCGGGCAGAGCGATTTCGTTGACCGGCTGTCTCAGCTTCGCGATATTGTCATGTCTGGCGGCTGTGGCGGCGGGATAATCCTGTCAACCATCCACTCGGCAAAGGGTATGGAGTTTGACAGGGTCATAATCTGCGACGCGAAAAACGGCATTCTTCCGTCGGTATTCGAGCCGTCGGCGGGCAAATACACCGACGAGGAGCTTGCCTCCCGCGAGGAGGACAGGCGGCTGTTCTATGTCGCCGTGACACGGGCAAAGGAGCGGCTGGCGCTTGTGACCTACGACAGCGAGTTCGGGAAAAAGACAGGCGGCTTTGACTTCATTACGACGCTTCTTTGCGAAAAAGAAGGGAAGCGCGACGAGGGGCTTCCGCGCGGGGCAAAGGAGACGGAAAAGCTCGCTCTCGGGTACTTCAAGGGCGACGTCATCTGGCACAGGGTCTTCGGCGAGGGTGTTATTTCGTCAATCAAAGGCGACCGCGCCGAGGTGAAATTCTATAAATACCGGTGTCCGAAGAGCATCGACCTGCGCTACTGCATCGTGAACCGACTGATACGCTCCGTGTGAGAAAGCGGGAGCGGAAAGAGAGAATAAAAATGGAAAAACCGAAAATACTTTGCTATGGGATGAAGGAAGTTCCGTCCGGGCTTGCCGCGGTTGCAAAAAAGCTCGGAGCGGTCTGCCGTGCTGTCCCGGAGGAGGAATACGGAATGCCGGTCGCCGCGTCTGCCGCCGGGCTTCCCGCGGTGAAAAAGCCTGAGGGAAGCATTTCCGAGCCGTTTCTTGTTTTCGTCAGCTTCCCGGAAGGCGCGCTTGATCTCTGCCTTGCCGCGATGAGGAAAAACGGAGTCCTTCCGGGGGTTCTCAAATCGGTACTGACACAGTATAATGCTGTATGGACGCCGGTAAAGCTCTGCGAAGAACTCTGCCGCGAAAGAGCAATGGGGCTTAGGAGATAAAGGAGAACGACTACTTTCTTTGAAAGAAAGTAGCAAAGAAGCGTACTGGGAAAAATTAGCCTTCCCCTTGAGGGGAAGGTGCCCGAAGGGCAGATGAGGTGTAGCGCGATAGCGCGTTACGAAGCATAAAGTAACTTTTTCGTTTGAAAACGGTTCCGCAAGCGGAACCTACACCTCATCCGTCGGCTACGCCGACACCTGTCTCGCTGCGGCTCGGTCAGGCTTGGCTCTTGACCTCCCCCGGAGGTCAATTCACTACCAAGCCCCTGCTTCGCAGCCCTCA
>ERZ827512.833-NODE-833-length-35793-cov-9.761878_pt1 | contig 35793 bp, 29 predicted proteins | sample MGYA00519916_ERZ827512 | MGnify/ENA primary metagenome ERZ827512 (study PRJEB31778, sample SAMEA3449335) | human gut metagenome | biome: human gut; feature: human-associated habitat; material: faeces | place: United Kingdom | collected 2010/2012 ... | reverse complement strand
GCTATGTGACAAGTCCAAAAGACATAAAAGGCTATGACAATGTAAGTAAGACAGAAAACGCAAAAGGAGAATTTGGAAAGGGCGATACAGAAGTAACATACTATTATGAAAAAACAAAACAAACAACACCAAGCAAACCAGTATTACCAACAACAGGAGATAACTTTATATCAGAAATGATTATATTAGTAGCATCTGCAACAACATACTTAGCAGTATTAGCATTAAAACACAAAAGATGTAAATAACATCAAATAAGGTGATTCACAACGAATCACCTTATTATTTTGTGCCATTGGGGACGGAGAATTTTGGCACGTTTTTCCTTACATTATTCATGGAGCACATTGTGCTCCGCTACGAACGTTTGACGATGATGAGCTTGTTATGGAACAAAATGTGATTGTTAGAGCACATTTAAAAATAATAAAAATTTTGTATAAATTTTTTAAAAACGTTCATAATAAATACGAAATAAATTAACTAGAAAGGAAGGATAAAAATGCCAAATTTAAATCAATTAGAACTTCAACATTTAAGACATTTAATTGGGGCGCATGAAACTGCATACCAAAAATTAAATACATTTTCTTCACAAGCAGTTGATCCACAAATTAAGCAAATGTTTGCAAAATCTGCACAAGATGCATTAAACACAAAACAAAAATTAATGTCATTTCTTAATGATTAGTTAGAAAGGAGAATAAGTAATGGACGAAAAAACAATGGTAAATGATATTTTAGGAAGTGTTAAGTCAGATTTAACAGCCTACCAAACAGCTATAACCGAGGCTGAAAATATGCAATTAAGACAGACTCTTCAACAAATTAGAAATGGAGACGAAAGTTTTCAATATGAGTTATTTAAAATTGCTCAAACAAAAGGATATTATCAACCAGCTCAAAAGGCAACAGTAACAGAAATACAAACTGTTAAAGATGAGTTGAATCAATAAAAGTATTAACAGAACATATAAACTAAAAATTCCGCGTGATTTAGCCACGTGGAATTTTTTAGAATTAAAACACTTGTAATTTTCTAAATTTTGTTATAAAATATATAAGAATTTAAAAATGGATAGGAGTGTTTAAAATTAATAGTTTTAGAAGATTTGCAATGTTTTTTAGAACATCTGTAAAAATAGTGGTATTAACTATTATATCTGCATTTCTTATTATAAGTGCAGTAGCATTTTTTTATAAACCTACATATGCAGTTTCACTTAATGGTGACCTTGTAGGGTACACAGAAAATAAAGCAGAACTACAAAATAAAATAAATAGCTACATGGCAGGAAATCAAGAAGAAGGAATTGCATTTAGACAAATAGGTTCAGTACCAGAGTATACTCTTTGCTTATTAAAAAAAGACATTACACCAAATGATGATGAAATATATACAAAAGTAACCGAAAATGGTACACAATATTATAAATATTATGCAATTACAGACGACAAAAAAGAAAAAGTTTATGTATCAACATTTAAAGAGGCAGAAGAAGTAATAGAAAAGTTAAAAAAGAAAAATAGTGCAAATAAAAAAGATTTAGGAATTGTAGAAAAATACGAAACTGAAACAAAAACATTTACATCAGTTGAAAAATGTGTATCTAAATTATATGAAGCACCAAAAGTTACATATGTAGCTACAGCATATTCTGGAAGTGTATCTGGATTATCAGACTCAAAAGTAAATTTAGGGATTTCACTAATTAGACCAGTTTCAGGAATTATAACAACCAGATTTGGTAGAGCTTCAGGTGGGCACAGAGGGTTAGATGTTGCAACATCTACTGGAACACCAATTAAAGCAGCCGCTGGTGGAACAGTTAAAGTAGCTGGTTGGAATAACTCATATGGATACATGATTAAAGTATCACACGGAAACGGAGTAGAAACAGTATATGCACATTGCAGCCAATTATTAGTATCAAAGGGTCAAACAGTTTCACAAGGCCAAGTAGTTGCTAAAGTTGGTTCTACAGGAAATTCAACGGGACCACACTTACATTTTGAAGTAAGAGTAAATGGAACATTATATAACCCACAAAATTATGTATATTAAAAAAACAGGATTTTTGAAATCCTGTTTTTAATTTAACTAACAAAATAGTTAAAGCCAATTTCTAATGCATTATTTTTCATAATCAAACTTCCACATTCTTTTAATTTACTCGAAAAAGCATTTGAATTTACAAACTTTGCAAACTCAGTAATACAAGCATAAAACTTAATTTTATCAAGAAATTCAGTATCTGCATTACTTATTATCAAATAATATTTTTCTTTATATTCATATAAACTAATCGACTTAGCCATATTTTTTGCACAACTAAGTAAATTGCTATTATTTAAAAAAGCTAAAAAATTGCAATAATCATCAAACTGGTTAAAACAATAAACAGATTGTGAAGATGATGTTACACTTTTTCGTTTAACAGCAAATTTTTTCTTATTTGTTTTTACTTTTTCTTCAGAATCAATTTTAGTAATAGTAAAAATAAAACTAGTATCAGCCATAGATAAAGCTTCAACCTTTAAATTAGAATCTTCTGGGTCAAACCCAGTTTCTTTTTTTGCCTCTTCTAACATATCAAGTAATATATGTTGAGATTCAATAGGGTTAGACATAAAAACATGAAAATCAATATCTTTTTCTACTAAATCTTGAATTGTCAAAGTAATTTGTATTTTATTATCGCTCAATTTCTCAAATTTCATTAAATGTCCTCCTAATATATCAATCTAATAATATTATACTACCAATGCTTTACAAATGAAACCAACAATTTATGGAAAATATAATATATATTATTATATATAGCACAAAATGGTTAATGTCAAATGTTTTTTATATGAAAATATTGTAAACTATCTTGAAAAAAACACTAAATGCATATATAATACAACCATATTGAAGAAAAAACAATACTACTAAGGAGGAAAACAAAAAATGGCAACAAGAGAAAAAAATATATGGATATTACTTCTATTTATATTATCAGGAATTGTAGTTGGGGGGTTACTAGGTAACTTAGCATCACATGTAGACTTTTTATCATGGCTTTCTTATGGTGAAGAATTTGGTTTTTCAAACCCAATAGAACTTGATTTAAATGTTGTAAAATTAACTTTTGGACTTATGTTTAAAATAAACATAGCAAGTATAGTAGGTATTGTACTAGCAATATTTATATACAAAAAAGTTTAAGAATAGGGGAAATATACTTTTATTTTATAAAAATTTATTCAAAAATTATTTAATGGGGGCCTATATAGAAAGGATAAAAATATGTCAATAAAAATGAAACAGCTCCCAATTTCAGAAAGACCTTATGAAAAATTAGAAATGTACGGAGAAAGTGCATTATCAAATGCAGAGTTACTAGCGATAATTATAAAAAATGGTACAAAAGAAGAAACATCAGTTACTCTAGCACAAAAAATACTTTCACTTGGAAAAGAAAAAAGTTGTAAAGATGATTTAACATTTTTACATGAATTATCTTTAAAAGAATTAACGCAAATCAAGCGGTATTGGAAGAGTAAAAGCAATTCAGCTAAAAGCTGTATGTGAGCTTGCAAAAAGAATTTCAAAACCAATTGATAAATGCAAAATAAAAGTAAAAAGCCCAAAAGATGTAGCTAATATATTAATGGCTGAATTAAAACTAGAAAAAAGAGAAATAGTGAAAGTAATAATTTTAAATTCCCAAAATGTTGTAATAAAAGTGCAAACTATATCATATGGAGCCACAAATTCGGCAATAATAGATCAAAAAGATATATTTAGTGAAGCTTTAAAAATGGGTGCACCCAAAATAATTGTAGTGCATAACCATCCAAGTGGAATATCAACGCCAAGTGAACCAGATATAAAATTTACGCAAAAAATGGAACAAGCTTCAAAAATAATAGGTATTCAATTACTAGATCATATTGTGATTGGGTATAATGAATATACAAGTATAAAATCGTACTTATTAGAAAAGGAAAGGAAGAATTTAATATGAAATTATTAGGATGGAATTCAAAAGACATAGGAGTAGACTTAGGAACAGCCAATATTATAATTACCATTAAAGGCAAAGGAATTGTGCTAAATGAACCATCTGTAGTTGCAATTGACAAAAATACAGCAGAAATAATAGCAACAGGAGCAGAAGCAAAAGAAATGCTAGGCAGAACTCCTGATGAAATATTAGCAATAAGACCTTTAAAAGATGGCGTAATTGCAGACTTTACAGCCACACAATTAATGCTTAAATCTATGATTCAAAAAGTTTGCCAAAGATATAATGCTGGTAGACCAAGAGTTGTAGTTGGAGTTCCATCAGGAATAACAGAAGTTGAAGAAAGAGCAGTAGAAGAATCTGTAATGCAGGCAGGAGCAAAAGAAGTTTATATAATTGAAGAACCAATGGCAGCAGCAATAGGTGCAAACCTAGAAGTTGCAGAACCAAATGGAAATATTGTTGTTGATATTGGTGGAGGAACAACAGAAGTTGCGGTTATTTCTTTAGGAGGAATTGTAATTAGCAATTCGCTTAGAATAGCTGGGGACGAGCTAAATGAAGACATTATCAATTATGTAAAAAGAGAAATGAATTTAGCAATTGGAGAAACAACAGCAGAACAAATAAAAATTACATTAGGATGTGCAAAACCACTACTAACAGAAGAGGCAATGGAAATTAGAGGAAGGCATTTATCAACAGGGCTTCCAGAGGTAATGCGTATAACATCAACACAAGTACAAGAAGCAATGCATGATTCTATTGAAAAAATAATAGAAGTAATAAAACAAACACTAGAAAAAACACCACCAGAACTTGCTTCAGATATTATGGAAAGAGGAATTGTATTAACAGGTGGTGGAGCACTTATAAGAAACTTTGACACACTGCTTGCAGAAAGAACAGAAATGCCAGTATATGTGGCTGACCACCCATTAGAGTGCGTGGCAAAAGGAGCAGAAAAAACATTAGAAGACTTAGAAAAATTAAGAACAGTATTAAATAGTTCTAGAAGAAGATAAATTTATTTTTAAGGAGTAGTAATGTATAGAAATAAAAAAACAGGTATAATTGGTGTTATAATAACTGTAATTATTTTAATAGCTATTGTTGTGCTATCTAATACAGACCTAAATAAAGTTTCATTTATAGAAAATATTTTTAGTAGTATTGTAATGCCAATTCAAAATGGACTTACTTACTTAAAAAATAAAATAGAAGGAAATGATAGCTTTTTTACAGATGTGAAAAATTTAGAAACTGAAAATGAAGAGTTAAAAAAGAAAAACAGTGAATTGGAACAATCTTTAAGAGAACTTGAAATTATAAAATCTGAGAACGAAACTTTAAAAGAGTATGTAAATTTAAAAGATAAGTACTTAGAGTACAAAACATTACCTGCATACATTATAAACAAAAATATAAATAATTATGAAAAAACAATAGTTATAAATGTTGGAAGTAAAAATGGAATAAAACCTAAAATGACGGTAATTGCAGACAAAGGGCTAGTTGGCTATGTAGTATCTACAACTGAAAATACATCAAAGGTTCAAACAATTATAGATAGTGCTACATCTGTAAGCAGTATTATTAGTACATCCAAAGAAGCAATTATAGTAAGTGGTACACTAGAAAACAACTATACATTAAAAGCTTCATACATTCCAACAGATGCTACATTATTAGAAAATGACAATGTGGAAACTTCTGGAATTGGAGGTATTTACCCAAAAGGTATACACATTGGAACAATTAAACAAATTGTTAATACAAAAAACAATATTGACCGTTATGCATATATAGAAACAGCAGTTGATTTTTCAAAATTACAAACAGTACTAGTTATTACAAATGAATAAAAATAATTAAAAAGAAAGGAATAATATGAAAAAAGCAATAGCAATAATAAGCCTAATAATTGCATTCTTTGTAATATATTTTTTACAAACCAATTTTTTCACATGGTTTACAATAAGTGGAATAATGCCAAATTTATTTGTAATATTTGTACTATTTATAGGTCTATTTGTTGGTAAAAAAATGGGTTTTGCATTTGGTATAATATTTGGCTTTGTTATTGATTTTTTATTAGGAAGATCAATTGGAATATCAGCATTTTTGTTAGCAATAATAGGTTTAGCATCAGAATACTTAGAAAAAAGTTTTTCAAAAGATAGCAAACTTATGATAATGCTAACAGTAGCTGTAGGCACAATGCTTTTTGAAATAGGGTATTACATATTTAAAATAATAAAATGGAATGCAACATTTGAATTTCTACCATTTATAAAAATACTATTAATTGAAGTACTTTTTAATATTATTTTAACAATTATAATTTACCCATTAATACAAAATTTAGGAAACAAACTAGAAGAAATATTTAAACCTAAAAAAATGTTAACAAGATATTATTAAGGAGGAAAATAGTTGGAACAAACCAAAAATGTAAGGTACAATATAATAATTGTAATAATATATATAGTTGGAATTGTTTTATTAGCTCAGCTTTTTAACCTTCAAATAATACAAGGAAACACATATAGAGAAACGTCTAACACAAGGCTTTCAAGAGAATCAACAGTAAAAGCAGCAAGAGGAGATATAACAGACAGTTCTGGCAATAAATTAGTAACCACAGAAACTGGATTTAGCTTAGAATTATATAAAACAAAATTAGAAAATGATGTATTAAACAATGTTATATATAATTTAGTAGTATTATTAGAAAATAATAAAGACACATATAATGATAATTTACCAATAACTGTTGAGCCATATGCATTTACATTAAATGATGAAGAAACACAAAAAAAGTGGAAAAAAGAATATGGAATTGATGAAGATGCTACAGCAGAAGAAGTCTTTAATATTTTTAAGAAAAAATATAATATAAAAGAAGATGACGTGAAAAAAGCAAGAAAAATTATGACAGTTAGATACGAAATTTCACGTAATGGATATAGTAATATAAAACCTGCAACAATATCAAAAAATATTAGTTATTTAAGTGCAAACCAAATAAAAGAACAAAGTGCTATCTTTCCTGGAGCATCAGTTGTAACTACACCAATAGTTAAATATCCTTACGGAAACTTAGCTTCCCACATTTTGGGGTATGTTGGTTCAATATCATCAGAAGAATATAATGCAAATAAAGATAAATATGACATAAACGATATTATAGGAAAAACAGGAATTCAATACACTCTTGAAGAATATTTAAAAGGTGTGGATGGTGTTAGACAAGTTGACATGTCGGTTGATGGAACAATTACAGGTGAGTATATAGCAGAAGAAGCGGAAGCTGGACATACAGTTGTATTGACAATAGATTCAAATTTGCAAAAAGTAACGGAACAAGCACTTGAAAAAAACATTAAAAAAATTGCAAATGGAGATTATGGAAAAAAATACAATGCAAAAGCAGGAGCTGCAATTGTAATGAATGTTAAAACAGGTGATATACTTGCATTAACAAGCTACCCAGACTATGAGCCAGAACTATTTATAACAGGTATAAGTCAAAAAAAATTAGAAGAATATAATAAAGGCAATAATTATTACAACAGAGCAATATCAGGAATATATGCACCTGGTTCTGTATTTAAAATGGTAGTTGCAACAGCAGCACTTGAAAACAATACAATAACAACAAGTACAACAATAAATGACACAGGTATTTACCCAAGAGGCCATAATCCAGCATGTTGGATATATACAAGTAGACATTATGGGCACGGATACCTAAATGTAACAGATGCAATAAAAAAATCTTGCAATTACTTTTTCTATGAATTGGGCTATAGAATGGGTATAGACCCTGTAATACAATATGCAAAAGCATATGGGTTAGGAATAAAAACTGGAATAGAATTATCTGGAGAATCAAGTGGAATTGTTGATTTGAAAAAACAATGTGAAGAATCAACAGGAGTTCAATGGCAATTTGGAGATACTTTGTCAGCAGTTATAGGACAAAGCTATAACAGCTATACTCCAATTCAAATAGCTAGATATACATGTATGCTAGCAAATGGCGGAAAATCTGTAGATGTCAGCTTAATAAAATCAATATTAGATTCAGATGGAAATAAAGTTTCAAAAGAAGAATACGAAAAAAAGGTTAATGAAAAACTAGGAATTTCAAATATACCAGAAGTTGAAGACTTAAACATTAAAAAAGAAAACTTGGATGCTATATTAAAAGGCATGAAAGGTGTTACAAGCGAAAATGGCGGAACAGCATATTATGTTTTTTCAGACTTAGACATATATATTGCTGGTAAAACAGGATCAGCAGAAACTGGAATAAATGATCAAGTTAATGGCTGGTTTGCAGGTTTTGCGCCATATGATGACCCTGAAATTGCAGTTGTTGTTTTAATTGAAAATGCTGGCTCTGGTGGAAATGTAGGAGATACAGCTAAAAGCATAATTAAGGAATACTTTGGAATGAATGCAAAAAATGTAAATGAAGACCTTACTGCAATTCCTTCTACACAAGTTAATAATTAATTGAAAGGATTTTAAATAAATGAAAAAAGTAGAAAAAACTGTTGAAACTAACGAAGAAACAAATGAGCTTGGATTACATGGAATAAAGAAAAGCTTTAAAAAAGAAATAGCAACTTCAAACACAAAGTTTTATAAGGGTTCTATTAGATCTGGTCAAAAAATAGAGTTTGAAGGTAGTTTAGTTATTTTAGGAGATGTAAATGCAGGTGCAGAGGTATTAGCAGAAGAAAATGTAGTCGTTGTTGGCAACTTAAGGGGAATGGCACATGCAGGTGCAAAAGGAAATAAAGAGGCTATAATAGCAGCAGCCTCTATATGCTCAGCACAAATTCGTATTGCAGATATTGTAAAAGAAATAGAAAGAAATACTGATGACGAAGAACAAGAAGAGCCTAAAACTTACGCATATGTTGACGAAAATGGTGAAATAGTTTTAACTCAATAATAGCAATATAAGTGCAATAAACAAATATTGATCTTTAACATCTTCTTTATACAAAAAGAAAATAAGCGCAATAAGCAAAAGGTCATCATTATATAATTTTAATCCAAATAAGTCAAAATAGCTTTCATCATCAGACCTATCTTGTTGATTTAAAAAATTATCTAAAAAACTAAAGCCATAAAAAGGTTTTTGACTATTATCATTTTTTTTATCTGAATTAACTTTAGAATTTTTATTATGTAATTCCTTTGATTTTTCAAGGGAATTTTTATTTTGCATATTATTAAAATTTGACCTTGGTGTATAAGTATATGGTGACATAGGGTACCTTCTAAGGTAAGGAAAACTAAAAAAAGGGTAATTATATATCATTTTTCTTTTCACCACCTAAGGGATTTAAAAGTTCAAATGCTTTTCCCATGCTAAATAATTTTATATATTGATCAACCTTATCTTTTCTACTTGGCTTTAAATATGGCTTTAAAGACTTTAACAAATTAGCTCTAGGGTCATTTTGAGTTTTATTCATATTATCAATAATTGTTTTCATTTTTAACATAGTATCCATATCAAAATTAGGTACAGAATTTTCTGAAGAGCTTTGTTCCGTAGAAGTTTTTGAAGACATGTCATTTGTATTTAAATTCATATTACCCATCATGTTTTTTATTGAATCAGGTATTTCGTTATTTCTTAACATTTCATTCATTTTTTGTAAAATTTCAGACATATCTTCACTCATAATACCCCTCCAATTTAATTAATATTATTGTTCTTTTTAATTTGATTTATAATGTTATCAGCTTCTTTAGAATTAAGCATTTTGCTAACTTTAGTAAGGTTAGTTTCTAAATCCTTTTTATCCATTTTAGAAAGCATATTCATTAGTTGAGCCATGTCTACTTTATTATCCATATAATCACCTCAATACAATATATGTTTTTAAAACTATAATATTATATGTGCCAAGATTAAAAATGTGAATAAAACAAAAATGTAATATAAATTTAATATATTTTGTATTTATACAACTTCCGTAAGTAAAAAAGGCACGAACTTAGCCATTACCAATAGATTGTAGTTGAAAAAATATTAAAAAATGATAAAATAAGCCTATATAATTATAAATATAAGGAAAAATTACAAAAAAAGTAATTAAAAAACACATAAAAGCATTGAAAAATGCGAAAAAATATCGTATAATAAAATGTGATGTAATATGAAAAATAAAAAGGAGGAAGCTATGAACAAACTACTAAAAAAACTAATAGCTGTATTATTACTTATGTGCTTAGTAAGTGCAAACTTATCTACACTTGGATTTTATGGAATAACATATGCATTATCAGAAAGTGAAATTGCAAACCAAAACTCAAAAACTCAAGACTCAAACGTAGAATTCAATGCATACTTTGAAGGGGGAGTTCACGAAAAAACTGAAAAGATGGACTCTACTGCCAAATTATATCTTGATATTAAAGTAAATGGTACAGGGTATTTAGAAAAGGGAGTAATAAGCTTTCAAAATACAAACTTTGAAATTGACAAATCAATTAGTGATTCAAATATTCAAAGTGTTGATATAAAAAACAATAAAATTTTATTAAACAAAATAAGTGGTGGTTCTAATGTAAAAATAGAAGTGCCAGTTAATATTTTAAAAGCAGATGAAGTACCAGTAGATAATTTCTCAAAAGAAACAAAAACTGTATTTACAGCTACATACATAAACAACAATGCAAAAGAAAAAAATGTTTCAAAAGAAATTATAAACAAACTTTCATGGGATGCTATAGTTGATGAAACAATTTTAGCAGATGTTAAAGCTGAACTAACTAAATATATCACATTTAAATCTACAGAAAAATCAGTAGTTGTTTTACAAGCAAAAATAAACTCTGCAATAAAAGATAATAAATTACCAATAAAAGAAACACAACTTGATATACAAGTTCCAGAAATAAACAATATTAAACCAACAACTGTAAACGTAGTTGCAAGTCAAACAAAAGCAACAAATGGAGAAACAACAGGTTTAAACTTTGGAAAAGACAATTACTCATATGATGCTGAAACTGGAAAATTAACAATTGATGTTAAAAATTCAAGCAATAAAATGTACTGGGTAAAAAATGTTAGTGATGAATATTTAGCTACATTTATATTTGAAAGTAACGAAGTATACAATTACTTAATTGAAAATGAAGTTAATGCAGACCTAAAAATAAATGGAAACATAACAGTATATAGCAATCAAGAAAAAGCTATAAAAATACAAGAAGTTAATGCTAAATTAAATGCAACTGAAGCAAAAGGTGATTTGGTAGATTATTCTATTAATGCAGATTCTAGCATTGCTAAAGGTCAAATATATGCAAATTATAATGCAAAAAATAAAAAAGAAACAACATACAATATAAGCTATTCTGCAATGGTTAACTCAGTTGACTTAACAGACTCTTTAAAATTTGAGCAAAAATTTGATCAATTTGCAACAGAAGAAGATTCACAAAGTGCAACAACAGTTGCTGGAAATAATTATGCATATAACAAAACTATAAAAGTTGCAAAAAATGTATTTGAAAAAATTCTTGGAGAAGAAGGATACATTGACATATTTGATTCAGAAAATAATAAAATAGGAACAATTAATAAAGAATCAACATTAGAAAATGAAGTATATGTATTAGATATTAGTGAAGCAAACAATAATAAAATGACAATGGTTACAAGTAAACCAATATCTGAAGGACAATTAACAATTGATTTAGAAAAAGCTATAAAAGAAAATATAGATTATACAAAACAACAAGTTCAAAAATTTAAAAAATTAGTAGTACAATTAAACAATACTGTTAAAGAAATATCTTTAACAGAACCAAAAACAGTTATTGAGGTTGAAATAAGCAAACCAGATTTAACAACAGTAGTTGAAAACGAAAATGTTGAAATTAGAGCAATATTAGATACATCAGATATAAATAATGCTTTATATAACAATACAGCATTAAAAATTAAACTACCTCCATATATATCAAGATTCAAATTAAATAGTTATGATATTTTGATGTCAAATGGACTAAAAATTAAAAGTGTAAAACCAGTAAATGAAAATGGTCAAGCAGTAGTTTATGTTGAGCTAGAAGGCGAACAAACAGAGTATACAATAGATGCAAAATATAAAGGTACAATAATTGTACTTAATACAAATATAACAGTAAAACCATTAACACCAAATAGTGAAAGCAAACTTACAATGGAATATTCAAATAGCAATACTATAGCTAAAAATGCAAAAGGTACAGTTGAAACTAATATTAACTTTACAGCACCACAAGGTATAGTTACTGCAAATGGAGTTTCAGATTATGCTAAAGGTAAAGAAGATATATTTGTTATATCAGATGAAAAAGCAACTGGAACAATAAGTGCATATTCAGAAAAAACAACAGCAACAATAAATCAAAAAATTGTTAATAACTATAGTAACAAAATCAAAAATATTGTTATATTAGGTAAATTACCTGTAAAAGGAAATAAAACAATAGACACAAATCAAGATTTATCTTCAACATTTAGTACAACATTAAATGGAAATGTTACATTAAATGAAATAGATAGTTCTTTATACACAGTTTATTATTCAACAAATGCAAATGCAACTAAAGATTTAAATAGTCAAGAAAATGGATGGAGTACAGAACCAACAAATAATGCACAAGCATATTTAATAGTATTAAATAATTATGAGTTAGAAGCTGGAAAATCACTAGAAGTTACATATAAAGTAGAAATTCCTGCAAATTTAACATATAACAATACTACAAGCCAAATGTATAAAATATATTATACAAACTCTTCATCAATTGGTGAATTATCAGAATCAAAAGAATCACCTATAGTTAAATTAACAACTGGTGAAGGACCAAGCTTATCAATAGAATTAAAACCAACTGTTGAAACTATAAGAGAAGGCCAAATTGTTAAAATGAAGGCAGTAATTAAAAACACAGGAAGTTTAGCTGCAACAGATGCTAAAGCAAGAATACCATTACCTGAATATACAAAATTTATTAACTATATTTCAGGCACAGCATTTGAAGTAGATGACGCAAAAACTAAGAATATTAATATAGGTACAATTGAACCAGGAGAATCTAAAGAAATTTCTTACTATATAAAAACAAGTAAAGTTTCTGACCTTTCAATAGTAGAAGGAGGAGAAAATGTACCAACATACCCTAAAACAATTACAAATAAATTATATGTATCTGTAAGTGGTGTGGAAGGTGAAGTACCATCTAATGAATGTGTAATGAACTTACAGGAAGGTAAAATTTCACTTAACATGGTTGGAGATGTTGGAGAAAACTACGTTATAAAAAATGGTACAAATATTAGATACCATATTAATCTAACTAATATATCTAAAAAAGGTGATTTACAAAATACAGTAGTTACAATACCACTAGCTAAAGGCTTTAAATATAAAAGTGCAGTTATAAAAGAAAGCTGGTCAGCTAAAGAAGAAACAACAGATGGAATAAGCTATGACCAAAATTCAAATACTGTAACAGCAAACTTAGGAACATTAAGTATATCTAAACTTATAGAACTTAATGTAGAAGTAGAAAAATTTGAAGGAAATATTTCAGTAATAGCAAAAGCAAAAGCAGATGGTGCAGAAGAATGTTTTTCTAATATTTCAGAATATGAAACAGAAATAGTAAAATTAACAATTTCAGATTTAACATCAACACCAAGATATGTTAAAGAAAATGAAGAAATTACATATAAATTTACAATTACTAATGGTGGAAAAACAACTGCAAACAATATTGTAATAGAAGATGTTTTACCAGAAGGATTAAAACTAAAAAAGACTATATACAAATATGCAGGTAAAGAACAAACTGTTAATAGCAATGATGGTCAAAAAGTAAAAATATCAATTTTAGTTTTGAAATCAGGAGAAACTGCTGAAATTACACTTATTGCAAAAGCAAACTTATTATCAGATAAAGAAGATAAAACAGTAACAAATAAAATTAGTGTTACAGCAAATGGATTTGATAAAGTTGAAACAAATTCTGTTACAAATACTATAGAATATGATGAAGATGCTCATAAACCAGGTCAACCAACAGACCCAAGTAATCCTACTAATCCAACAGACCCAAGCAATCCTAATAAAAAAACATATAAAATTACAGGTACAGCATGGATTGATAGTAACAAAAATGGTATGAGAGATGAAGATGAAGAATTCTTACAAAATATAAATGTATATCTATTCTATAAAAATACAAGTCAAATTGTAAAAGATAGCAGTACAAATACAGAAAAAATAACAAAAACAAATGATAAAGGAAAATATGAATTTACTAATTTATTACCAGGTGAATATTTTGTAATATTTGACTATGGTAATGGTAAATACAGCCTTACAGAATACAGAAAACCAGGAGTTAATGAAGATGTTAACTCAGATGCAATTGATTTTAATATAACATTAAATGGAATAAAAACAATTGTTGGTTTATCTGATGGAATAAAAATATCAGACAGCAATGTAAGAGATATTGACATAGGTGTATATGTTGCAGAAAAATTTGATTTGAAATTAGACAAGTATATAACAAAAATTACAAGAACAACACCTACATCAGGTACAGAAGTATTTAGTTATAATAATGAAAAAAATACTAAGATTGAGGTACTAAAACAAAACTTAGGTAAAAGCAGTGTAGTTATAGAATACAAAATAGTTGTTACAAACGAAGGTGGAGTAGCAGGCTATGCTAAAAAATTAGTTGACTATTTACCAAAAGGAGTAGTATTTAATACAGAATTAAATAAAGATTGGTATTTAGCTAAAGATGGAAATGTATATAACACAAGTTTAGAAAATACACTTATTAAACCAGGAGAATCTAAAGAGGTTACATTAGTTTTACTAAAACAAATAACTTCAGACAGTATAGGAATACTAAATAACAATGCAGAAATATATGAAAGCTATAATGAACAAGGCTTAAGTGATATTGATTCAGTAGCAGGAAACAAAAAAGAAGATGAAGACGATATGTCAAAAGCTGATATTGTACTAGGAATTGTAACAGGTGCTAAAATTGCAGGTTATACAGTTCTTGCATTATCAGTAGTAGCAATAATTGTATTTGGTATAATTGAAATTAAGAAAAGAGTTTTAACAAAAAAATAGAAGAAAGGAGGAAACCTATAAATGAAAAATAAGTATTTAAAAATATGCTTTATAGTACTAATGACAAGTTTAATAACTATTGGATTATTTTACTTTATGAAAAACAATGTACAAGCAGAAGGTAAAGAAGGAACAGTAACTGAAAAAGAAATAGCTAGTAAAGATTCACCTGTAAAAGATACTGATACAGGAACTTGGGAAGCATTACCAGAAGATAAAAACTCATTTGACAACCCAATGCTTGACGGTTTTGAAATATATTGTATACAACCTAATAGTGCATTAAGATATGAGTATGACATTAGATATGATGAGAGATATAATGGAAATTATAGTGCAAAAGAATATGAAGCACATGTACCAGGCGGTGGAATAAAACCATATATAAGTGCTCACTATCATGCAAGTAAAATAGGTGAAGGATTTAAAACACCACCTGTATATGAAGTTGAATCAGAAGGAAAACTATCACCAGCAGCTGCCTATATAATGTCTGCAGATCCAATGGGAGAATGGACTGAAGAAAAACAAAAAGCATTATGGAATTTAAGAAAAAATGGACTTGATGATGGACTAATAGTGGGTGATGGTAAATCAATACATGATGGACCTTCAATATATGATGTAAATGCTGCAAAATATGCAGAATATTATGAAAAAATAATGCAAAATAGAGATGCGGGTAAACCAGCACTTGACCCAAAAAATAATACAGATACAAATGATGTATATATGAAAGTTGATACTGGCTCAGGAACATATACGGTTGGACCTGCAAATGTAAGTTATACAAAAGCAAGTTATGATGGAATTACATTTGGTGGAATTACAGAAATATATGTAATAGGTTATAACAAAGATGGAGAGATAGCACCTGGAAAAGAAAAAATTCCAATAAAAAGTTATTCAACACCAGGGGGAGAAGAAAAAACACCAAGATATTTTACACCTACTCTTGATTCAAATGGAGATGGTACAGGTGAAGATACAGGATTATATATTGATAAAGGTAAACAAATATACCCAGAACCAGATGAAGACTTTGATATAACATTTGAAGATCCTAATAAAGATTTAGACCCTACAGATAAAGATTATGACAAAAAATATGTTACAAAAATTAAAGTTAAAATTACATTCCAATATATGCTTGCAGAAGGTGAATATGCATTATTAAAAGGAACAAAATATACAGTACAATATGCTGATGAAGACGGTACTCCTGACCATGAATGTATTGCGGTAGATGAATATGGAAACATTATATATGATGAGATAACTGGTGAGCCTAAAATGGTTCTATGCGGACCTTGTAAAACAACTTGTTCATTAGGTGAAACACCACAACAATATCAAATTTCTGTTAAAGCAGGCAGAAAATTGTATGAAGCAGAACTTGAATTTGAATGGGATAAAGGCTTATCAATGCAATTAGCAGGTTACGTATGGGTTGATGGAAGCCTAAATAACAAGGAAAGCACTCCATATAATGGTGTAAGCGGAGATGCAAATGATGTTGCATTACCAAATATTAAAGTTATATTATATACAGCTTCTGGAGACAAAGTTGCAGAGAAAACAACTGACTCAGAGGGAACATATATATTTAGTGGATTAAACTCTATGGCAAAATATTTTGTAGCATTTGAATATAATGGACAATTATATGTACCAACAACTTATAAAAAGCCAGAATATAATTCTGATGAATGGTTCAAAACATCAAAGGCAACAGAAAAAGATTCTGAAAGAACAGCTTTAAATGAAAAATTTGCTACAATTAATGCATATCCACAAAACTATAGTGGTGGAAAAGTTTATTCAATGAAAAAACTTGTTGAAGCAGGAGTAATTGATAGTTTCTTTGAAGTACAGGATGGAATTATAACTGAAATTGATCAATTAAATAAAGCTACAAGTAGCCCTGATAGCGAACAACAAAGCTTTATAAATGATTGTCAAATTAAGGCATATACAAAAGCAAGAGAGATAGAAGATATTGGAAGTTATGATTTATACCCTGTTTATGATAAATTTATTATAAACTCAAATGGAGATTTTGCTACAGGATCAGAAGCAAGAAAAGCATCACTTACACAAGGAGATTATACAACTGGTGGAAAAACATTTAATGCACTTTACCCAGGTCAATTCTTTATTGATTTAGGTTTGGTTAGAAGAAGAACTAATGACTTAGCATTAAGAAAAGACGTTTATAGAGCAGTTACAAAAATAAATGGAAAAACAGAAATGTATAAATATAGTGGCAGACCAGATGATGATGCTGACTTCTGGGATATAAGTGTAAGATTAAAAGATAGTGGTTACTATGGAGATGCTAAGAGTGAGAATAGCATTTATAACAGAGAAATATTTGAATCTGATTATAATTACCAACCAACAGCAGATCACCCAGGTGCAGCACTTCAAATATATGTTACATATAAGATTACTCTTAGAAATCAATCACAAAGTATATTAAATACAATTAATGATGTAGCAGATTATTTTGATAAGGAATATGAATATAAAGAAAATTTATCTTGGGTAACTTATGATGATAATGGATTTGATGATAACAGCTATTTTAAAGCAATGCATGCAGAAGATATTAAACAAATAAAAAATGCAAAAAATGTAGATAGTACTGTAGAAGGAAATGTCGTTCATGTCCATGGATTAAAAGATAAAAAATTAGCAACAGGTGAAAAAGCATATATTTATTTAACATTTGAGGTTAAAAAAGAAGGAAATAAATTAATTTTAGATAATAGCCCTGAAGAAGCTAAATATAATGTTGCAGAAATTGATAGTCATACATCATTCTACTCAGACAATACATCATTACCAAATGGAGTTACAAAAGGTTCTAGTGATCATGCTGGATTGATTGATATTGACTCAGTACCTGGAAATGTTGATAAAGCTAACTTAACAGATCAAACAAAATATGAAGATGATACAGATAGAGCTAAGGGCTTAAGAGTAAAATTCTATGATAATGCAACAAGAAAAATAAATGGTGTTGTTTGGGATGACTCAAGAAATGAAACTGTTGGAACAGCTATAATCGGTAACGGAATTAGAGATGAAAGCAATGGAATTTCAGGCATAAAAGTAGAGTTGGTTGAAAAACTTGCAAATGGTAAAGATTATGTTTGGAAAACAATGACAACAGGTGGAAGTGGAGATTATTTATTCCAAGATTATATACCAGGTGACTATATTGTAAGATTTACATATGGTGGAGAATATAATCCAAAATATAACGGCCAAGATTATAAATCAACAACATATCAAAAGAATATAACTCAAAAAGATAGAACAAATTTTGAAAATACTCCACAAGAAATACTTGACTTATTACAAAGTATGGGACAAAAATTCTATAAAGGTTATACAGATGTTGAAAATCAAAATGAATCAGGAACATATGGATATAGCATAATTGAATCTGAAAAAGCTTTAGCATCTGATGCAAAAGATATTTGGTCTAGAAGAGCTGCAGTAAATGATTATAGTAGTAACAGCAACAAAGGAGTAACAAATGGATTAGCACAAACATTAGCAACAGCTAGTATTGCAAACCCAAATACTCAAATGGTTGCAGAAACTGGCGTAATCACAGTCGAAGTAGAATATAACAGAATAGTTACAGAAAAAGAAGGAAATGATTATCACGTTAAAGATGTTGACTTAGGATTAACAGAAAGGCCAAAAGCACAATTAGAATTAGACAAACATGTTGCAAAAGTAAAAGTTACATTAGCAAATGGAAGTACATTATATGATGCAGTTAGTGCTATACCAAACTTATCATGGACAAGTGGCCAGGATTACGATTTAATAAAGAATGGTAAATATCGTGACAATAGTGAATATAAATATACTGTTGGACAAAGTGAGGTTGATAGATTAGTTGGTTCACTATATAATGGAGGCAAAAATGGACTAATTCAAGCAATTGTTGATTCTGAGTTAATGCATGGAGCAACAATTAGAATTGAGTATACTGTAACAGTAAAAAATGCTGGTGAAACAGATTACACAGGTAAGAAATTCTACTATTTAGGAGCTCAAGATGGAGCTGTTGTAACAACATCAGCAAACAAAGTAGTAGACTATATAAGCAATAACATGCAATTTAGAACAGATGACAATTCTAGCGGAACATGGAGTATTATACCTAAGGAGAGCTTAGCTATAGACAATGCTATAAAGAATGGAATTAATAATATTACAATTGTTGAATCATCGGGTAAAGAATTAAGTAAAAAATTATTACCAAAAGAAACAACAAGTGCAACATTAATATTAACACAAACTATTACAGCTCAAAATACAACAGATGATATGACATATGATAATATTGCAGAAATTACACAATATTCTAATACAGTAGGTAGAAGAATGGCTTACTCAGTTGTAGGTAACCAAGACCCAGCAACTACACCAACTGAAGTTGATTCAGCTGGAGCAGAAAAGGTAATTATATTACCACCATTTGGACATACTTACATGTACATAGGAATAACAATTGCAGCACTTGCAATAGTTGTAATTGGTATAATTCTAATTAAGAAAAAGGTTCTTAAAAAGTAATTTATAGCTAACAGCTAAAACAATAAAATGAAAGTAGATACAAAAAATCTACTTTCATTTTTTGTACTTTATATTTTATGTTTAACATATTGAAAAACCAGTAAAAATAATGTAAAATATAAAACATAAAAAAGAAAAATATAATAAAAACACTAAAGATGGCAAAAAAGATAGAAAACTTTTTTAAATTTCATACTAAAAACGACAAACATTTTAAACAGCTTGTACTAAAATATATGAAATTAAAAAAGTAGGGGTGATAAAAAGGTGTTTAATAATATAGAAGAAAATAATATACAAAATAATAATAAAGAATCTGTTAAACAAATATTAACAAATCTTTTTAGTGTGCAAAATATAGTTATTTATATAGTATCATTTATGATTTCAGTGGTAGGTTTTAATAGTCAAAATCTTATGCTTACTATAAGCCCATTTGCTATAAGTTTTTTAGCTGCAATGTTAAGTAGCCGTATGCCTATTGGAATTAGCTATATACTAACATTATTAGGCACATTTATTTCATTTGGAACAAACAGTTTACTTACATATTTTTTAACAACTTTGGTATTTTTTGTGTTAGTGTTAATAAAAAGACCATCAGAACAAGATGATGTAAATGAACAAGTAAAAATGGGACCACATCTATTTTTAGCAGTTTTATTAGTCCAAGTAGTTCCAATGTTTTTTACAAATTTTTATGTTTATGATTTACTAACAAGTATAATGCTTAGTATATCAAGTTATGTATTTTATAAAATATTTACAAATTCAATACCTATGTTAAAACAAATAGGTGTAAAAAAAGCATTTTCAATAGAAGAGGTTATTGGAACAAGCCTAATGTTAGCAATTACTTTTTGCGCTTTTAAAGGCTTAAAAATATTTGGGTATAGTGTACAAAACATTTTAAGCATTTTATTAGTGTTAATACTTGGATGGAAAAATGGAATGCTTGTTGGGGCAACAAGTGGAATAACAATAGGAACAGTGCTTGGAATAATATCAGGAAATGAGCCAATAATGGTGGCTTCTTATGCAATATCTGGCTTAATAGCAGGTGTGTTTTATAAATTGGGTAAAATTGGGGTTATAATAGGCTTTATAATAGGAAATATAACATTAACTTATGTAGCTAATGGAAATACATCATCAATTATATTAATACAAGAAATTTTGATAGCTTCATTAGGTTTGCTTGCAGTTCCAAAAAGATTCAAAATTGATATAGAAGATTTATATGGCAAAGATAAATTATTACCAGAAACAACAACAAGAGCATTAACTGGAAACCAAGAAACTATAACTAAATTAAATAGTATGTCAGAAACAATAGCAGATTTGGCAAAAAGCTATGAGGAAGCTGCTAGCGCTGTATTAGAAGAAAAAGATGTTAAAGAACAAGAGTTATCAAATGAGCAAATATTTAAAGAAGAACTAGATGTTAATATATCTGAAATGGAAAATAATTTGTTATATGATGATATATCTCAGAATAATTGTGCAATTGTGGATGAGATTTTCAAACATTTATTATTAAATGACATAATTACAGAAAAAGAACTTGTAAATATTTTTGAAAAACACAATTTATATATAGTTGGTTTCAACAAAAGTGGAACACAAACTGAAAATGATGTTTCTGAAATGATAAAAGCAATAAATTCTGCATATAGAGTAAGTAGAATGAACTTTATATGGAAAATGAAAATGCAAGAAAATAAAAAGAATGTGTCTTCACAACTAGAAGGGGTTTCAGAAGCTATATCAAAAATGGCAGAAGAAATAAAACAAGAAGAACAATTACCTTTTGAAAATCAACAAAAAGAAATATTAAATTTATTAAAACAAAAAGGAATTGAAGTAAATAATATAAAAATAAAGCAAAATAATTCAGGTAGATATTTTGTAGAGGCATTTGTTCCACTATGTGATGATATTGAAGGAAAAAAGTGTAATATTAAAAAAATATCTAAAATTTTAGAAAAAGTATTAAAAACTAAATTTGTAATTCAATCACAAAATTGTGGTTTAAGAGAAGAAATAAATAATTGTGTATTTACATATTATTCAGAGGATAATTTTAAATTACAAGTAGGTGTTGCAACATCAACAAAAGAAGGATCAAAAGTTTCAGGAGACAGTCATATAGAAACAAAACTAGATGATGGAAAATATTTATTAGCAATTAGTGATGGAATGGGATCTGGTGAAGAAGCAAATCAAAGTAGTAAAATTGCAATTAATATGCTAGCAAAATTATTGAAAGCAGGATTTGATAAAGAGACATCTTTAAAATTAATTAATTCAAGTTTAATTGCAAATACAAAAGAAGACATGTATACAACATTTGACTTGCAAATATTAGATTTATTTGCAGGAAATATGGAGTTTATAAAAAATGGGGCTTGTCCAACCTTTGTTAAAAGAAACAAAGAGGTACAATTATTAAAATCACATACACTTCCAACAGGAATTATAGAAAAAAATGATTTAGTGGTATATGACTATGACTTGGAAGATGGAGACATTTTAGTAATGTGTAGTGATGGAATTATTGACTCAAATGTTGAGTACATAAATAAAGAATTATGGGTAAAATATTTGCTAGAAGATATAAATTCAGATGATGCACAACAAATTGCAAATATGATATTAAATGAAGCAATTGATAATGAATTTGGAATAAAAAAAGACGATATGACAGTTATAGTTGCTAAAATTAATAAAAAGTGTTAAAAATATTGTAATTTTATGTATAAATATGATATAGTATAGCTATAAAATTGGCTATATTATATCATTTTTTTAGCTATAGCCTTAAGGAGGACGTGGAAAATATGTCAAATAGAGGAAAAAGATATACTTCACAAAAACCAAAGCTAAACATAAAAAAAGTAATTGCTGTGCTTTTTGTTTTTGCAGTTATTATAATGGCAATTACAGGGGTAGTTAAATTAATTAAAGGAGATACAAAAGCAGAAGAAAAAACTGTTCCAAACCGCTATTTTGCAGTATATACAAATACAAAGTGGGGAGTTATAAACTCAAAAGGCGAAACAGTTATAAAACCAGAATATACTGAAGCAATTATCATTCCAGATAATAGCAAAGATTTATTTATATGTACTTATGATGTTGATTATACAAATAATACATATAAAACTAAAGTTATAAATTCTAAAAATGAAGAAGTTATACAAGGCTATGATTCAGTTACTGCTTTAGAAAACTTTGATAACGAAAACAATATGTGGTATGAAAATGATGTATTATTAGCATCAAAAGACGGCAAATATGGATTAGTAGATTTTAAAGGCAAAGAGTTATTAAAATGTGAATATGATGAAATTACAACTTTAAAAGGTGTTAAAAGTAGTTTAGTAACTAAAAAAGATAATAAACTTGGCTTAGTAGACAATATTGGGGCAACTATTTTAGAAAACGAATATACTAAAATTGTGCCAGTTTCAGATAAATATGAAAATGGCTATATAGTAACAGATAACAATAAAAAAGTTGGAGTTATAAATAGAGATAAATCTACTGCAATTGAAATTAAATATCAAGATGTAAAACCACTATATGCAAATGGAAATTATGTTGTAAAAGAAAGTGGTAAATGGCAAATTACTAATTCAAATGGTGATGTGTATTTAAAAGATAAATTTGATGATGTGGTTTCTATAAATGGTGACAATGTTATTGTAAAAAATAATAACAAATATGGAATTATGACATTAAATGGAGACACAAAAATAAGTGCTAAATATCAAAATATGAGTTATTTATTTGACAATGAATATATAGTTGAGTTAGATAACAAATATGGAGTTATAAACATTGATGGAGAAGAATTAATAAAACCAACATATGAATCTTTAGTTTATAGGGCAGATGCAGGTTTCTTAGAAGGAACAAAAAGTGGTGAAATTAATTCAGACTTTATAGATAGCAACTTAGAAGTAAAACTTTCAGGAATATTGTCAGAAATTAATACAACTAATGGCTATATGAGAATTAGAGTTGGTGATGATTACAAATATTACAATTTAAAATTCGAAGAAAAAACCAACAAAGATGTTTTAACAACAAATACTTTATTCTTAGCTAAAAAAGACGGAAAATACGGCTTTGTAAACAAGCAAGGAATAGTTATTGTTGACTATATTTATGATGATGCAAGAGAACAAAATGAATATGGATTTGCTAGTGTTAAAAAGAACGGAATGTGGGGTTGCATAAATTACAAAGGCAAACAAGTAATGGCACCAGCATATCAATTAGAAAATAACTCTTTAATTGAATTTATTGGTAAATGGCATATAGGTGAAGATTTAAACCTAAATTATTATACAGATATATAAGGAGAAAAAATGGAACTAAAGACAAAGTATCAATATACATATTTTATATACCCATATTTAATTGAAGAAAAAAATTATCAAGACTACTTATATAAACTGTTAAAAAACAGTCAGTGTAAGTTAAAGTTGTTTGATAATAAAAAGGATATACAGATTGATTCATATTTTTTACCAGAAGTAAAAAGCAAAATGTTTTGGTCTTTAGACTTAGAACAAGAAGCGTTAAGAAGCTATGAAACAATGGATCTAAAAATGAAATCAGCAGTTCTTAGTAAAAAATATTGCAATGTTTTTGATTATGTATTAGAGCAAGATATACCTGGTAAAGTTGATGAAAAAAATGGAATTTTCTTTGATATAAATAAGGTTGAAATAGTGTGTTTTGATTCTGGAATTTGTTTTTTACTTATCAAAACAGTGCTAGAAAATGATGCAAATTTTTCTGATGTTCTAAATTTTAATTATAAATTTAGAGAAATTGCTTCAAACATAGGGCATAGCAAAGAATATGAAAGTATAAAAATACAAACAAATAAATTAGAAAACATGCAAAAGTTTTCTGAATTATTAACTAAATTAACGGGTAAAAATATTACTGCAAAAAAAATAAATATAGATACAGACAGATTGATAACATATTCATATACATGTTTAAATCAAGATGCATGGAATGAAAATACTGATCTTTTAAATTTAGAAAAAGAATTTGAAAAATATCGTATGATAAAGCCAGCAAATGAACAAATAAATGATATTACTTATCAACATGAAAATGTTTATAAAGAAAAATATGCATATTATGGATTTTCGAATAATGCCACTGTACTGCTTACTACAGATATAAATATGCAAAATTATACAACAATGTTATACGAATATGAAAATTCGCAATTATATCATTATATTTATTATTTACATCAAAAAATATATTTAAATAAGCTAAACTATGATATGAAACAAGCTAGAAATTTTGAAAATATTAAATTAAAATTTATAGATTATGCTAAAAAAGATTTTATTTATGAAATAACTAATAACACAAAAGGAATTATTTTAGATAAGTATTATAGAAAAGAACAAGCTGTTGATGAACTTTTTGCGAGAATAAAGGTAAAGTATGATTTATTATACAAAGAATATGAAATAAATAAAACCAATAAACATCATGAATGGATTGCAGTTATTATAGGCATTATAATTGTTATAAACTTGATTAAACTATGGATCTCATTAAAATAGAGGAGAAATTATGCAGATAAAAACAGGCGTTGATATAATAGAAGTTGATAGAGTGCAAGAAGCTATTGAAAATCAAGGAGAAAAATTTTTAGAGAAAGTATATACAAAAAATGAAATTGAGTATTGCAGTAACAGTGGAAAAATGACATATCAGCATTATGCTGCTAGGTTTGCAGCAAAAGAGGCAATATTTAAGGCAATTTCAGAGCTTATACCTAAAAATGAAGATGATATTTTAAATAAAATAGAAATTACTAATGAACAAGATGGTAAACCATATGCAAATATTGACAGGCTAAATATAGATAATATAGAATCTATGGATTTAAGCTTATCTCATATAAAAAATTATGCAATAGCATCTTTTGTTATATTATTTAAATAAGGGGGAAATATGCAAATATTTGATTCTCATGCACATTATAATGATGAAAAATTTGAACTTGACAGAGAAGAAACTTTAAAAAAAGTATGCGAGGCTGGGGTTAAAAAGCTAGTGTGTGCTGGGTATAATATAGAATCTTCAAAACAAGCGATAAAAATAGCAAATGAACATGATTATATATATGCAACTGCAGGAATTTCACCAAATGATATTCCAACTTTTGAAAATGAAAATAATGATGTAAAACAATTCTTTTTTGAAGATGTACTAAATGAACAATTAAAAGAATTAACTAAAATTGCACAAAATAAAAAAGTAGTTGCAATAGGTGAAATAGGGCTGGATTATTATTGGAATAAAGAAAATAAAGCTGAGCAAAAATCAGCATTTATAAAACAAATAAAAATAGCAAATGAGCTTGATTTGCCAATAGTAATACACACAAGAGAAGCGGTAGCAGATACACTTGATATATTGAAAAATGAAATTAGTGTAAAAAATAAAGGTGTATTTCACTGTTGCCCATTGAATGTAGAACTAATTAAAGAAGCTTTAAAATTAGGTTTTTATATTTCGTTTGCTGGACCAATAACATTTAAAAATTCAAAAAATGCTACGGAAGCAATAAGTTTAGTGCCAATAGATAGAATTTTAGTAGAAACTGATAGCCCATATTTGGCACCAGAGCCTAAAAGAGGCACAAGAAATGATTCCTCAAATGTAATATATATGATTAAAAAAATTGCAGAGGTTAAAAACGTGCCAGAAGAGCAAGTAGCTCATGCTACATATAATAATGCTATAAAAATATTTAAAATAAACGCCAATTGATATATCAATTGACGTTTTTTTAAGCTTTACACAGATTGTGAAATAACTGTGCATTATGATATCTATTTATTAAAATCAACTTTAACATTTTTTCTAGCTTCTTGATTATCGACTTCAAATAAGTTTTCTGGTGTGAAATGAAACATTGATGCAATAATATTTGAAGGAAATTTTTCAAGTTCAGTATTATATTTTGTAACAGAATCATTATAAAATTGTCTAGAATAAGAAATTTTATCTTCTGTTTCAGATAATTCTGATTGTAAATTAGTAAAGTTTTGGCTTGCTTTTAAATCTGGGTAAGATTCTGAAACAGCCATAATTGTTTTTAATGTACCAGCTAATTCATTATCTAATTTAGCTTTTTCATCAATAGTTTTTGCATTTGCCCAAGAAGTACGAAGTTCAGCAATTTTAGTTAAAGTTTCAGATTCATGTGTCATATAACCTTTTACTGTTTCTACTAAATTTGGAATCAAGTCAAATCTTCTTTGAAGTTGTACATCCATTTGGCTAAAAGAATTTTTAGTACGTTGCCTTAATGTTACTAATTTATTATAAGCAGAAATAACGAATAATACTAGAATAATTAAGATTGCTAAAATAATCCACAACATATAATTCACTCCTTTATAATAATATTATGAAATAATATTATCATATATTAAAATATTATACAATAAAATTTTAAAAATAATCATAATCTTGTACAAGCAGACATATAATGTAGTATATGCAATGATTTGACAAATATACCAAAAAATGTAAAAAACTTAAAAGCTTAGAGCTTACGGAAACACATAAAAAGGCATAAAAATTTGACAAACATTTCTAAAGATGGTATAATATAGATGTTGCTTTTAAAGGAGGGAACAAAATAAATATGAAAAAAGATGATAAAGCATCAATATCGCTGAAAAAAATAATAAGTATTAGCATTTTATTTATTTTTATAATGACAGCAGCTGTTGCGGCAGGAAACGTAAAATTAAACAATGTTAAAATTATTTTAGCTAGTGGTTACGAAATGAATGTATTAACTAGTAAAACAAAAGTATCAGACATATTAGATGACAATCATATTATATTATTAGAAGATGAAAAGGTATTACCTGATTTAGACTCAGAATTATCAGATAATAATACAATAAAAATTTCTAAGGCTGATGATGTTGAAATAGAAACACCAGAAGTTATAGAAACATCAGAAACTATTACAAAAGAAGAAATACTAAAAAATTATGACACAATAATAGAAAAAATTGTAGTAGAAAAAGTTACAATACCTTTTGAAACAATTACAAAAAATAAGGCATCTGGTTCTGGATCAAAACAAAACCAAATAGTACAATATGGTGTAAACGGAGTTAAAGAGGTAACTTACAAAGTTAAATATCAAAATGATGTTGAAATAGAAAAGAAAGAAATTTCTTCAAAAATAATAAAAGAACCAGTAAATAAAATTGTAGAAGTAAGAAACAAACAAGTAACATCAAGAGGTGGCACAACTACAAGATATGGTGGTAAATGGACATATTCAGAAGCAGAACTTGACTTATTATGTGCTATAACAGCACAAGAAGCTTGCTCAAGCTATAATGCAGCATTAGCAGTTATAACATGTGCAGCAAACAGAGCAGAAAGCAGCAGATGGAGATATAATGGTACAGACCCATTAAGCCAATATAAAGCAAGAGGACAATTCTGTTACTCAATAGATAACCACTGGAGAAGAAGATTAAATGGAAATTACCCAGCATATGTAAAACAAGCGGTAATAGATGCATTAAACGGAAAAAGAAACCACAATTACTTATCATTTAGATCAGCAGGTTATGCAAGCGGAGTAAACATAGGTGGTAACGTATATTTTAACGCAATGTAATTAAAAAAAGTTCCTATTTACAGGAACTTTTTTTGTGCTTATAAATAAGTCCGCACAGGCACAAAACTTACTCTTGAACTAAAAGAAATAATATGATATATTATGCACACAAGGAGAAAAAATTATGAAATTAATTTCATGGAATGTAAATGGGCTAAGAGCAGCCATAAAAAAAGGTTTCAAAGAGTTTTTTGAACAAGAAGATGCAGACATATTTTGCATACAAGAAACAAAAATGCAACAAGACCAAATAGATGAAGAAATTGAGAATATATTTAAAGAATATAATAGCTATTGGAATAGTGCAGTAAAAAAAGGATATTCAGGAACAGCAGTGTTCACGAAACAAAAGCCAATTAATGTCACATATGGTATAGGAAAAGAAGAACACGACCAAGAAGGAAGAGTAATAACACTAGAATTTGAAAAGTTTTATTTAATAAATTGTTATACTCCAAATTCAAAAAGAGAACTTGAAAGACTGGACTATAGAATGACATGGGAAGACGAAATGAGAAATTACTTATTGAAATTAAATGAAACAAAGCCAGTAATTCTATGTGGAGATTTAAATGTAGCCCATGAAGAAATAGACTTAAAAAATCCAAAAACAAACAGACATAATGCAGGATTTACAGACGAAGAAAGAAATAAGATGACAGAGCTATTAAACTCAGGATTCACAGACACATTTAGGTACTTATACCCAACAAAAGAAAACTGCTACACATGGTGGTCATATATGTTCAACGCAAGAGCAAACAATGCAGGGTGGAGAATAGACTACTTCATAGTATCAAAAACAATAGAAAACAAAATACAAGAAGCAACAATATACTCACAAACACAAGGCAGTGACCACTGCCCAGTTGGTGTCAGTTTGGGGACGTTTCTTTAACTGACAAAAATGTCACTTCGGGGACGTATCTTCAACTGACAAAAATGTCACTTGGGGGACACATCTTCAGCTGACATTGTAGAGAATAAAAGTATATTATAAAATAAAATAGCCAAAAGTTTGAGGGCGAGGCAATAGGGGGATAAACTAAAATAAGATGTGTCCCCAGACTGACAAAAATGTCAGTTAAAGAAACGTCCCCAAACTGACAAATAGGAGGAGAATATGGATGAGAAGAGAAGAGGACTAAAGTGGTTTTATTGGTTTAGCCTTGGTACTGCTATTATTGCAGTTTATAAATTGTTAGATAATTTTGGCCAAATTACAGAGTGGCTTGCTGGGCTTGCAAATATTTTGATGCCATTTATTATGGGATTGTTAATTGCTTATTTATTTTATATTCCTTGTAGAAAGGTTGAAAGCTGGTATAGAAGGTCAAAAAAATTGAAGCTTGTGCAAAGAAAAGCTAGAATTTTTTCTATTATTACTGTGTACATTATTGCAATTTTACTAATTATATTAGTGCTAAATTTTGTGGTCCCAGCAATATCAAAAAGCATTGGGGATTTTGTTTCAAATTTTGGTACTTATTATAACAATACAATGAATGCTATAAATGAGTTGCCAGAGGATTCGATTTTTAAAGATGAGACAGTTTTGAATGCAATAAAAGGTATTGGAGAAGTTGATATAAAACAATACTTAAATTTAGAAAAACTTACTGAATATGCTAAAGGAGCGATAAATGTAGTAAATAGTATTTTTGACATATTTGTTTCTTTGATAGTGTCTGTTTATTTATTAGCTGAAAGAAGAAAAATTTTAGAGTTCTTTAGAAAATTAACAGCTGCGTTATTTAAAAAAGATAAATATGAATTAATTGCAAAATATTTTAATAAATCAAATGAAGTATTTTTCAGTTTTATTTCTGGTCAAGTTTTAGATGCAATAGTTGTAGGAATTTTAACATCAATTGCTATGTCTGTAATTGGAGTTAAATATTCAGTTTTATTAGGATTTTTAATAGGACTATTTAATTTGATTCCATATTTTGGAGCAATTATAGCTGTAACGGTTGCCATACTTATTACAATTTTTACAGGAGGAATTGGTCAAGCAATTGCAATGGCTATAGTTGTTATAGTATTACAACAGATTGATGCTAATATTATTAATCCTAAAATAATTGGAGATTCATTGTCAATAAGCCCACTTTTGGTAATTTTTGCAGTTACAGTTGGAGGTGCATATTTTGGAGTACTTGGAATGTTTTTAGCTGTTCCAGTATTTACAGTGATCAAATTATTAATTGAAGAATATATAGAATATAAAATCAGTACCAATTAAGGTACTGATTTTTTCGTTAAGAATAACTTAATAAATTAGATACTTTTTTCTTAATAAATTTGTGGTATAATTATTGTGAAATAAGTAAAGAGGGGAATTTTATGTATAATATTTTAGTAGTGGATGATGACAAGGAAATTGTAAATGCAATAGATATTTATTTGAGTAAAGAGGGGTACAACATCTTAAAGGCTTATGATGGAATGGAAGCATTAAAAATAGTTGAAAAAAATGATAATATTCATTTGATTTTACTTGATATAATGATGCCTAAACTTGATGGAATTAGTACAGCTAACTTGATTCGAAAGGATAAATCTATTCCAATAATAATGCTTTCAGCTAAATCAGAAGATTATGATAAAATTGCAGGTTTAAATAATGGTGCTGATGACTATATTACAAAACCATTTAATCCATTAGAATTAATTGCAAGAGTTAATTCACAAATTCGAAGATATACTCATTTGGGATCAATTGCTGATAAACAAAAAGAAGGAAATACATATTATTCTGGTGATTTATTAATAAATGATGATATGAAACAAGTAACAGTTGAGGGAAAAGAAATAAAGCTAACACCAACAGAATATAACATTTTGAAGTTTTTAACAAAAAACAAAGGCATAGTGTATTCAATTGAACAAATTTATAAAAATGTATGGGATGATGAGTGCTATGGTGCAGAAAATATTATAGCAGTGCATATTAGACATATTAGAGAAAAGATAGAAATTAACCCTAAAGAACCTAAATATTTAAAAGTGATCTGGGGAATAGGGTATAAGATCGAAAATTTAGATAAGTAAGGAGATTAAAAGATGAATGGTGCCAAAATTGCAAAAAATATATCTTATGTATTAGTGCCAATAGTTGCAGTCTTTTTGGTAGTAGCAACATTAGGAACGGCTATTATTGATGAAAACATTATTGTAACAGAAAGTGACTATTATATAGTACAAGTTGCAAAAGGATTGTCAGATATAACAAAAAATATTACTCCCTTTTTTATACCAGTATCAGTTGTTATACTAATTATTTTGGTAGTGGTTATAATAGATGGAATTGGAAAGGAAAAGCAGACAGATAATGTTAAGTTAAATTGGTTTGATACATGGAAAGCGGAGATCGTTTTTGCATTAGGATGTGGAATATTTGCAGGAGGATTTGCTATTGCAATTATAGGTTGGAATACATCTAATAATTCGATGAATATGTTATTATTAAGTTGTGGTTTGTCAATATTATATCTAGATACAATAGTATTGCTTGAAACTTTAGTTAAAAGAATTAAAGCCAAAATGTTATGGAAAACAACTTTGCTATATTCAATATGCCAAGGAATAAAAAAGGCAATAGATAATCGCAAAATGATTACAAAATTGTTTATATATTATTGGGGATTTTGTATTATTGGTTTTTTTGTAACACTTTCAATACCTAATTCTTATGGCGGATCATTTTTCTACAAAGTAGTTATGCTAGCAACACTTGGAATAGGAACTTTTTATATACTATGTAAAAAGGCTGAAGAATTTAAAAAAGTACAAACAGCCTTGGAAAAAATATATAATGGAGAAACGAATATTGAAATTAATCCAAAAGAATTAACAGGAGCTTTAAAACAAATGGCTACATATATTGATGACATTGCAGGTGGATTATCAAATGCAATTGCTCAAAACATGAAAAGTGAAAGACTTAAAACTGAGCTTATAACAAATGTGTCACATGATATAAAAACACCTCTTACATCAATAATTAATTATGTGGATTTACTAAAAAAAGAAAAAATGCCAAATGAAAAAGCAACTGAATATTTGATGATACTAGACAATAAATCTCAAAGACTAAAAAAATTAACTGAAGATTTAGTTGAAGCATCAAAAGCATCTTCTGGTAATATTAAGTTAAATATGGAAAAATTGAATGTCAAGGAGCTTGTAAAGCAGGTGTCTGGAGAGTTTGAAGATAAGTTTAAAGAAAGAGGATTAGAGGAAATTAATTCTTTTCCTGAGGATGATATATTTATAAAAGCAGATGGAAGATATATGTACAGAGTGTTGGAAAATATTTATTCAAATGTTGCGAAATATGCTTTGGAGAATACAAGAGTATACTTGGATGTGGTTAAAAATCAACATACTGTTGTAATACAAATGAAAAATATTTCTAAGCAAGAACTTAATATTTCGGCCGATGAATTAATGCAAAGATTTGTAAGGGGAGAAACTTCAAGAAATACGGAAGGAAGCGGATTAGGACTTTCAATTGCCTCTAGCTTAACAGAACTTCAGGGGGGACAATTTCATATTTACCTAGATGGAGATTTGTTTAAGGTAACAATAGGATTTGAAATGTTGAATGATTAAAAAATGGTGCCATTCCCAATGGCACCATTAACTTTTTTAGCCTACATGATTGAACAAATATTGAATGCCACCCTTGGTTATAGCAGTACCTGCTAAAACAATAATACCAGCAACAAGTACACCAGCTACAATTGGCGGAATAGCTTTTTTGGGTGGTAAATTTAAAAAGTTAGCAATTAAAGAACCAACCCATGCACCAGTTCCTGGCAAAGGAACTGCTACAAATAAAAATAAACCTAAAGCTGTATAATTTTGTAGTTTTTCACTTTCTTCAATTTTTCTTGTAGCTCTTTCAGTAGCCCAGTCAATTATGATTTTAAAAGGTTTCCATCTTCCAAAAAAATCAAACAAAGGTCTAATATATTTAACAATAAAATATATAGGTACTATATTTCCAAGAAAGCTACAAATAAAAGCTTCGAAGTAGGTAAGGTGATACCTAAAAACTCCTATTGGAATAGCACCTCTTAACTCTAAAATAGGCACCATACCTACAAAAAAAGTAATTAAATATTTTAAAATTATAGACATATAATTAACCTCATTTCTATTAGCAATGTAAGTATTTTACTATATTAAATTTTGTTTGTCTATATTGCAATACAAAAATTAAGAAATGATATAAATAAATAGGAAAAAATTGTTAAAAAACATTGACAGCAAGTACACTAGGTGTTATACTAAAGTAGATATGTTTTGATTAAATGTATTAATCTCCGTTTAAGGTGGATGGAATGGTTAATATTAGAATAAATTTTATCAAATAAACAGCAAATAAAACAGTTGACAAAAATGTCAACCGTATTTTTGTTGCCTTTTTAGAACGATTTATGTTAATTTAATAAAAAGAGGAATTGTTATATAATTGCTTACGGAAAGGGTATTTGGAGAGCAGAAAATATGCTAATCTGTAAACCAATTATAGAAACAAGAAGGACTTTTTATTAAAATCATATATTTTATCTTCTGCTTAATTTTTTTTAGGGAGTGATTTTTTTGTTAAAAGAAATTAAACACGAGAAATGTACTCGTAAAACTTTTGCAAAAATCGGCGATTCAATCGAAATGCCAAACTTGATTCAAGTTCAAAAAGACTCATACAATTGGTTTATAGAAGAAGGCTTAGGAGAAGTTCTTAGAGATGTATCTCCAATAGTTGATTATTCAGGAAACCTAGTACTTGAATTCTTAGACTACTACATGGAAGAAAAAACTAAATACACATTAGAAGAAGCCAAAGAACGTGATGCAACTTATTCTACAAGATTACATGTAAAAGTAAGACTTATCAATCGTGAAACAGGTGAAATTAAAGAACAAGAGATTTATCTTGGTGATTTCCCACTTATGACAGATAGTGGTACTTTTGTAATCAATGGTGCAGAAAGAGTTGTAGTAAGCCAATTAGTTCGTTCACCAGGTTGCTACTATGCACAAGATTTTGATAGTAAAACAGGAAGAAGAATTTATACATCTACTGTTATGCCTATTCGTGGTGCATGGATAGAATATGAGACTGACGGAAACGATGTGTTTTGGGCTAGAGTTGATAGAACAAGAAAAATACCAGTTACAACACTTTTAAGAGCATTAGGAATTGTAACAGATGAACAAATTACAGAATTATTTGGGGAAGAAAACAAAATAAAAGAAACTTTAGCAAAAGACCCAATTAAAACTCAAGAAGAAGCCTTGGTTGAAATATATAAAAAATTAAGACCAGGAGAGTTACCAACAGCAGATGCTGCTAGAAATTTATTTAATGGATTATTCTTTGATGATAGAAGATATGATCTAGCAAAAGTTGGTAGATATAAATTCAATAAAAAATTAAGTTTAGCATCAAGAATTGAAGGAAGAATTGCTTATAATGATATTATTGATCCAGAAACAGGAGAAGTATTAGCAGAAAAGGATAGCAGTATTTCTGAAGATACAGCAATTGCAATTCAAAATAGTGGAATTAATGTTGTTGATGTTAAAGTTGATGATAAACCTGTAAGAATTATCGGTAATGGAACAGTAAATATCCACAGTATATTACCAAATGTGGATTTAAGTGACCTACATATTAAAGAAATGGTAAATTATATTGTTCTAAAATCAATAATAGATACTACTGATGAAAAAGATTTACACGATGTAATTAAAGAAAGATTAGATGAATTAATTCCAAAACATGTTACAAATGAAGATATTATTTCTTCAATTAGTTATTTATTAAACTTAGAACATGGACTAGGAAATGTTGATGATATTGACCACTTAGGAAATCGTCGTATTCGTTGCGTTGGTGAATTACTACAAAACCAATTTAGAATTGGTTTAACAAGACTAGAAAGAGTTGTTCGTGAAAGAATGACAATTCAAGACCTAGATATAGTTACACCACAATCATTAATAAATACAAAACCAATAACATCTTCTATTAGAGAATTCTTTGGAAGTTCACAATTATCACAATTCATGGATCAAACAAACCCACTTTCAGAATTAACTCATAAAAGAAGAATTTCTGCATTAGGACCTGGTGGTTTATCACGTGAAAGAGCTGGATTCGAGGTTCGTGATATTCACTATACACACTATGGTAGATTATGTCCAGTAGAATCTCCAGAAGGACCAAACATTGGACTTATATCAGCACTTTCATCATTTGCAA
>ERZ827512.831-NODE-831-length-35914-cov-10.982961_pt1 | contig 35914 bp, 26 predicted proteins | sample MGYA00519916_ERZ827512 | MGnify/ENA primary metagenome ERZ827512 (study PRJEB31778, sample SAMEA3449335) | human gut metagenome | biome: human gut; feature: human-associated habitat; material: faeces | place: United Kingdom | collected 2010/2012 ... | reverse complement strand
AAATGTACCAGGATTTAAAGATAACAACGAGCAAGACAATAGTTCAGACGCAACAGTTATGATAAACGTATCAACAGGTAGCGTACCATGGCCATTAATAGTAGCATTAGTTGCTGTAGCAGGATTAGAAACAGTAACATTAAGATATGCAGTAATACTTACTAAAAGACAAAAGAAAAATAGATAAAATGATATAATAAACAGGTGAAAAACTATAAAAAAAGAAAACGGTTTTTCCACCTGTTTATTATGTTTTAAAGTAGTGGAATAAAGTAAAATAAAAACTATTCGTAAGTATAATTTCTTTAAAACCTGGTTGAAAGTCGAAAAATGTGATAAAAACAGAAAAAATGTTTCAAAAAATGTGAAAAACGAGATTGAAAAACATAAAAAAATGCGATAAAGTATAGGCAGGAGGTAATATATGGAAAGATTAAAAAGAAAAATCGATAGTTATTTTATAAACTGGAAAAATAGCAGCAATAGATTACCTATAATAGTAAAAGGTGCGAGACAAATAGGGAATATATAGGAATCGTAGAATGGCTTGCAAATGCAGGAATCGTAAATATCTCTTATGCAATGGAGCAAGCATCGCTTCCACTAAAAGGAAACTATAATCCAGATAATTATAGACTGTATTTTGCAGATACTGGATTATTAATTGGCTCATTAGATGAGGAAATTCAAGAAGATTTAAGAAATAATGAAAATATGAATACATATAAAGGAGCACTATACGAAAATATAGTGAGTGATATGCTAGTAAAAGAAGGATATAATTTATATTTTTATAAGAATAATAGTAAAAAAATCGAAATGGATTTTATGGTAAGAGATAAGGATTCTTTAATTCCAGTAGAAGTAAAGGCTAATAATAATGCAACAGTTTCTCTTAATAATATGATAAATAGCAAGTTATATAAGGATATTAAGTATGGAATAAAATTATGTAATAAAAATATTGGGTTTAATGGTAAATTTTATACTTTTCCATATTTTTTAACATTTTTGCTAAAAAAATATCTAAGAGAAAAATAATATAGATAAGCAGAAGAAAAATGAATATCAAATTGTAGATACTACAGAGGTTCAAGATGCAACTGTAGAAGCAGATACATAAAAACACACCACATTTTTAAGTGGTGTGTTTTTATGTATAAAATCTAATTTGACATCAAAAAAGTAATATAATAAAATTATAAAAATTAATCGCTACTGAACGTTTAATGCAATTTGACCAGTATAATTGATATAATTTGAATATAAAACAAAGAAAGGGGAGTATGATAAAAATCATACAAAATAGAAAATGAATGTAAAAGATATTATAAAAGCAACTAATGGTAAATTATTAACAGGAAATTTAGAAGAAAAATGCGAGATTTTTTGCACAGATACAAGGAAAATTCAAAATGGTGATGTGTATGTGGGTCTTAAAGGAGAAAAATTTAATGGAAATGAATACTACAAAGAAGCATTAGAAAAGGGAGCTAAAGTTGCTGTTATTTCAGGAATAAAAATATCAGATGAAGAGTTAAAACAATACAAAGATAAAACAATAATAGAAGTAGAGGACTCTTTAGAAGCTTTTGGAAATATTGCTGCATATAAAAGAGAATTATATAATATACCAGTTGTTCAAATAACAGGAAGTGTAGGTAAAACAAGTACAAGAGATATTGTAGCAAATGTAGTTCGTATGCAATATAAAACATTACAAACACAAGGAAATCAAAATAATGCAGTAGGACTTCCAACCACTCTTTTAAAACTAAAAGATCATGAAGCAGTAGTTGTAGAAAGCGGAATGAACCATTTAGGGGAAATAAGGTATTTAGGCAAAATAGCAAAACCAACAGTTGCAGTTATTACAAATGTTGGAACAGCGCATATTGGATTTTTAGGTTCAAGAGAAAATATATTAAAAGCTAAATTAGAAATATTAGAAAATCTAAAACAAGATGGGTATATCGTAATAAATAATGATAATGATATGCTTAATAAATGGGCTAAAGAAGATACTAAATATAAAAAATATACATTTGGTATAGAGCAAGAAGCAGATGTAATGGCTTATAATATTCAGATAAATGAAGACAGTTCTACATATAATGTAAAAATAAATAGTAAAGAATATACTGTAAAGGTACCTGTAAGTGGTAAACACTTTGTATACAATAGTTTATGTGCCATTGCAGTAGGTAATTTATTAAAAATAACACCAGAAAATATTATAAAAGGTATCGAAACATTTTCTTTAACCAAAAACAGAATGGAAGTAGATAAGATTAAAGATAATATAACTGTAATAAATGATGCATATAATGCAAGTTATGATTCTATGAAGGCAGCAATAGAATATTTACAAAACTTGCCAGGTAATAGAAAAATTGCAGTACTAGGAGATATGTTTGAACTAGGTGAGTTTGCAGAAGAAATCCATAGAAAAGTAGGAATAGAAGTATTTACACATAAAATAGATATATTAGTAACAGTTGGAAAGTTGGCTAAATATATTGCAGATGAAGTAGAATATTTAGGAATGCCAAAAGAAAATGTAATAGCAGTAGATACAACAAAAGAAGCTGTAGAGTATCTAAATAAAAATTTAACAAAGGATGATGTTGTATTATTAAAAGCTGCGCATGGAATGAACTTTGCCGAGATATATAATGGAATAAAGGAGTAAGTTATGGAATACAAAGAAATAGAAAATGATGTTAAATCAGTTTTATCAGAATATCGTTTTACACATTCTTTGGGTGTTGTGAAAAAAGCTGTAGAGCTTGCTAAAATATATGGTGTGCAAGAAGAGACTGCCAAGAAGGTAGGGATAGCACATGATATAGCTAAAGAAATGACTGATGAAGAAATGCTAGAATATGTAAAGAATAATAATATAGAGATAGATGAAATAGAAACTGTAAATCCATCGCTTTTACATGGAAAGATAGGAGCTGATATTGCAACTAAAAAATATGGATTTACAGAAGATATGGTAAATGCCATAAAGTGGCATACAACAGGTAGAAAAAATATGAGTATGTTAGAAAAGATTATATATGTAGCAGATAAGACCGAGGAAAATAGAAAAGGTACAAGGTTCAATTTAGAAAAAAGTAGGGAATTATCTACACAAAATATTGATGAAACTCTTATATTTTTAATGAATGAATTTATTACATATAATGTAAAAAATGAATGGTTAATTCATCCAGAAACAATAAATGCTAGAAATGATTTATTGTTAAATAAATGAGACTAAATATGCCATTAATTTTTAAGATTCAATTTTTGTTATAAATATAAACATATTAATAAAATTGAAAAAACCTATTTTAAAATGAGTTTATATGTGATATAATGTTGGCACCATAAATGTGGAGGATGTTAAATGATTTTCAAAGATTATTACAAAATACTCAATTTAGAATCTAGTAAGATAACTTCTCAAGAATTAAAAATAGCATATAGGGAAGCTGCAAAGAAGTATCATCCAGATATTAATATTAACGATCAATTTGCAGAAGAACGATTTAAAGATATAAATGAAGCATATAGGGTGTTATCAAATGCTACTTCTAAACGAAAGTATGACAGAATATGGAATAATAATGTGGGAAAAAAGAAGAAGTATGAAGAGAGCCAAAGAAAGAATGGCTCAAAATTTTCCGAATTTTTCACAATGTTTTTTGGAAATATTGTCGGTGAGGAGGAAAAATCCGACAATAAAGTAAAGAAAAAAATTCCCATAAGAGGAGAGAATGTAGAAACAGAAATAAATATGTCAATAGAGGAAACATATTACGGTTCAGAAAAGAAAATTTCTCTTAGGACTCTAAAAGGGAAGATGAAGACTTTTGTAGTAAAAGTCCCAGCAGGTATTAGGAATCAAGAAAAGATTAGATTGATTGGCCAAGGAAAAGCTGGAATAAATGGTGGTAAAAACGGAGATTTATTTATAAAAGTAAATATTCAAAATAGCAAAAGGTTTAGATTAGAAGGAATAGATTTATACACAGATTTACGATTAACCCCATGGGAAGCTGCCTTAGGCACAAGAGCTACTATAGACACAATAGACGATACTGCCTCTGTCTATGTACCTAAAGGAATTGAAAGTGGCGAAAAAGTCAGAATTCAAGGAAAAGGTTACAAAGATGGAAAAGGAGGAAGAGGAGACCTAATAGCTGAAGTAAAAATAATAGTACCAAAAGAATTAACAACAGAGGAAGAAAAGTTATACAAGGAATTAGAACAAATATCTAACTTTAATCCAAGGAAAAGAGCAAATTAACATAATAACTTAAAAATGGTTGACAAAAACTTACAAATTAGGTATAATTAAACATAGTAGTGTTACAAAAGACAAACTATGTATATAGAAAATCGTAGAAGTGTGGGGTGTATAAATTATGTACAGTTGGGAAGGAAAACATTTTAGTATAATGGATCCAAATAACGTAAGTACAGTAGTATATCAAATAAATGAAACATTAAAAGAAGATTTAAAAAATTCACCAAAGTATACAGTAACAAGATTGGACTATACAGAAGAAATGTATGGTGACAAGAAGAAGAAAACATTTTATGTTGATGACCCTTCTGACGACAAAGACGAACTTGTTATATTATCATTTGGTAAAGATAGAGTAGTAATTAATATGGCAATTCTACAAGGTGACAAGATAACAATTTCTAAAAAACCAACGCCATTAAAATTTAATACTCTTTATTCAGACACAGAAAAAGAATATAAAGAATTTAAGTACACACCAAGTTTTAAAAGACAAATTTCAATTATAGACCCAGAAACAACAGAAGAAGTAAAGCCTATGGTATATTTTGATGAAGAGGCTAACGAAGTTAGAGGTAAATGTAAACTTAAAGCAAATAAACCTTATTTTGCTTTCGAAATTAAAGATAAAAAAGATTAAAGGAGAGGGGAGTTCTAATGAACAAAACAGATAGTTTATCTGAAAAATCTTGTAATTCACTAGTATTTGAAGATGAGGCAAAAGTACTTACTTTTGCATGTATTACTACAGAAAATGTAAAAGATTTTCCTTTATTATTAGGAGAAGTGGGAACAAATAAAGTTGTAGCCCCAGAAAATGCAGAGGAATCAAAATACCTTGTAGTAGAAGGAAAAAAACTAAGTAAACAACTATATAGAATAACAACTAAAGAAGTTGCAGAATCAAGAGTTGCAAGAGGAAGAAATGTAACTAAACAAAAACTTGAAGCTAAAGCTAAAAAGGCAAAAGAAGACGATTCTTCAAGATAATATCACAAAAGATAGGGATGAAATAAATGAATTATAAGTTACAGGGTATGTTAGAAAATGGCAAAAAGAAAATAATAATATTTGCAATATTATGGTTAGTAATTATAATCCTAGGAGTTGCTCCATTTTCTGCTTCTGCCACAGAAGCAGTGCAATCAGGAGCATTTAGTTTCGAGATTTTCTTCGAACAACTAGGAAAATATATCACTAGCCCTTTTTCAAGTTTTGGAGTTGTATTTTCAAGTGCATATATAGGAACATTTGGTAAAAGTATTTTATATTTTACGATATTCTATTTAGCGGCTGTAATAGTTGGATTACTAAAAGCAGCACCTAAAAATGAATATACAGATATAGAGCATGGTTCTAGTGGATGGGCAGAACATGGCGAGCAATATAAAGTTTTAAGCAAAAAAAGTGGTATTGTACTAGCAGAAGATAATTATTTACCATTAAATAAAATGGGAAATATAAACGTGTTGGTTGTTGGACGGTTCAGGTTCTGGTAAATCTGCATCATATTCTATACCAAACGCACACCAATGTTTAGGTTCATACATATTTACAGATCCAAAAGGAGAATTATACGATAGAACAGCAGGATATTTAAAATCTAAAGGTTATAAAGTAAGAGTATTAAATTTAGTTAATCCAGAGTGTAGTGATGGGTATAACCCATTAGCACATATAAGAAATGAAATAGATGTTGATATTATTGCAAATACCATCGTTAAAGGACAAAGCGGGGAAAAAGCATCAGACCCATTCTGGGATGATATGGCAGAAATCTTATTAAAAGCTTTAATTTGGTATTTAATATCAACAAGACCACCAGAAGAGCAAAACTTAGCAAGCTGTGCAGAGCTTGTAAGGGCTGCAAATGATAGTGGTGGTACAAGTTTGTTAGGTGATTTAATTAATCAATTGGATTATACACACCCAGCAAGAAAGAACTATAAATCAATCGAAATAGCACCAGAAAAAACAAGAGGTTCTATTTTAAGTACATTACAATCTAGATTAGGTAAGTTCGATAGTAAAGATATAGCAGATCTAACATCGTCAGATACAATAAATTTTGAAGAAATTGGACAAGAAAAAACTGCTGTATATGTAGTTTCTTCAGATACACATACAACATATAATTTCTTACTTACAATTTTCTTTTCACAGATGATTCAACAATTATATGATTATGCAGATAAAGCTGGTGGTAAATTACCAGAAAAAACATTTTTCATACTAGATGAGTTTGCAAACATTGGTCAAATACCAGATTTTGATAAAAAGATATCTACATCAAGAAGTAGAGGTATTTCATTCAGTGTTATCTTACAAAACTTAGACCAATTAGAGGCTGTTTACGAGAAGTCATACGAAACTATAATTGGTAACTGTGATACACACGTATTCTTAGGAAGTAACTCTACAAAAACATTGGAATATTTCTCTAAAGCGTTGGGAGAAAAAACAATTTCAAGAGATAGTCATTCAACCAACCGTGACAAAGGTGGTTGGAAATCTGGTTCAAGTGATTCTGACCAAATAATGGGTAGAGCATTACTTACACCAGATGAGTTAAGAAGATTTGACAATGATATGTGTATTATATTTGTTAAAGGTGTAAGACCTGTTAAGGCAAATAAATTCTATTATTTTAGACATCCAATGGGAAAAGAGATGGCTAGACTAGAAATAAGCCATAATGATGCAGAAGTTGGTGAAAGAGGAGAATGGAGAGTATTTAACCCAGCAAATCCTTATTCAGCTAGTTCCGAAACAAAAACTCAAGATTTAAAAGTAGAATCTTTAGATGACTTGTTTGCTGATGATGAACCAAGTACTCCTAAAAAGGAAACGGCTAATGTGGTAGCAGGTAGTACAAATGGTGGAGAAACTCAAAATACAAATACTGCAGATTATACAAAACCAAAGTCTAAGCCAATGGAAATTCCATTAGAGGATAATGACGAAGAAGTGAATAATGTAGATTTAGAAAAAGCTTTAGAAGCAAAATTTGACGAATTATTTGGAATAGATGATGATTAAAAAATATAAGGGGGTAGTAAAAACTACTCCTTTTTTGTACTTTAAAAAGTATAAATTATAATTGTATATATAGTCGAAATATAGTATAATATATGTGCATTTTATATATTATCGAAGGAGAAAAAATTGGAAACAACAGATTTAAAAATAGTAGAAAATAAAGAAAATTTAAAAGTAGGAACAGTTTTAGGAATAGTTTTTATAAGTTTCATAATAATCTTTTTTATTTTATTTTTAGGGATAACACTTTATATATCTTCAAGTGATAAAATCATAACTGGTATTTATATAAAAGGTGTTGAAGTAGCGGGATTAACAAAGGAGCAAGCTGTAGAAAAAGTAACTAATGAATTTAATAATGTATTACCAAACAATTTAACAGTAGTTCATGGTGAATACGAGACCCAATTAAATTTAGAAGATTTAGGTGCAAACTTAAATATAGAAGATGCAGTAAACAGAGCATATAACATTGGAAGAGACAGCAATATTTTTAAAAATATGGGTACAATAATAAAAAATTTAGTTTCTACTAATGATTTAGGCCTTAATGTTACAGTAAATACAGAACAATGTACAGCAATTCTTAATGATATATCAACAAAATTGCCAGATACTGTTGTACAAAGTAGTTATTATGTAGAAGGAAATAAATTAATTATTACAAGGGGTAAAACTGGTAATATAGTAGATGTAACACCATCCATAGAGAATATAAAAAATAAAATTCAAGATTTATCATATGCAAGTAATAAAATAGAACTTATAACAGTTTCAAAAGATCCTGATGCAATAGATATAGACAAAATTCATAATGAGATATACAAAGAACCTATTAATGCTTATTATACAACAAATCCTTATGTGGTATATCCACACGAAAATGGTGTAGATTTTAATATATCTGTTGACGAAGCAAAAGCTATGTTAAACGAAGTTAAAGATGAATATGAAATTCCATTAAAGTATACTGCACCAAGTGTAACAACAAATATGATTGGAACAGAAGCTTTTCCAGATTTACTTGCAAAATTTTCTACAAATTATAATGCAAGAGATACAGATAGGACAACAAATTTAAGACTAGCAGCAGAAAAAATAAATGGAACAGTTTTAATGCCAGGTGAAACATTTTCTTATAATACTGTTGTTGGGGAAAGAACTATAGCTGCTGGGTATAAAGAGGCAGCTATGTATCAAAATGGTGAAGTTGTTGATGGTCTAGGTGGAGGTATATGCCAGATATCTACAACATTATATAATGCTGTATTATATTCAAATTTAGAAATAGTAGAAAGAAGAAACCACCAATTCGTACCATCTTATTCAAAAGCTGGTAGAGACGCTACAGTTGTATATGGTTCAATAGATTTTAAATTTAAAAATACAAGAAATTATCCAGTAAAAATATTATGTACAGTAAGTGGTGGAGTTGCCAAATGTGAAATTTATGGTTTAAAAGAAAATCCGGATTACGATGTAGAGATTACATCAAGAGTTACCGAAACCACAGCTAAAAGTATAAAATCGGAAACATATAAAACAGTAAGACAAAACGGACAAGTAATAAGTTCAGAAAGAATAAATAAAGATACATATAAAAGACATTAAAAGGAGGACAAGATGTATTTAATTGTAGGATTAGGAAATCCAGAAGGCGAATACTCTAACACAAGACATAATATGGGGTTTGATACAATAAACCATTTAAGCCAGAAACTTAATATAACTGTTACTAAAGAGAAATTTAAAGCCTTATATGGTGATGGAATGATAAATAATGAAAAAGTAATTTTATTAAAGCCCCAAACATATATGAATTTAAGTGGAGAAGCTATTGTTAAATTTAAGGATTTTTATAAAATTCCAGCAGAAAATATAATAGTTATATATGATGATATAGATGTAGATGTTGGCAAGATTAAAATTAGAAAAAAGGGTGGACCAGGTACCCACAATGGAATGAAATCAGTTGTAGAAGAGCTACAAACAGAAGATTTTCCACGAATTAGAATTGGGATTGGAAAACCAATGTTTAAAGAAATGATGATAGGGTATGTACTTCAAAAGTTACATGGTGAAGAGCAAGACATATTAAATGAATCAACTAAAAAAGCTGCAGATGCAGTATGTGATATTATAACTTACGGAATAGATAAAGCAATGAATATGTATAATTAAATTATTATTATTATCATTAAGAAAGGGAAAAAATGCAAGAAATAAGAATAAAAGTTGATACTAATGAAAAGGTTGCAACTTTAATAGAAGATTACAATATAGTAGAAAGGTATATTATTAAGAACCAAAAAAACATAGAAGGAAATATATATATTGGTATTATAAAAAATATAGTTCCAGGGATAAAAGCAGCTTTTGTTGATATAGGTAAAGAAAAAAATGCTTTTATACATTTTGAAGACTTGTACAAAATAAATGAAAAAATTGAATTAAATAAAAAAATATTAGTCCAAGTTCAAAAAAATCCAATAAAACAAAAAGGAGCTAAATTAACAGCTAATATAAAATTAACAGGAAGGCAAATAGTTTTAATGCCAAAAACAAATTATATATCTGTTTCTAGAAAAATAGAAGATGAAGCCAAAAAACAAAGCCTAAAAGAATTAGTAGAAAAATATATTCCTACTGGTTTGGGAGCAATTATAAGAACAAGTTGTATTTCTGCAACCGAAGAGGAAATTAGCCAAGACATACAAAGATTAGTAAATAGGTGGAATAATATCAAAAAAAATATCATAGAAAACGAAGGTAATTTACCATGTTTAATAGAAGAAAATAATGATATTATTAAGTCTTTAATTCTAGGAACAGCAGATTATAAGATGAATAGAATTATAACTAATAATGAAGTATTTAATAAAGAAATAGAGACGTTTTTAAAAGTATATAGTCTGGACAATAATGTAAAAGTAGACTTCGAAAAAGATGTATTAGAAAAATATACTATACAGAAAGAATTACAAGATTTAGAAAATAATAAAGTATGGCTAAAATGTGGAGGATATATTGTAATAGACAAGACAGAAGCGTTAACCGCTATAGATGTTAATTCTGGAAAATGTATAGGTAAAGATAATTTGGAAGATACAATATTAAAAGTAAATACAGAAGCTGCAAAAGAAATTGCCAAACAGCTTAGGTTACGTGATATTGGTGGAATAATTATAATAGATTTTATAGATATGCAAGAAGATATAAGCAGAACGAAGTTATTAGATTGCTTTGCAGAAGAAACAAAAAAAGATAGAGCAAAAGTACAAATAGAAGGATTTACAAAATTAAATTTATTAGAACTTACACGAAAGCAAATGTATGGTATAGAATAGAAATTAATAGTAAATATGATTTTTCAACTTTAAGCTCGTTCAAAAAGTTCAAAAGTTGGCAGAAGGGAGAAATGATGAAAGTAGGTTTTGTATCATTAGGTTGTTCTAAGAATTTGATAGATACTGAGATTGCAATAGGAATATTAAAAGAACACGGAATGGAAATAGTAAATAATCCAGAAGATGCAGAAATGATAATTGTAAATACTTGTGGATTTATAGATCCTGCAAAAGAGGAAGCAATAAATACAATTTTGGAAATGGTAGAATATAAAAAGAAAAAATGTAAATATTTAGTTGCTATGGGGTGTTTAGTTCAAAGATATACAGATGAATTAAAAAAAGCGTTACCAGAGGTTGATTTGTGGATTAGATTAGATAATTATAATAAGTTTTACACAACTATTGAAGAATTAATAAATAATAAAGTAGAAGACGATAAAAAATACGGAGAAATTAAAAGTTATCCTAAAGAGCCACTTCCATTAGCAAGTAAGCAGGAGTTTTTAGGAAGAGAAATATCAACAGGAAATAATTTTGCATATTTAAAAATTGGAGAAGGTTGTAGCAATAGATGTACATATTGTGCAATTCCTTTTATTAGAGGTCCATTTATAAGCAGATCAGAAGAAGATATTATAGAGGAAGCAAAGATATTAGCTAAAAAAGGCATAAAAGAATTAATAATTATAGCTCAAGATACTACAAAATATGGTTTGGACTTATATAATGAACCAAGGCTTTCTAAAATTTTAAGAAAACTTTGTAAAATAGATGGAATAGAATGGATTAGATTTTTATATTCATATCCAGAAGGAATAGATGACGAACTAATAAAAGTTGTAAAGGAAGAAAGTAAAATTTGTAAATATTTTGATATTCCAATACAACATATTTCAAATTCTGTTTTAAAAAGAATGAATAGAAAGACAAGTAAGCAAAATATAGAAGATGTTATAACAAAAATAAGAATTAATATACCAAACGTACTTATTAGAACAACAGTTATGGTTGGATTCCCAGGCGAAACACAAGCTGATTTTGACGAACTTTATGAATTTGTAAAGAAAACAAAATTTGATAATTTAGGAGCGTTTACATATTCTAAAGAAGAAGGAACACCAGCAGCTAGATTAAAAGACCAAGTTCATCCAATGACTAAAAAAGCGAGATATAATAAAATAATGAAATTACAACAACAGGTTTCTACAGATAACTTATTAAACTTAGTAGGAAAAGAAGAAAAAGTATTAATAGAGGGTATAACATTTGACGAAAAATATTATGTTGGAAGAACAAGTTACCAAGTTCCAGATATAGATGGAATTACATATATAAAAAGTGATAAGGAATTAACTATAGGTGATTTTGTAAATTGTACTATAGTTAAGTCTAAAGAATATGATTTAATAGCAAAAATATAAAAAAGGAGCGAGCAAAAAACTCGTTCCTTTAGTTTTATGTATTAGTAATTTTCTGCATTTACTTCGAAGAATGATTGAGGATGATTGCAAACTGGACAAACTTTTGGAGCTTCTGTTCCAACAACTATATGTCCACAATTTCTGCATTTCCAAACAACGATGCTTCCTTTTTTGAAAACTTCACCGTCTTTTACATTTTCTAATAATTTTCTATATCTTTCTTCATGATGTTTTTCTACTTCACCTATAGCTCTAAATTTTGCAGCTATTTCTTTAAATCCTTCTTCTTCTGCTTCTTCTGCAAATCTTTTATACATATCTGTCCATTCGTAATTTTCGCCAGCAGCTGCATCTGCTAAGTTTTGCATTGTATCACCAATACCATTTAAGTATTTAAAGTGAATTTTTGCATGTTCTTTTTCATTTTCTGCAGTTTCTAAAAATAGTGCTGCTATTTGTTCATAGCCTTCTTTTTTTGCTACACTTGCAAAATATGTATATTTATTTCTTGCTTCTGATTCTCCTGCAAAAGCAGCTTTTAAATTTGCTTCTGTTTTTGATCCTTTTAATTCCATAATATCCCTCCCGTTATTTAACTTGTTACTATATAATATATCAAAAAAATGGACAAGTCAAGGAAATAAAAAGCGTATAAAATGTCGAAAAAACTGCGTTGTATAAGTATCAATAGAACTTTGATATCAATATTGCTAATTTTTTATTTTGGTAATATAATTGGATAAATCATATATCAATTATAAAATATAAATATTAATGTTATAAAGGAGATTTATATGATGAAATTCATGGCTTCGAGCCAACAATAATAAATGGAAATTTGGATTTAATAAAATAAAAGGGGCTAGGATATGTATTATTTTGATATTGGATCATCAACAATAAAATTATATGAATATAAAAATGAATTAACTTTAATAGAAGAAAAATCTATTATGTTTAAAAAAGGATTTTCAGAAGAAGGTATTCAAGATGAAAATATAGAAAAAATGATGGAATTTATTCAAGAAGTCAAAGATGAATATAATTTAAATAAAAACAATACAGAGATATATGCAACTGGAATATGGAGAAAGATACCAAATGAACAGCTAGCAAATATAAAAACAAGATTTAATGAATTAGAATTAAAATTTAATGTTATATCACATGATAAAGAAAACTATTATTTCGAAAAAGCTATGCAGGGAACATATAATAATAGAATTATGATGGTAAATATGGGTGGTAAAACTACAGAATTAGTAATATTTGATAATGATACAGTAGAAAGTAGAGTTAACCTAACAGTAGGAGTATCTGATGTTTTTGATAAATACCCAAATATTAATGAATTAGATTCTGGCATATCAAAGGAAGAAGTTATTAATTATTTGGAAAATTTAATTTCAGAAGATATTAATTTTAATTGTAATATTGCAATACATACAGGTGGAGAATTAAGATTTCAAAAGTTAGTAAAATATAATTTGCAACCTAATAAGTTCTTTGATGATGGAATACATAAAGTATATGTTACATATGAAGATTTTGATAAGAAAAATGAAGAGTTACTTAACAAAACTACGTTAGATGAGTTAAGGAGTTTAATGCCTACAAATCCAGATTGGATGAATGGAGCAAAAGCGGGAATAATGTTAGGCGAAGCCATATTTAGAAAGGCTAATATAAAAAACATTATTCCGTCAGATTTAAATTTAATAAATGGTGTAGTAAAGAAAAAATAGGCGGGAGGGACGTTCTTTTTTTCCCTCTTTTCTTACAAACATAAAAAAGGTCCATTAAAATCCCGGTTTATCCGGGATTTTAGGAACATCCCTGAATCTCTAAATTAAATTAATTAGATTATATGTTTGTGTAGTTATAAAACATACTATAATTCCACACAATGTAGGAAGAAGGAAAGAAACAATAGTCCATTTTATACTTTTTGTTTCTTTTTTTATTGTAAGTAAAGTAGTACCACAAGGAAAATGCAATAATGTAAATATCATTACATTAATTGCGGTAAGTAGAGTCCAACCATTTGCGGTTAAAATATTTCCAATTACAGCAACATTTTCGATATCTATTAATTCTTTGTTTTTTAAATATCCCATTAAAATTATTGGTAGTACAATTTCGTTCGCAGGAATTCCTAAGATAAAACCTGTTAAAATATATCCATCTAAACCAATTATTTTTGCAAATGGATTTAAAGTGTTTGCAATAAAATCTAATATGGATACTTCGCCGATGTTAATATTAGAAAACAACCATATTACAATTCCAGCAGGTGCAGCTATAGAAATAGCTTTACCTAATACAAATAGAGTTCTATCAAATAAGGAACGAATTAATATTTTGCCAATTTGTGGAGTCCTATATGGTGGAAGTTCTAATGTAAAAGATGAAGGAAGTCCTTTTAATATAGTTTTAGATAGTATTTTTGAGACTAATAATGTTAACAAAATTCCTAATAAAACTACTAGCATAACTACTACTGCTGCAACTAACCCAGAAAATATACCTGCTATAGAACCTGAGATAAATATTGTTGCCACAGTAATCAAAAATGGGAATCTTCCATTACAGGGAACGAAACAATTTGTTAGTATTGCAATTAATTTTTCTCTTGGAGAGTTTATTATTCTTGTTCCAACAACTGCTGCAGCATTACAACCAAATCCCATGCACATGGTAAGTGCCTGTTTGCCAGAAGTACACGCACATTTAAAACACCTATCCAAATTAAAAGCGATTCTAGGTAAAAATCCTAAGTCCTCCAGAATAGTAAATAGAGGAAAGAATATAGCCATAGGAGGAAGCATAACAGAGATAACCCATGTAACAGTTTGATAAACTCCATTTACAAGTAGGCTTGTAAGCCAAGTAGGAGAATGCACATATTCAAAGAAAACTAAAATTTTCTCTTTTATACTAGTAAAAAAATCTGATAAAAGTTGGGAAGGATAATTTGCTCCAACTATTGTAATCCAAAATAATAAACAAAGAAAAAGCAGCATTATTGGAATTCCGAATTTTTTGGAAGTTAATATTTTATCTATTTTTATTGTTCGTTTTGTATAATTAACTTCTTTATATGTACAAACAGCATTAGTAATATTTTCGCATTGCTTTAGAATACTAGTTAATAAAGAATTTTCTATATTAGAAGCATTTATATCATTTCGGGCAAGTAAACAGCTAATTTCATCCAATTTTGTATTTATATTAGGTGTATTTAAATTAACTTGAAAATTATTAGAAATTGGGGAAAGCAACCTTTCGTTATTACATATTAATTTTAACGAAATCCATCTAGAAAGAGGAAAAGGAATATCTATCTCAGACGAAAGTAAAGCTATGCTGTCTTCTATGATTGGAATATATTTGATAATCTTAGGTGTAGGAGAAATTTTGCCAGAGCAAACATTAGTAATCTCGTTTTTTAGATTAACTAATGTTTTTTTCTTTTTCCCAATTGTACCTACTACTGGTACGCCTAATAGAATAGCTAATTTTTTTAAATCTATAGCTATTCCTTTTTTCTTTGCTTCATCTAATAAGTTTACACAAACTATTATGTTAGATGTAATTTCCATTATTTGAAACACTAAGTTTAGATTTCGTTCTAAAGAAGTTGCATCAACAACAATTACTATAGCATCAAGCTTCTCAAAGCAAATAAAATTTCTAGCAATTTCTTCTTCCTCAGAATTAGACATTAAAGAATAGGTTCCGGGAATATCAACAATAGTAAAATTGTCATTATTAAAGTTATAATGCCCTTCGCAATTACCAACTGTTTTTCCAGTCCAATTACCAGTATGCTGTCTCATTCCAGTTAAACTATTAAAAATTGTGGATTTGCCAACATTGGGATTTCCAACAAGTGCAACTTTATAAGAAGACATAAAATCACCTCTGTATTTAATAATATGAAGAGTTTATTTATATAGTTACAATAATTTTTCGTGTATCTTCGCTTCTTAGTGCGATTATAGTTCCCCTTATTAAGTATGCAGTAGGATCTTTAAAAGGACTTCTAAATACAGGTGTAATATTAGAATTTTCTATAATTCCTAAATCAAACAATCTTCTTTTTATAAGCTGATTGCAATTTATATCTATAATTTTAGAAGTTTTGCCTATTTTTACTGTATCTAATGAGCAAAAATCCATAGTAATTCACCACCAATAAATGTAATAAGTAAAATTGACTATGACCAACTATATAAAGATATAGTTTTTGATGGTAACATAATCTATTACTTTATAATATGCAAGAAATTAGAGTATTGACAAATAAAAATATTAATATAAAATATGAAAAGTAAAGGAATAATAAAGGAGAGATTAATATGGCAAAAAGATTAAGAGGATTCGAAATAGCAAAAGGATGGGAAGATAAGGACATACATATTCCAGTAAGAAAAACAAAACATGCGGCTGCATATGATGTAGAAGCAGCAGAAGATGTTGTTATACCTGCCTACAAACCAGGAATAAAACCAACTTTAATTCCAACAGGGTTAAAAGCATATTGCCAAGATGATGAATGGTATATGTTAGCCAATAGAAGTAGCGGGCCTAAAAAAGGATTTGTAATGGCAAATAGTATAGGTATAATAGATGCAGATTATTATGGAAATGAATCTAATGATGGACATTTTTATTTTCAATATTTTAATTTCCAAGACCATGATATCGAGGTAAAAAAAGGAGATGTAATTGGGCAAGTTATATTCCAAAAATTTTTAACAACAGATGATGATGTAGCAGAAGGAACAAGAGTAGGAGGATTTGGTTCTACAGATAAGAAATAGGAATTCGAATAAGTAGTAGATACACCAAAAACACAACAAAAAATATATAAGCCTTAAAAGGCTGAATTACTAACGGTTTCAGTGATTTTAAGGCTAAAAAACCATTACCAAAAGTTTTGACTTTTGGTAATTTTTGTAGTATAATAAGAGTGTTGATAATTGAATAGACATTGAAAGGAGTGACTTGCATGTTTAATGTAGGCGATAAAATTGTTTACCCTATGCATGGGGCAGGAGTAATAGATGCAATAGAAGAAAAGGATATCTTAGGGGAGAAGCAAGCGTACTATATACTAAAGATGCCAGGTGAAGTTAAAGTAATGGTGCCAACAGCTAAAGCAGAAGAAATAGGGGTAAGAAGCATTATAGATAAAAGCAGTGCCGAAAAAGTATTCAGAGTTTTAGAGTCAGACGAAACAGAAATGTCTATGAACTGGAACAAGCGTTATAGAGATAATATGGATAAAATGAAAAGTGGAGACATATATAAAGTTGCAGACGTTGTTAGAAACTTAAGTTTTAAACAAAAAGAAAAAGGTTTATCTACAGGCGAAAAGAAAATGCTAAATAATGCAAAGCAAATTTTAGTAAGCGAACTTGTACTAACAGAACATGCTACACAAGACGAAATAGAGCAAATGGTTGATAGTAAAATTTCAACATCATATGAAGAATATAAAGTAGATTCAAATATTTCTGCATCAGATATAAGTAGCGATATTGTAAGCAAATTCATACCATTTAATTCAGGTGATATAAATAAAAAAGCATCTAATGATTAATACTTAAGAAGAAAGAAATTTTAATTTCTTTCTTTTATTGTATGTATAGCAACAAGGAAAAATGTAATTGGTGTATTTAGATGATAAATGTAAACACACCAATTATATTTTAATCAAAAGATAACTCTTGTAAAAATTAGGAAAATCTAATTTAAAAATAACAGGAGTTAATTTTTTGCAAAAATTTCCTTCTAAAAATATAGTTTTGTATACATAAAAGAAGGATTTATTGTTAAGTTGTCGAATATTAATTTATAGGGGAATTTTGCGCCATAATGCGAAAAAACGATAAAAACATTTACAAAATAAGGAAAAAGTAGATAGCAAAGTTCTTTGTAAAAGAAAGGTAGGAAAATGATACGATATAGTGATGAACTTATAGATGAAATAAAAAACAATAATGATATTGTAGACGTTGTATCACAATATGTACATTTAAAAAGAAGTGGAAGAAATTATTTTGGATTATGTCCATTTCATAACGAGAAATCACCTTCTTTTGCAGTTTCTCCAGATAAGCAAATATTTCATTGTTTTGGTTGTGGTGTTGGAGGCAATGTAATTCACTTTATAAGTAAGATAGAAGGGATTAATTATAGAGAAAGTATAGAATTACTTGCAGAAAGAGCGAATATAACATTACCAAAATTAGAAAGTATTGGCGATAATAAAACTCAAGAATTAAAAGACAAAATATATCAAATAAATAAAGAAGCAGCATATTTTTATCATGAGAATTTGTACAAGCCAACAGCTAAACCTGCGCAAGAATATGTTAAAAAAAGAAAATTAAATAATGCAACATTAAAAGAGTTCTTAATTGGTTATTCAGGTAATTTTAATGAATTATATAATTTCCTAAAAAGCAAAGGCTTTTCAGACGAAGCAATATTAGCTTCAGACTTGGTAAACAAAAATGACCGAGGTCAATTTATAGACAGATTTAGGCACAGATTAATGTTTCCTATACAAGATGTAAGGGGAAGAATTATAGCTTTTGGTGGTAGAGTTTTAGATGATTCTAAACCTAAGTATATAAATTCACCAGAAAATTTAGTATATAGTAAAGGTAGACATTTATTTGGTCTATATAATGCAAAAAAACATGATACAAAAAAAATCTTAATAGTAGAAGGATATATGGATGTTATATCATTACATCAAAGAGGTATAACAAATGTAGTAGCTTCTTTAGGTACAGCAATGACAGAGGCACAAGGAAGGCTCTTAAGACGAAGTTCGGAGCAAATTATATTAGGTTATGATGCTGATGGTGCTGGGCAAGAAGCTATAGTAAGAGGACTAGATATATTAAGAAATTTAGGCTGTGATGTTAGAGTTTTACAAATTTCTGGAGCAAAAGACCCAGATGAATATGTTACAAAATATGGGCCAGAAAGACTAAAAAAATGTATTGATGATGCAATATCTTTAGTAGAGTTTAAAGTTAGAGTTTTAAAAAGAACATTAAATCTTGACAATACTGCGGACAAAATAAAATTCTTAAATGAAGTTGCAAAAATATTAGCAAGAGTCGAAAACAGTATGGAACAAGAAATATATATAGAAAAAATTTCAAAAGATTATGATATTTCTAAAGAAGCATTATATTCGGAAATTAAAAAAATATTATATCCTAAAAATGCTAGTTCTAAAATTCTAGAAAAAAGAAATACTCAGTATAACATAGTAAAAAAAGAAGATACTAAAATTAGTGAGGCAAGATTAAAAAGGGAAAATACAATAATTGCAATGTTGCTTATGTCTAATGCAAATGTATATTCTAAAATAAAAAACAAGATAAAGCCTGAAGATTTTAAGTATGAAAAAAATAAAAAGATTTTAGAAAGAGTTTATGCAGAATATGAAAAGGGTATAACAGAAATATATGATGTTTTAACTTTGTTCGAGGATGAAGATATTATAAATCACATAACAGAAATTATGGCAAAAGATTATGGTATTACAGATATAGACAAAGGAATAGATGATATCTTAAATACATATGAAAGAGAAAATTTAAAAGAAAAACGAGATGAAATATTAAAATCTTTAGAAGATTCTGAACTTGATAATGAAAGTAAGTTAGCACTTGAAAGAGAATTAAATGACATAATTATTAAACTTGCGAAATAACTAGGAGGTTATAATGAAAAAGATAGAAGGACAAGAAGAAATAACAGAAAAAAATGATGCTCAAGAAATCGAAAGAGCAGAAACAGAAAAAAAGGTAAAAAGAATATTAGATTTTGCAAAGAAGAATAAAAAAATAACTTATGGGGATTTAGCAGCTGAGTTAGACGATTTATCAACAGAACAGATGGAAAGAGTATTTGATGCTTTGGAAAAGATGGGTGTTGATATTGGTAAAGATGACGATTTAGACGAAGAAGGTCCTGACGAAGAAGATTTACAAGAAGTAGAAGATTTAAAATTAGATGAAATTGATGTCGCTGGTTACGAGAGTAGTAATATTGATGACCCAGTTAGAATGTATTTAAGAGAAATAGGTAAGATACCACTTCTTACATATGAAGAAGAATTAGACTTAGCAAAAAAAGTTTTAGAGGGAGATGAAGAGGCTAAACAAAAATTAGCAGAGTCAAACTTAAGATTAGTTGTAAGTATTGCTAAAAAGTATGTTGGAAGAGGAATGTTATTTTTAGATTTAATACAAGAAGGTAACATGGGGCTTATAAAAGCTGTTGAGAAGTTTGATTATACTAAAGGATTTAAATTTAGTACTTATGCAACATGGTGGATAAGACAAGCTATTACAAGAGCTATAGCAGACCAAGCTAGAACTATAAGAATTCCAGTACACATGGTAGAAACAATTAATAAATTAATTCGTACTTCTAGACATTTATTACAACAATTAGGTAGAGAACCAACGCAAGAAGAAATCGCAGAAGAGATGGAAATGCCAGTTGAAAAGGTTATGGAAATTCAAAAGATTGCTCAAGATCCAGTTTCTTTAGAAACACCAATTGGTGAAGAAGATGATAGTCATTTAGGTGATTTTATAAAAGACGAAGATTCTCCAGAACCACAAGATTCTGCAGCATATACATTGCTAAAAGAGCAATTAGAAGAAGTTATGAGTACATTAACACCTAGAGAAGCTAAAGTATTAAAACTAAGATTTGGTTTGGAAGATGGAAAGGCTCGTACTTTGGAAGAAGTAGGAAAAGAATTTAAGGTAACTCGTGAAAGAATTAGGCAAATAGAAGCAAAAGCTTTAAGAAAACTAAGACATCCAAGTAGAAGTAAAAAATTAAAAGATTATATGAGCTAAAACAAGGAAAAGGAAAAATATAGCAATAAAATTATGTAAACGCCTTAAAAATATTGACTTTAGGGCGTTTTTTTGCTATAATATATATATCTATGGAGATAAAATAAAAAGAGAGGTGAAAATCTTAGTATAGCTAAGATAATTAATTATGAAAAGTAAAGTTATTAGTAATAAAAGAAATATATTTGGAATTATAAAAGAATCTGTATTTGGAAGTTTAGCAGACTTCTTTAAAGAATTAGGTAGTAAAGAACCAGACGAAATGCAAGAAGAAGCTGTAACACAAGCTGTAAAAGATGAAGTAGCTAAAGTAGAAGCAACTATTTTAGATGATAAAAAAGATTATGTAGTAGTTCCAGCAGGAAGGCCTGTAAACTTTGGTGGATTAGATTCATATAAAAGAAAGGTAGATCCAAGGCAAGCAGTAATAGCACATGAAGAAAAATTAAAAAACAGCCAAGAAAAAGCAGATAAAGAACAAGAAAAAGGTGCTGTTAGAACAAGAGGAGCAAGATAACAAAAAACATTAGGTTTTATCCTAATGTTTTTTCCGTTTTAGTTAATTAACAGATTGGTAAGTTGTCACCAATTATTAACTAAATAGAAATTTTTAAATTATCTTTTCCTACAATAAAATTTTTTATATTCAAACTTAAAGCCTGTCCTTTAGTATATTCATGCATATGTGTTGAAATTATAGTCTTATTTTTGTATTTATTACACAAATATTTTATATCCTCGATTCCCATATGTGAAGGTGACACATTTTGTGCATGGGACATATCTAAAATTGATATATCCGTGTCTGCCACTATATTTTCAATAGCATTACATAATTTACTATCTCCAGAAAATCCTATTTTTTTATTATTCAAATTAATTATATATCCATACGCTGGTTCAAAGTTTCCATGTTCTACGTATTTAGAATATGCAACAAAATCTTTTCCTTCAATTTTACTTTCTCCATCAAATTCAAAAAATTTTACATTTATAGCGTGGTTTATTCTATCAAAATCACCTGGAAATCCTATATCAAATAGTAATTTTACTTTTTCTTTTGTTCCTTTTGGACAATATATACATACTAAATTATCATTTTTCTGAAAATATCTATCGAACATAAAAAATGGTATATCGAAAAAATGATCTCCATGTAAATGTGTAATTAAAATACTTTCTATTTCTCCAGTATTATAACCTAATTTTTTTATATGTTTCACTATCCCATTTGGTACATCTACAAGTATTTTTTTATCAATTAAAGTAGATGCACTCATATCTGTAGCTCCAATCGAACCACTACCAATAATATTAATTTCCATATTTATCCTCCTCAAAAAATTATAACATTATAACAGCTATTAGTTCAATTAACAATTTTATTTTAAGTCGAATAACACATTTTGTTTAGTTAGTAGTTTAAAGAATAGAAATTAAAATAAATTACTAAAAATTAAAAATAATTAAAATGGTTACTTGTTTTTTGCAAAGAAATATTGTATAGTATTTCCTACAGGAAATGAGAATAAGCAGATGTGGTTTGCCTCCTACATAAGAGGAGGTGAGGCGTATGGTAGAAGTACATACTTTATTATTAATAATAAGATTACTTTTTACTGGTCTTGTATCAGTAACTATCATTACGTTTGCCTTAATTATTGCATTAGTAGTAATTATTAGCAGACGAAAATAGTCAATAAAAAAACACATCTGTAAAACTTTTGCCGAGTTTGATGTGTTTTTTCATATCATTTTCGAGGTAAACCACTTTTGTGGTTTCTCCATTTCCTGTTTTTATTTTACTATGAAAAAATATATTTGTCAAATAAATTTGAGCTATAAAAAATTGAAATTGAAAAAGAAAATTTTTAAAAATTAATAATAAAAAAGTTTAATTACAAAAAGCAAAATAGCCTGCATCTTTAGATACAAGCTATTTACATTAGTTTTAATATTGGTAGCGAAGATGTGATTCGAACACATGACCCTTCGGGTATGAACCGAATGCTCTAGCCAACTGAGCTACTTCGCCATTTGCTGTAACAGATATTATTATAATAGCATATCCTTTTTTTGTCAATAGAAAAAGTAAAAAAAGATATTTGATTTCGCTGTATTGCATACTTATTTTAGAAATAAAAATGACTAACAAAAGTTAGTCTAAATACTTAATATAATTTTAAAGTATCTTCAATAACGTATGAAACAGGTAATACATCATCATTATCAATATTAATTTTAAAATTAACCTCATTTTTTTCATCTTTAAATACAGAAATAGTGACAGTACCTATGTACATTTAAATTCATCTCCTTTTTCTTGGGTGTAAAAAATATAATATCAGATAAAAAATGCAATGTCTGTCGAAAGATGTCGAACATTAAAAATATTTTAAATTTTTTTAATATTTCTAACAATATAATCTTGCCTAAATAATTGTTAAATTAAGAAAAATGTGATAACATAACAAGAAGAATTAAGATGAACTTTAGGGACGGGGTTAAAAGTTCATTTGCTCAACATAAAATTTGAACTTTAAGCTCCGTCCCTCGAGTTCAAGAGGAGAGGAAAATGCCTGATTTTGTACATTTACACATACATAGTGAGTTTAGTTTATTAGATGGAGCAAATAGAATAAAAGATTTGCCAGTAAGAGCAAAAGAACTTGGAATGAAAGCAATGGCAATAACAGATCATGGCGTTATGTATGGTGTTATTGACTTTTATAAAGCATGCAAAAAAGAAGGAATTAAGCCAATAATTGGTTGCGAAGTATATGTAGCTTCAAGAACAAGATTTGATAAGGAACCACAAGATAAAAAATACTATCATTTAATATTACTTGCTAAAAATAATAAGGGTTATCAAAACTTGAGTAAATTAGTTTCTTTAGGTTTTACAGAAGGTTATTATTATAAACCTCGTATAGACTTAGAAATATTAGAAAAATACCATGAAGGAATAATCTGCTTAAGTGGTTGTTTAGCAGGAAGCGTAAGTCAAGCTATATTAAATGGAAATATAGAAGAGGCAGAGAATGTAGCTAAATGGCATCATGATGTATTTGGAGAAGATTATTACTTAGAAATACAAAATAATGGTGTAAAAGAACAAGTAATGGTAAATCAAAAAATAATTCAAATTGCAAGAAGATTGGATATTCCAATTGTTGCCACAAATGATGCACACTATTTAAAAAGAGAAGATGCATATAATCATGAAGTGTTACTTTGTATACAAACAGGAAAACGTATAACAGATGAAGATAGGATGAGATTCGAAACAGATGAGTTATATGTAAAATCACCAGAGGAAATGTCAGAGTATTTTAAGAATTTTCCAGATGCAATAGAAAACACAGTGAAAATAGCCGAAAAATGTAATGTAGAGTTTGAATTTGGACATACAATTTTACCTAATTATGATGTGCCAGAAGGTTATGCTACACACTATGACTATTTTAAAAAATTATGTGATGATGGTATAAAGAAAAGATATGGTGAGAATCCTTCTCAAGAAATTTTAGATAGGGCTTCATATGAACTTAAGATAATATCACAAATGGGGTATGTAGACTATTATTTAATAGTTTGGGATTACATAAATTATGCAAAATCTGTAGGTATACCAGTTGGACCAGGACGTGGTTCTGGAGCTGGCTCAATTTTAGCATATGCAATAGGAATAACAGATATTGATCCTATGAAGTATAATTTACTTTTTGAAAGATTTTTAAATCCAGAAAGAATAAGTATGCCTGATTTTGACGTAGACTTTTGCTACGAAAGAAGAGGAGAAGTAATAGATTATGTAGAAAGAAAATATGGTAAAGACCATGTTTCACAGATTATTACTTTTGGAACAATGTCTGCTAGAATGGTAATTCGTGATGTTGGAAGGGCATTAGATATGCCATATGCTGAATGTGATAAATTAGCAAAAATGATACCAAACGAATTACATATAACTATAAAAAAGGCAATGGAGCAAAATAAAGAACTAAGAGATTTATATGAATCTGATGATGAAATTCATAAAATGCTAGACATTGCAATGGCATTAGAAGGAATGCCAAGACAGGCTTCTACACATGCCTGTGGTATAGTTATAACAAAAGAGCCTGTAGATACATATGTGCCTTTATATGTAAGAGATGGGCAAATATCAACACAATTTATAATGACAACTTTGGAAGAGTTAGGACTTCTAAAAATGGACTTTTTAGGACTTAGAACACTTACAGTTATACAAGATGCAATAAATTTAGTAAAAGAAAATAGAGGAATTGATGTCGAGTTTGATAAAGATATGAATGATCCTAAAGTATATAAATTATGGCAAAATGGTGAGTCTGTAGGAATATTCCAATTCGAAAGTCAAGGTATGACAAACTTTATGAAAGAATTAAAACCAGATTGTTTGGAAGATATTATAGCTGGAGTTTCTTTATACAGACCTGGACCAATGGATCAAATACCTAGATATATAAAAAATAAAAAAGATCCAGAACATGCAGAATATACACATCCATCATTAATTCCAATTCTTAAAGTTACATATGGTTGTATGGTATACCAAGAGCAAGTTATGCAGATAGTTCGTGACTTAGCAGGATATTCATTAGGTAGAGCCGACCTAGTAAGACGTGCAATGGGTAAGAAAAAGCTAGATGTAATGGCAAAAGAAAGAGAATATTTTATACATGGTCAAACAGATGAAAATGGAAATGTAGTTATTCCAGGTTGTGTAAGAAATGGAATAGATGAAGCATCTGCAAATAAAATATTTGATGAGATGGCAGAATTTGCAAAATACGCATTTAATAAGAGCCATGCTGCTGCATATGCTGTAGTATCATATAGAACAGCATATCTAAAGGCATATTATCCAGAAGAATTTATGGCAGCTACCTTAAATAGCTTTTTAGGAAATTTAGATAAAATTCCTATGTATATTGATGAATGTAAGAGACTAAATATAGAAATTTTAAAACCAGATATTAATAAAAGCTTTACTAAATTTACAGTTGATAATGGAAAAATAAGATTTGGACTAGGTAGTGTAAAAAATGTTGGAATTGCAGCGGTAAATGCAATAGTAAAAGAAAGAGAAGAAAATGGTGCTTATGAGAGTTTTACAGACTTTTGTGAGAGAATGCAAAATGAAACAGTAAACAAGAAATGTATAGAAAGTTTAATAAGAGCTGGGGCTTTTGATGAATTTGAACAAACTAGAGCAACTTTACTTGCATCATTCGAGAATATTTTAGACACAATTCAAGATACAAATAGAAAGAGTTTTGCAGGTCAGGTTACAATGTTCGATTTAGCTGCACCAGAAGATAATGTAAATGAACTTAAATATACATTTAATGAGCAAAAAGAATTTTCAGAAAAAGATTTACTTTCTATGGAAAAAGAAATGCTTGGTATATATATTTCGGGGCATCCACTTGAAAAGTTAAGAACTCAAATTGAAAGTGAAACAAATATTAATTCTATGAAACTTAAAGAATTTGCAAATTTACAATCGACAGTTTTAGACGAAGGAGAATTTATTGCAAGAAAAAATGAATTCAAAGATGGACAATTTGTAAAATATGCGGGAATTATTACTAGTGTAAAGAAAAAATACACAAAAAATAATACAATAATGGCATTTGTAACAGTCGAAGATTTATATGGTACTATAGAAATAATAGTATTCGAAAATTGTTACAATGAATCATCAAAATACTTAGTAGAAGAGAGTATTGTAATGGTAGAAGGTAGGCTAAGTATAAGGGAAGATGATGAACCAAAAATTGTAGCAAGAACTATAAAACCATTCGGAGAAACAAAACAAAGAATACTTACAATAGATATAAATGGAATGGACGAACCACAAAAAGATAAATTAAGAGGACTTATAAGATTCTTCCATGGAGAGAGAAATAATATGCCAATTCAAATAATGGAAGATGGAGACCTAAAACCTTGTGGAGGAATATATTTAACAGATGAAATATTAAAAGAATTCGAAGAAACCGTAGGTAAAGAAAGAATAGAAATATAGGGATTTGGAGATGCTCCTGCTTTCCTTATTCCGGTTTCTTCAGGATTTGGGGATGTTCCTTAAATCTCTATTAATATATTAAGAATATTACAATTTATAAACTTATACAAAAAATTAAATGTTATCAAAATATAATATAAAATGTCTAAAAATAGTATCCGTAAAGTGATAGAGCATTGTTCAAACTATTAAGAACGATGCTCTATTTACATGTATTTATATAATAAGTAAAATTAATATATTAAGTTATTATAGAAGAAGTAGGTGTTACGGATGAAAAGACAAGATAAAAACTATAAAACAGCAAAACCTGAAAACGTTGGCGCTGTATATATATACACACACATAACACTTTTAAAGAAAAAAATGTAATAAAAGTAGGCGTACTAGAAGGTATGCCTACTTTGGCTGTCTGCAAAGGAAAGTAATGCAAATTGAAATAATATAGCAAAAATTATCTAGAAGTACCATTAATTACCATAGTTTTAATGCTAATTACATATTAAAATAAAATTATAAGACATTAAATTGGAGGAGCAACATGAAATTTAATCTTGATTCTAAATCCAAAGAAAGAATAATATTGACGGGATTGTGTCTAGCAATTGTTACATTATTTGTAGCAATAGCTTTATTTAGCATACAACAAAATAAGACTAATAAAACAATAGCCAATCCAGAACTAGCCAGAGCAATGGAATATGGAGAATTAACAGAAAAAGATGAAGAGACACAGAGTGAATATGTAAGATTTAGTGTATACTTTGCAAGAGATTTAAATGGAGATGGATATGCAGAAAAAGTAAAAGGAACATGTAAAGAAGTAGAAGGAGAAGATACACTTTACATGAGCTTAAATGTTCTTGGAAATGGATATTTAGAAAATGGAAAAATAACGATAAAGTCAGATAATATGTATTTTAAAACTGCATTAGTAAATGATGAAACAATAAAAGGAAATTATATAAGCGAAAATACAAAAGAAATCAATTTAAAACAAGTAAATGTAGGAACACAAAAGTTAATATTTGGACAAGTAAGAAGTGGAGATTATAGATATATAAGTACAAAAAGAGATGCAATAGGAAAAGATACAAATAAATATAGTGGAATAAACAAAATTATATTAACAGGAACACATGTAGCAGAAGATGGAACAAGAACAGATATAGAAAAAGAAATAGAGATACCAGTAGATTGGTATAGTAGTACAAAAGCAGAAATACCATATACATATGGATTAAATAACGAAAAAAACAAATACCAAAACTATAATACAGAAGCAATAGTTGATGAAAAAAATCAAGAAGTAAATTTAGAATTTAAAATTGTAACACAAGAAAGTAATAATAAGCTATTACTACAAAAATCAAATATAGAAGGAACAATACCAGAACTTAATGGATATAAGGCAACAAAAGTAGAGATAACAGGAGAAAATGTTAAATATACATATGATGAAGAAACAGGAGAATTTACAGCATATAGAGAAGCACAAATAGGTGAAGATGGAGTAGTTACAAAGGAAGCATATACATCAAGCTTTAATAATGCAAGATATAGTGAATTCAAATTAAAAGTAACATATCCATTAGAAGCATATAATGAAGCAATAGGAATAATAGTATTAAATATACCAGTAGAAGCAACATTTGAAGGATATAATAATCAAAATGAAGAGTTTGATAATCCATATGTAAGTAATGTAGCAGAAGATGTAATCAGCATTACATACGAAAGAGGTGGAGGAGATGTATTTACTTATGATGTAAAAGTAGGACAATATGTATCATATCCATATGACACATATGTAATATCAAAAGAAAAAGCAGTAGATTGGTATAATAATGCTGAATACAAATATGAAGATAGATATGAAGTAAACTGGTCATTATCAAGAGGAAATTCAGGAACTGTATCAAATATAGTTTTAAGTGAACCAGAAGAAAACTATGGAGATGCATTTTTAAAGACAGATGGTACATACGAAAACATGGAATCATATAGTGAAAGTATAGGAATATATTTTACAAATGCAGGAGCTATGCTAGGAGAGAATGGCTGGATAAAAGTATATAATGATGAAACAGATGAATTAATACATGAATTTACAGCAGAAGAGTATGAAACATTTACTAAAGATTTACCATATTATTACAAAGCACCAGTAAGGCATATAAGAATAGAAACAAGCAAAGCAGATAAATCAAGCAGTTTTAGAATAACACAAATAAAACAAATTAATGATGAAAAATTAACAACAGATAAAACAAGAGAAGAATTTAATAATTTAAATAAAATATATTCATATTTAAGTGGAAAAGTAAAATATGAAGCAAGCGATGATTATACAACATTTGCAACAGATATAGCTTTTGCAAATTATGATGAACCAGTATCTATAGCAAGAATAAGTGGTGTTACACCTAATACCGTATCAACACAAGAAACAACAAATGTAAAGATTACAATTGGAACAGATAATTTAGGATATAATGTTAAAGAATGGCAAAATGGAACATTTTTAATAAAATTTCCAGAAGAAATAATATTAGCAGAAGTAAATGATGTAAGGATAGATAATGGAAATGTAAGTGTATTAGGATATGATATTTATGAGGAAAATGGAAACTATTATTTAAAAATATTAACAGAAAATAATAGTCCAGAAACATATAAAATTACAATAGATTCAGAATTAACTCCAGATCCAAGAAAGTTATCTGCAAATAAAAATATAGAATTATATGCATATAACGAAAATGGAAATAATTATAAAGATAATTATAGAGCAAATGATATATATGATATAAATTCAGACGGAAATACAAAAGATACAGTAAATTATGATACAGAAGCAATTACTTTTGTAGGGCCAACATCATTAATAACAACAGAAATAGCATCAGATTACAATGAGGCAGGAGACGAAATATCTACAATAATAGCACCACAAGTTGCTTTAGTAGATAAATTACAAGAAAATAAAACAGCTAAAATAAATGTACATATAATAAATAATTATTCTGGAAATATAAGTGGAGTAGTTGTAGTAGGAAAAACACCATTTAAGGGAAACACATCACAAATATTAGGAAGCAATTTAGGTTCAACATTTACATCGGAAATGACTGGCCCTATAGAAGTTCCAGAAAAGTTAAAAGAAATAGCAAAGGTATATTATTCAGAAAATGAAGTAGTAAACAATGACATAAACGATGCAAGTAACAATTGGAAAACAGCAGATGAAGTAACAGACTTTTCTAAAATAAGAACATATGCAATAGATTTAGGTGATTACGTCATTTCAAAAGGAGAAGAGTATATTTGTACATATGAAGTAAATATACCTGAAGATGTGAATTATAATGATGTAACATATTCAACACATGCAGTATATTTCTATTTAGAAACAGATGAAGGAAGATTAAAAGATCAAACAGAGACAAGTAAGTTAGGTTTCATGATTGCTAAGAAGTTCAATCTAGAAATAGTAAAGAATCAAAAAGAAAATAATTTTTTTGTTGAAGGTGCAACATATAAAATAACAGAAGAAGGACAAAATACAAGTAAAATAGCTAGAACAAATGCACAAGGAAAATTAACAATAAAGGATTTATATGTAGAAAGAACATATGAAATAGAAGAAATAAGAAGTCCAGAAGGATATGCATTAAACGAAAATAAAATTAAATTTAAAACAACAGTTGATGAAAGTGGAAATATTCAAGTAGAAAAACTAGAAGGAGAGACTAAAACAGATTTTACAGTAAATAATCAAACAATATCTGTTACAGTAGAAGATGAGCCATTAAGTACATTAAATATTTTAAAACAAGACACAGAAGGACAAGTATTAGAAAATATAAGATTTGAAATAACAGGTAAAGGCTATACTAATAGAGCTATGATAACGAATAGCAAAGGAATAGCTACAATTTCAGGATTATATCCAAATGAGGAATATACAATAAAAGAAGCTAGAGCAGATGGATACTATGTACCTAATGGAGAATTGAAATTTGTAATTGAACAAGCAGGAGAGAATTATAATTTACGAGTAACAGAAGATACATTAAATGTTTTAGAATTAACAAGTGGAAGAACAAATGAAAATTTACCAAGTTTCCAAATAAAATTACAAAATGAGAAAATACCAACATATAATTTTGAAATACTAAAAACAGATAAAGACACAGAAGCGACTCTTGCAAATGCACAATTTAAATTAAAATCACTAGATAGTGAAGAAGAAGAATATTATACAACAAATGAAGAAGGAATAATTGATGTAAATGGATTATATCAATATGTAGATGGTAAAAATATTCTTGGAGAATACGAACTAACAGAAGTGGTAGCACCAGAAGGATATATAACAGATACAAATACTTATAAATTTAGATGCAAAATGGTAGATGGAAATATTGAGCTAGAATTTTTAACAGAGAATACATTTGAATATACAGTAGAAAATGGGACAATTAAAGTGAACTTTAAAAATGCACCAATATTTACGCTTTATAAAAAAGATGGAGCTACTCAAGAACCATTACCTAATACAAAATTTGCGATATACAAAATAGATGAAGAATATAATGAATATGAAGCATATGATGTTAATGGCGAACTAGTTGGAGAGAACATAGAAATTCAAGGGAAAAATTATCAAGTAATAATAACAAACGAAAAAGGAGAGATTTCTTTAAATTTACCTCAAGGATTATATAAAGTAGTAGAAGTAGAAGCTCTAGAAGATTATAAACTGCCAGAAGCACTAGAGGATAGAACATATTATTTTGGTATTGATGAAACAGTGCCAGGAACTAAAGAGTGGACAATCGAAAAAGATAAAAACGTTAAATTAAATTATTTTAGTAAATTTGACACTACAAAAAATGGAGAATTTATTGCATGTAAAACAACCAGCAGATATAATGCAGAAACAGACCAATATATTAATAGCTTAGGAATTACAAGAATTGATAAAAAAGGAAACTTAATATGGAATAAAACAGTTTATGGAGAATCATCAATAATTATAAAAGATGTTAAATATAAGGCTGAAGATAGTATAATTATAGCAATATCGACAGCATCACAAGAATTATATTTGCAAGATGAAAACGGAGAAAATAAATTTCTTGTAAATACTGGTATTGAAAATACCAATCAAGCTAGTGTTATAGTATTGAAATTTGATGGACAAGGAAATTATATAGATAGTGTTACACTGAAGGGATATTTATACGGAGAAGTTGATGTTACAGAAATAAACAAAGAAGGAAACTTTGTTGTAAGTTTGGAATTTGATTCAGATAATGTAGAGGTATCAGGACAACATACAGTTAGTGGAGAAAATGAAGTCATAGAAGGTGATGGTACTAACAATAGTAGAGATGTTGCAATATTTTATTTTGATGATAATTTAAAAGTTGTATGGAGCTATGGATTAGAAATATATGCTAATAATTGGTGTGGAGGTCTTTCTATAGGCGATAACGGAGATGTAATATTTGGTGGTACTTATTGGTATGCATATACATTCCCAGCAGAAGATACAGAAGCAGGGGAAGAATTAAAGATAACACCAAACGGCGCATATGATTTGATGTTTTTAAGATTTAATAAAGAAGGAAAAATTCAATACGCAAATAGTATAGGTGGTACAGAGAGGGACTATGCATCATATATTAATAGAATAGAGGGCGATGGTTATATAGCAACAGGATATTCCGCTGGAAGCATCACTATTCCAGCAGAAGATACAGTAAAGCAAGAAGAAATTATATTAAATAAGTCAGCTACAGACAGCTATAGAGGTATAATTATAAAATATACAGAAGATAATAAAGTAGAATGGGCTTTTGATTTAGGAGAAGCATATAATTTTACTTCTTGTGAGGAATATAATAATCAGTATTTAGTAACAGCATTTAGATATTCATATGATGAATTTGAAATACCAGGTAATATGACAGAAGATGGTCAACCAATAAAAATTGAAGACGGGACTAGCGGTTTGCTTCTGTTTGTAAATAAAGATGGAAAAATAATAAGAGTAGTAGGAAGCAGTGAATATAGCTTTTCGAGTGTAAAAAATATAGAAAACGAACTATATGCAAGTTATTCATATCAGCTACTTAAAATTTATCAGAAAGAAATATTACCATCAGTTCCAGATATGCAACAAATAACAGTTGATAATTATAAAAAACAATATAGTATATGGACATATGTAAATGGAGAGGGTGGAACTATTAGTGGACAAAATCAACCTCCTTATGAACAAGTTAACATACACGAAAACAGTAAAAAAGATATAGTTATAACTCCAGCTGAAGGCTACGAAATATATAGTATTACAATAAATGGGGAGAAGATATCATATGAATCCAGAGAAGATGGAACTGTTATATTGGATAAATTTACAAATATGACAGAAGATAAAAAAGTCGTAGTATCATTTATTCCAGAAGAATATTTATTTACAATAAATAAAGTAAATGAAGATGGCGAAAAACTACCAGGAGCAGAATTTGAGATTAAAACACTAATAACAGATGATCCATCAATAGGAGAAAATGCAATAGGAGAACTAATGCAAGCTGGTGGCAGCTATTATGAATTTGAAAAAGAAGGAGATACATATAAACCGACCAATTTAAAGGTAAATAATTCTATAGCAATGAGTGGAATACTGCTAGACTTGAGTAGTGCAAAGGATTGGTACAAAATAACCATCAATGCAGAAATGAATGCCGGAGATAATAAAAGCGATGAAGCAGTAGCTTTTGTACAAGGAATGTCAAATTACGAACAACAATGGATATTTGACTTAACAGGGAAAAAAGATGCTCAGGATTATAGTTTAATAATTCAAGGCGGAGACCAGTATGCCATAACATTAGGATATGCTAATATGGATGGAAATGCAGATGATGAATTTGTAATTAATTCAATAACTGTAGAACAAACTCAAAATATTCAAAAAGTTAAAACAGATAAAAATGGGCAAGTAAAAGTAGCTCTTCAAGAAGGCGAATATATGCTAAAAGAAACGAAGGCGCCAGCAGGATATATTCTAAATGACCAAGAAATACCATTTGCAGTAGACGGAGAAAACAATTCGTTAGATATTGTAAATAAAGAAGCATCAAAGGTAATAGTTCATCACTACAAAGATGGAACAACTGAGAAATTAGCAGATGATGAGCTATTCACAGGAAATATAGGATACTATTATACAACAACTCCTAAAGAAATTGAGGGTTATGAAGTTGTGACAGAAAAGATTCCTAATAATGCAAGTGGCAAATATACGGAGCAACCACAAGAAGTAATTTACTATTATAAAGAAATACCAGCAAAACTAATAGTAAATTACTACATAGAAGGAACTACAGAAGTTGTTCCAGGAACAGAGTCAGAACAAAGAAAAGAAATAACAGAAAAGGGAGAAAACTATGAAACATCTCCTGCAATAAATGCAGACCCTAAATACGAATTAGTAGCAGTTCCAGGTAATAGTAGTGGAATTATAGAAGGAACAGAGACAGTAGTAACATACTATTACAGAATAAAAGATTCAGCAGGAGTAATAGTGCATCATATAGATATAGAAACAAAAGAAAAAATAGCACCAGATGTAGTTATTCCAGCAAGTGGAACAGCAAAATATGGAGACGAATATAAAACAGAAGTAAGTAACGAGATACCAGAAAATTATGAATATGTAAGCAAAACAGACAACTGGGAAGGAACAATGATAGATACATTAACAGAAGTTACATATGAATATAGATTAATAGAATCTACTTTAACGAATTCTATAGAAAAAACAGCAACAGAAAAAATAAACAATATAAGGGACGAAATAACATATAATATAACATATACAGCAAATATAAGTAATTATATAGGAATGACACAGATAACAATCGTTGATACTCTTCCATATGCCATAGATATATCAAAATCAACGTTAAATGGTGGAACATATAATTCGGAAACAAAAACTATTATATGGAAAGAGTTAATAGAAGGAATAGATACATATAGAAATCCAGAAAGTGGAAATATCCAAATAAATAAAAATATAGAAGTAGTGTATACGAATATAGACACAAAACAAAAGGCAATAGAAAATACTGTAAAAGGTCAAATAAAAACATATAAACCAGAACAGACAAGCGTAGAAGTAATAGACACTGCAATAACATCAACAGGATTTACAGTAAACATCCCAGTAAGTAAAGTATGGGAAGATAACTCAGACAAATTAGGACAACGTCCAACAAGAGTGTTATTTAAGTTAACTGGAAGTGATGAAAGTGAGTATACAAAAGAATTAGCAAAACCAGGAACAACAGGAAGTACAACAACGCAGGATAGCACAAATCCAAATAAATGGAATGATATATTCGAGAATCTTCCAAAATACGATAGTGACAGAAATGAAATACAATATACATTAACAGAGTTAAATGGAGAGCTAACATATTATGATGCAAGTCTAGATAGTACAGGAAGAATAGTTACAAACACAAATAAATATGGAAAAGTAACAGTACATTACTACATAATGAACCCAGATGGAAGTTTAACAACAACAAGAGTACCAGATGCTCAAGGACAATACGTTCAAGATGCGATAATAGAAGGAAAAGAAGGAGATACATATACTACAGAAGAGGCAAACACTGTAAGTGAAAAGTACGAATTGGTAGAAGAAAAACTTCCAGCAAACGCAGAGGGAATAATAGAAAAATACAACGAAGAGAAACCACAAGAAGTAATATATTATTACAGATTAAAACCAGCAAAAGTATTAATAAATT
>ERZ827512.810-NODE-810-length-36457-cov-16.809653_pt1 | contig 36457 bp, 30 predicted proteins | sample MGYA00519916_ERZ827512 | MGnify/ENA primary metagenome ERZ827512 (study PRJEB31778, sample SAMEA3449335) | human gut metagenome | biome: human gut; feature: human-associated habitat; material: faeces | place: United Kingdom | collected 2010/2012 ... | reverse complement strand
CATCTTGTGCTAAATGTTGTCTATCTCTTAATACAATATTTCCAACATCTCCAACTCCAAGTCCATCTACTAGAACTCTTCCACTTGGAACTGAACCATTGAACTTAGCCTCTTCTTCGCTTAATTCTAATACTCGTCCATTTGTTAACATGAATATATTATCTTTATCAATTCCCATCAATTCTGCGGTTTCTTGATGAGCTCTTAATTGTCTATATTCACCATGAACTGGTATAAAATATTTTGGTTTTGCCAAAGCCATTATCAATTTTTGTTCTTCTTGGCAAGCATGTCCAGAAACGTGAACATCAGCTAATGCACTATATACAACCTCTGCACCTAATTGCATTAAATCATCAATTACCTTTGAAACATATTTTTCATTTCCTGGAATTGGTGTTGCCGAAATAATTATCAAATCATTTGGTGTGATTTTTACTTTTCTGTGGTCTCCTGCAGCCATTCTTGTTAATGCTGACATTGGTTCCCCTTGACTTCCTGTTGTTATTATAACAAGTTGGTCATCTGTATAACTTCCTATCATATCAATATCAATAAATAAATTGTCTGGACATTTGATATATCCTAATTCTATTGATGTTGTTATAATATTTATCATACTTCTACCACATACAGCAATTTTTCTTCCATATTTAACTGCTGAATTAACAATTTGTTGAATTCTGTGTACATTTGAAGCAAATGTTGCAACTACAATTCTTTTTGTACAATTTTGGAATACTTTTTCAAAAACTTCTCCAACTGAACTTTCTGACATTGTGAAGCCTTTTCTTTCAGCATTAGTACTATCTGACATTAATGCTAAAATTCCTTGATTTCCTAGTTCTGCAATTCTTCCTAAATCCATCAATTGACCATCAATTGGTGTATAATCCACTTTAAAGTCACCTGTGTGTAAGATTGTTCCAGCTGGTGTTGTTATTGCTAACATTACTGAATCTGGAATACTATGTGAACTTCTTATAAACTCTACTTTAAAGTTCTTTCCTAGTTTTATTGTATCACCTTGATTTACTGTATGCATATCTGTACTTCTTAGCAATTTATGTTCTTCCAATTTATTATTAATTAGTCCAACTGTTAATCTTGTTGCATAAATTGGCACATTTATTTGTTTTAAGAAATATGGAATTCCACCAATATGGTCCTCGTGACCATGTGTAATTACCATTCCTTTGATTTTCTCTTGATTTTTAACCAAATATGTTATATCTGGAATTACTAAATCTACTCCTAGCATATCATCTTCTGGGAAAGAAATACCACAATCTACAACTATTATCTCATCTTCATATTCGAAAACTGTAATATTCTTACCAATTTCATGTAATCCTCCTAATGGGATTATTTTTAATTTTGAACTTTTGAAAATACTTCTATTCTCTGTGTTCTCTCTTCTTGTTCTTCTTTTTGCCCTTGGGCTTCTTTGCTTGTTTTTGTTATTTAGATTGTTTTCAGCATTTTCATTATTTTCGCTTTTTTGTTTTTCTTCGTAGATTGCTTCAACACTTTCTGTTTCTTTTTTGTTTTCCATTGTTCTTCTACGAGTATTTTTTCGAGTATTTCTTCTTCTAATAATACCATTTTTCTTTTTTTCAATTGTAGAATTATTTTCATTTGTATTAGTTGAATTTTCAACAACTTCTTCTACTTCTGTAACTTTGTTTTCATCTGTCATATTTTTAAATTTCTCCTCCTTTATTTTTGTTTATTCTTATATTTATTTTTTGATTTTCATTTTACGTACAAATAGAAGTATATAAAACAAATAAAGCTTATTAAACATGAACTACCGCTCTTTCATGTTTTTTATAAACTTCTCTTTTTATTTTTCTAAATATTTTTTCTCATTGTTCTAGCTATTCTCATTATTAGCTTTTTTCATCTCTTTAATACATTAAAATAAAATCTCTTTTTTTGCCCTTTGGCAATCTGCTTTGCATTATAACATATATAGTAAGAATTGTCAAGTTTTTAAGAATTTGCTGAGTGCGAATTTGGGGTCGGTTCTTTTTTTCGCATGCTCAAAAAAGAACCGACCCCAAATTCACAAATTCACAACCTATTTTAAATATATTGATGGATTTAAATATTCTCCATCTTTCAATAATTCAAAATGCAAATGACATTCCATGCTACTCTCAAATGATGCTGTATTTCCTGCTGTTCCTATAGTTTGTCCCTGTTTAATTTCTTCACCTTCAACCACAAACTCTGCTGTCAATAAATTAGAATATACTGTTTCATATCCATCATCATGTTCAACTATTACAGTTAAACCATATCTCGGATCATTTAAAATTGTTTTTACTATTCCATCTGCTGCTGATTTTATAACACTTGTTTTATCTGCTTTAATATCAATAGCTGTATGTGTAATCCATTCTTTTAAGGTTTCAGAATAGATTAAATTATCTTTTGCATATTCACCAATGATTTCTCCTTCCACTGGATTTACAAATGTAATCTCTTTCTTAGTTTCTTTTGGCTCTTCAACTGTTTTTTCTGCATCACTTGCTTTAGTTTCAGTATTTTTTACATTTTCTCTTACTTCAGTACTAGATGTACTTGATGTATTTGAAGTGTTTTGAGTATTCTGAGTATTTTCGATATTTGGAGTACTAGTATTTTCTTGTTCTTCAACTGTTTTTCCAATTTCAGAACTTACACTCTCACTAATTTCTTGTCCTCCATCATTGCTTTTACTACTTATTTGGCTTGAATCATTTTCTAATTTTCCTGCAGTTCTAGATAACATGTACATTATAATTCCTAAAGCTATTGCTAAAAGAAAAAACACTACAGTTCCGATATAAATAAATAACTTGTCTCTTTTCATAATTTCCTCCTTGTTTTCTTTATTAATACAAGTATTTACTTTTTTTCGGAGATTATTCATTTAAAGAGATTTTAATTCAATTATTTCCACTCCTGCGTAAAAATGTTTAATTATTGTTTCATAATTTGCTCCGGTTTTTGCCATACTATCTGCTCCAGTTTGACTCATTCCAACTCCATGACCATATCCTGTAACTGAAAAAATAATTTCTTCTCCTTCTATTACAACTGAAAAGTTTGTTGATTTTAACCCTAAAATTGTTCTTGCTTCTGTTCCTGCTATTTCTTTATTCCCTATTTTAATCGTCTTTACTCTTCCACTTGTTGTATATTCTTGAATTTTTATACAATCCGTTTGACTAAAGTCTATTTCGCAATCTGGGTATTTTTCTTTCATTTTGTTTAGCAATTCTTCTTTTGTTATTTTCACTTGCGAACTATATTGAGAATATTCATTTTCTCCAGCGGTTTCAACAGATTTTAAATATGGATAATCTATTCCTCCCCATATGTTTAAAGAACTTTCTGTCATTCCTCCACTATTTGCATGAAAAAATGCATTGATTGGTTTGCCATTATATGCTACAATTTTTCCTGTCGTTGAATTTACTGCTTCTACAATTTTATTCCAATTACCTTCTGCTTCATCTTGCCCCCATTTAGCCATTCTTTCTTCTTTGCTTATCCAAGCCTGACAACAAGCATAATTGTCACATATATCAGCATCAGTATGCTTACTTGAATTGTACATAGTTTGATATATGGTGTAAGTTCTTGCAACAACAGCCTGGGCTTTTAAAGCTTCAATTTCAAAGTTTGCCGGCATCTCACTAGATACTACACCATATAAATATTCATCTAAATCTAATTCCTCAATATTTCCTGTTTGTGAATGCAACAGTTTTATTTTCTTTTTCTCATCATTTGTTGAATTTGCATTATTTTCTTGTTCAATTATATTAGAATTTGAAGTTTCCTCTTTAGCTATTACTTGTTGTGTTTTTGACGGCACAACAGTACAAATTGCTGGTGCAATAAAAAATAAAATAGTAAAACCTATAAAATATAACAAAACATTTTTTATATTTTTCACGTATCTCCTCCTTTAACCACTCAATCTTTTTTTCATTTTATCTAGCACCTTTCTTTCTATTCTAGAAACCTGTACTTGAGTAATTCCTAATATTTTTGAAACTTGCATTTGTGTTTTTTGCTTGTAATACCTTAACAATATGATTTCTTTTTCATTATCATTTAATTCATTTATTAAATTTTTGATTGTTATTCTATTTGTAATTTCTGTCTCTTCATCTTTTCCAGTAGAAATTTGCTCTAAAATACTAACTGTTTTGTCTGTCTTATTGTCTTTATATTTTGCATCTTCTATTGAATCAACTGGTCTAGCTGAATCTAACGCCATCGCAATTTCTTCTTTCGAAATTTTAAGCTCTTTTGAAATTTCTTCTAAACTTATATCTCTTCCATATTTATGAAGAAATTCTCTTTGTAATTCCAATATTTTTACATTTAATTCTTTAATACTTCTGCTAACTTTAATTGGCCCATCGTCTCTCATATATCTTTTTATTTCTCCTAAAATGTATGGTACTGCATATGTTGAAAGTTTAACTTCAAAACTTGTATCAAATCTTTGGATTGCTTTTATAAATCCAATAGTTCCAATTTGATATAAGTCTTCTATATCAAATCCCCTTCCATTAAATCTTCGAACAATACTCCAAATAAGTCCATTATTATCTTCAATTAACTTAGTCATTGCATCTTTATTACCATTTTTAGCATTGTCGATGACTTTCATATCATTCTCATACACTATTCATCTCCCCTTATTGAAGCAACTGCAAATTCATCATTTTCACAATGGCTTTTAATCTTCTTTTTCATTGTTACTTTTGTTCCAAGCCCTAAAACAGATTCAACTTCTACTTGATCCATAAAACTTTCCATAATTGTAAATCCCATTCCAGATCTTTCTAAATTTGCTTTTGTTGTATATAACGGTTGTTTGGCAATCTCAACATTTTCAATTCCTTTTCCCGTGTCTGAAATCTCAATAAGTACCTCTTTTTCTCTTATCTTACACACTAATTTTACAATTCCATTTTGCTGTTCATATCCATGAATAATCGCATTTGTTACAGCCTCTGAAACTGCTGTCTTTATATCTGCAATTTCCTCTAATGTAGGGTCTAATTGTGCCACAAAGGCTGCTACAGAAATTCTAGCAAAAGCTTCATTATTTGATTTACTTAAAAATTCAATTTTCATTTCATTGTCATAAATATTATTCATTTGGCACCTCCTTTGCGAATTTGGGGTCTGCGAATTTGGGGTCGGTCCTTTTTTGAGCACATGGTATCACCTTTTGAATCCCACTCATTTCAAATATTTTTCTTACTGACGGAGTTATATTTGCCACTTCTACTTGGCCTCCTAGCATACTTACTAACTTATACCTTCCCATTAACAACCCTATTCCTGCACTGTCCATAAAAGAAACATCGCTAAAATCAAATACAACTTTTCTAGGCATATATCTTTCAATTTCATTATCTAATTTCCTCCTTATCTTTTGTGCTACACATTCATCTATGTCTTCATTAATTTTGAAGATTAACTGCTTGTCTTCTTTCAGATACTGACTTTCCATACAACCATCCTTTCATTTTTCATTTTTCTTTATGCAGTTTTTATTATATTACCACTGGTAGTTTTTTCCAAGAGTAAAAAATAAGAAGTTTTGTCGAACTAGAACTTTTCGACAAAACTTCTTATTTTATTTTTCTATTACTATTGTAACTGGTCCATCATTTAATAATTCAACTTTCATGTCTGCTCCAAATATTCCTCGTTGAACCTCTATACCTTTTTTAGCACATTCTTCACAGAAATATTCATATAATGGAATTGCTTCTTCTGGTCTTGCTGCTTCTATAAAACTTGGTCTGTTGCCATCACTACAATCTCCATATAAAGTGAATTGTGATACTATTAATAATTTTCCATTAACATCTTTTAAGCTTAAATTCATTTTATCATTTTCGTCTGTAAATACTCGTAAATTACATACTTTTTTTACAAGATAATCTGCTTGCTCTTTTGTGTCTCCTACCTTTATTCCTACTAAAACTAAGAAACCTTTTTCTATCTCTCCAACTACTTTTCCATCAACTTTTACACTTGCATTTTTTACTCTTTGTATTACTACTTTCATTATTGATTATCTGTATTGCCTCCCATTTCTTCTTTTGCATTTTCTTGTGTTTCTTGAGACATTACTTCTGTAACTTTTTCAACAGTGTTTTCAGCTTCTGAATTTTCTTCTGTTTTTGGAGCTTCTTCTTCAGATGATTCTGAAGTTTGATTTTCTACTGAATCTTGAGTTTCTGCAGAATCAGTTACATCTGCATCAACAACTTCAGCAACTTTTACTTCTTCTACTGGTTGTTTTTCTCCACATTTTGGACAGAATGATGCATTTAATTCTATCTCTGCATGACAATTTTCACATTGTTTCTTTTCTTTTAATTCTAAGATTGATTTTAAACATGTTTCAATTTCTGCTGATAGCACATCTATTTTGGTGCATTCTTCCTCTAAATCTGTGTTAATATCAATATTTTCTTCTCTTACATGTTTTTCATAAACTTTTTTTCCGATTTCTTCATATAAATCTTTAATGTTTGATTTATTTTCGTTTATCTTCATTCTTAATTTTGCTTCTTTTGCAAGTTTGCTTGTTTTTTCAGCTGTTGCATCATATGCAGCACTAGCCTTTTTTCCTAAATTATCAAAAAATCCCATTTTTAATTCCTCCATTTTTTATATTATTAACACATTTATTAAAATTATTAATTAATTTTCGCTTTTCTTAGCTCTGTTCATTAACATACTAACTGCTTCTTCTGGTTTTAATCCTTTATATAATATTCCATATACTGCTTCTACTATTGGCATTTCTATATTATGCAATTTTCCTAATTCATGTGCAACTTCTATGTTGTCTATACTTTCAATTGTCATTCCAACTTCTTTTTTAGTTTCTTCTAAGCTTAAGCCTTGACCTATTAATTTTCCTGCTTTTCTGTTTCTGCTATGCTCACTTAAACAAGTTACTATTAAATCTCCTAATCCACTTAGACCATATAATGTTTCTTTTTCTCCACCTAGCTCAACACCTAATCTTGATAGTTCTGCTAATCCTCTTGTTATTAAAGCTGCAAATGTATTATCTCCAAGTCCTAGCCCTGCTGCAACTCCAGCACAAAATGCAATAATATTTTTTAATGCTCCTCCAAGTTCAACACCTTTTACATCTCTTGATGTATATATTCTCATTTTTTCACACATGAATGTATCTTGAACCAATTTTAACACTGCATCATATTTTGATGCTACAACTAAAACTGTTGGTATTGCAATTGATACTTCTTCTGCATGGCTTGGTCCTGATAGCACTGCGATTTTAGCATTTGGAATTTCTTCTTGAATTACTTCATCTAATGTTAACATACTATCTTTTTCAAATCCTTTTGAACAGATTACAATTGGTTGATTTGTTACATATTGCTTATATTGTTTTACAGTGTCTCTTGTAAATTTTGATGGTGTTACATGTATGATAAAATCTGAACCTTTTATTGCATATTCATAAGAATTTGTTGCTTCAATTCCATCTGGCAATGTAACATTTGGCAAGAATTTGCACTTTTTTTCTTTATTTATTAAGTCTCTTTCATCTTCTGCGAAAGACCATATTTTTATATTGTTTCCTAATTTAGCAAGGTGTATTGCAAGGGCTACTCCCCAGCTTCCACTACCTATTATAGCTATGTTTTTCATCACTTGTTCCTCCTATTTGCTTATTTCTTTTTAAAGCTTAATTTATTTTCTGTACCATTTAATATCCTTTGAATATTTGCTCTATGGTTAAATATTACAATTGCAGCTAATATTATGCTATATATAAAATAACTGCTTCCTTCTGATATTGTAAAATTTGTGTGTATAAATAAAACTAATACTGGAAATAGTACAGCAGCTCCAATTGAACCTAATGAAACCATTCTAGTAACTGCCATTAATACTAATGCAAATACTAGACAAATTAATCCAATTTTCCAGTTTGTCATTAATAATACACCTAATGATGTTGCAACACCCTTTCCACCTTTGAATCCAAAGAATATAGGGAATGTATGTCCTACAACTACTAAAATTCCTGCAATTTGTACTAATAATGATTTGTCTGCACTTTTAGCAATTGCTCCAACTATGATTGCAAATAAAATTGCAACTACTCCTTTTAAAGCATCTCCTAATAATGTTAATATTGCGGCCTTTTTTCCTACAGATCTAAGCATATTTGTTGCTCCTGCATTTCCGCTTCCTTTTTCTCTTACATCAAATCCAGCCATTTTCTTACTGATAATAACTGAAAAACTAATACTTCCTATTAAATAGGCTACTATTCCTACTATTATATATGCTGCCATATTAATCTACTCCTTTTCTATTTTTTCTCTTGCAATAATTCTAACTGGTGTTCCTTCCAATCCAAATTCTTTTCTTATTTGATTTACCAAATATCTTTCATACGAAAAATGGAACAATTCTTTATTGTTTACAAATATTACAAATGTTGGTGGCTTTGTACTTGCTTGAGTTCCATATAATATTTTTAATCTCTTTCCCTTATCTGTTGGTGGTTGTACAAGTGCAATTGCCTCATTTATTACTTGATTTAACACAGCTGTTGAAATTCTCATTGCATTTTGTTCTGCAACATGATTTATCATTGAAAATAGCTTGTCTACTCTTTGTCCAGTTTTTGCTGATATAAAGATAATTGGTGCATATGATAAATATGATAATTTGTTATATACTTCTTTTTTATATTTTTCTAATGTACCAGTCTCTTTTTCATATTCATCCCATTTGTTAACAACAATGATAATTCCTTTTCCAGCTTCATGCGCTTCTCCTGCAATTTTTGCATCTTGCTCTGTAACCCCTTCATTTGCATCTATCATCATTAAACATACATCTGCTCTTTCAATTGCAAGTAAAGTTCTCATTATGCTGAATTTTTCTATTGATTCTGTTACTTTGCTTTTTCTTCTTATTCCTGCAGTATCTATTAGCATATATTTTCCATATTGATTTTCATATTCAGTATCTATTGCATCTCTTGTGGTTCCTGCAATTGAACTTACAATTGTTCTATTTTCTCCTAGGATTTTATTTATTAATGATGATTTTCCTACATTTGGCTTTCCTATAACAGCTACTTTGATTCTGTCATCTTCATCTTCACCATCTTGTTGTTCTGGAAATTTATCATATATTGCATCTAATACATCACCTATTCCTAATGCATTTGCTGCTGAAACAGGATATGGTTCTCCTACTCCTAAGTTATAAAACTCATAAATATCATTTCTATCTTTACTCATGTTATCTGCTTTATTGCATACTAACACAACAGGTTTTTTTGATTTTTTTAGCATCAAAGCTATTTCTTGGTCTGCAGCTGTTACTCCTTGCTTTACATCTGTTAAAAATATTATTACATCTGCAATATCTATTGCAATTTTAGCCTGTTCTCTCATTTGTGATATTATTATATCTTCAGATTCTGGCTCAATTCCAGCTGTATCTACTACTGTGAAATTTCTTCCTCTCCAATTCGTTTCTGCATATACTCTATCTCTTGTTACTCCTGGTGTATCTTCTACTATTGAAATTCTGCTACCTACTATGTAGTTAAAAAATGTTGATTTTCCTACATTTGGTTTTCCTATAATCGCTACTGTTGGTTTTCCCATTTTATACCTGCCTTTCTGCTATATATTTTACTATTTTATTTGTTAAATAGCAAGTAGTTTATATTTTTTTCTTTAAGTTTCAAGTAGTTTCAACAAGATAATTTTCTTGTTCTAAAAACAATCAACCATAAAAGTATGCAAATAAAAAATATTGCAATATTTTTGAAATAATATACAGCTATACTACTAGCAATTGTCATTAAAACCATTGTTATATATGTAACTTTATCAACCATTACAGAAGCTTTCTCTTTTCCGACTCTAAGTTGAATAATTCCGTTTACTACTCTTCCTCCATCAAGAGGATAAATTGGAAGTAAATTAAGTATTAATATTAAAATATTCGAATATATAATTTCTTTTCTAAACACTATATTTATATTTAAAAATATTATAATGAAAATTAGTGTTAAAAGTGGTCCAGCCAATGCAATTGCAATGTTTTTTAATATTAATTTAGTTTCATTTATACACTCTCCACTAAAAGTGGCTGAAAACCCAAGTGGCATTATTTCTAGTTTTTCTATTTTCATTTTCATTGCAATAGCCATAATAATATGACCTAATTCATGTAATAAACAAAAGAGCATGACAATAAAATATATTTTTAATTGATTTGTAAAATAAAATAAAACTAAAAAAATAAAAATTTTTAAATCTATCCTTAGTTTCAAAATATTATTCCCCTACAAAATATTTAGATTTTATGGCAAAATCTATAAAATTTCCTATAATTCCAAGATTGATTGTGGATCTATGTATCTATCTTGATATCGTATTTCAAAATGCAGATGTGGTCCTGTAACATTTCCAGTCGCGCCAACTTCCGCAATTTCTTGTCCCTGTTTTACAGAGTCTCCTTCTTTTACATATAATTTATTACAATGTGCATATACAATCATCACATCATTTATCTGAATTTTTAAATGTTTTCCATAGTCCCCTTTACTTGACGCCAGAACTACAGTACCATCTGTTGCAGAAACAATTTTAGTTCCTGTCTCTGCTGCAATATCTGTTCCTGTATGATTTTTAGGCACTGTAGGTGTTGTAGGATTTCTTAGTCCAAACATTGAACTAATTTTTCCTTCAATTGGTTTAATAAAATTAATTGTTTCTTTTATGTAATTTATATCTTTTTCTTCTTGCGAAAGTTCTACATTTTCAGCTATTTCAACATTTTCTGTTTCTTCAATTTTATCTGGTTGTTCTATACTGTTATCCACATTTTCTACTTCTCCTGTTAATATTTCTTCTGCTCCACCTATATTTTCGTTATTATTTTGTATGTTTTCATTTAAATTCTCTTGTATTTTTGTTTCTTGATTTTCCTCATTAGGTTGTATATTTATTTTATTTACACTGTCACAAATCCAAGAATATATTTTTATAAAATCAATGTCTTGTGCTAAAATCTCTTTTGCTTTATTTGTAAAATCTTCTGAAAATATATAGTTATTATTTACTATTAAATAAAAAAATGCATATATTAATAAACATCCAATTATTTGTCTGATCATTTTCTTTAATAGCTTAAAATCCTTTTTTTCTTGTTTTTTTATTGTTTCTCTAGCTGGCAAATCTTGTTCTTTTCTTTTATAGTAGATTTCTTCTGCTCTTCTAATTTTATCTTCTACAGACATTGTTTTTTCCATATAACTCCATCCTTTCTAATAATTTTTACATCTATTCTGCATAGAAAAAACACTTTATCTAATGCATTTACTAATGTTTATGCATTATTAAAGTGTTTTATGTTATTATATGACATTTATTATAAAACTGATAATAAAAAATATTGACATTACTATACTATAATATTTCAATCTTTTATATTTAATTTTTATATTTATTTCATCTTTATATACTTTTTTCTTATTTTCTATTTTGCTGATATAATCTGATATTAAAATTTCCGCTTCTTTTAAAATATATTCTTTGGATTTTGAATGTACTTCAACTCCTCCAACTTTATTATTACTGTCAAGGATTTCTTCTTTTATTCTTTGATTTTCTTTAAAAATAATGATTGCTTCCTCAACCATATTTGATGGAAGATTTTTTAAAACTACCATATTTTTCATATCACTTGATTCCATTATATCACTCCTTTAGAAAATAATTATATTGTAATTTTTTCCACTTTTATTCTTTTTATACATCATTATTTTGAATTTCTGCTACTTCTATTTTATATTCAAACACATATTTTGCATAACAAGTAGAAATTAAATTACTGAAAATTATTATAGTACATATACATAATAAAATTTGTTGTATGATTTTTTTCATTATATTTTCTCCTGTTCAGAATGAACTTTTATATGGACCTTTTCTGAATTCCCTTTTAAATTCTTAGTTTCATCATAGGTGATTTTCAAAGTATATTTATTTTCTGTTTTTTCTTGTCCTTTTATATACAATTTGTCTGTTTTTAAATTTTCTAATGCTATTTCATCGTCTTCTTGATACAATTCAAATTTACTATTATCATCTTCATCTGCAACTACTTCTATTGTATATAAAAATCCAACATCACTTACAATTTCATCTTTATAATTTTTTATAGTAAATTCATAATATCCTATATTATTTTTGGCATTTATTTCGACTTTTTCGCCTTCTTCTATAATAAAAATTGGATTTGCTATTTTTTGACTAAAATTTATTTTTAGATTTTCAATATATTTACCATAAACTATTGGAGTTAACAGTATTAAAATAATAATACTTATAATGCTTATTTTTATTTTAATTTTTTATTTTCCTCCTTTATTTACTTTGTGTTCCTGTGGCAATTACATCAAATGTATAATCTAAATTGTCTTGTCCATTTTGAGTGTCTATTTTATCTCCAGAAGCTATTCCGTTTACTGCACTTCCTGTTTCATATGGCCATTCCCATTCAACTTTTATTAATTGACCTTTATAGTCTGTTAGTCCCATTGTTCCCTGAATTGCATCTATTTCTGATAATGAACTATATGTTTTTCCATCATATTTAAAAATTATATTATCAGGTTTATTTTTTTCGTTTCCAAATGTTACTTTATAGTCTACTGCCACTTCTGAACCTACTGCATTTATTTTTAAATAAAATTGTCCTGATGTTCCAGGTGCTATTTTTCCATTAAGTAATGTTTCTTTGTTTGATGTATCTGCTAATCTTATAGTTTTTACATCTTCATTTTCATCTTTTTCTATTCTAAAACTCCAAGTAGCTATGTCTGCACTACCATTTCCTTTTTCTTGTGTAACATATTTGGCATATGTATATCCTGTCATTCCTAATGTCATTAGTAATAATACTGCACATAAAATTTTAATTATTTTTTTATTTTTCTCTTTTTTCAATTCAAATTCCTCCTAATTTTTTATTTCTATAGCCTGTATGCATCTTCTGTATTCAGGCTCATTTTCCATACATGTAATTAATGTTAATCTATTTTCTTCAGTATTCTCTAAATATTTCCAATCAGTATCTTTTATTATTCTGCATTTTTCAACTTCATATATTTTTTGAAAATCATTATGTTGGTATATTATTTCATCACCTTCTCTTAAATTTTTTAAATTTTGAAAATAGTTTACTGCATATCCTCTATTATGTGCAGCTAGTCCTATATTTCCTTCTTCTACTTGAGTTTCTTCGAAATGCCCAACATATTCATTTAATGTTTCTCTGTCTGTTCCTTCTGATATTTCTGCATCTAAATTTATCTTTGGAATTTCTATTTTCCATATTTGATTGTCTTTTTCTATTTTACTTAATTGTGTTTCTGGAGTATTTTCTTGTTGCATTATGTTTTCATAAATTTCATTTTTCATGGAAAGTTTTGAATAAAAAAATTGATATGTTCCAAATATTATGATTGGAATTAAATATGTTATTGCTATTTTGGGTATTTTTAACATTTAATTATCACTTTCTTTTAAATTTTTTCGAAAAAATTATTTGATTTAACTTTGAATTTAAATTCTAAATATATGTTAACATCTTATGGTTAACTTTGTCAAGAAAAATCGTTCGACAAATATCGACAAAACACTTTGAGTTCTAGCATTTTCAGGCATCTAATTTTAAACTTGCCATAAAATTTTTTCTGCCACTTTTATCCTGTGAATTTATTAATTAGATAATTCCATATCAAAATACGCAATAAATTTGTATTTTCTTTGGAATGACTAGTACAACAATGAAGACGGCTCTCACTTATGCCTTTGCATGTGAGAACCGTCTCCCTCTACCTCTAGTTCTAATTTATATATTTAATTCTTTGTTCGAGACCTTTTTAGTGCATCACTATTTAATAAAGTGCAACTCTGAAGCCTAACCTATCAACTAAAGTAGTTGGATCAGTACAACCATGGTCACTGGCCGGACCAGAGTTAGTTCCAGCATAATAATCTCCACCACGAAAAGAACAAGGATGTTGATCAAACCATTCTAAAGTAAATTCCTGTACATTTCCAGCTAAATCATATATTCCTTGCTTACTAAAGCTATCACTTGCTCCTGTTGATAATAGCATTCCTCCTTGATAAGCTACTGGAATTTCTGTTGCATTTTTCCATGTATATGAGTAACTTCCACTATTATATCCCTTATATTTAAAATTTTCGTTTGTTATTGTACATGTTGTATTTGAATAATTTCCCCAACTCGTACTATCTTCTTTTAATTCTGCTTGACTTGCTCCCTTTTTTTCTAAGTATTTTAATGTTAAATCCCATTGTACTCCAAATAGTAAGCTTGTTGTTCTATCTCCTGATTCCATATTATTTGCTAATATTTGAGCTTGACTACATGTTACATAATTATATGGATAAGCATTTTGCTTTATTACTGGTGTTTCTGTTGGAGCTGTTGATGCATCTCCAGAAGTTTTTGGTGCTTCCTCTATTCCTGTTTCATATTTTCCAATATAAAATCCTCCATTTTGATATACACTCTTTAGCATTTTTTGTTTTAATTGAGTATATTGTTCGCTTGTTAATCCTGTTGCTTCATCTGAATAATGTTTGTCCTCATATCCTGATTTTCTATAATCATTTGTATATGTATGTAAATCTGTTTCTATTGCTGTATATTCAGCTTCTGTAAATTCTGTTATTTCTAATCCTGCTGTTGGATAAACTTCTGCTGTTTTTGGTACTTCTACCCATACATATTGATTTCCAGTACTATCTTGAATTGTTAGTCCGTTTTCTGATGTTGTTCCAGATACTTGTCTAAATCCTTTTGGTAAATATGTTCCTCCTGTTGTTTTATTATTGCTTGTTACTGTATCTGAACCTCCATTATTCTCCTCTCCAGGTTGTTTTGGCTCTGCTGTTACAGTTATTCCTATATCTGTTTTTAGATTTTCTTTTGTTTCATCTATTGGTGTTTTTAATAATCTTACTGTTACTTTTAATGTAGTTTCTTCTTGAGCTTTCAATGTTGTTTTTTCTAGTGTACAAAGTACTTCAAAATACTCTTCATTTGAACTTGTTGCTTCTGCAGACAAATCTGCTGATAAATCTGCACTTTGATTTTTTACTGTGTATATTGCTGTAGCTTCGTCTCCTTTAGCTGTCAATCCATTTACTTCTACTGTTCCTTTTGTTTTGTCGGCTGAATCAATTGTTGCTACTGTTGTTCCTTTTCCTCTTGTCGTTGGTGTTCCTATAAATTCCACCTTAAAGTTACTTTGGTTTGTTGTTGCATTTCCTGTACCATTAATATTTAATTGTGTACTTGTTATTGCTGCATATGCTACTGCTACTAGTATTACTGCTAGTACTAGCACTCCGCCAACTATCTTGGCATTTGTTCTTCTCATTTAATTCTTCCCCCTTCTTTTGCTTGGCTATCTTAAGTAATTTTTTTCTGATAGCTAACTTTTTAATTACACTTTTAGTATACTATATTCATTTGTATTTGTCTAGTACTTTTTTAATTTATCAAGATAAAGATATGAAAAAATATAAGCATATATTGATTTTTTTGACTATTAATGTTATGATTTGAATATATTTATATTTTAGGAGAAAAAAATGAACGAAATAAAACAAAGTTTTAATTTTTATGACCAAACATATTTAAAATCTTACAACCTAAATCAATCAATCAAATACCAATTAAATTTACTAGATTCATTAGATATTTATACTAGAAAACATTCTGAAAGTGTTGCTACAATAACTTGTAATTTATGTAGAAAATTACATCTTTCAAAAGGATTTACTGAGTATTGTACTATTTGTGCATACTTACATGATATAGGAAAATTATTTATTCCTTCTTCTATTCTTCAAAAACCAGCAAAGCTTACTGATGAAGAATTTGAAATTATGAAACAACATACAACTCTTGGATATAAATTATGCATTAAAGATCCAAAACTTAGACCTTATTATGCTGGGCCATACTACCATCATGAAGCTCTTGATGGAACTGGATATCCTCAAGGTCTATTAAAAAAAGATATTCCTTACGAGGCTCAAATCATTAGAGTTGCTGATGAATATGATGCACTTGTAAATAAAAGACAATATAAATCACATATTGGAATTACAGATTCTTTAAAAATTATAATAGAAAATACACACCCATCTCCTAATGCCAAACCTAATACAGGATATACTTTTGCAGGAAAAAATAATAAAAAAATTGTAAAAAAATTGTTATTAGTTGTTATTGATGATATTGAATATGAAATTTCTTCTACTATTGACTATGTAAATCATCTTAATGATGAATTGAAAAGATGTAAACAAATTGAAAAGTATATAGAAAAGAAAAATAATGCAAAAAAAGAATCTGATGTATTATATTTTGAACAATATATTAATATGTTACTACGCCCTGGAGAAAAGCTTGAAAATTTTGATACTATTCATAAAGAACTTCAAAAAGCTCATGATCTTCGTGAAGAAGTATTAGCTAGATTACGTCAAGAAATAAAAAATGTTAAAAGTCTTAAAGTCTAAAAAAGATTGACACAAATGTCAATCTTTTATTTTATTACAAAATATTCTACTATTTTTTCTAAAATACTTGTTTTTTCTTCTTTTATTAATTTAGTTTTTGTTTCAACATTATCAGTCTTTTCTAAGTTAACTGGTGTTCCGATTTTAGTTTGCATTCCAAGCTCTTCTGTTGCTCTTTTTTTAATTTCATTCCAATCTAGTTTGCTTTCTTCTTCTTTTATATTTTTTTGAACTTGTCCATTTTCCTTTTCAATAACTGCTAACTGACTTTCCATATCCTTTTTTTGGTTGAACATTTCCATAATAGAAATTTCTCTATAACTTATTGCAAGTAGCATTCCAAAAACAGCAATTACAAATACAACTTGTATAAATTTATTTTTCTTTTCTTGTGCCTTTTTAGCTTTTTGTCTTTCTGCTAGTACTTTAGCAGTATTCTTTTTAGCTACTTTCTTTTTTTGAACTTTTTTTTCTTTTGTAGAACTTATTCTTGTATATTCAGGTTCATATTTTCTTGGACTTGTTTCATATTGATATGAAGTTCTTGGCATGTTACTCACCTCCCTTTTCCTTCGTAATTTTATTTCTTTTCAAAAATTCTTAGTTTTGCACTTTTTGATCTTGAATTTTCTTCTTGTTCTTTTTCTGTTGCTATAATTGGTTTTTTATTTATTATTTTTCCTTCTGAAATTGCCCCACATACGCAATATGGTAAATCCTTTGGGCATGTACATTTTCCTTGTGCATCTATATATGCATTTTTTACTGCTCTATCTTCTAATGAATGGAATGTTATAATGCATAATCTTCCACCTGGTTTTAGAAGTTTAATACAATTTCTTACTGTATTATATAATGGTTTTATTTCATCATTTACTTCTATTCTTATTGCTTGAAATGTTCTTTTTGCAGGATGTCCATCCTTTTTGGCAAATGCTGGCATTGATTTTTCTATTATATTAACCAATTCTTCTGTTGTTTCTATTTCTTTATTTTTTCTATATTCACATATTTTTCTGGCTATTTGTCTTGAAAACCTTTCTTCGCCATATTCGTATATAATATTCGCTAATTCTTCCTCAGAATACGTGTTTACGACTTTTTTCGCCGTTAGAGGTTGAGTCTTGTCCATTCTCATGTCTAGCTCATTATTGCCTAAGTAACTAAATCCTCTATTTCTTTCATCTAATTGATATGATGAGACTCCTAAATCTAATAATATGCCATCAACTTCTTTGATATCTAGGCTTTCAAGAATTTCCGCTATTTCATCATGATTTCCATGAATATATTTTACATTCTGAAATTCTTTTAAATTTTCTTTGGCAGCTTTTAAAGCCTCTTCATCTCTATCTATACCAACAAGTAAACCTTTAGATGATAGCTGTTTTAAAATTTCTTTGCTATGTCCAGCTCCACCTAAAGTTCCGTCTACATATATTCCATTTGATTTTATATTTAATCCATTGATTGTTTCTTCTAACAATACTGGTTTGTGCTTAAATTCCAATTTTCCACCTCATTTTATCTTTGGGCTGGAGTTTGTTTTTTACTCCAGCCATAAATTACTTCTTTTGTTTTTTTGGAATTTATCTTTAGCATTTTTGTCTTTTGTATTTTTAATTTTTCTTTCGTATGATTTCTTTTGTACTTTTGTCTTTAGTATCTTTATATAAACTTTTGCAAGTTATATACCTAACATTGTCATATTTTCTGCAATTTCATCAGCAGAAATATTTTCGTCACATTTTTGCCAAATCTCTTTATCCCAAATTTCTAATCGTGTTCCTACTCCAACAATAACCGCATCTTTTTCTAATTTCGCAGCTTGTCTTAAATTTGATGGTATTAAAAATCTACCTTGTTTGTCTATTTCACATTCTGTTGCTCCAGATAAGAAAAATCTGACAAAGTTTCTTGCATTTCTATCTGATAGTGGGAGTGATTTTAATTTTGTTTCAAAGTTCAACCATTCATTTTGTGAAAATACAAATAAGCATCCATCTAACCCTTTGGTTATAATGAATTTTTCTCCTATGTCTTGTCTTAATTTTGCTGGCATTATTAATCTGCCTTTAGTGTCTAGAGAATGCTCATATTCACCAATTAGCAATCGAACTCCACCTCATTTCTTTTTTCTACCACTTTGTACCACTTTGTACCACTTCGAATCCATAATAATACATTTCATTTTTTTTTGCAATACTTTTTATAAAATTTCTTGAAAAATTTTACATTTTCAAACACAAGTTCGTCAGTTGTTTCAACGTCTTTCGAACTTGTGTTTTGTTTTAGCTTATAATTTGTTTTAAAATTTTTACAACATAATCTACTTGTTCAAATGTATTATTATCTCCAAATGTTGTTCTTATTGCTGAATTTAAATATACTTCTGGAACATTCATAGCTGTCAAAACATGTGATGGATTTGTATTTCCTGATGAACATGCTGAACCACTTGATACACATATTCCTCTTTCATCTAATTTAAAGATTAATTCAGAGGCATTAATTCCTTTAAAAGAAATATTAGCATTTCCAGGAAGCCTATTTTCCATACTACCATTTATTCGTATATCAGGAATTTCTTTTTGAACTTTTTTTATATAATAATCTCTAATTTTACTTAAATTTCTAATATGTGTTTCCATATTTTTTCTAGCTATTTCTGCAGCTTTACCAATTCCCACAATTCCAGCAACATTTTCAGTTCCTGCTCTTCTATCTTTTTCTTGATGTCCACCATTTATAAACTTTTCTACTTCAATTCCGTTTTTTATATATAATGCTCCAACACCTTTAGGTCCATTAATCTTGTGAGAAGATAGTGATAACATATCTATCCTCATTTTTTCTACATCTATTTGCACATTTCCTATTGCCTGAACTGCATCTGTGTGAAATACAATATTGTTATCATGTGCTATTTTAGCAATTTCTTCTATTGGTTGAATTGTTCCAACCTCATTGTTTGCAGTCATTACACTAATTAATATTGTATTTGATTTTATACTTTTTCTTAATTCTTCTACATCTATTATTCCGTCTTCATTTACATTGATATATGATACTTCAAAGCCCTGTCTTTCTAGTGTCTTACATGTTTCTAATATAGCCGGATGTTCTATTTTTGAAGTTATTATATGATTTCCTTTTTCTTTATTGGCATATGCAAATCCTTTTAATGCTATATTGTCACTTTCTGAGCCTCCTCCTGTAAAATATATTTCATTATGATTACAATTCAATAATTCCGCTACTCGATTTCTTGCTTTTTCTATCGCTCTTTTGGCATTTCTTCCCACTGAATATAATGATGAAGCATTTCCATATTCTGTTGTTAAATATGGCATCATTTCTTGTAAAACTTCTGTTTTTATTGGTGTTGTCGCACTATTGTCTAAATATATAATATTCATATGATCACCCTTATCCTTTTTATATTATATGAATCATTTCTAAAATAAAACACAAAAAAAGATGGCTCTAACCATCTTTTAAGCTTTTAATATATTAACTTTTTTATTTTATCTATATTTTTCATTGTAGTATCATATCCAAATTTATAACATTTATCCATTTTCTCAATATCAAACAATCCTGCTCTATCTGTTGGAACAGTAAGAACTAAATCGCTTTGTTTAAAACTCTCTTCTGCAATCTTGTTTCCCATAATATCAAGAGTTTTCATTATAATATCCATAACATCACAATTTTCTTCTACTGGATCTGCCTCGAAATTTACAGCCATTACCTTATGCTTGCAGATTTTCTTTAATGGAAGAATTGGAGTATTATCTAAAACTCCTCCATCCATAAAAATGTGTTTTTTGTATTCACAAGGACAAAAATATGCAGGGAAACTACTACTTGCTCTGATTGCTTTTCCTATACTTATTTCTGTTATATATTCATCCTTTACATTATTTCTTGGAGCACAATTAGTAAATATATATTCTTTTGCTTCTGCTATATCAACAGCCGGAATTACTAATGGCATTTTTATATCTGCAACAACTTTCATTTTCTTTCTTGTTGCTAACTCATTAAACATTTTTTCTAATAAAGTGCCATCATTTAATCCTGCAATTCCGATTTTTTTAGTTTTTACAAAATTACCTATCCCATTAACAATTGATGAATTTCCTATGTTTATTATATCTTGTGCATATTTCTTAAAAAGTACATAAATATAATATGGTTTGTATCCCATTGCATATAGTGCTGCTACAATGCTTCCAGCACTTGTTCCTCCTACAGCTTCTATTTTTATATTATTTTCTTCTAATGCTTTTAGCACACCAACATGTGCAATTCCTCTAATTCCGCCACCTGCAAATGCAATTCCAATCCCCATAGAAAATTCCTCCTATTTTGGTTTATTATTTCCTATTTTCCAATATTTAAACCATCTTTAGTCGTAATTTTTCCATTGTTATCTAAATAGTTTTCTCTTTCATTATTATAAACTCTAATTCCATTACTTAAAATATCTATATTAGCATTACTCATTTCCAAAGCTAAATCAAATTTGCTATCATATATATCTGTTTTATTATCAGCAAAATCTAGTGCTTGGAAAATTGCTTTTCCTTTTATTAACTGTATAACATCATATTTAAATTCTACAATTACCTTTTCCTCTAAATCTATTACTCCAATTTTATTTTGCTCATTTGTTGCTATAAAATATTTATCATATGCATATTCTAAAAAATTATATTTCTGCTGTGTTAATTTTTTGAACTCTGCATCAACTACATAATATTTTCCTGCTTCATTTTCTATAAAATATTTTGAATTTGATGTTTTATTTATAACCGTGTCAAATGGTATATTAACACTTTTTCCATTTACATCATACACTTTATTTTCTTGAGCCTCTTCTGTGTTTTTAGTTCCATATAAATATATTCCGTTTACTGATAATTGTGAAAATTCTATTGGCAATATTTCTATTCCTTTTAAATTAAATGCTCCATATAATTTTGTTTTTTCAACAATAAATATTTGCAAATCAGAATTATAATCTATTGATTGATATTGTGTATTTATAATTTTACTATTATTTATATATACTCCATATTGGCCATTTTTAGCTACTATCAAATATACATCATTTTTAATTTCTGTTAATCTTTCTATTTGGTTATATTCTTCTTTCAAAACTTGAGTTCCATCACAATCATAGTATCCATATCTATAGCCATCAGTCGTAACTATTCTAACAATATATCCAGCTTTTTTATAACCATTTTCATCTGTATAAAATCCATCTGATTCTATTGCATCATATTTATTTTTTATTTTTGTATTTCCTTTTTCATCAATAATTCCATATTCACCATTTTCTTTAACAAGTATTTCTCCTTCTTTTTTTCCAATACTGCTAAGTTCTTCATATTTAGTTTCTGTGATATGCTTTCCTGTAATTCCTAGTAACCCAACTTTACCGTTTTTTTCATATTTCAAAATATCTTTTTCATATTTACTTTCATCATAACTTATTAATTCAACATTATCATATTCCGTAAAAATCTCTTTATTTTTTAAGTTAACAAATTTAGAGTCTTCTCCATTTTTACAGAAAAAAACTTCTCTATGTTGATTTGGAATTACTACATCATCATATTGTGGTTCAATTATAGTTTTATCATTTTGTGCAACACCTTTTTTGCCATCTTTCTCTATAACCGAATAATTAATAGATGTATCTTCTTTTTCATCTTTAATTTTATCTTTATTTGGTATATATATTGAAAGTGCTAAACTAATAATAATTATTATTCCAATTAAAATTACACTTATTTTTTTTGACATATTTCTACCTCTTTCGCATTTTGATATTTTTATTTTACTATTATCATTGCATTTTTTCAAGATTTTTTCGCATTTTCCTTGTTTTTTTTAGTATGATATTGTATAATCTTTACATAATAAAACAAAGTAAGATTTGTGAGCATTATATACTACTCAAATCGCAATAGGAAGGATGATTTTTATGACAGATTTAACAGTAAAAGATTTATTTAAACACACTTCAGATTATGCAGAAAAAGAAGTTACTTTAGAAGGATGGGTAAAAACAGTTAGGGATTCTAAAACATTTGGATTTATTGAACTAAATGATGGTTCTTTTTTTAAAAATGTTCAAATCGTTTTTAATGATAAATTATCAAATTTCAATGAAATTGCAAAACTTACAATTAGTTCAGCTATAAAAGTTACAGGAACTGTTGTAATTACAGAAAATGCAAAGCAACCATTTGAAATTCAAGCAACAAATATTGAAGTTGAAGGACTTTGTGCTTCAGATTATCCTCTTCAAAAAAAGAGACATTCATTTGAATATTTACGTAGCATTGCATATCTTCGTCCAAGAACAAACACATTTAATGCTGTTTTCAGAATAAGAAGTGTTGCCGCATTCGCTATCCATCAATATTTCCAAGATAATGGATATGTTTATGTTCATACACCAATTATTACATGTGCAGATTGCGAAGGTTCTGCTGAAATGTTCAAATTAACAACATTAGACCTTGATAAAGATTTACCACAAAAAGATGGAAAAACAGATTTTTCTGAAGACTTATTTGGTAAAAAAGCTTATATTACAGGTTCTGGTCAATTACATGGAGAAACATTTGCTGCTGCATTTGGAAAAATATATACATTTGGTCCAACATTAAGAAGTGAAAATTCAAATACAAAAACACATGCTAATGAATTCTGGATGATAGAACCAGAAATCTCATTCTGTGATTTAAATGGTTTAATGGATATTGAAGAAGATTGTTTAAAATATATTGTTAAAACTGTTCTAGAAAAATGTCCAGAAGAAATTGATTTCTGTGACAAATTCATTCAAAATGGATTAAAAGAAAAATTAACAAAATTAATCTCTTCTGAGTTCGTAAGAATAGATCACAAAGATGTTATAGATATTTTGAAAAAAGCTGATAGAGAATGGGAATTCCAACCAGAATATGGTGAAGATTTAGCAAAAGAACATGAAAAATATATTACAGAATATTTTAATGGTCCTGTTTTCGTTAAAAACTGGCCAAAAGATATAAAATCATATTACATGAAAGTTAACCCAGATGGAAAAACAGTTGCTGCTGTTGACTTAGAAGTACCTGGTGCTGGAGAAATTATGGGCGGTTCTCAAAGGGAAGAAGATTACGAAAAATTAAGTGCTCGTATGAAAGAAATGGGAATTGCAACAGATCCACTATATTGGTATCTTGATTTACGTAGATTTGGTACTGATATCCATTCAGGATTTGGTCTTGGTTTCGAAAGATTATTAATGTATATTACTGGAGTAGAAAACATCAGAGATGTTATCCCTTATCCTAGAACACCAAATAATTGTGATTTCTAATGCTAAATTGGGGTCGGTTCTTTTTTTCGCAATGCGAAATTGGGGTCGGTCCTTTTTTTCGCATCATTATTTTATTTCATTTTCCACACACTTTCCACAATTCTTTTTGTGATTTTTGTTACTCTTGCAACTTGTGAAATATTAACAACTTTTATTTTATGTATTTCTTTTAAACATTCTACTAACTCTTTTTTCTCTTTGTTTTTGAAAAAATTTAACAATTCTACCATATTGTTAACATTAAATCTTTTTATTAATTCATCTGCTAATTCTTCATCTGAAATTTTAGGAACCATTTCATATTCAATATAATCTTCTATCCCTGGTTTTTCTAAAGTTTTTAATGTATAATCTGTAAACTTAGATATATCATTATCAAAATAATGCATTAATAACCTTGAAGAAATTATTTTCTTCTTTCCTATATATTCTTGATAACTACTCCATTTATATTTTTGAGTTAAGGCAATACCTGCTTTTTCTGGATTTCTATGAACATACTTACAAACTTCAATAAAATATTTTTCTGTTTCTACATTTCTACTATTAAATCTATTCTGAACTAAACTACCTGTTCTATTATACTTTTTATTAAAGTAACTAACATATCTAATAAGTAAACTTTGAATGCTTTTAGATAAAAATTCATCTTCACATTTTATAACCATATGTACATGATTTGACATTAAGCAATATGCAAATATTTCATAATTGAATTCTTTTTTTGTAATAAAAACTTGATTTAAAAAAAACTTTCTATCTTGATCATCAAAAAAAATTGTTTGACTATCTAATCCTTTTAAAATAATATGATAAATTTTTGAATGACTAAAAACTCTAAGTGGTCTCGACACATTGTTCCTCCTTTCTAATATATATTCTATAAAAAATAAAACCCACCCTTATTTTATTTTCAAAATATATTAACATATTTTGTTTACTTTTTCAATACTTTTATTTCAAAAATTTAAATGCGCAAAAAAGGACCGACCCCATTTTCACATTGTGAAAAAAAGGACCGACCCCATTTTCGCATTTTCGCTTTTTTACATTACAACTTCTATATTAAAAATTTTATTACTTTCATCCAATGGAATTTTATTTTCAGACTCTACCCCATTTACAATCACACTACTAACTCCTGTATTTTTTCTATTAGGATTTGTAACCTTTATATTGTAAATACTTTCTTTATATTTATATCTTATTTCAAACTCTTTCCAATCTTTTGAGATACATGGGTTAAAACTCATTGTATTATGGTATATTGTTAATCCTAAAATATATTGGACTCCTGTTAAATAATACCAACTACTTGAACCTGTATACCATGTCCATCCTCCTGAACCCGCCAAATTTTTAGCTCCATATACATCTGCTGCTATTACATATGGTTCTACTTTATATTTATTTGCAGTTTCTTTAGTTCGTGCATGTTCTATTGGTGTTATCATTCTGTATAATTCAACCGCTGTGTCCCCTCTTCCTAAAAATGTTTCTGCAATTATTGCCCAAACAGCAGCATGTGTGTATTGTCCACCATTTTCTCTAACTCCTGGCAAATAGGATTTTATATATCCTGGTTCTAATTTACTTTTTTCGAATGGCGGATCAAGTAATTTTATTATTCCACTTTCTTTATCTATTAAATGACTTTCTAAACTTTCTATCGCTTGTTTTTGTTTTGACTCTTCTCCTGCTTCTGATATAATTGACCAACTTTGTGCAATACTATCTATTTTACATTCTTCGTTTTCTATACTTCCATAAACATCTCCATTGTCTGCAAATGCTCTTTTAAACCAACGTCCATCCCATGCATTTTGATTTAATGCTATTTTTAATTCTTTTGCCTTAGTTCTATATTTCTCTGCCAAATCATTTTCTTTCATGTATTCTGCAATCTCTGAAAATCCTAGCAAAATTCTATACAAGAAAAATCCTAACCAGACACTTTCTCCTTTTCCTTTTGGGCCTATATTGCTAAATCCATCATTCCAATCTCCTATTCCTATTTTAGGCAAGCCGTTTTCCCCAAATTGACATCTATCTATTGCTTTTTTGCAATGCTCATAAATACTTCCAACTTCTTTGCTAGATAGATATTTATCGTATTTTTCATTTTCGTTTTCCTTTAAAATTGCACCACTTAAATACGGAGTTTGTTCCTCTAAAATACTATAATCTCCTGTATGATTAATATACTGAATCACCATATATGGCAACCATAATAAGTCATCTGAAAATCGTGTCCTTATACCTCTGTCATTTTCATCATGCCACCAGTGTTCAACATCCCCTTCAATAAATTGATGTTTACTGTGTTTTAGAATTTGATTATATAAAATATTACTATCTAAAAATTTGGTTCCAAACGCATCTTGTAACTGGTCTCTAAATCCATATGCTCCTCCAGATTGATAGAATCCACTTTTTGCAAATAATCTACAACTAATTGTTTGATACATTATCCAACCATTAAGCATAATATTAAGTGATTCATATGGCGTTTTTACTTGTACTCTTCCAAGCAATTCGTTCCAATATGATTTTACTCTGCTTAGTTCATCATTACAATTTTGAATTTTTGAATATTTATAGGCTACATCTTTTGCTTCCATTAAGCCTTCTTCAGCCCCTAAAATTAATGAAATCTTTTTATTTGAAAAGCTTTCAATCTCAACTTCAATTTCTATCGCAATACAAGATTTTTTTCCTATTCCCGTACTGTCATCTAGCCTTACTCGATGCAATCCATCTGGATTTGTGACTCCACCTTTTCCTAAAAATATTGATTTATTTCCTGTATATGATTTTATTTTTTCACTACTTGATACATAAATTATATCTTTAAATTGATCCACATTGTATAAATTTTTTGCAATTAATAAATTAGAATTTTCTTCATATTGTACTTTTATATATCCATCTGATTTAATTTCATCTTCTCCTAATACTGGTTTTATATAATATATCAACTTTATTTTTTTCTTTTTAGGAGCATTATTCTTTAATGTCAAAATATTTATTTTAATACTATCATCTTTTGCAACAAATACTTCAAGTTCTTGAGTTATTTCATCACTTTCATGCAAAAATTTTACATATCCAAATCCATAAATTATATTATAATTTTTATTATCTGGCATAGGCATGGCTGTCATCGTCCAACTCTTTCCATTTTCTATATCTTTTAAATAAATTATTTCAGATGGAATGCTTGTACTTCCACTATTATGCCAGCTTGTAATTCTATTTAATCTACAATTTTTATACCATGTATATCCTCCTCCACTTTCTGTTATCACTGTTCCAAATTTCTTGTTTGCAATAACATTACTCCATGTTGCAGGAAGATTTTTTTCCTTCTTTATCTTCATAATATATTCTTTTCCATCTTCTGAAAAAGCACCATATTCATTATAATATTTAGAATTTTGTAATTTATCGATTATATCTATATCATTTGTCTCATCTTCATAATTACTTATACATTTTGACTTTTCAATTGTTCTATAATTATCTATTATTTCTTCTTCCATATCATTAATAATATTTTCAAGATTTCCTAAATGGCTGTCTATTACTAATATTGATATAAATTTTATAAGATTAATATCTTGAACATCTATTTCACTTTTAGAAAGTACAAATATTCCTCCATTAATGTTTTTCATATATGCTAAATGGCTATTCAGTATTGCTCCTTCTATTTCATCTCTAATGTAATTTTCATAGCTATAATTTTCTTCATCAATAATTACTAATTCTATTTTTATATTTTTGGTTTTAAAATACTCATATGCCTTCAAAATCTGTTTTACAACATATATATCATTAATAAATTTTATGGTTACTGTAATAATTGGTAAGTCACCAGAAATACCATATTTCCATAAATCTTTTTGTTCGTAAACTTTATATGCAAATTGTGAATTGTTTTTTAATGGGTTATCAAACAATATATATCCTAAAATTGTTTGATAAATATCCATATCTCTGCCTTTAATCTCTAAATATCTCATTTCCGCTTCTGTTTTTGCCTTTACTATTTCAAATTCTCTAGTTACATTTTCTATGCTTTTATACTTTTCTATATTTTTTACTGCTACTTCTTTATCATATTCAACTGAAAGCATTAAATCTATTTTTCCTTTTTCATTTGGCTTTATTTTTATTGTGCTTTTTAATGCAACTATTCCTTCTGTAGTAAGCCCTACTTTTCCAGATAGAGGTTTAGATTCTTGAATTGCTTGTGGAATTTTTAAATTATTTCTTCCCTCAAACCTTGTTTTATCTATTTCAAATTCTGTATCTCCCACTTTTTCACAATTAGTTTGAAGTTTTGCAATTAAATATACTTCTTTTTGATTTGACTCTCTTGCTCTTCTTTTAATAGTTAAATATCCATTTTTTTCATCATAATCATATATTAAAAACAAATTATTAAATGCCTGATGTGCATAATCCTGCTCTTTTCTCGATAGTACTGGTTCAAAATAATATGTTATCTCTAATGTTTTTTCTTCATCAGAATTATTTTGAATGTTCAATCTCCTTATTTCTACTGGTTCATTTGCATCAACTGTAATTTGTAATTTGGTTACTATTTCTTTTCTTTGTTTTTCAAATTGGTCTTTATCTGGCATAAATTGACTAATGCATTTTTCACAATTCTCATCTCCTGTTATAGCCCATACTTCATTTGTCTGTATATCTTTAATATAGAAAAACATTCCTTGTTTATAATCATCTGTCTTTTTGAAACGATTGATATAAATATCTTCGAATTTGCTAACTCCTTCACCATTTTGATTTATTGCAACAACATACTTTTCATTTCCTATAACATTTCCTCTTATAATTCTTTCATCAATTTTGTCATATTCTCTTACTGTATAATTTTCATAATCTTGATATTTGATTTTTTCTGGCTTTTCTTTGCTTTCTTTTGTTATAATAAATGTTTCAGGCATTCTTTCTTGTAATAAAATACTAACTGCTCTAATTTCAGGATTTTTAATAAATCTTTTCTGAAATATCATATCATTAAAAAGATTATTAAGTGATAATAAAATCAAAGCTTGATGATGTGCCATATATGTTTTTACTGGTTCAGATTTCTTGCCTTTCGAAACTCTTTCTGGAGTATAATCTATTGATTCGTAAAATCCATATTTATTATACATTCCTACTTTCTCTAATTTTCTTAAATTTTCTATTACTTCTGTTGGAGTATCTGTAATAGCTAATACACTTCCATATGTTGCAGATACCATCTCATCTGCAAGCCCTCTTTTTAACCCAAGCCATGGAATCCCAAATGCCTTATATTGATAATTTGAATGTAAATCTTTTAGATTAAATGCGGCTTCAGATATTCCCCATGGAATTCCTAATTTTTGACTATATTCCATTTGATTCATAATTAAAAATCTGCAAGATTCATCTAATAAACTTCCTTCATATCTTGGAATATTTATATTTGGCATTAAATACTCAAAAGCAGTGCCTGACCATGATATTAGTCCTTTATATTGTTTTAAAACAGTTAATGTTCTACTTAAATTATTCCAGTGCTTTGGTGGCACATCTTTTTTGGCAATCGCAACCAAACTAGCTTGTCTTGCTTCAGAAGCTAATAAATCATAATAAGAATCTGTTAATTTATTTTCTTCTATATTAAATCCTATTGAAAATAATCTTTGTTCTTCACTATATAATACTTTAAAATTTGTCTCTTCTATCATTTGAGTTAACTTATTTTTCAAATTCTCTATTCTATCATAACTTATTTTTTCTTGTTCCTGAATTTCTTCCAAAAACACTCTTGTTGTATACATATATCCTATTAAGTTTCCACTATCAACTGTAGAAACATATCTTGGTACTAATGGCTCTTTTGTTTTTATGTTATACCAATTAAATAAATGCCCATTCCATTTTGGAAGTTCATATACTACATTTATGATGTTTTCTAGCAATTCTATTGAATTAGATAACTCTTCGAATCCCATATCATAACTTGCTATAACAGCCATCATTGCTAGCCCTATATTAGTTGATGAAGTACGGTCAACTATAATATTTTTTCTACCTTCTTGATAATTATCTGGTATTAAATAATTATTTTCCTCATTTAAATAATCTTTAAAATATTGCCATGTTTTTCGTGCTATATCTCTTAAATACTCTTTCTCATTTTCTGATATATTCTTTGATTTCTTTTGTGGTATCATGCTTATTTCACACATGATTCCTGGGATGATAATCCATAGTGCCCCAATAATAACATATATCCATTGTTCTACAATACTTTTAGTAATAAATGTATATCCTATAAAAATAATTCCAACAATGACATTAAAAAACATCATTTTGTAATAATTTAATAATGTTGTTTTTGATTGCTTTTCAGCCTCTTCTGAAGTCATCCATTCAAGAAAATGTTTGTGTGAAAATATTAATCTATATAGTGTTTTTAATATAGAAATAATTTCAATATATGCCTTATATGGTAAACATCCTAGAGTTAAAATGGCTCTATAAAATATTCCCTTTACTCCTATTATATTTGGTGTAAATGTTTTTTGCCTTTTTTCGCCTTCCTTTCTTGAAAAAGCAAGATCTAATAATTCAAGTAGAAAAGGATAAAAAATAACTAGCAAAAAGAACCAAATTGGAAATCCGCCTGAATAATCCTAATATTAAAACAGATATATCAAAAATTGATCTTCTTAAATTATCAAATATTTTAAACTTTGATAATTTATTTAATTTTTTATTATTAAGCCATCCTATAATTTGCCAATCTCCCCTTGTCCATCGTGCAAGCCTATTCATAAAACTTGCATATTTCGTAGGATATCCATCCATTATCATAATATCTGTTACAAGTCCACATCTTAAATAGCTTCCTTCTAGTAAATCATGGCTCAACACTTTATTTTCAGGTATTTCTTCTTTTAAAACTTTAGAAAATACTTCTACATCATATATTCCTTTTCCAGTAAATATTCCTTCTCCAAAATTATCTTGATACACATCAGATATTGCATTTGTATAATTATCTATTCCTCCTGCTCCTGCAAATATTTTGGTAAATAAGTTTGTATGACTTGCATCCAAATTTATTCCCACTCTTGGTTGCATTAATGCATGCCCTTTTACAACTATTCCTTTTTCTATTTCTGGTCTATTCAAAATATGTGACATTGCTCCTACTAATTCAAATGCAGAATTTAATATTAATTCTGTATCAGAATCTAATGTAATTACATATTTTATTGTTGGAATTTCATTTTGCTCTATAGTATTTACCTTAAATTTGTTTTTTTCGTGTTTTAAAATAAACTCATTAAATTGAGTCAATAATCCTCTTTTTCTCTCCCAGCCAAGGTATTTTTCCTCACTTTCATTATATTTTCTTTCTCTATATATAAAATGAAATATTGGAAATTCTTCTTCATTAGAATATTTTGCATTTAATCTTTTTACTTCTTTTAATCCTTCTTCCTCTACATCTTTGTCGAATTTCTCGTCTTTTACATCACTTTCTGAACAGTCTCCTAAAACAGCAAAATATAAATTTTTGGTTTTATTAGCTAAATAATAAACTTCCATTTTTTGAAATAGTTCTTTTACTTTTTCTTTTGATTTTATTATTGTTGGTATTACTACAAATGTTGCATTTTCTTTGTTAATTCCATCTTTTAAATCCATTTTAGGTATTAATTTAGGTTTTACTGCTTTTCCTAATATATATTGAATTGTTTGAATTACAATTTCAGACATTGGTATAATTAATAACAATGCTAGTATTGACTTTGATATCGCAACTGAAAATATGATTGTTAACAAAATAATTAAAAATATATACATTTTAACTTTTGTATTATTTTTAATTATACGTTCCTTGTATTCTAACTTATTATATAGTTTTTCTTTTCCCTCATCTATTAAGTAATATCCTATATGGCTTTTTTTACTTCCAATTTCTTCTTTTTCACATAATTCAATTACTTTTTTTGCAACATATATTTCTGACATATTTGTCTTTTTAGCTATTTCTTTTATCGTATTTCTATAATATTCCTTTGTTTTATATTCCATATTTTCATATATGCCAGCAGGCTCTCTACTTAAAATTTCTTCTACTCCATTTATTTTCTCAAAAATATCTAAAAAATTAATTCTCTGAATCTTTTTTATACTTGTTATACAATTTGACATGGAAATCTTTCTTATTGCTGTATCAAAATGTTCTTTCTGTATTGCTTCTGATACCGTTGTTCCAACCTTTTCAACCTCTTCTTCTAATATATTTAAATAACCATATGCTCTCTTTCCATATTTTTTTAGTGAATATGACATATATTCTATAAATGGGTATCTCATACTTCTAAATTCATTATTTTTTAATTTTGTTGCAGTTATCTGATTGTATTTTAATTCATTTTTTTCTTTGTTTTCTACCAATCTTTCAATTATACTCTTTACCTTATATTTTTGTATTTGACTACTATAAATTTTTTCGCTTATTTCTGCAATATTATTAATAATAGCAATTTGAAGAAAAATCCCTATATTCCAGATTTCTTCCATATTTAATGTTTTTTTAGTCTGATATGCTTGCAAATATTTTTCCAAATTTTCTCCATTTATTTTATTATCTGTATATGCTACAATTTCTGTTGCTAATACATAAATTCTTGCAAAACCAGCATATTTTCCATTTTGAATTCCTACAAAATTAGCATATTTTTTTAATGTCATTTCTTTTTCTATTTGTCTTACAGCTTCTTCTATAATATAAAAATTATCTAATATCCATTCTCCTGCAGGATGTATGTTAATTCCTAATTTTATATGTTCATTTAATAATTTATATACATTTTTTATTTTTATATAATTTTCAACTAATTGTGGCACTGGATAAGTATTCTTGTTTGCTTTTGATTTTAAAGTATGTTGCATTGCCATTTTTTCTAAATGTTTTTTTAGTTGTTCTTCATCTAATATTGCTCCCTCTATATCTAATTTTTGAAAATTTTTCAAAAAAATCCACTCCTTGCAAAATATGTTTTATACATATTGTTTGCAAAAAGTGGTTATTTATACATTTTTAAAATGCATTGCTATATTTGCTTTTTAATATTTTCTTAGCATCTTCTATCTTTAATTCTAAGAATTCACTTGATTTATTATTTTCTTCTTGATATTCTTCTTGTTGATTATATAAATTCATTAAATAAAATGCTGCAGGTGTAATTCCACCCATTCCTACTAGAACTGATTTTTCATCACTGTTCATTTTTTCGTAATTTTCTGCTACAAGAACTTTGTGGTATTCGTCATTAATTTTATTTGCACAATCTATAATTGTTCCATCATCTTCATTTATTGCCATATATACTTTACTTGAAAATACTGATTCATAAGAAATTCCTTTTTCATCTAGTATGTTCTCTGCTGCTTCTTTTTTATTAACTGTTGTTACATATTCTCCGTCAAATGTTTTATACATACCCGCAACTCTTTTGTTTACAATATTAATAGCATCTGGCATTAAATCATTATTAGTTTTTCCTGAAATTTCTTCATGTTTTTTTACATACACTTCTTTTAACCATTCTTGTGTGTCTTTTATACTGCCTATATTGTCAATTTCTTTTTCTAAATTTCCGTTTTTATTTTCTTCTTTTACTTCTTCTTTAATCTCTTCTTTGCTCTCTTCTATAATCTCTGGTGTATTTTCTTCTGTTATATTTTCTTTTATTTCTTCTTTTTTTTCAATTTCTTTTTTAGAATTTTCAACTTGAGGTACTTCTACTTTTTTAGCTTCTGGTAATGCTAAAAGAGTATCATATTTAGGCCCTTTAAATACTGATGCAACAGCAGCTCTGCTTGCCATTGCTTGGATTCCCATACTATTTACTATTCCATCTACTATTTTTATTTTTTCTTTTTTTTCTAATGTTCTACCTAATTTCTTTTCTTTTTTAGCTATTTCTTTATCATATTTTTCTTTAACATATTTTCTTAATTTTCTAAACATAGCATTTTTCTTTGCTTGTTTTTTGTTCTGTTTTTTCATTTTTTTATCTTCTTTGTATTCTTCGCCCATTTTTTCCTCCTATCGTATTCAAATATTATTTCCATAATATGTTATACTATTTAAAATAAATTGTCAAGAAAATTTTATTTATTTTTTAATTTATATTCCAATCCAGTATTGCGCTTTTTACTATCTACATTTCTTATCATGAAATCAATAATTCTGTCATTTCCTATTACAATTAAAAGTTTTTTGGCACGAGTTAAACCTGTATAAAGAAGATTTCTTGTAAGAAGCATTGGCGCAGCTTGTGGGATTATCATTATTACAACATCAAATTCGCTTCCTTGAGCTTTATGTATTGTAATGCAATAACTATGTTCTAATTGTTCTAGTTCATTAAATTCATACCAACAAACTTTTTCATCATCAAATTTTACTCTAACATTTTTTTGTTTTTCATCAATATTTGTTATTGTCCCCATTTCTCCATTAAATACACCATTTCCAATTTCTACGCTTCCATCACTTCTTCTTTCCCAACTAATATCATAATTGTTTTTTATCTGCATTACTCTGTCTCCAATTCTAAATATAGCTCCCATACTAGCTTTCTCATTTTCGCCTTCTCTGTGTGGATTCAATTCATTCTGTAATGCTTTATTCATCTCTTTAGTTCCTAATAATCCTTTTTTAGTTGGGCTTAAAACTTGAATATTTTCAAAAAAATCATAGTCTCCAAATTTTTTTAATCTTCCGTTACATAATGATAATACTTCTTCTAATATTTTTTCTTGACTATTTTCTTTTATAAAATAAAAGTCTTGTTTTGAATCTTCTTCTAATTCTGGATCTTCTTTAGATATAAAACCTTTTCCGTTATTTACCCTATGTGCATTTACAATTATCTTACTTTTAGCAGCTTGTCTAAAAATTTTATCTAAATGTACTGTTACTATTTTTTCTGATGCTATTAAATCTTGAAGTACACTTCCTGGTCCTACTGATGGTAATTGGTCACTATCTCCTACTAATATTAGTTTTGTTCCTAAATATATGCAATCCAACAAATAACTCATTATAAACATATCTACCATTGAAACTTCATCAACTATTATAATATCTCCATCTATTGGTGCTCCTTGATATTCACTATCTTTTTTGAATAAAGATTCTTCATCTACTTTTCCAATCTCTAATAATCTATGCAATGTACTTGCTTCTTCTCCTGTAGTTTCTGTCATCCTTTTAGCAGCACGGCCCGTTGGAGCACACAAAACTATTTTGTATTTTTTTTGTTTATATATTTCAATTATACTTTTTATAATTGTTGTTTTTCCTGTTCCAGGTCCACCTGTTATAATTGTGACATTATTATCATTTATTGCTCTAATAGCCTCTTTTTGTTTTTCTGATAACATTATATCTGTTTTTTCTTCAACTAGCCTTAGTTCTTTTTCTATATTTGATACTTTTTTCATGTTTTTGGCTTTATCTAATTTTAATATTCTCTCTGCAATCTGATTTTCTGCTTTATAAAAACTATATAGATATACCCATTTTTCATCATTTCTATTTTCTACTACAATTTCATTATTTACTTTTAAGTTAACAATTCCATCTTGTATAACTGCTTCATTAACATTTAAAAGTGTTTTTACATATTCAATTAAATTAGATTCTAGTGTACAACAATGACCATTATAAGTTATTTTTATAAGAGCATATTTTATACCACTTTTTACCCTTTTTTGATTTTCTCTTTCTATTCCAAGTTTTATTGCCATTTGATCTATCTGTTTAAAATCTACTCCTCTTGATATATCTATTAAAATATATGGATCTGCTTCTATTTCAGCAATTGCATTTGCACCTAACATATCATAAACTTTTTTTGCATTCTCTGCACCTATTCCAAATCTTTCAAGAAATCCTACTATTTGCCAAACTTCCCAGTTTTCAACAAAGCTTTCAGATATTTCTACGGCTTTATCTTTACTTATTCCTTTTATTTGTGCAAGCTTTTCTGGTTCAAATTTTAGTACATGTATTGTTTCTTCACCAAATTTTTTTATTATCTTAGTTGCTGTTGCTGGTCCAATTCCTTTAATATTTCCATTTGCTAAATATTTTTCAAGTGCAGATAATGTTTGAGGCATTAATTTTTCAAATGTTTCTATTTTAAATTGTTCTCCATAATCTTTATGTTCAACAAACTTTCCTGTTATTTTTAGTGTATCTCCTTTTTTTATAAATGGTAAATATCCTACTACTGTTATTTGTTCATCTTCTGTTTCTATAACTCCTACTGTATAGCCATTTACTTCA